>Ga0078972_1017620_pt1 | contig 10195 bp, 6 predicted proteins | sample YelNatPaOPGAMG01_FD_67568 | JGI IMG/M metagenome (GOLD analysis project Ga0078972, IMG submission 67568) | Hot spring thermophilic microbial communities from Obsidian Pool, Yellowstone National Park, USA - OP-RAMG-01 (SPADES assembly) (version 2) | ecosystem: Environmental > Aquatic > Thermal...
GGAATAACCCAAGGCCCAACCGCCGGCCTATCCCCCCACATTGGGGGGACGGTGGGGGGTCGACCCAAACTGCGCCAGCCGGCCCAGTGCCCGCCACCGACGCCGCCGCGCCCGCTTGGGCGGTGCATCCTCCCCCTCGTAGAGGCTCTCGCTGTAGCGCTGCTCCTCGCCGTTGGCCCGCACCGGCTTGCCGCCGCTCACCGGCCGGATCAGGATGCCCTCTTCCACGAGCTCCAGCCTGGCGCGGGTGCCGATGCCCCACTCCTCCAGGTAATGCCGCGGCACCTGCAGCCGGCCCGCCGCATCGAGCACCACGTACTCCTCGTAGGCCGCCTGGGCTGGCTGTGCCGGGCCTGGCGCCGGGGCCTGGCGAACCGTCTCGGTCGAGGTCTTGCCGTCGCGGATGGAGACCACCCGGTCGACCTCCCGCGCGATGCCGGGGTCGTGGGTGACGATGATGGTGGTCAGCCCAAAGCGCCGGTTGAGCTGGCGGAACGCCTCCCAGATGACGTGGGCCGTGGCCGTGTCCACCTCGCCAGTCGGCTCGTCGGCTAGCAGCAACTCGGGCCGGTTGGCCAGGGCCAGGGCGATGGCCACCCGCTGCTGCTGCCCGCCCGAGAGCTGGTGCAGCTGGTGCGTGCGCCGCTCCTCCAGCCCCACCGCGGCCAGCAGCTCAGCAGCCCAGGCACGGGCCTCTGCACGCGGCCGGCCGGCGATGAGCATCGGCAGCTCGACGTTCTCCTGCGCCGTCAGGTAGGGGATCAGGTTGCGCGAGGTCTGCTGCCACACGAACCCTACCCTCTCGCGCCGGTAGCGGTCCAGATCGCGCCGGGAGAGTCTCAACAGGTCCACCCCACCCACGGTGACCTTGCCGGCACTCGGCCGGTCCAGCCCGCCCAGGATATTCATCAGCGTGCTCTTGCCCGAGCCGCTGGCGCCGACGATGGCCAGCAGCTCACCACGGGGCACCTCCAGGTCCAGCCCCTGCAGAGCCACCACCTCCAGGTCGGCCACCTTGTAGATCTTGACCAGGTTCTCGCAAGCGATGAACGCAGCCTGCGTTGGCTCCGTCGCGGCCATGCCAGTGCCTTTCTCGACAATTCCAGCCCTAGCAAACCGGGTTATTAGCTCCGCCGCCACCCAGTGCCTTCCGGGTGGGCGCAACGCCCAAGGCCCGGCCTCATGCCACCTCACCCAGCTTGACGGCCTGGGCGATGCGCATGCGCACGAGCAGCCACACCAGCCCGGCCACCGCACCGAGGAGCATCGCCGCAAAGATGGCCACCACTGCGGCGATGTCGCCCCAGGCGATCTCCACCACAAAGGGTGGCGTCTGCGGGTGGGGGCCGCCGCGCACCTGCAGGAAGGGGATGAAGAGGTAGCTGGCCAACACGCCCAGCCCCGTCCCAACGCCCACGCCCGCCGCAATCAGCGCCAGTTGCTCCAGCCCCAGGGCCGCGGCCATCTGCGTCACCGAGAGCCCGATGGCCCGCAGGATGCCCAGCTCGATGTAGCGCCGCCGGAATGACAGGAACGAGTGGATCAGGAAGCCGAGCACCGTCAGCACCGCCGAGGCCAGAAAGCCCACCGAAAGCAGCCCCAGGATGCCCTGACGCTCCGGGCGCAGCCGCTCCTCGGCGACCCTAGCCCGGGCATCATAGGCGTTGAGGACGCGCAGGCCCAGGTCCTCCAGGTCGGCCACGATGCGCTGGGTGTTGGCGCCAGGAACCGTGCGCAGCAGGACGTCGTAGGGGTACTCCCCACCCAGGCAAGTGAAGACATAGTCGAGGTTGGCCACGAAGAACGGCCCATCCTCGGGGTAGACGGTGGGGAACAAGTCGCTGGCGCCGGCGACGATCAGGGGCACGTCGAGTTCCTGGCGGGGCGCGATGCCGCCGACGTGCAGCGTCAGTTCGTCGCCAATGCCGAGGCCGTGGGCGGCCAGGAAACCTCGCGACACGAGCACCGCGCTTTCATCCATCGCCAGCCGGTTGAGCAGGCTCCCCAGCGAGTCGGCCGCTAGGTCACGGCGGAAGAAGGCGACCTGCTGGAAATCGAAGCGATCGATGCCCAGAAGCGTGCCCCGGTCCTCGCTTCCACCCACCCTGGCCGTGACCCTCAGGTTGGCCAGCCTGGCCGCGCCGACCACCCCCCTGACCTTCAGGTGCTCGCTGACCGGGAGCAAGTACCAGATGACCGGCTCCGACTCTGCCGCGGCCCCGGCCTGGGCGCCGGCCATGCCCGGGGCGCCGCCCATGGGCCCTTCCGGGCCGACGGGCACATTCGTCTCGCCCGTCTCCACCAGCCGCACATCGGCGCCCACCTCGTAGTAGGCCTGGTCGACCAGGCCGCGGTCCAGCGTCTTGGCCATCGACGCGGTAAAGCAGGCCAGGCCCAGGGTCAGCACGATGAGCAGCAGTGGCCCCGTGTACTGGCGTGACGACCGCGCCAGTTGCCGCAGCGCGAGCAGGGGCGACACCTCCGGCAGAGCCTGGGCCAAGCACGCCAGGCCCTCCATGAGCAACGGGAAAAGGCGGATGAAGATCAGCGCCAGGGCAAACACGAAGAGGGTGGGCACGAGAAAGAGCAGCGGGTTGCGGAACGGGTCGCCCTCTGCCGCCGAGACGCTGCGCCCCAAAACGGAGATGGTGCCGCGCTGGCGCAGCAGGTAGTAGCCATAGAGCGGCACCACCAAGAGCAGGAGATCCAGGTACAGGCGCTGCCACCATGGCCGCTGGAGCGACCTCGCCACATCGTGCTTGTAGGTCACGATGGTGTGACCGGCAGCGCCCAGGGCCGGGAAGAGGCTGGCCCCCAGTGAGATGAGCACCGCCGCGAACCCCACCCGTATGCTCCCCGGGGAGAACGAAACCACCATCTCGCTGCCACGAGCGAAGGTCAGGAACGACTGCGCCTGCCCCATGGCGAGCGCCACGCCCCTGGCGAGGAACGGCCCCAGCCCCATCGCCGCCAGGCCGAGGATCAGCCCCTCACAGAGGTAGAGCCCCACAATCTGTGCACGCGAGGCGCCACGGCTCCGCAGGACGGCGATCTCATTGCGCTGGCGCTGCACCACCAGGCTCGAGGTCAGAACGATGAAGTAGAGGATGAGCCCAACGATCGGGATGGCAAACACATAGAGCAGGATGGTGAGGAGGCGCGCGGCGGCGGTGTAGGCGCCCATGGCGTCGGCGGGCGACAGATCGAGGGTGGTGTTGGCCAGTGCCGTGCTCGCCATGGTGCGCGCCGCTGTGACCCGCCCCAGGAAGCCGGGCACCTCCTCGGTGTGCATTCCCCGGCCGTCGAAGACCAGGTACCATACGGCCAGGTACACCGGGGCCTTGGTCGGCGCGAGCCGGTTGATGAAGGACTCCTCGGGCACGAGAAAGACGCTATCCAGGGCGTCCGGCGCGTAGAACCAGAAGGGATCGTCGGCGTCCTGCGCCCGCCAGATGCCCGCCACCTTCACCCGCACCTGCAGTGGAGCTCCCTGCGCAGCTCCATCTGCGCCCATGAGGGTGAACTGCTCGCCCACCTGCAGCCCAAGCTTGTTGGCCTTGTCTTCATAGACGGCCACCTCGAGCGGTCCAGCGTCGCCTGCGGGCGCAGCCTGGGGGAAGGTGCCATCGACCATCCTGACGTGGCCGGCCAGGTCGCTGATAAAGCCCAGGGCGACCCAATCCAGCGCCTGGCGCGGGTCCTCGTAGCCCGAGCCCTCGGCCGGGTAGAGCCGCAGGTTATCGGTCTTGACGTGGCGCACCGAGAGCTCGAGGGGCAATCCGATCAGCCCAGGGCATTGGCCGGAGAAGAAGGCGTTGGCCTTCGCCAGGGCCTGCCACTCCACCGCACCATGCCAGGCGCCCACGTAGCGGAACATGAAGGCGAACGGGGGGCGGCTGGTGTCCCGGTTCTGGCCGGCGAGCGCCCTTTGCAGCAGGCGATAGTTCACGCCATCGGTGTAGAGGGGGATGCTCATGGCCAGGGCCACGGCCACGATCAGGCCCGCCGCCATGCCGGCCATCAGGCCCAGGTTACTCCACAGCCGCCGCACAGCGAGCGTGCCGATAGCCAGCACGTGGCGCAGCGCTTTCATCCGTCGCTTCTGCCTTCACCATCAGTGCGGATCACCGCAGAGACGCCGGAAATGCCCGGGGATCCTCTTGCGCATCTGCGCGCCCTCGGCGCCTCTGCGGTGGTTCGCTCCCTCAAGGGCCGACGACGACCTGCCCCTCGCTCACCCCACTCTCGATCTCGCAGCGCTCGTCGGAGCGGATGCCGACCACGATCGCCACCCTCTGTTGCCCCGCGCCGCTGGCAACGAGCACGAAATCCTTGCCCGAGTAGCTGCGGATAGCCCCTGGCGGCAGCCAGAGCACATTGTCTTTCTGCTGCAGGGTCACCTTCACCCGCACCAGCGCCCCGCGTTCGAGCGGCACGCCCGCCGCATCATCGATCGCGATGCGGGTCGAGCGGTCCTCTGCCAGGGCGCTCGAGCTCGCAGACCCGCCGGTGCCGTAGGGGTAGGGCAGCCGGCGGATGGTGCCATGCAGCTCTTTTCCCGGGTAGTTGATCAGGGTGATGGTGCACTTTTGCCCGATGCCGAGCCGCTGCAGCGCATCGCCGAGCAGATCGGCGGAGACCTCGAGCGCCCCGGGCGCGGCCACGTTGATGGCCGGGCTATAGGCGCTGATCGTCCGCCCGACATAGGCGGCCACCAGGGTCACCTCGCCATCCAGCGGCGACACCAGGCGCGCAGCATCGACCTGGGCGCTCAGGCGGTCCACCGCGAGTTGCGCCTTGGCCACTTCCTGCGCCAGCGCCGGGTCTTCCGCGCCCCCCGCCCTGGCCACCGCCAGCTCGGCCAGGCGCACATTCTGCTCGAGGATGCGAAGGTCATAGTCGTGAGCCTGCTGGCCCTGCAAGGCGAGTTGGTACTGGGCATCGGCGATCTGGGCATCCTGAGTGGCACGCTGCAGCGCCAGGGCTTCCGGAGAGGCCGCCGCGCCGGGCTGGGCCGCCCGCCTGTCGTAGGCAGCCTGCGCCAGCTCCAGCGCCGCATGGGCCTTGTCGCGGTTGGCAGCAGCGATCGCCACGCTGGGGCCGGGATCCTGCACCTTCGCCTGGGCCAGCTTGAGCCTGGCGATCTCCAGGTTCGCTTCAGCGGTGGCCTTCTGGTCCTCAGCACCAGCCCGGGCGCTCTCGAGCCTGCCTTGGGCGGCCTCCAGCGCCACCTTCGCCTGCGCAAGCTGGTTCAGGAGGTCGGCGATGTCGAGTTCGGCCAGGATGTCACCCTTGCGGACCCGGGCGCCCTGTTCCACGTGCACCTGCGACACGCGGCCGTCCACGCGGAAGAACAGTTGCTCCTCCTGTACGGGGGCGATGCGGCCGGTAAAGCTGACGCTGTCGATCACGGTGCCCCGCTGCACTGTGTAGGTGGGCTTGGAAGGAACCGCTGCTGTGGGGATGGGAGTGGGGGTGGCCTCCTCGCCGGCCATGGGGCGGCCGCCGCAGCCGGCGAGCAGTGCGGCCACCATCAGAAGCGCCCAGCACCATCGTTGTCTGCCCATGCCCCCCCTTTTCTCCGCACCACAACCGGTCAGTACTCGATGCCGCGCCGTGCCGCAATGCCTCGCTGGTAGGGGTGCTTCTCTTCCACCATGCGGGTCACCAAGTCGGCCCGCTCGAGGATGCCGGGCGTGGCCCCCCGGCCGGTGAGCACCAGCTCCACGTGGCGCGGCCTGGCCGCGATCAGGTCGAGCAGGTCCTGCTCGCCGAGGAGGCCAAAGGAGACGGCCGTATTCACCTCATCGAGGATCACCAGGTCGTAGCCACCATCGAGGAGCGCCACACGGGCGCGCGCCAGCCCCTCCTGGGCCAACGCGCGGTCCTCCGCTGCCCACTCGCCCGGCCTCAGGAAGCCCGGCCGGCCGAACTTTTCCAGGGTCACCAGGGGCGCCAGGCACTTGAGCGCCTCCTCCTCGCCGCTTGGCTGGTACTTCATGAACTGGGCGATGTAGGAGCGCAGCCCCCATCCGGCGGCGCGCAGCGCCAGGCCGAGGGCTGCAGTCGTCTTGCCCTTGCCCTCGCCAGTGTATACCTGCACCAACCCCTGCGAGAGAGCCGGCACCCAACACCTCCCATCCGCATCCCATGAAGTGAGCAGCGAGTGCGGAATGGCTGGAGAATAGTATCAGCAGCAGATGGAGTCAAATGCCACGCCGCCGGGTCGCCCCGCCGGCTGCCTCGGCCCACTTCCCCAAGGGGCGGCCTCCCGGCGGCGAGCGAAGCGCAGGCCCCGGAACCAGGGCTTTTTCCAAGTCCCGCCTATGTCACCCTGAGCAGGTTCTGCGGGCTTCACAACGCGGCGAATGCTGGCCTGCGAAGGGTCCGCACTACACATAACGCCGACTTGGAAAAAGCCCTGGCCCCGGAACCACGCACGTTTGACGCTCCCTACTTGGCTGATATAATAGATGGAGGCACTTCTCGCAGATGGCACCCTCCCAGGCGGAGCGGTGCTCCACTTCATCACCTCTGGCAGGATTCGAGAGCTGGGGAGGCGGCCATGACCGGCAAGCGCGCGAGCGGGTTCAGACGTTTCCTCCGATTCCTGGGCACGATCGGCATGGCGCTCCTGCTCGTCGCCCTGGCCGGGGGTGCGTACCTCTGGGTCATGCACGGGCAGGCTTCCATCGAGGGCTATCAGTCGCCCATGCCGCTGCAGCCCAAGCCCGCCGGCCAGCCGAGCGCGCCCCTCGCGCCCCAGGTCGTCTTGGTGATCGTCGACGGCCTGCGCTGCGACGCAGTGGCGAGCATGCCCACCCTGTCGCTCTTGCAACGCCAGGGAGCGGCAGCGCGCGCCTTTGTGCACACGCCCAGCTACTCCCAACCCGCCTGGACCACCCTCGTCACAGGTGCGTGGCCCGAGCTCAACGGGGCCGCCCCCCTGAACGCGCCCGACGATGAGATCCGGCCCATCGCCGTGGACCACATCTTCGCAGCGGCCAAGCGTGCAGGTCTGAGCACGGCCCTCGCAGGCGCCTCGTGGTGGGCCAAGATGGTCCCCCAGGAGATGCTCGATGCCCACTTTTTCACCGACAGCTTCAGGGCCGATGGCGACCAGCAATCGGCTGACGCGGGCCTGCGCTTCATCAACAACTTTCACCCAAACCTGACCCTGATCTACTTTGGCGACGTGGATGAAACGGCCCATGAGGCCGGCGGCAACAGCGCGGCCTATCGTGAGGCCGCAGCCCGCGTCGACGATCACCTGCGAGACATCCTCCAGAGCCTCGACCTCCACAACAGCGTGCTCATCGTCACGGCCGACCATGGCCATATCGACCGCGGCGGCCACGGCGGCGGCGACCCTAGCGTGGTCTACACTCCCTTTGTGGCCGTGGGCGACCCCATCTTGCCCGGCGACTATGGAACCATCGACGAGGCCGACGTGGCCCCGACCGTCGCCGCCATCGTGGGCGCGCCTGTACCCCGGCTCAGCCAGGGGGTCGTGCGCTTTGAGATGCTGCGTACCGACGTGGCCAAACGCGCCCAGGTGGAGCTCGACGTGGCACAGCAGCGCCGTGACTTTGCCGCCCTCTACCTGGCCAGCATTGGCCGCGACTCTCTGAGCGAGACGGCGCAGGGCGACGTGGATGTGGCCCAGAGCTCCATGGAAGTCGGCAACCTGGAGAGCGCCTATGGCCTGGCCCGCATCGCTGCCGACCGCATCGACCAGGAGGTGGCCCAGGCGCGGGAGCAACGCATCCAGGCCGAGCGGCGACTGCGGCTGCCGGTCGCCGTCGCGGCAGTGGCCGTGCCGCTGTTGCTGCTCCTCCTGCGCGGAGGGCGGCGCGGGATGTGGCTCTTCTTGGCGGCAGCAGCGACGCAATTGGCCTACCACGCCCTCTTCCTGAGCCAGGGCGGCCTCTATTCCTTCAGCATCCTCACCGGCCTCAACGACTTTCTCTTCGACACGGCGCGGCGCGTGGCCCTGGCTACTGTCGTTGGCGCTATCATCGTGCTGTGGCGGCTCATCCGCGAGCACGAGGGCTCGGTGCTGGGGGTCATCCGTGCCAGCCTCGGCTACTCGCTCCTGGTGATCTACCTGTTGGGCTGCCAGGCCGCAGTGGCCTACTGGCTGAACGGCTTCCGTTGGACCTGGTACATTCCCAACATGACCGTCGCCTTTGTGCAGCTCTCCGCGCTGGTGCAGGCGATCCTCACTGCCGCGGCGGGGGCCATCCTGCCCATCGTGCTGCTCCTGGCGGGGGTCATCTATCAGGCGGCGCGGTCGGTACGGCGGCGCCTGCGCCCGGCCTGATGGCTCGCCGGCGGAGCCGACTCCGTTGCGCACGCCCGGGCCGCGCCCGACGCGCCCTGACTGTGCTACAGGGGGCACCCGACGCGCCCCGCGAATACTGTGGATGAGGGGACGACGATCATGCGTATCGCCATCATCGGTGCCAAAGGCCAGCTTGGCACTGTGCTGCAGGCCCGCCTGGCGCAGGAGACGCTATTGCCACTGGACCTGCCGGAGCTCGATATCACCGACGCCGGCCAGGTCCGCAGCGCCCTGGCCTCCTTCAGGCCCGACGTGGTCATCCACGCCGCCGCGCTCACCAACGTGGACCAGTGCGAAAGCCAGGTGGAGCTGACCTACCGCGTGAACGCTCTGGGCACTCAGAACGTAGCCCTGGCCTGCCAGCACTGCGGCGCCGCCATGCTCTATATCAGCACGGGGTACGTCTTTGATGGCAGCAAGGGCGCCCCCTATCTGGAGTACGACCCGCCCGCGCCGCAGGGGGTCTATGCCCGTTCCAAGCTCGCCGGCGAGTGGGCCACCCAGGCCTTCCTGCAGCGCTTCTACATCGTGCGCATCGACCGGCTCTTTGCGCCCGGCGCGCGCAACTTTGTGGAGACGGTCCTGCGCCTGGCCCACGAACGTGGCGCCCTGAGCATGGTCACCGACGAGGTAGGCTCGCCCACCTATGCCCCGGATCTGGCCGAGGCCATCGCTCGCCTCCTGCCCACAGAGGTGTACGGCATCTACCACCTGACCAACGCCGGCGTCTGCTCGCGCTACGAGTGGGCGCGGGAGATCCTGCGCCTGGCAGGCCTGGAACGGGTGCCGGTGAGCCCTTCGCAGGGCTACGTGCGGCCTGCGCCGGTGCCTAAGCAGCTCGAGCTGGCCAACCTTTGCGGCGCTCAGCTCGGCATCACCCTGCGGCCCTGGCAGGAGGCCCTGGCCGACTATTTCCGGGAGCGCAAGGGTTGAACACGCCACAGCATCAGGCCGAGCGCGACACAGGCAGCCCCACGGCTGAGGTACCGCTGGCCGGCGAGGGGGAGGCCCAGAAGGCACGCGGGCTCGTCTCGGTCATCATCCCCAACTGGAACGGGGCGCATTATCTTCCCACCTGCCTCGATTCTCTGCGGCGCCAGACCTACCCCGCCATCGAAATCATCGTGGCCGATAACGCCTCGAGCGACGGCTCCCAGGAGCTCCTTGGGCACAGCTACCCCGAGGTGCGCCTGGTGTCTCTCGAGGAGAACCTGGGTTTTGCCGGCGCTGCCAATGCCGGAATTCGGGCGGCCAGGGGCGAGATCATCGCGCTGCTCAACAACGACACCGAGGCCGACCCTCACTGGGTCGCCGAGCTCGTGCGCGCCCTCGCCCAACACCCCGACGCCGGCTCGGCCGCCAGCAAGATGCTCCTCTTCGACCGGCGCGACACCTTCCACTCGGCCGGCGACTCCTTCCGCACCGACGGCCTGCCCGCCAACCGCGGCGTCTGGCAGCACGACGCCGGCCAGTTCGACCGCGAGGAGTACGTCTTCAGTGGCTGCGGCGGGGCTGTGGCCTACCGGCGGGAGATGCTCGAGCAGATTGGCCTCCTCGACGAGCTGTTCTTCTTCAGTTGTGAGGATGTGGACCTGGCCTGGCGGGCACAGCTTGCCGGTTGGCGCTGCATCTACGTGCCGACGGCAGTAGTCTACCACCGCCTCAGCGCTACGGGCGGCGGGGTAACCTCGAGCTTTTACACCGGCCGCAACACCATCTGGGTGCTGGTCAAGGATGTGCCTGGGCCATTGCTCCGCAAGTATGGGTGGCCGATCCTTCGCGCGCAGGCGCGCATTGCACGCGAGGCGCTGCGCGCCTGGCGCGGCGCCGCCGCCCGCGCCCGCCTGCGCG
>Ga0078972_1017625_pt1 | contig 10194 bp, 4 predicted proteins | sample YelNatPaOPGAMG01_FD_67568 | JGI IMG/M metagenome (GOLD analysis project Ga0078972, IMG submission 67568) | Hot spring thermophilic microbial communities from Obsidian Pool, Yellowstone National Park, USA - OP-RAMG-01 (SPADES assembly) (version 2) | ecosystem: Environmental > Aquatic > Thermal...
CCCCCCCTCCGGCCCCTCCGGCGGTCCTCTCTAGGGCCTCGCCCTTATCCTCCGGAAAATTTCCCCGAGGATATTTTCTGCCCCTTCTTCTTGGGACCCCCTTCCCGACCATCCTCCGCCTAGCCAGCCCCCTCTCCCTACCCTCCAGCTCCCGGCATCCGAGCCGCTTCCCGTAGGCCACCAAGACCGAGGCCTCCTCCATCGTCCCGAGGAGGTCCCCGTACCTCCCCGGGTCCTCCCTAGCGACCCCCACCACCTCCCCCGCCTTCAGGTAGGTGGGCCTCGACCACCCCACCGCCCTAGCAACCTTTTCGAGGGCCTCGCCTTTCTCCGGTTCCGTAAATTTTTCGGAACCGGGAGGCTTTCCCCCCTCGATCTGGGTGGCCTTTTTTCTTGAAGCCGCCTTCTCCCGCTCCCTCTCTCTAGGGCCATCCCGATGGCGACACGCTCCTCCGCCGTGAGGTTCTCTGTACCATTCCCGTCTGCTCAGGAAAATCGTGGGGCTTGTTGGAACCGTGACCTCGCCCCCTTCCAGAGGATCGAGATGGCCCTCCCCCTGCTGGAGATAGAGAGGGAGCTGGCCAGGAGGAGGCAGATTGAACTTGGTAGAACTCACGGAACCCCCCTTAGCCAAAATTTTGGCGAAGGGGGAAAGGTCGCCGAGATCGTGGTGAGGAAGATAGGGGTCTCGGACGAGCTGATCCGGCAGGCCCTCTAACTCCACGAGAACGCTAGGAGGAGTGTTTCTCTAATGGATTACCTCCCTCCCCAGAAGAATAAAAACCCAGCTGAGAAATGAGCAAAGAGAAAATGGACGCTAGTTCCCAGCCGAGACAGTTCGGCGGGGATTTCTGGGAAGAGAAGCTGAGGGAACTCGGATACCCTCTGCATCCGGAGGAGCTACACGTGGGGGAACTCAGGAGGCTCGGCATCTTCCCGGGCGATAGGCTCCCCCAGCGGGCCATCAGGCTTTACCACGACAGGTTCGTGGAAGTCGTGCTGCTCGAGTTCGGGGAACTCCCGTCCCGCCACCTCTGCTGCCAGATGGCGAGGGCCTGGAAGGCGAAGAGGTGGATGAGGCCCATGCTCGTCTTCACGGACGGGGAAGCCAGCTACGCCGTGACGGTCCCCGGGAAAGGCGTGGAGGGGGAGTGCAGGGTGCTGGAACTCCGCGAGAGGCTGTACCGCACGGATGCCGAGATCCTGGGCCTCCTGAGGTACCCGGGCTCTCCAGAGAAGCTGAGGGAAGCATACGACACCAGCTTCCTCCCCTACGAGAAGGTCAGGGAGGAGTTCTTCGAGGGCTACCGCTCCCACTTCGAGAGGGCGACCGGAATCCTCAGGAAGCATCTGGGGGAGCGGGCGAGGCGGCACGCCCAGAGGTTCTTGGGGAGGCTGATGTTCTTCTACTTCTTGGAGAGGAAGGGATGGCTACCGAAAGGATTCATAAACGGGATAAAGGACTGCTCCGAGTTCAACCGGATCTGCTACGAGGACCTGGCCGAGGGGCGGAGGGGCCTGCCCCACCTGGACGGCTCCCTCTTCGAGAGGGAAGAGTACCTAACGCCCGAGCTCGAGGGAAGGATCTCTGAGGCCCTCAACCCGGTGTTCAAAGAGGCCAGGGAGTTCTTCAACCGCTACAACTTCACGGTGGACGAGTCCACCCCCTTGGAGGTTCCGGTGGCCGTCGACCCCCTTTTGCTCGGGACGGTCTACGAAAACCTGTTGGCAGAAAGGGAGAGGAAGAAGAAGGGCACCTTCTACACCCATCCCAACGAGATTGGCTTCATGTGTCGGAGGGCGATTTCTGCCTACCTCGGGCTCCTAGACAAGGTGGTCGAGGAGAAGGGGGGGTACTGCTTCGTGGACGGGCTGGAGGAGCTCGTCCGGCAGCTTGAGGAAGAGAAGTCGGAGAAGAGGGTGAGGGAGCTGAAAGAGAGGTTGCTGAGCCTCCGCATCCTCGATCCCGCGGTGGGCTCCGGCGGCTTCCTGGTCGTGATGATGCAGACCCTAGTGCAACTCATCCACCAGATCGAGTCGACGGTCGGGTGGAGGAGCGACCCGGAGGAGCTGAAGAGGAGGATACTCCCGAACCTGTACGGTTTCGACATCGAGAGCGAGGCGGTGGAGCTGGCCCAGCTGAGGCTCTGGCTGTCGCTGGTGATTGACCAGAAGGAGCCGGAGCCGCTGCCCAACCTCGACCTCAACCTCATGGTGGTGGAGGATTCCTTAGAGTGCCCCACCAAACAGTCCCTGCTTGAGGAATGGTTGGAAAAATCCGAAGTAAAGGACTTGATCGGTCAGCACAGAACCCTTTTGGCAGAGTACCTGAGGGAGCACAGGGAAGGGGAAAAGAGAAGGCTGAGGGAGAGAATGAAGCAGATTAGACAGGAACTCAAGGAGAGAATCAAACTAGGGGAGCTAGAACTGGATACTTTGGAGGCGTACCTCTGGGAAGGGGCGGACATGGTGGTGATGAACCCGCCCTACGTGAGGCAGGAGGACATACCGGCCGGGAAGAAGAGGAAGTACATCAGCTCCTACGGGTTCGATGTGGGGCGGTCGGACATCTACGCCTACTTCATGGTGAGGGCGGTCCAGCTCCTCAAGGAAGGGGGAGTGGCCGCAATCATATCTTCGGACAAGTGGCTTGAGATGGACTACGGGAAGGAGTTGCAGGAGAAGCTGAAGCCCCACCTTTTGGCCGTTTTCGGCCAGAGGGGGAGGAGCTTCAAGCAGGATGTGAACACCGTTATAACCCTGCTTAAGAAAAATGCCGACCCGAAGCATCCCTTGGAGTTCATCTACCTAGATAGCTACACTGGAAACTTTGTCAGAAATTATAGGAGGTTCGAGAGGGCGGAGCTGAAGCCGGGGAAGTGGTACTACCTGCGGGCACCCAAGGTATTCGAAGAGGAGTTCCTCCCCAAGCTCACCCACAAGCTCAGTGATTTTGCCGAAGTAAAACGTGGCTTCACAACGGGGGCCGATGAATTCTTTTATGTGAAGGATGTGACCCACCAGTTCGAGGCAGATAAGCTTGCCGACCCCTCGAAGTTTAGAGGGGTCCCCTTCCGTAACGAGGAGGAACTCCAAAAGGCTGGGCTAGCATATGTGGAGAATGAAGCTGGCGAAAGATTCTTGATTGAAATGGTGAACTTGGTGCCCATCCTCAGGTCGCCGAAGCAGATCCGGAGCTACCTCGTCCCCGAGCCAAAGACCCTTTGCGTGAGAATAGTGAAGGATTCCCTGCCTTTCACCAAAAAGTACTTGGAGTGGGGAGAGCAGCAGGGCTTCCACGAAAGACCCACCTGCAAATCCCGCCCGAAGTGGTACCACTTGCCCGAGCTCGAAGAAGCAAAAATTTTCCCACTAAAGTCTTGGGAGGATGTGATATACATACCTGTGAGCCGGAGACCTTATGTCTGCGATCAGAGACTATATAGTCTGTATCCGAAACCGGCGAAGCTGGAGAAAACACTTGCTTGCTATTTGAACTCCACACTTTTCTATCTAACCGTGGAGTTGTACTGTGGGAGATTAGGAGGGGGTGCCACCGACATAAAGGTTCAAGATTATGAGGAAATGCCGGTTCCCGACCTGGCTCGGATGAACATCAGTTTCGACATGGAGCATCTCTTCAGAAGGGAACCGCTGAGGTACACGGAGGAGGTAAAGCAGGAGGATAGGAAGGAGCTGGACCGGGCCCTCCTGCTTGCGTTGGGCTTCCCGGAAGGGGAGGTCGGACGGCTCGTCGAGAAGCTTCACAGGGCATTCGTTGAGGTTGTAGAGGACAGGCTAATCAAGGCGAAGGGACCGGCGGAGGTTCCGGTATGGCAAGGATAGTCGACAACAAGGAGGAGACCCTCGCCAGCGTCCTGAACAAGGAGTTCCAGGACGCAGAGCGGATTTCGGTGGCAACCGCGTACTTCAACATTCGAGGCTGGGGGGCGATCAAAGAGGGGTTACAAGGGAAACCTCTGCGCTTGCTTCTGGGTAGGGAACCCACCGAGAGCATAAAGTGGGAGGACGAGGTGCTGAGGGAGCTCGAGGAGAGCGAGGACAACCCCGAGTACTTCAACTTGCTCCTCGAGGCCGTGGACTTTTTCTCGTCCCCGGATGTCGAGGTGAGGCTGATGGAAGGACAGTTCTTCCACGGGAAGTGCTTTTTGGGCATCGTGCCAGAGGACGGGAAGGTGAAGAGAGGCGTTGCCGTTGTGGGGTCGAGCAATTTCACCCATGGGGGCTTAGTCCAGAACAGGGAGCTGAACATGCTGAGCACGGACAGAGAGGTGGTGGCGGAACTCGCGAACTGGTTTGAGGAGACGTGGGACTCGGCGAGGGACTACAAACAGGAGTTCCTCCAAATCCTTCGCAACTACACCATTACCTGGAGTCCAATGGAAGTTTTGGCCAAGGCTCTCTACGAAACCTACAAGGAGAGCTTGGAGGAGGTGAAGGTTAGGGGCGAACTTCTCAAGAAGGTTTATCCACATCAGATAATCTCCCTCACCGAAGCCAAGAGGAAGCTCGAGGAGTTTAAGGGAGTACTGGTCGCGGATTCCACCGGGCTGGGCAAGACCAGGGTGGCGCTGGGGATTGCCGCGGAGTGCCTTCCGGAGAGGGTGCTGGTAATCGGCCCGAAAGCCGTGCTCGAAACCACTTGGAAAGACGAAATGAGGAAGATGAACCTTTTCCTAGAGTGTGTGAACTCCGAGCGACTTTCCCAAGACCCCGAGGGGATTATCAAGGAGTACTCAGACCCGCAGAACCGAATTGGCTTGATAATCGTGGATGAAGCTCACCAGTTCAGGCACCCTGCGACCAACAGATACAGAGCACTGACCGAACTAATCCTCAGGAACGGGGCTCGCGTCCTCCTCTTGACGGCCACTCCGGTCAACACGAGCCTAATGGATCTCTATGCCCTTCTTAGCCTCTACCTCCCCGAGAACTCGGTGGTGGGTGAGACTGGAACAAACCTGCGGGACTACTTCATCTCGAAGCAGAGGCAGTGGCTCGAAGGTCAGCCCGTCGAAATGGACGATATACTGAGGAAATTCGTGGTCAGAATTTCTCGTGATTTGGCTAAGGAGCTCGCTAGAGAGAGGGGAGAAGAGCTGAAGTTCCCGGAGCGAAAGTTGCGAACTGTTTGCTACACCCTCAACTTGGATCTTCAAAAAATCGTCGATCTTCTGGAGGGGATGAACTTCACCTGCTACGACCTCTCGGTAGAGAAGACTCCCCAAAGATTGACGCTTCCCGATGGAACACCTATCTCGAAATTGGTGGAGGTAGAAAAAAAGGAAAGCTTGAAGGCGCTTGTTAAGGAAGTCATAAGGATAAACCTTCTGAAGAGGCTGGAGAGCAGTTTGTACGCCTTCAAACAGTCCTTGGAGCGGCTGGAGGGGTATCTTTCGAGAGCCATCAATTATGCTCGGGAGAAGAGGGTCTTCGTGCCTCCTAGGTTGAAGGGGGAGCTGTTGTGGCTGGTGGGGGAGGAAGAGGAAGAGCTCTTGGAGCCAGAGGGCCTCTTCCAGAAATACCCAGATTTGTTGGAGGAGTGCAGGCTGAACGAGAGGGAAGCCCAAGATTTCATCCAAAAATCGAGGGAGGACATGGAAAACATAAGGAAGCTCCTGTCCCTCCTGCCCACGCAGGATCACAAAGCCCAGTCTCTTGAGCAACTGGTCAGGGAAATCCATCCCAAGCTGGAAAAAAGAAACGGTATCATAATCTTCACCCTCTACGCTGATACTGCTCATTACCTCTACCAGAGGCTTAGGGATCTCTCCCCCATCGTGGTTACCGGGGAAGGGGGGAGGGGAAGGGAAGGAGAAAAGATCGAGGAAGCCGAAGCTGTTAGAATCTTCCAGGAATCGGGAGGCATCATGGTGAGCACTGATGTGCTGAGCGCAGGCCAGAACCTTCAGAACGCCCAGTATGTAGTTAATTACGACTTCCCTTGGAACCCGGTGATTCTCATCCAGAGAGCGGGAAGGATAGACCGGATTGGATCCCCATACGAGGAAATATATCTCTTAAACATGCTTCCGCCTGAGGGCGATCCCTCGGACCCCAAAACGCTTGAGCACTTCTTGGGCCTGATGGACAAGCTCTACAGGAGGCTGGAGGCCATAAGGCAGACGGTAGGCCTTGATGCTTCGGTTTTGGGTGAGCAGGCTCTTCCCAAGAACTTCGCTTCTCTCGTGGAAAGAATAGCTAGGGAGGACCGCTTGATGATCAGGCTCCTAGAAGAACAGATGGAGCAGTTCACTAGGGATCCCAGAGACGCTCTTGCCGAGATACTGAAGGAGAAAGGATTGGAGTGGATAAGATCCCTTCCCTCTGGGATAGGGGCTTACAAAAAAGGCGACCGAGAAGCCTTATTCGTTCTTTTCAAAGACGAGAAAGAAAATCCCTACTGGAGGCTTAAGTACTTCGATAAAAATGAGGTTCTGACCAACCCTGCCTCTATAATTGAGGTTCTAAGGGGAGAGGAGGAGGAAAAAGGTCAGAAAATAAGCTACCCGGTGCTGATCGACCGTCTTAGAAAACTCAAAGAAGAGCTTCTCCATGAGCTTGAAGAAAAAGAAGCCAAACTGAGAACTAGGGAGGGCATTCCGGTCTCCCCAACCAAAAGAATCCGCGAAATCTATGGTGCCCTCGCGAAGGCGGACGAAGGATTGGCCGTGGAATTCAGAAAGCATTGTGGTAGAAAAATATTGGTGGATCAGCTTTACCGGGCTATGAGAGAAAACAGGCTTTTGGAAATAGCGAGAGAAGTATTACCTAGGCTTGCGGAGGAAGAGGTGAAGCCATCTACTAAAGAAATTAAGCTGAGAAGAGTTTGCTGGTGTTGGATTTCTCCTACTGAGAAGCATGAGCCAAAGGCCGGGTTAGTGGTGCAACGTAGGTTGTCTTTTTCCGAGCAGGTGAAAAAGGAGAAACCCGGGGGGAAGGGGTCACCGTCCCCGAGGATGGGCAGGGGAACTAGGATAAGGCATGAGATTTTTGGACACGGTAGAGTGGAGGAGGTGGAATGGAGGCCAGAGGAGAAGAAATGGACGGTGAGGGTGAAGTTCGACAGCGGAGAGGAGAGAATAATGAAGGAGGACGACCCGGACCTCCACCTAGCCGAGGAGTACAAGCCACCTACTCCCCCCAAGTTCTTAGCCGGTTCCCTCGTCAGTGTGAACGGGCAGACGGGGACGGTGGAAAGGCTGGAGTGGACGGGGAAGGGCTGGGAATACGTGGTGAAGGTGAGGGTGGACGAGAAGACCAGCAGGATCGTGAGGGTGCCGGAGGAGAAGCTGGAACAGGCCAAGGAGGTGAAGACGGAGCACACGGTCCAGCCGGGGGTGCCACTCGAGCTGGCGGAGGAGATCCGCAGGAGGGGACTGAGGATACTGAGGGAGTTCGTCGTGAGGTACCCGGAGAGGGTGAAGGAGGCGGTTCCCCCGGAGCAGATGACCCCGGAGGAGAGGAGAGCCTGGGAGGAGTTAGGGGTCACGCCCTACCGGGAGAGGGTGGTGGAGAGGGTGGAGGTGACCGAGATACCCAAGGGGATGATAGTGCTGACGGATGGGGTATTCTACTACTTGGTGGAGGACACCAAGATCCGGCAGATCTCCACGGACCGCCTGATTGCCCGCCTGAGGAGGGCCGTCGCACCCGTCACCCGCCCCGCACCCGCCCCCCCCGCCCCTGACATCCGCCTGACGGAGAAGGAGAGGAGGGGGTCGCCGTGGGCTCCCGCGTCCTGGGAGGAGTACGAGGCGGAGCTGAAGAGGAGGGGCTGGACGGAGGAGGGGATAGAGTGGCTCAAGAGGAGATGGAGGTACGGATTCTAAAGCGAACAGAGATGCGAGTTAAGGTAAGGGATTGGGAAAAAAGATAAGCGAAGTATATAAGAGTCCTCCTTTTAGTCGACTGCAACTCCAAGGATATTTCATCCACGCAGTGGTAAGAAGTATTTTAGATGAATCTGGGTATACAACCTATCCTTTTGGATTCGAAAGTTTTCTTGCTGGTATCAAAGAAGTGCTTCACAAGATGAAAAAAAACAACTCCTGTAGCCTTAAAGGTAAGATCCGCACCCGACCTAGTTGTTGTTGATCCAAATGAGGAGGAGGTTTTTCTCGTCGAAGTGAGGTCAACGAATTTGGAGCCTGTAAGAAACTGGCTACAATTGAGCCTAGACATTCGAAAGGCTATCAACCGCACGAAAGAAAATTGGCCAGAAGCAATCATAGTCCTCGTAATCCCGAGCAGGCACTGGTTTTATGCTGTTGTTGCTAGGGATTTTGAAATACAAACTGGCGATAGTAAAAAAGGAGAGCCTGGGGAAGGAATCCATCTAAACCAACTGGAGAAGTTTGAGGAGATTTTCCGAAAATCGACGATAGAACGGCTTCGTGAATATAAAGATATTGTCGCAAAAATTTTCGGTATTTTTGGGGCTAAAAGAGATTATTTGTTGGAAGAAAAATTTTTGATACAAGAGTTAGAGAATTTCCTACGAGAGAGGCCTGGACTAAGTAAAGGACAACTGTGGGACGAATACGTTAAGCTTGACCTAGAACTCATAACGAGGGAAGAATTCTGCAAACTTCTAGAGAGGTTATTAGAGACAAAACCTCAACTCGCCGAGCTTGTTCGGTTCTAAAGCCGAAAAACCGTCTTGGGAAAGCTGGGGATCTGCCATCTACGACAAGAGAAACGAGTACTTATCTTCTGCTGAGGTGTAGTTCAGAGAATGGCACCTTAGGCTCGCTTTTTAGCTTAAATGCTTGTGATAGAAAGTTGCTTCATGATTTCCTGTTAGCTCCGATGGCTTTCCTCACTACTCAGCAATTTATCAAGAATGTTGGAAACTTCCTCTTCTCTTCCCTGTTCGATGATTGACCAAAGTTTCTTTAGAAGGTTCTTCGCTTCAGGGATTCTGCGTTTATATTCTCCATATGCTTCCAACGTAAGTGCTCCTATCGTAACTTTTTCATGTTCAGAGTCATATCTTATGTATGCCGAAGACTCTGGAAGAAGAAAAGGAGAAACATTCGGATCTACTTCTGAAACCATATCTATTATAAACATTGAAAGCAATCCGGCGTCACCAACATCGGCCAGTTTTGGTGAATAGCCTAAAAGTCTCATGAGGAGCAAGCCGCCTGTTATTTCTCCAGTTCCGAGAAGCGCATAGCCTGGGTTCTCGTGTCTAGGCTCTGCCAGACCTTCCCTGTTAAAGGTGTATAGCAACGGCTCTCCTTCTCTTGTGACCGTAGCCAAAAGCAAATCAGCGCTAGCCTCTACTCCGAACTTCCGTAGTTCGTAGTAGTTGGATATTAACTTGGCTTGAATATTTTTTACCATTTTTTCCACCTCTTCGACTGAGGGATTTGCTGCTTCTTGATACCGCTTTTCATACCACTCGCGAAATTCATTTTTCATTAAGTTGCTTCCCTGCTTGACCAGTGCCGCGTCTCCAGCACCAGCTACTATTGCCAAATCGCTTTGTTTTCCTTCTGAGCTGAATAAAATCGGGAAGAGCTTTTGTTCTTCATAGAAAGCATATGGACCAGCCGATACTCTAGTATCCGCCGAAACTAGAATTCCTTGTCCCCACCGAAGGGCCACTATTAGAGTCATTCGACTCTTATTATTTTTGAGACTTTTATAACTTTTATATTTTTAGAACCTTATTTTTAAGCAACACTTTTCCTCTCGTCCGCCCATGTTAGCTCAGTCGCTCGAACTTTTCCTCAACCCCTCCAGAATCCCCCTCTTCCTCCTCTCCCCTAGTAAAGGGAGACGGTGGCCGTGGAGATCCCCAGCCTTCTTCCTATTTCCCTGTAGGTCAGCTCCTCCCGCCTGAGCTCCCTCATCCTTCTCAGCTTTTCGAAGGTTACCTTCCTTTTTGTCAAGTTCTCTTTTTTTCCTCCTCAGCTGGAATATTTAGCCTTTCAATTAATCCTAGTTTTCCCCGGCTCGGGTTTGTCGAATAATTCTTATTAATGGGATGGCCCGGCCATCCCTTCATGGGGGGCTGGCCGGGTGGGGGGTGAAAAACCACACAGGAGGTGATCCCAGATGGTTCCCCCCGGATACTGGTCGGCCCGGCACAGCTCCAGAATAGAGGACCCCTGCCGGGTATTTAGGGCTGCCGAAAGGCTGGTCGGGAGGGTCCCCCCTCCC
>Ga0078972_1008938_pt2 | contig 10193 bp, 10 predicted proteins | sample YelNatPaOPGAMG01_FD_67568 | JGI IMG/M metagenome (GOLD analysis project Ga0078972, IMG submission 67568) | Hot spring thermophilic microbial communities from Obsidian Pool, Yellowstone National Park, USA - OP-RAMG-01 (SPADES assembly) (version 2) | ecosystem: Environmental > Aquatic > Thermal...
ATAATAATATCGTCGGTCAGAGTATGCAATCGGTGATTTCTCAATATCTCTCTAATTCAATCGCAGGAGGCTTGTTAGGCGGAAGCGGTTTATTATCTAACGTATTAGGCAGTATAAATATCAGTATTTAAATTATTCAATTTAAATAGCCGTTAACTAAATATAAAGGGATAGGATTTTTAACGAAAAAAATCCTATCCCTTTACTGCATGGTACTTTTTTGCGTTAAAACTATTAAAAATGAGGTCAAAAACAATGGTGGGCGCGGCAGGTCTCGAACCTGCGGCTTCCACCGTGTGAAGGTGGCACTCTACCCCTGAGTTACGCGCCCGTTAAGGATATAAATGTGAATTATTATAAATTTTACAGTATTCTTCTTTTTTTTATTCGTTTGCCGCTTTATCCCTATGTTCTTTTTCTCTGAATCCCATATGGACAAGTATATCATATATCCTGTCCATTCTGTCAGATAGTCTGTCTATCCTATCGGTTAATTTATCCATTCTGTCGGATAATTTATTATCGATTCCTTTAATTTCGGCGGATAATTTATTATCGATTCCTTTAATTTCATCGGATAATTTATTATCGGTTTCTTTAATTTCGGCGGATAATTTGTCCATTTTTCTGTCCGTGTGAATATAAACGCCGATAACAAGCCCTATTATAATCAAAAGCAAGCCTAAACTTATGTAATGCATAAAACCTCTTTTTATTATTTTATTAGAATTATATCATATTTTTTATGATTTTTTCAAAGAAAACAAAACGGGATAGCTTTTAGCGCAAAAAAAACGGCAGACCGGAAAATTAATCCGGTCTGCCGTTTTTTAAAACAAATCTAAATAATCTTTTTCGTTATATTATTTTAACGACTTAATATAACTCGCAAGAGCGTTAAGGTCAGCGTTAGACATTTTGGTAGCCGGCATTATGGCTGGCGAAGAGCCGTCCATGGAACCCGGAGCAAAATGCGAAGACGGGTCGGTTATCTGCTTTTTAATCCACGCTAGGCTTCTTTTACTTCCTTCGTGTGATAAATCGGGACCTACTGAACCGCCCGCGCCGTTTATAGTATGGCATCCTACACAGCTTTCGTTGGCGAATAAAGACGCACCTGATGCGGCGTAGCTCATCGAAGCCGTAAAAAAGAGTACTGAAGCCGCGGTTACCGCAATTGCTAACATTTTTTTACCGTTCATAATTAAATTACCCCCCCTTCTTAAATTAAGATTAATATAAGAAAACTTATTAATACGAATTATACAATAATATAAACGATGTTGCAACTATAAAAATCTGATTTTAGAACAATTTTCATATATAAAAAGCGGAAGTAAATACTTCCGCTTTTTATATTATTATTCATTCTTACACTTAAATAAAGCGTCTTTTCATCTTAGAAAGCAAACTCAAGATTTGTCGTAAAGGCATCCTCTTCCGAAATATTAGAGAAATTATAACCGAGCGACAGGAAAGCGTTTGCCGCCAGCATTATATCCGCTTTGACGGTTAAATTGTTTTTCTGCCCTTCATAGCAGGTTCCGCCAAGGCTTGCAGGAGTGCCGTATAAACCCTGGTTGCATCCGTAAGCAGTTCCGTTGACCGCATTAAGGAAAGCATCCTCTGAATTTGCATGCGTCCAGTCATACTGGGCATAGCTGACTTGCAAATATGTTCCCTCTTCTGTTATGAAATGCGAGAACTTATAATCGCCGTAAAGGTATAAATATTGATACCCGTTGGATGTATCCGTTACTCCTGGAATAGCCACCGGATTATTTGGATTAGTGTAGGGATTAGAATCGCTTATAAGATTATAGCTGACTCCAAGCTCGTAAATTCCGTTGCTCAGACCCACGCCTGCGCCGTTGTCAATAACCCTGTTTGTCCATGTGCCTTGATTTGATACAGTTAAAGGCTGTGCCACTGTACCGCCGTAGTAATCGAGTTCAAGCGTTCCTACCGAGGTGGGATAAAACTCGCCCAATCTCCAGTTGTAATTCATCGAATTGTTACCCGTAGCAGATAAAGCTGTTCCTCCGACTCCGCCCGAAACTCCGTTTGAAGCTGTTTGCTTGCCGGCCGAATTGCCGTTGGTCACACCGAACATATACCAGAAGTGATAACCCGGCGTTCCGTAAACCTCAAATCCGGCGCCTTCGCTCAATACACTGCTTCCGCCGTCATAGCCTATGGCTAATTTTCCGGAACCGCCGCCGAAGTAAGGGCTTGGATTGAATATATTCATAGCATAACCTGCCGCAAGATTAAATAAGTGCGACGGCGCTCCGAATCCAGAACCCAATCCGTTTAAAACACCGAACGTATTATCCATGCTTACGCTGCTGGTGCCGTAATCCACTCCCGTATACCAGGAAAGCGAATCCGCTAAAGGAGTGTAAAGTTTAAAAGCTCCGCCGGTATGCATCTGAGCAGAAGCCGAAAAAGCGTCTGTGCTGTTGCTTACATTTTCATTAGTGACGTGTTTGTAGCCGATATTAACTTCAATCATTATCGGAATCGGCCACGGGTTTGGAAGACTTAAACCCTCGGCTACCTGAGTCGCATCTGCCGGCGTTCCGTTGGTTGAAGGAAGCCTGAAACCGTTTCTCTGAAATGCGCGTCCGAAAGGATTTAAACTGGGGCCTCCGCCGTATCCGTTAATATGGCATACCGCGCAGGAGAAATGATACTTCTGGGCAAATGCCGCTATGGCATTTGCTTTTTTCGGCATAAACATCGCTGTCAACGCCAGAACAAAAACTGCAACAAACAATACTGCAAGTTTGTTTCTCATACTGTTCCTCCGTAAATTAAGATTAAATTAAAATTTAGAATTAAAAACTTTGAATTACGCTAATACTGAAAAAAATAACTTTAACTTTTTACCCGGTTCCTTTTCCAATTTAATTCGGTCTTTGAGTCCGGGTCATAAGTTCGGACCCAAAGACCTGGAAACTTTATATACTAACAACTTGAGAGAGAGGAAGTATATGGTTTATATAATATTACCGGAGGATTGAAAGATAAAGTCGGATAGATTGCTATATCGTGAAAGTATTAATAAGGTATGAACCGGTAAGATATTTTATTTAACTTGTAGGATAATTTACTACTTTATGTAGCCTAATTTAAGGCATAGGTCTAACAGGTTGGTTTTATTAGAAATTTTAAGTTTGGCTAAACCGCGGAGCCTGTAAGTGGCAACGGTTTTTTCGCTTAAATCATATTCTATTCCTATTTCTTTGTTGGAAAGCCCTTTTGCAACTCCTACAAGAACTTCCTGTTCGCGTTTGCTTAATAATGCCCATAGAATTTGTTCGGGGTCTTTGCTTATGCCCATCTCGTTATTGCCGCCGTCGTAAACGGTATGCGCCAGTTTTTCCGCCATAAGAGGATAAATGTATGTACCGCCGTTAATAATGGATTTTAAGGCGTATAAAAGGTCTTCGTAAATCGAGCGCTTTGAAAGGAATCCAGCCGCACCTTTGCTTAATGCTTCGCGCAAAAGGGACAGCTCTTCGTGCATAGTTAAAACAAGGACTCTCGTAGAGGGAGATTTTTCCTTGATTATCCCGATATAATCAAGTCCGCTTTTTTCGCTGAACGATATATCTAACAGAAGGATATCCGGCTTATATTTTTCCACAAGTCCGGGCAGAAGTTCTATATCTGAGGTATCTCCGACAAGTTCTATTTCCGGCTGTAAAGACATCAGGGATTTAAGTCCAGATATTACTATGGGGTGGTCGTCGGCAATCGCAACCGTAATTTTTTTCATAAAAAACCCCTCCGATTTTATGGTTTTTGCTTTCACTCTGCATTCACCCCTCTCTCCCGGAAATGATTTCTTATTTATTTATTTTAACTTATTTTTAAATTATTTTATACGTTTATGTTTTGACGGCTTCTTCATCGTCTTTATCTATGGCTTTATCTATTGGAATATTCAAAACAATCGTCGTCCCCGAACCCGGCTTTGTTTTTATATTAATGGTGCCGCCGAGTATTTCCGCGCGTTCCTTCATTCCTATTATTCCGAAATTTTCGCCTTTGCTTTTATCGGCTTTAACCATTTTGAAACCTTTTCCGTTATCTTCTATAACGGCGTGAAATATACAGTTTTCAAAATTTATTGTGATTTTTACCGCATCGGCATTTGAATGCCTTATTATATTTGAAAATGCCTCCTGAAAAATTCTGTAAATGTTTATTTCGGTGTATTCGTCGGATTTAAATTCCTGCATCCCCGCCGTAAATATTTCGACTTTTATGTTATGGTTAAATTTAATTTCTTCGGCATACTGCATTAGGGCTTTATACAGGCCGAGTTCGTAAAGCACGCCCGGCCTAAGTTCTTTAGTTATATTTTTTATATTGTCGAATTCTTTGGCAATATAAGACATCATTTCATCTATATGTTCGTTGCCGCGTTCTATATTATAAATTTTCCCCAGTATCTTGAATTTCATATTTATATACACGAGGAACTGTTCCATTTCGTCATGGAGTTCTCTTGAAAGTTTCTTTCTTTCGAATTCCTGCGCTCCGATAACCTCTTTAATGAATTCTTTCCTGCGCAAATCCTTGTTTTCCCACTTATATTCCGTCTTGCTGAAAGCGGACAGCATATCGTTGAATCCATTTATCAGCCCTGCTAATTTTTCGTCGGCAAATTTAGGCGTTGATACGACAATATTATAATTTCCTTTTTTAGCGGATTCTGCGGCATCGGATAAGTCCGATAACGGCTTAAGCACGGATATCGAAATCCATCTGAAAAATATTATCGTACTTATTATAAGCGGAAACAGAACGAATATGATAAAAATAAGAGTCATATCCAGAAAATGATGAAAGGAATCGGAGAAGAGCCCTATACGCAGCGTGCCTATTTCAGCCCCTACCCTGCCGTATCTCCCGCTCGTGTCGTCGTTGACGACAGGAGACTTTAAATCGACCATTTCATATTTAGGATACGGGGATATTACTCTAACGCCGTAAACTATAGCGTTTCCATGCCTCTTGATGTATTTCCCCTGTTCAATCCTGAATCCTTTTTTTGCGGCGTAAGCGATTACGCTCCCGTCTTCTTTTTTTACGACTATATATTGCACTATACTGCTGTTTGCAACATCGAACTTTATCATCTCTTTTAGCTTGGGAATATTATTTTCTTCCATATAGTCTTCTATTCTGTAAGCAATTATCCTGCCTGCCGCGGAACCGGATTTTTTAAGGCGCGCGTGCTCCTGCCGGTAATAAAAAATATATAAGGAGAAAATGGTTGCAAATTCTAACGCTACGACTATCAAAAGAAGTATTCCGGTAATTTTGATATAAATAGGAACGCTTAATATTTTATTAAGATAATAACGAAAATTAGATTTATTTATTATGCCGTCGCCGGTTTCCCTTTTTGCCATGTTTCAATCCTTTAGCTTTTAATCCTTTCGCGTAACGGCGGCAACAGCCGCAGCGATATTCATAAATGGGTTATTTTATTGTTATATTATTATATAGGCGGGGCAAAGAAATTGTCAATAAAATAAATCTGACGCCTTTAAACCGGACAGGGAATTCTAGGCAATGGAAGTTAAAAATATTCTTAAAGCTTAAAGGCAGTTTGCATCGGGTCCGCGGCGAAATGCGAAATGCCGGAACACAACAGTTCACTTCAATCCGTTCAGGACTTTAAGCACGGCTTCGTAATCAGGCTCGTCGGTTATTTCGGGAACCAGCTGCTTGTATATGATTTTACCTTCTTTATCTGCGATAAAAACCGCTCTTGCCAGCAGTCCTTTTAACGGACCTTCGCCGATAATAACTCCGTATTTTTCCATATCTCTATACCTGAAATCGGATGCCGTGGTAATATTTTTTATGTTATAGCTTTCGCAGAACCTGTCCTGCGCAAAAGGCAAATCCATCGATATGACATTGACATCGACGTCTGCGTATCCGGCAAGCATCTCGTTAAATTTTTTGGTTTCCATTTCGCAGACGGAGGTATCTAAGGAAGGCAGTGTAATTATCAGCTGGATTTTTTCATTTTTGCCGCCGGCTTTCTTTTCTTTTAAATCTTTAGTTACGACTATAACTTCGGGAGCGTCATCGCCTATGTTCAGCGCCGGTCCGCTGAGCGATACCGGGGTTCCTTTTAGAGATACTGTTTCAGCCATTTTAATCCTCTTTTTTTTATTTTAAATTTTTATTTATTTTTATTTATTTTTTATTATTTTTATTATTCATTTTCATGACTTCTTCGTAAAGCGGGGACATTTCTCTAAGCTTCTTGACTACCGCCGGAAGTTCTTTGACGAAATATTCCGCGTCTTCGACGGTGTTGTCTTCTCCGAGCGATATTAGAAGCGAACCCTGCGCAAGCGCCGGGTCAACACCTATGGCGTTTAATACATGGGACGATTTTAATATTTTCGAAGTGCATGCGGAACCGCTTGCTACCATAATGCCGATATTATTAAGCCACATAAGCATAGATTCTCCCTCTATGTATTTTACGACAAAATTGAGATTATTTGGGAGCCTTTTCTCCGGATGACCGTTCAGATAAACTTCGTCAAGGCTGTTAAGCACGCCATCCGTAATCGTTTTTTGAATCGGCAGGAGATGGGATATTCTGTCTTTCAACTCTTTTTTGGCAAGTTCGCATGCAACTCCCGCTCCGGCAATCGCCGGCACATTTTCTGTTCCCGCCCTGCGTCCAAATTCTTGAATTCCGCCGTCTATCAAAGGCATTATGCGTATACCTTTTTTAAGATAAAAAAGACCCACGCCCTTCGGACCGTAAAACCTGTGAGGGGCGGCGGAAAGCATATCTACGCCGAGGTCTTTTACGTCTGTTTCTATGAAGCCGCAGGAAGTGTTTGCATCCGTATGCACATACGCCGCCGAGTTTTCATGGACGATTTTTGAAATTTCCTTAATATCCTGAATAGTCCCGATTTCGTTAGATGCCTGAGTAATGCTGACGAGCACCGTATCTTTTCTTAAAGCGTTTTTAACATCCTGAGGGTCAACCGAACCGTATTTGTCGACGGGAACTTCGCTAAACTCGAAACCCAGTTTTGCCAAAGATTTAACTGAATTTAAAACGCTGAAATGCTCTATTTTTGAAACAATGATATGTTTCCCTTTATCCATTCTCGCAAAAGCCGTTCCTTTTATGGCAAGATTGTTGGCTTCAGAACCGCTGCCGGTAAATATAACCTCCGTGCTTGCCGCATTTAAAAGCTCAGCCGCCTTAAGTCTGGCTTTATCAACGGCTTCCCTCGGTTCGTCGCCGAGTGTGTGAATGCTTTGAGGATTGCCGTATTCTTCAATAAAATAAGGCTCCATTGCATCCTTTACTTCCTGCCTCATCTTTGTCGCCGCAAAATGGTCGAAATTAATTATTTTCAATTTTGCCTCCAAATTTAAAAAATATTGCCTTAATCTTTAATTATTTAATCTTTAAATTATTAAATTTTTAATTATAAATTTTTAATTATTAAAATAAAATTTAGTTTAATCAGTCGGATTTATGTTATTCAAATTTATTATTTATTTCAAATCTTTCAAATCTATTTTTTGACATAGACTATATATTCAGGCAGATTAATCTCATAAGACAGAAACTCATGTCCTGTTTTTTTACAGTAGCTTTTTAAATCTTCTATAATACCCTCGTCCGATGCCGTTACTTTTAATATCGAACCGTCGGGAATCTTTTTAAATTCTTCGGCAACTTCCATTATAGGCATTGGACACATCAAACCGAAAGTATCGAGTTCGAAATCGTAATTCATATGTTTTTCCTCCTCTGCCTCCTCCTCTGCTTTCAGCATGCCGACCCGTAATCATAATCATAATCATAATCATAATCATAATCATAATCATAAATAATGCCGACCGGCTGTCAGGCTGAAAGCTTTTTCACGCGCGCTATGTGTGTTATGCTTGTTTGTTATGCTTGCTGTGCGTGCTGTGATAGATGCAGTTTTATGCATGTTCAAGCAAATCGTGCTCGTCTTCGTCGTGTTCCGGCGTTTCGACTCTGCCTATAGGACCTTTGCCGGATTTTCTCGCCCTGTAGTCTTCAATAGCAAGATGAAGTGCGTCTGCGGCAAGATTAGAGCAATGCATCTTTACCGGAGGCAGCCCGTCTAATGCTTCCGCTACTACGGCGTTAGATACCTTTTCCGCTTCTTCTAAGGTCTTTCCCTTTACGAGTTCGGTTACCATAGAGCTTGTTGCTATGGCGGCGCCGCATCCGAATGTTTTAAACTTTACGTCTTCGATTTTATCGTCTTTAACTTTGATATATATTTTCATAATATCGCCGCATGTCGGGTTTCCGAGTTCCCCTACTCCGTCCGCGTTTTCTATTTCTCCCACGTTTCTCGGATGCTGAAAGTGATCCATTACCTTTTCTGAATATACCGGCATAATATTTGCCTCCCTGTTTACGTTTAATTTATTTTAATTTATTTTAATTTATTTTGCTTTATTTTATTTTGCTTTATTTTATTTTTTGTTAAGTATGCATCTCTTATTATGTATCTTATATTAAATTAAAACATACTTTACTAAATTAGTCAAGTATTATTAGTCAAGTATTCTATGAAAAAAATACCCTTTAATTTATTTATTTAATTTATCGGTAAAGTCCGAGCCTGAGCTTTATTACTCTAAAGAAGGCTTCGAAAATAATTCCTTTTGACATCTTTGATTTTCCCATAGTTCTTTCGTAAAATATTATAGGATATTCTTTAAAACTGCATCCCGCTTCCTTGACCATCCTGTATTTCATCTCTATCTGAAAGGCATAACCTCTTGAACTTATTCCTCTTAAATTTATTTTTTTAAGGCAGTTTACGTCGTACATATTAAAGCCGCCGGTTAAATCGCTTATTTTAACGCCGGTAACTAACTTTGCATATATATTTGCAAAGTAAGAAATTAAAAGCCGCTTCATACTCCAGTTTATTATGCGTATTCCGCCCGAATAGCGCGAACCGGCTATCATTCCGCATTTTTCTGCTTCCATGAGTCTGATGAAACCGGCAATCTCTTCAGGATTATGGGAAAAATCGCAGTCCATCGTCAGCACATAATCGTAACCTTTTTCTACGGCAAAATAAAAAGCGGCGGTATAAGCCGTTCCAAGCCCAAGTTTTTTTTCCCTTTCTAAGAGGAAAAGACCGCCGTTTCGGTCATCCCCGTTTTCTTGCTTTTGCATAAATTCCTTTACTATATTGCGGGTGCCGTCGGGAGAATTGTCGTCGATTATTAATAGACTTATTGAATGGTTAGATTTCTTGACGTATTCAGAATTGTTAAGATTTAGAACAGAATTTATCATGCGTCCTATATTATCTTTTTCATTGTAAGTAGGTATTGCGACAAGTATTTTCATTTTTATATAATAACATATAGCGCTCAAAAATGTTATAATAAAAAATAAATCAAATCGCAGAAATGGTCAAAATTATCCGCAGTATAAAAGAACTTCAAAAGATTGAAAGCGAATGGAACAGTTTAGCGGAATCAAGCCCCAACGAAAACGTTTTCATGTCGTTTGACTGGAATTTTCTCTGGATAAAATATTTTTTGCGCCGCAAAGACAGGCTGTTTATCATAGCTGTTTATAACGATGCCAATGAAAATGAGTTAGAAGCGTTAGCCCCGTTTTTCCTTAAGAGATTTTGCCTGTTTTTTAAATCGCTGATGTTTGTCAGCGGCAATTATTCCGATTATTTAAACATCATAGTAAAAAAAGGCGCCGACAAAGAAAGAATTTACTCCGAAATATTCGGGGAAATCATAAAAAATAAAGGCGCTGATATGATTTATTTGAGGCAGGTTTCGGCGGAACTGCTTAACGGCGTCAAAAAAAACGTTTCCGAACATTTCGGGTTAAAATTGAATTATAAAGAAAGCGGCGGCTGCTATTATTTTAATCTGCCTGACAGCATTGATGCCTATATGATGCGGTTTAACTCCAAGCAGAGATATAATATCTTAAGCAGGGTCGAAAAAGCGGAAAAAAATAATATCAGATTTATCGGTTCTTCGGATTTCGATAAATCTTTATTTAAGGAATATTTAAACTATTTTTTCGGACTGCATCAAAAAAGATGGAACGATAAAGGAAAAAGGGGTGTATTTTACAGTAAAAAAATAAAATT
>Ga0078972_1017628_pt1 | contig 10192 bp, 8 predicted proteins | sample YelNatPaOPGAMG01_FD_67568 | JGI IMG/M metagenome (GOLD analysis project Ga0078972, IMG submission 67568) | Hot spring thermophilic microbial communities from Obsidian Pool, Yellowstone National Park, USA - OP-RAMG-01 (SPADES assembly) (version 2) | ecosystem: Environmental > Aquatic > Thermal...
TGGGGCGGGGTTGGGGGGAAGGATGTTAGTGTGGACGGGGGGCGGGGGGGGGGGGGGGGTGTGTTCGCGGGACCGCCTCTCGTGTGCCGGCTCCCAGGCAGGCGGAAGCGCCTGCCCCACCACACAACTCGGAGACATGCAATGAAGTTCCTTAGGTTCGGCGTAATCGCGCTTTTGGTATTTCCGGCCCTGCTGCCGGCCCAGAAGAAAGAAATCGTCCAATTGAACCGCGACCTGCTGGCGCTGCAGGACCAGGTGAAGGAGATGGAGCGCAATTTCACCGACAAGATGGGCGGGATGACGACGCTCATCCAGCAGGTGCTCGACTCCGTCTCGAAGATCAACACCACGCTGGCGATCCTGGACAACGCGATGAAAGACCGGGAGAAGAATCTGGCCGCGCCGATCACGAACGCGGGGACCAAGGTGGACGCCATGGCCCAGGAGTTCCAGGCGATGCGGGTCACCATGGAAGACCTGAACGCGCGAGTCGGCAAGCTGCAGCAGCAGATCGTGGATCTCGGCAACACGATTAAGGTGATCCAGGCGCCGGCGACGCCGCCGCCCGGGACGGCGACCACGCCCGCCGGAACGGCGCCGGCCGGGGGTCCGCCGTCGGGCCTTTCCGCCGCCGCGCTCTGGGATAACGCTCTGCGCGATAAGGAAAGCGGCAACTTCGACATGGCGCTCCAGGAGTTGAACGACTACCTGAAGTACTACCGCAACACGGACCAGGCGCCCGCCGCCCAGTATTACATCGGCTGGATCCAGTACACCCAAAAGGATTACGATTCGGCTCGCGACTCCTTCGATGCGGTGCTGCAACAATTCCCGAAGAGCGGCGTCACCCTGGAGGCCATGTACATGAAGGGGCTCTCGCTGGTGCAGTTGAATCAGCGCGCCGAGGCGAGGGCGGAGTTCCAGCGCGTGGTGGACCAGTCTCCCGCCGCTTCCGAGCTGCACAACCGGGCGAAGGCCCAACTGGCGGCCATCGCCGCGCCCGCAAAGCGGGCCGCGCCGAAGCGAAAGAAGGATTAACCCCGGCAGCGCCTCCCGGCCAACAAAGCGGGTTCAAAACACGGCATTTTCTTTTTGTGCCCGCTCCCGCCCGGTCGTGATATTCTTAATGTCGCCTGGAAAATGCCACCGCTCGAATCCGTGCCGCGCGTCTGTGTCGCACTAGGTTTCCCCAGCCTTGAGCGACTGCTGGAGCACGCGCGCCGCGAAGTGCAGGCCGGTGAGAACTTCCTGGAGTTCCGGCTCGACTACCTGGACGATCCCGCGCGCGGCCTTGCGGCCATCCGGGAGTTTGTAAAGGACTACCCCGACTGCGTCATCCTGGCCACTTGCCGGCGGCGCCAGAATCACGGCAAATTCAACGGCAGCGTCGAGGAGGAAATCCGGATTCTGGAGGGGGCCGTGGCCGCGGGGGCGCGCGCGGTGGATGTCGAGATTGAAACCGCCGAAGCGACCAACGTGCAGCTCGACGGGTTCCGCGGCCGGGCTCTGCTGGTGATTTCCTATCACAACTTCGAGGGCACGCCGGCGATGGAACCGGTGCTGCGGCGGATGATGCGGTTTCCGGCGGACGCGTACAAGCTGGTCTCCACCGCGCGAAAGCCCTCGGACAATTATCGCGTGCTGTCGCTGGCGCGGCAGCACTCGCGCGTGCCGCTGATCCTGCTGGCGATGGGGGAGGTGGGCTTCCCCTCGCGCGTGCTCTCGCCGATGTTCGGAGGGCTGTACACCTACGCGGCGCCCACTTCGGCGGAGGGCACCGCCGCCGGGCAGGTCTGCTCGCGCCAGTTGCGGCAGCTTTACCGGGTCGAGAAGCTGGCGCGATCGGCGAAAATTTACGGCGTCATCGCCGATCCGGTGCGGCACTCGATTTCGCCGGTCGTTCACAACCGGGCGTTCCACGCGCGGCGCCTGGACGCCGTGTACCTGCCGCTGCTGGTGCAATCGGCGCGGCTGCGCGATTTCATGACGCTGGCCGATAAGCTGCCGATCTCCGGGTTCAGCGTGACGCTGCCGCACAAGCAGAAGATCCTGCGCTACCTGGATGTGGTGGAGCCGCTGGCGCGGCGCATCGGGGCGGTGAACACGGTGTGGCGCAAGGCGGGCAAGTGGCGCGGCACGAACACGGACGCGGAAGGCGTGCGGATCCCGCTGGAGAAGCATTTGAGGCTGTCGAAATCGGCCGTGCTCGTGGTGGGCAACGGCGGCGCGGCCCGGGGCGCGGCGTTCGCGCTGGCGGACGCCGGCGCGAAGGTCTCGATCGTGGGGCGCAATCCCGACCGGGTGCGGGCGCTCGCCAAGGCCTGCAACGCGGAGCCGCTGATGCGCGAGCAGTTGGCGGCCCGGCATTTCGACGGGCTCGTACATGCCACTCCGCTGGGCATGGCGCCGAACACCTCGGCCTGCTTCTTCGAGGACGGCATTCCGGCCGAGGTCGTGCTCGATATGGTCTACACGCCGTTCGAGACCGTGCTGATCCGCCGCGCGCGGGAGCAGGGCCGGGTGGTGGTGCACGGCATCGAGATGTTCCTCGAACAGGCGGCCCGGCAGTTCGAGATCTGGACCGGCGAGAACGCGCCGCTGAGCGTCATGGAAAGGGCCGCGCGCGAAGCCTTGGCGTGCCAGGCCGAGCCTATAATGACGAAATGAAGCTGACGCGCAGGGAATTCGCCGGCGCGCTGGCCGCGGCGCCCGCGCTCGGCAGCCAGGCCACCCCAGGACCGGCTCCCGCGGAGCCCTTGAGAGCAGCCGAGGCGAAGGTGCGCCAGGACGGGCAGGCGCTCGCAGCGTACCCGGCGCCCATGGCCGTCGAGCCCGCGTTCACGTTCAAGGCCTGAAACGGATGGCGGAATTCGGGGACGAGATCTGGTTTGCCGGGATTCGCGAGCTGAATGCCAGGCTGGTGAAGCGCGAATTTTCCGCGCGCGAGCTGGCGAAGGCGTTTGCCGAGCGGCTGGCCGCGATCGGGCCGCGCTACAACGCGCTCGCGCTGTCGCTCGCGGACCGCGCGCACAAGCGTTCCGGCGACGTGGACGACGATATCAGGCGCCAGCGGCTCCGCGGCCCGCTGCAGGGCATCCCCTGGGGCGCTACGGACCTGCTGAGCGTGCGCGGGGAACTGACGACGTGGGGCGCGCGGCCCTATGCCGCACAGGTGTTCGACGACGACGCGGCCGTCGTGAAGCAGCTGGACGGCGCCGGCGCGCTGCTGGTGGGCAAACTGGCGACCATCTCGCTCGGCGGCGCCGGCGGATACGCGCTGCCGTCGGCATCGACTTCCGGCGCGTGCCGGAATCCGTGGAACGCGGCTTACTGGGCCGGCGGATCGTCCAGCGGCCCGGCGGCGGCCGTCGCCGCGGGCCTGGTTCCGTTCGCCATCGGCTCGGAGGCCTACAACTTCAGCTCATTGCTGACGCCGGCCGCTTACTGCGGCGTCACCGCGCTCCGGCCCACCTACGGATACGTCAGCCGCCGCGGCGCGATGCCGCTTTCCTGGACCATGCACAAGCTCGGACCGCTCGGCCGTTCGGCGGAGGATTGCGGGCTGGTGCTCCAGCAGATTTCGGGCGGCGATTCCGAGGACCCGGGATCGGCGGGGAAGAGCTTTTACTACACGCCGCAGTACGCCCGCGCGCTGAAGGACCTGAGCGTTGGTTATGCGAACGTCGATTTCGAAAGCTGGGCCGAACCGGCTGCCCGCCCCGTGTTCGAAAAGGCGCTCGATACGCTGGTCGACATGGGGCTGACGCTGATCGAGACGAAGCTGCCGGATTTCCCCTATGAACTCGCGGCGCGCGCCATCGTGGACGCGGAAAATTCGTCCGTCTTCGAGCCGTTGGTCGGGAGCGGCAACGTGAACCAGCTTTCCGACCCGGCGCAGATCGCGGGCCTGGAGGCCGGCCTGGGCATCGCGGCCAAGGATTACCTGAAGGCGATGCGCATTCGAAGGATGGTGATGGATGCGCTGCGCGCGCTGTTCGTCGATTTCGACGTGCTGGTCACGGCGACGCGCTTCCACACGGCGACGAGGATCGACCAGCCGATCGAGCGCCCCGCGCCGGAAGCGCGCATCCCGCGCGGGCTCTCCGATCTCGGCGTGGCCGGCAATCTTGCGGGCCTGCCGGCGCTCTCGCTTCCCTGCGGCTTCGTGAACGGCCTGCCCGTGGCGCTCGAGCTTGTGGGCCCGCCGTTCACGGAGAACACGCTGCTGGCGATCGGCGCGGAATACCAGCGCCGCACCGAGTGGCACAAGCAGCGGCCGCCCGCTTTACCCGCATCCGCTGCCTGAGGCAGTGGCTCCGCACCCTTCCGAGCCACGAGCGACCGTTTGGCCTACATGCCGCGGATGGTATTGCCGGCCAGGACCAGGGTGAGGGCGATCAGCAGGACGACCGAGACCCAGGCGATCAGGTTGTAGCCGCGCGAGTTGGTCCAACTCCCCATGAGGTCGGCCTTGTTGATCAGCAGCAGCATGTAGATCAGCACCACCGGCAGGAGCACGCCGTTCAGCACCTGCGAGAACAGGATCATCCTGATCAGCGGGAAACCGGGGATCAGCACAACGCCCGCGCCGGCCACGATCAGCAGCGTGTACAGCCAGTAAAAGATGGGCGCTTCGCGGAAGCGGCGGTTGACGCCGGCTTCGAAGCCCATGCCCTCGCAGACCGAATACGCGGTCGAGAGCGGCAGAATCGAGGCGGCGAACAGCGAAGCATTGAACAGGCCCGCGCTGAACAGCAGGTAGGCGTACTTGCCGAACGGCTTCAGCGCGACGGCGGCCTGGGCCGCGTCGGTGAGGTTCTGGTTGGGCTGAACGGACCAGATCGCGGCGGCGCAGGCCACGATGATGAAGAACGCGATCACCATGCTGGCGATGCAGCCGAAGATCACCTCGAAGCGCGACGCGCTGTACTCTTTTTCGGTGACGCCCTTTTCGACAATGGCCGATTGCAAGTAAAACTGCATCCAGGGCGCGACCGAAGTGCCCACCATGGCGACCAGCATGCCGATATAGCCGGGGTCGAGCGTCAGTTCCGGCTTCACGCTGTAGATAATCGCCTGACCCCAGTTCGGCCGGAGCAGAACCGCGGAGACGATATAGCTGACGTAGACCACGCTGATGACGAGGAAGATCTTCTCGACGCTGTCGTAGGTCCCTTTAACGACCAACAGCCAGACGGCGATCGCGCAGATCGGAACCGAAATGTAGCGCGAGACGGAAAAGAGTTCGAGCGAGCCGGCGATGCCGGCGAACTCGGCCATCACATTGGTCAGGTTCGTGATCACCAGCAGCGACATGACGAAGAACGTTGTGCGCAGCCCGAACTCCTCGCGGATCAGGTCGGCGAGGCCCTTGCCGGTGACCGCGCCCATGCGCGAGTTCATCTCCTGGGTGACCACCAGCAGCACCGTGATCGGCAGCAGCGTCCACAACGGCAGATAGCCCCAGCCGGCGCCGGCCTGCGAGTACGTCAGGATGCCGCCGGAGTCGTTGTCCACCATCGCGGTGACGAAGCCCGGTCCCAGCACCGACAGGAATATCGCGATCCGGTAGCGGAACCGCTTCAGGAAAATCCGGGGTTCGTTCATCTTCACCTCGGCAGCGCCAGCCGCCTCGTAAATAGTCGCGCTCCATCAACCTGCTAACGAAGTCCACAACATCATAACCGTAAGGACGATCATCACCACGGCCGTGGTCCATGCAACGATGTTTTGCCAGAGCCGGTTCCGCATCTCGCCCATCAAGTGCTGCCGGTTGATGAGGATCAACATGTAAATCAGCACGAATGGGATCAGCACGCCGTTGGCCACCTGAGAAAGCAGGATCACCTTCAATAGCGGCACGTTGGGAATGAGCACGGCTCCGGACCCGAGCACGATCAGGAACGTGTAGAGCAGGTAAAACACCTTTGCCTCTGAAAACCGCTTATCCACCCCGGACTCGAAGCCCATTCCCTCACAGACGTTGTACGCCGTCGCCAACGGGAGGATGGCCGCGGACAGCACGGACGCGTTCACCAACCCAATGCCGAACAGAAGCGATGCGAACTGTCCCGCAAAGGGCCTCAGGGCGACGGCCGCTTCGGCCGCATCGTTGATTTCTCCATGACCCGATCTGAATAGCGTGGCGGCACAGGCGACCACGATGAAGAAAGCAATCACGTCCGTCACAATGCAGCCCAATATGACATCCCACCGGGCAAGGTGATAGTCGCGCTTTGAAACGCCCTTTTCCACCATGGACGCCTGAAGATAGAACTGCATCCAAGGTGTGATTGTAGTTCCAATCAACCCCACCATCATCGTTATGTAAGCCGCATCGGAACGGAACTCCGGAACGAACGTTTTCACCAGCGCAGCGCGCCAGTCCGGCTTGGCGAAGAACGCCGACACCGGATATGCGAAGTAGATCATCGAAAAAAGGATCAGGATGCGCTCGACCGGCTTGTAGGAGCCTTTCACGATCACGTACCACACCAGCGCCGCTCCGATCGGCACGGCGATGTACTTGCTGACTCCGAAGATGCTCATCCCCGAAGCGATACCGGCGAACTCCGCGAAGATGTTGCCGAGATCGGCCAGCGCCAGCACGATCATGGTGAAGAACGTCAGGCGAAGGCCGAACTCTTCCCGAATGAGATCAGACAACCCCTTCCCGGTTGCGACGGCCATCCGGGAAGCCATCTCCTGAACCACAATCAGGGCAATCGTCGTGGGGACGAGCGTCCAGAGGAGAGCATAGCCATACTTGGCTCCGGCTTGGGAATACGTGAGGATCCCGCCCGGATCATTGTCTACGTTTGCGGTGATGAAACCCGGCCCCAGGATGGCGGTGAGGACGGCGATCCTGTACCAGATGAGGCGTACGCCGGCGTGGCGAGGCTTGCGGGGCCGTTCCACCGACAAGTCGTGTCCCGTTTGTCTCGTCATCTATATCGCCTCGATCGCCGTCTCGCATAAGAGTCTTTGCCCGATGCAGGCCGCCTGTCCGGGGCCTATTTGTTCCTGAGCACCGAGATGATGTCGTCGGCCGTGATCACGCCGGCCAGCTTGCCTTCCTCGTCCACAACCGGCAAGGTGAGGAGGTTGTACTTATCGAACAGCTCGGTCACGCGGTCCTGCTTTTCCTCGGCGGCGGCCTTGATCAGCGTGCCCGCGGCAAGCTGCTTTAGCGGCGTAGCCGCATCGGCAACGAACAGACGTCCGATGGGCACCGCGCCCGTGAGCCGGCCGTCGCGATCGATCAGGAAGACGGTGTTCAGGCTCTCGAGCAGCTCCTGGTTGCCCTTCAGAGCCGCCATCGCATCCGCGGCCGTCGCGCTTTCGTCCACCGCGACGTACTCGGTGTTCATCATGCCGCCGGCCGTGTCTTCCTCGTACTCGAGCAGCTCGCGGACCTCGGTTTTCGGCTCCGTGTCCATCTCCTGGAGAATCTCTTCGGAGGTCTCCTCGCCGAGCTCGGCCAGCACGTCGGCGGCCTCGTCCGGCGCCATTTCCTCGACGATGTCGGCGGCTTTCCCGGCATCGAGCGACTCGAGGATCGAGGCCTGCATCTTGGGCTCGATCTCGGAGAGCGCTTCGGCGGCCACTTCGCTGTCGATGGCTTCGAAGATGGCTTCGCGCTCGTCCGGGCCGAGCTCTTCGACGATGTCGGCCAGGTCGGCCGGGTGCAGTTTTTCCAGACTCTGGTGCGAGATATTGAGGCGCAGGCGGCGCTGCGGGTCGGGCTCGACGATGTTGCAGAACTCCCAGCGGATCGAGTTCGGGGCGATGGGGGCCTGGAGGCGGCGAATCCATTTGCGCGGCACCCAGCCCTGGAGAATCCGCCGGAAGATGCTGCGGATGCCGATATCGACCTCGAGGACGCGCAGCACGTCCTGGCCGCGCACCTGGTTCAGCTCGAAAGTGACGTCGTTGACCCGCACCACCTTGCGGCCGTTGACGTCGATGATCTGCTGGTCCAGCAGGTCGCGGCCGATGCGCAGCAGGTACTCGTCCTCGTGGTAGGGAGTGAGCACCTCATCCTTCAGGTAAAGGCCGTCCAGGGAGATGGAGCGGACCTGGTCCCAGCGGACCGTCAGCCAGGCCCAGCCGCCGCCGACCAGGAAGCGGTCCACGCGGGCGGGATCGATCAGCGGAACCAGGGCGGCGTCTTCGACACGGCCGATGCGGCGGCCTTTGAGGTCGTATACTTTGAGCCCCTGGATTTCCGTGAAGTACAGGATTTCCGCCATCGAACAACGTCCTGGTCCATTGCCGTCTTTGAGCGCGCCACGGGCGTCGTCCAGATGGGTTCAGCGGCTGTGGAGCGCTCTACATGGATTTTCCGGTCCAATTTCACTATGCCGCAGCCGCGCTCGGCGCCGCAACAAAAATGGTTGAGAAATTTGGATTGCGGCGGCGCTACTTCAATTTCTCCCGGAGCAGCTCGTTGACGGCTGCCGGATTCGCCTGGCCGCGGCTGGCCTTCATGACCTGTCCCACCAGGAAGCCGAGCACGGCCGTCTTCCCGCCCCGGTACTGCTCGACCTGCTTCGGGTTGGCGGCCAGGATCTCGTCCACCATTCGGCCGAGCGCGTCCGCGTCGCTGATCTGCGCCAGACCCTCGCGCGCGACGATGACTTGGGCCGGCTCGCCCGAAGCGTACATCTTCGGGAAAACGTCCTTGGCCATCTTGCCCGAGATGTCGCCCTTGGCGATGAGCGAGATCAGCTCGCCCAGCCGTTCGGGGGGAACCGGCGATTCGGAGATGCTCTTCCCTTCGGCGTTGAGCGCGGCCGCGAGGTCGCCCATCACCCAGTTGGCGGCGGCGCGGGGGTCGCCTGCCGTAGCGGCCACGCGCTCGTAGTATTCGGCCAGCTCCCGGCTGGAGGTAAGCACGCCGGCGTCATACTGGCGGAGGCCGTACTCTCCGGTGAAGCGCGCCCGCTTCGCCGCGGGCAGTTCCGGCATCTCCGCCCGCACGCGGTTGCGCCACTCTTCGGAGATGCGCAGCGGCAGCAGGTCGGGCTCGGGGAAGTAGCGGTAGTCGTGCGCCTCTTCCTTGGAACGCATCGCCGCCGTTTCGTTCGTGGCCGCGTTGTAGAGGCGGGTCTCCTGGACGACGGTTCCGCCGGCGTCGAGAATGGCGGCCTGCCGGCCGATTTCGTAGTCGAGCGCCATTTTCAGAAAGCGGAACGAGTTCAGGTTCTTGACCTCGGCCTTGGTGCCGAGCTTCGCCTGCCCGCGCGGCCGCACGGATACGTTGGCATCGCAGCGCAACTGGCCCTTTTCCATGTCACAGGGGCTGACGGCGATGTACTGCATCAGCAGCTTCAGCTCGTTGAGAAACGCATAGGCTTCGTCGGAGCTGCGCATGTCCGGCTCGGTGACGATCTCGATCAGCGGCGTGCCGCTGCGGTTCAGGTCCACGTAGCTGTAGCGGTCCGAATCCGGAAAACCCTCGTGCAGGCTTTTGCCGGCGTCGTCTTCCAGGTGGACGCGCGTGACGCCGATGCGCCGCGTCGTGCCGTCGAGGAGGATTTCGACGCTGCCGCGCTCGGCCAGCGGGCGGTCATACTGGCTGATCTGGTAGCCCTTCGGCAGGTCGGGGTAAAAATAATTCTTGCGGGCGAAGACGGAGGCGGAGCGAACCTCGCAACCTAGCGCTATAGCGGCTTTCATGCCCATTTCGACGGCGGCGCGGTTCAGCACCGGCAGCGCGCCCGGCATGCCGAGGCAGACGGGGCAGACGTTCGTGTTCGGCGGGGCTCCGAACTCGTTTGGGCAGCCGCAGAAAATCTTGGTGCGCGTGGCGAGCTGGACGTGAATCTCGAGGCCGATCACCGGCTCGTAGCGCGCCAGGAGCTCGGGGGTGACCGCTGCGATTGACGACATCGTATCCATTATGGCAGGCCGTCCGCGTGTTTGACCCGGATCCGGCTGTCCCCTATACTGGGTGATGAAGCTTCGGGCGATGTGGTGTGCCCGCGGCTCCCACGGAATCGCATGATTGTAATCGCATTGACGGTTTTTCACGTAATTCTCTGCTTCTTCCTGGTGATCGTCATCCTGCTGCAGAGCGGGAAGGCGGCGGACCTGGCGGGCGCATTCGGCGGCATGGGCTCGCAGACGGCCTTTGGGCCGCGCGGCTCGGCGACGCTGCTTTCGAAAGCGACGACGTTTGCCGCGGCGG
>Ga0078972_1017629_pt1 | contig 10191 bp, 9 predicted proteins | sample YelNatPaOPGAMG01_FD_67568 | JGI IMG/M metagenome (GOLD analysis project Ga0078972, IMG submission 67568) | Hot spring thermophilic microbial communities from Obsidian Pool, Yellowstone National Park, USA - OP-RAMG-01 (SPADES assembly) (version 2) | ecosystem: Environmental > Aquatic > Thermal...
AGGAACCTTTGTTGGAGCTTCGCTTTCCTCTTCTGCTCAAATAGTCAGCAAATTCGTGCCCAGCTACTATGTCACAGATGCTTTAACCTCGCTTTTCCTAAGGGGAGCAGCAGTCACCAGCCCAGCCATAATATTTGACTTGGCAATAGTCTCCGCTTCATGCATAGCAATATTGGCAATAGGCATAATCCTCTACGCAAAATACTACAAAATATAGATTGTCAACGTCGAAAATTGAGAGCTTAGGCAATCAGCTGAATCGCTATTAAGACTGCTATTAGAACTGCCAACAATTTCAATGCTTTTTTATTGAATTTTTGCGCTTCCTCCGTTTTCTTTGCATCTACAAGCTTCATAATATAAACGGAAGCTGAAAGGTTGTAGAGGAAAATTATGTATACTGAAAGCATCATTCTATCAGCCAAAGTCAGATAGCCCACTGGAGGTATACCGCTGAGCAGTGACAAATGAAAAGCAGTCGCCGACATGAGAGTTGTCACGCCTAAACCTATCCTTTGGCCGAAGTTCTGGGGCGAAATGAAAAAGGCAAGAAGCGATATGGTCGTGATAACCGCCACTGGAAGAACGCTTTTTACAAAAGCCGACAATGTTGGCCGCTTTAGCAGAATGCTGAAAACACATCTGGAATAAGCATTTCCGTCATAGGAGTGTTCAGTTACGGTGGCTTCGAAATCGCCTATCTCCCAACCGGCAACATTGGCTCCTTCATCCACTTTTGAGGTTTGATCCGCTATAAAAGTTAAATAAGAAGCGTTTAGATTCTTGTGTTCCAGCTCTACAGTGAGTTTATGCGTTTCATACGGGTATTTTGTGAAGTCGAAAGTTTTTATGAAGTCTCCTCTAACACGGTACTCTAAATATCCATGCTCCGCGTCCACTTCCACCTCATACTTCGTCGGAAAACCGTTGACAAACTCGAATTCTTTAACGTCCCCTAAGCTTATTTCAGAAGGATTAAACTTAAACCATAGGTAAAAGTCCAAACGGTAACTGCTTGCAGCCAAATCCACCTTCTCCACGTTCACAAGCAAAACCCCAACCTCAACGGTTACGTTGTGAGCTGAAGAGTCGTCAGCTTTTGCATGGGGCACTAGCATAAATAAGAAGGCTAGCAACAAGGCGAACACTAATAAACGCTTTGCCTCCATTAAATTCACCATCAACTTCAGCCTCATATTTAACTCAAATATATAAAAATTCCGTGCAAAACACGCTCTAAACTTACATAACAGCCTAATCCTAAAAGTTTCTTGAAAGAGACAGCAAAACCCTTAATAAATGTCTCGTCACGTTTACATTTTGGGCCGGTAGATCAGCTTGGTATGATCGCAGCGTTGGCATCGCTGAGGTCGCGGGTTCAAATCCCGCCCGGTCCACTCGCCTGGCCCTTTACTTTAGATTATTATGGTTAATAGGGCTCCCGTTGTTAGCGGGACTATTAAGTTGTCGCTTATTGGCAAGGGCAAACTTTCAACAAACATTGCTGTTGCTGCGCCTGCCAATGCCTTTAAGGGATTCACATAGACGGTGGCCGCTAAAAAGCTGAAGAATAGACCGGCGACTAAGCCTTCTAGGGTTTTTCCTTTGTTAAAGGACAACGTTGTTTTCCCAAAAATTTTCCCAAAAATTGCGGCAGTGCTGTCTCCAAGGGCGAATATGGCAATAGCTGCGCTTCCTGCTGGAGCAGGGAACAACAATAAAGTAAGCAGTATGCCGAAGGCGAAGAATACGGGCGCGGTGGCAAACTCATAGAGTTCCGCGTGGGTTGCTGCATGGCGGGTTATCCAAGAAATTATGGGAATATGCCTTTCATCCATCATCGCCACCTCGGATGCAATATACAAAAAGGTTACGGCTAATATGAGAAGAGCGATGGCGTACTGCCCCACTAGGCTGGAGAGTATGGGGACTGTAAAGCCACATGCATGAATAGTCTCTCTCACAACCTCATTATTAGATGGCAAAGCTCCCCTTCTCGGCTCTTCCCCACTGATTAATGGAAGAATTTCAATTAGCCTTCCAGTTACAACATAATCCACTTTTACGCGCACCAAAAAGTCAGGGTTATACCCTATCTTCAGTGTTCCCAGAAGCAGCATTGGCGCATTGTTCCTGTCGTCAACAACCACAACACAGTTTTCCGCAGTTAAATCTTCCTTTTCCAAGATTCTCTTCAAAATCAGAAGCTTTCCGTGCTGTTCTATAACCTCACCCGAAATCTCGCCTGTCGCAACCCCATTTTCTGTTTTTAAATCCAAACCAAAGGCATAGTCAGCTTTAAGTCTAGACGCCAAGTCTTGAACAAGAAAAGTTGGTAATCCCGAACTTATCAAAGCAGTTTTCCAGCCTCTCCCTCTAAGTTCTTCAAAAACCTTTTCCACGTCTGGCATTAAAGGAATATGCCTAAAAATCTGCAGAAACTCTTCAACTTTAAAGCCTTTAAAAACTTTAAACATTTTTTCAAGAGCAGATTTTAACGATATTAAACCCAATTCATATAGAATTCCATAAAAAACCATCCTTAAAAACTGTGAAAAACTAAGCTTCCTTCTGATTTCAAAAAACAAAAAGCGATTTTTAGGAATCAGCACGCCTTCAACATCGAATACCACAAGCCTATGTTTTCCCCTATGTAGCACAGCCAATTTGCATCCTCTATTAATCATCCTTCTAATTCTTATAGCCTTTCCATGGCAAGTTTTCTAGCCTTTCCAGTTTGGAAAACTTGCCATTAACGCATAAATTTTAGCATCTTCAGACTTTAATTATTGAAATAGCCAAACATGCCGAGAAAACACCATTTAATTTAAGGGTTGATGTTCGTGGCTTATTTCCAGCATGTCTTTCCAAACGTGGTAGGCTAAGCTTGTAGCCGAACCAGCTGCAACCCCCAAAAGAATCTCGATTAGTTGATTGTTTTGAAGCAAAACCGCCACAACAGTGAAAACATCAAACATAACCGCAATAACAATGTATATCCAGCACCATGTTGAAAGCTTCATTTTCCTAGGCCTACTAATCCCAACACTCGCAAGAAAAAGAAAAATTATAACAGCAGGAACCAAGACATTGAGCATACATGGCGCTCCTCAATTCTGCGCTTTCATAGAAAGAGACAGTTACACTTAAAAGTTTTGAAAACACTTATTCCCGTCGCTACCACCACTGCTAAGTAACTTATAATCAGCTTGGAGGAAAAATGCTTGAAAGTAAGCCTGATCCACATGAAAACACGTGATACACTGAAAGAAGTTCTTTCAGGAGCTGGTAAAAACATCCAAAAAGCCGCGGAACAAGATCCTGACTTTATAGCGTTGCCAGAATATTTTTCAGTTCCAGGTTTAATCGAAAACTATTCTTCAGCAGAAGATATATTCAAAGAAACCTTTAAGCCTACAATGGATTTTCTGAAACATATTTCCAACGAATTCCCAACTATTTATATCATAGGCGGAACGTTAATTGAAAAGAGAAATAGTGCCTTTTTCAACACGTGCACCATTTGGAAGGACGGAGAACTTTTAAAAAGCTACCGGAAGAGGAATCTGATTAATGCGGAAGTCAAAATCGGAGTAAGCAAAGATGAAAAACCCCTAGTTTTCAAAACAGAATTTTGCAAAATCGGCGTGCTGGTGTGTGCAGACATCTTCGACTCAAATGCAGTGGAACAAACCGTAAAAATGGGCGCTGAAATAATTTTTCTGCCAGTGGCAGCTTTATACACCCATCCCAATGTTGAAGGACACCCCCTATCAGAGAAAATAGCCTCTGAAAAAGGAGTTTTCATAATTAAGGTTGGAAACGTGCGTTCAGGCGCAAAAGGCGGCAGAAGCGCCGTCATCTCCCCATGGGGCGTTATAAGTGAAGTGGAAGATACCCTGTCAGACGCTATACTGACCGTTGAACTTGATACGGTTAAGCTTAAAGCTTACAGGGAAAAACTCAATAGAAGTTTTTCCATTTTTCAATAATCTGCATCATACTAGAGAACCCGTGATTTTCAAACCACTTTTGCAGTTCCACATTCTTAACGGCGTACTTGCAAACTTGCTCTGCATTCTCAGAGTTATGCACTAGGAGAAGTATTCCTTCAACGCTATGCCTACTTACATACGCCATAGTCTTTAAAAGCGCATTCAACTTCACATCATTCAGCATTTCAGCACTGAGCTCTATGAAAACAGGTTTGCTCAAAATTTTAGTGAAAATTCTTGTCAGCATATCCACCCAATACATTGTCGTATAATCGTTGGCAGAAAGAGGTACATGGAAAAAATCTATATAGTTTGCGATTTGATAAAAGTCTATGCCAAATCTTTCTTTTGAAAGCACCGGATCCGGCCATACCTCCACGGCAAACGTCCTTGTCTTTTTTACTTTTTCTCTTGCTTCTTTTATAAAGTTGGTTACTGTTTGCACCCGCCATTCCAACCAGTTTAGTCCGCTTTGATGCCAAAGCTCCATACATCTGTGGCAAACACAGAAACCCTCATCTGGAAAATGGTAAAGGTTTAAAATAACTCCCTGAACTTCTTTATTGTCCACCTCTTCTATAAAACGTAAAATTTTACCCTTGTAATCTTCATGAGTTGGGCATATATAGTCCCATGGCATGTTAATTTTCCTATTTTTCCTCAGAGCAGGTCCTTCACTTGAAATAGCCGCCATTTCTGGATTTTTTCTTATAGCTTTAGCATCGCAAAAACATGTAATATCATTGTACATGTGTTTTGCTGGAGGAAAAACCAAACCGTCAGCGCGTTTCGCATAATAAATCTGGATGTCAAATCCTTTGACTCTTTCTGGTTGATAGGAAACTATCCCTATGTTCATGGGTTACGTTCGGCAACAGATATATTTAAGAATTTTTAGTGAAAATAGACTGTTATGAAAGAAGAAAACAGAATAGAAATAGTCATAAACTACAAAAAGTGCCCTCCATGTCAAGATTCCACATGCATCGACACATGTCCATGGGGAGTACTCCAAATAGGATCCGATAAAAAACCCCAAGTCTGGGATATTGCCTCATGTACGGCATGCGGCGTATGTGAGAACTTGTGCCCCCATAAAGCTATTAAATTAAAAGGAAAGATTTTTAATTGCGTTTAATACTGCTCATTACCATTTACGATGGAGATTAACCAATGGAAATCTACGAGTTGTTAGGTGAAGACCTTAAGTTACTTTTAAAAGATGATATATTGGCTTTGATTTCTAAAACAGAATTAACCGTAGTCAGCTCAGCCGTTCACAATGGAGGTTTTAAAAAGGCAAAAGTTATACTTAATGTGCATGTTCCTGAAGGCTATGACCAGAAAGCTATCCACGAAAATCCAGAGTACTTCATTCTTGAAGCTTCAAAAAACCTCGGCGTTGAACCTCAGCAGAGTGTAGGCATGATGACTGCTGCAGACGTAAAGAACTTCTCCATAGTAACAACACAAAAGGAAGAGTTAATGGTAGGCGCCATAGCCACTGCCGGCTGTTCTTTCGCTGAAACCGCAGGAGAAAAAATTGAGGCAAGTGTCAAGAGCTTGGGGACGATAAACACGATAGTTGTTATTCACGGTAACCCTACTGAAAGCTGTCTTATGCAAGCATTTATCACCGCAACCGAGGCGAAAACTGCAGGTTTAAGAGAACTGGATGTCCGAAGCAGGTATTCAGGCGATCCGGCCACTGGAACAATAACTGACAGCATAATAATGGCCTCCACAAACATGGGCCCAAAAATCAGATTTGGCGGGCCAGCCTCAAAGCTCGGACAAATGGTAGGCTATTGCACTAGAGAGGCTGTGAAGGATGCAGTGATAAAACAAGGTCCACTGCACCCTTGCAGATCGATTTTAAACAGGTTTGCTGAGAAGAAACTGCCAATAAAAGAGCTCGTGGGCGAGATATTAAAAGAAAGTTCTCTTAGGATCAACGGGGAAGAAGCATGGTTAAAAATTACTGAAGCAATAAAGGCGAAGCCGTTCTTCGCATTAGCCTTAACGATGGCAGCAAATATTGATGAAGAAGTCAAAAAGGGGCTAATTCCAAAGGAATTTGGAGACATAAACTCCTTAATTGAGGAGTTTAAGGAGAATCTTTTTAAGTTGGCCTCTGATGGAAAGTCTCACAATCCCTCTATTGATACGGAAAAGATTAACTCTAACTCACATCCATTCCTAAAGAGCGCATTATTATGTATAATAGGAAAATTATTTGCAGAGATCACGTCTCAAAATTAACGATTACATTGAAATATAAAAAGTGGTGTTGAAGGTTTAAACACTGAACGCTTTTCCTCGGCTTTTTACTTTATGAGCTATACAGGGTTACTCTACTATCTGTTCCCAACGTTCCACTAATTCCAAAACTTCTAGGCAACCATAATTCTTTAGTTTTTGCCTAAGCTCAACCTTGTCAACTGCAGCTTTCTGAAAGTCAACTATCTGACTTGCTTTGTCCGCAAGGTAAAGGATTCCATCAACACCTGCTCTTCCACAACGAACAGAAACCGTTAGCAACTCTGCCGGAGATGGGACCTCCTTGGGATCGTCGCCAGGACCGAAAACGTAGAGACTTATGTAAAGTGGTTTCTTAAGCAGTTTTTTGAAAGCTCTAGAAAGCATTTCCCAATACCATGGTGTAGCATAGTTCTTTGAGAACATGACAACGTTAAAGGCATCTGCATAGGGTGCAAGAGCATCAAAGTCTATCCCAAACCGCTCATAAGAACAGACAGGGTCTGGAAGTAACCCTATTACAAGCTCTTTCTTTACCCGTTCCCGTACTTGTGCAATGTATTCAGTGACTTCTTTTTTACGCCATTCAAGCCAATTAAGCCCGCTTTTCTGCCATCTCTCCTTACACCTGGGACAAGTGCAGTGGCCATGGTCTGCAAAGTGGATGCTGTTAAGCCAAACACCCTGTGAACGTCTATCCACATCCTCAATATAGTTGAGCATTTCTTCCCTGAATTCGGGAACTGTATGACAAAGGATATCCCATCTGAAATTGTATCTGTCATTTGTCCTTAATGCAGGTCCAAACTCTGACTGAGACACCCACTCGGGATGATTGCGAACTGTAACATTGTCACCGAATATGGCGACATTGCTGTACATATCTGGTTGCGGCGGCTGTCTTCTTCCAACCTCTGGTTTTACTCGAAACAAGTCAAAGTCGAAACCTGGAACCTTCTTTGGTTCAAACAAGTATGTGCCAAACCTCATTTTTCACACCTTTTTAAAAAGCAGAATGCAAGGCAACATTATAAAGTTTTTCACATCAATTATAAAAACTAAACTATTGAACCAAAAGGCATTTTTGAAACCTTATTTAGTGCACGTAAAGTTTAACAACAATATTTTTAAACAGCAAAAATATTTAAAAACGCAGCGTTAACTGTTAATCAGTCATTCACTTTAAAGTGGTGATAAAGTTGAAAAGAACGATTGCAGAATTAACGCTTATAATTTTTTTAATAAATATTCTTATTACTGCCTTTTTAACATTTGCAGAGGCGCAAGACGAAGAATACTCTGAAACCATTGCCATGTGGCATTTTGACGAAATTTACACGCCTGATGCAACAGATAAAGGGAACATTGGAATTTTAGGAGGCAATCCTCCTCCCACCACCGTCGAAGGAAAATTCGGCAAAGCCTTAAGTTTCGATGGAAAAAACTTTCTATACGTGCCTTTCTCTCCAAGCCTATACACATCAAAAGAAATCACAATTGAAGCATGGATATACGTAAACGCGTTCAGAAATACAACATACAACAATATTTTAGTAATATGCTACAGCGCCGGCCTAGAATGGCAAACGGCCACACGCATATGCGGAATAGCCCTAACTCCAAGCGACACTGAAAAAGACAAGCCCCAGCAAGGTTTCCTAAGAGGATACGTATACACCGATAAGGAACATTTCAACGAAATAGTTACAACAGAACCCGTTATCCCATTAAATCAATGGATTCACGTCGCATTCACCCGCAACCTAGTCAAAGGAATGCACCTCTACGTTAACGGCGAAGAAAAAGAAACCACTGTTACTTGGGGAGTGCAAAACCCAACAGGCGACATTCTAAAGGGAACGGAAATCTATTTGGGGCACGACGCAGAACTAATAATAGATGAACCCCGCATATGTGACACCGCTCTAGAACCCTCCCAGTTCATAATAAGCAACGCTCCAGAACTAGCAGTTTCCCACACAGAAATCGACATAGGACCAAACCTAATGCTAGCCATAATTGTAGCAGCTGTAGCCTTCGCCTTAGCATGGATCCTACGCAGAGTGATCCAAACATGGGGTATAAGCTCAAAATCGAGGGAATAACTTACCATCAGATTCCTTTTAACTTTTTAAATAGGCATTTCTATGGATATCAGACTTAGACTCCTTGAATCACTGCTTCGACAGAAACTTCTCGGCAAAGGCTTAAAGGGAAAACCTATCACACCTCAAATAGTATCATACGCCGTCACCAGAGCATGCAATCTTAAATGTTTACACTGCCATGCAGATGCCCAAGAAGCCATGCCAAACGAGCTTACCATAAGAGAAGCAAAACAAGCAATAAATGAAATGGCAGAGCTCGGAACAGAAGTCATAATTTTCAGCGGCGGAGAACCCCTCCTGAGAAAAAAATTCATTTTAAATCTAACTGAATACTGCAACGATTTAGGAATTACACCAGCCATGCTCACGAACGGAGTGCTTCTCGACCATAAAACAGCTTGGGAACTCAAAGAGGCAGGAATGATCGCCGTAGGCGTTCCACTGGACTTCGCTACACCTGAAAGCCACGACAAGCTTAGAAATACGCCTGGAGCCTTTGAAGGCGCAATAAACGCAATCAAAGCATGCCGCGAGGTTGACTTAAAAGTAGTAATCACCACTATGGCTTTAAAAAACAATTTCGACGAAATCCCCAAACTAATAGATTTACTGGAAAACTTAGGCGTGGAGCAAGTAGTGCTTTACGATTTCATCCCTGTAGGACGCGGAAAAGACTTAGAAGACCTTACAATGAGCCGAGAACAACGCGCTAAACTGTTAGATTACCTCTACAAAATACAAGAAGAAAGGGAAATGTTCTTTCTGGTTTCCGGAGGAAGCCCCCTCTACCCAGGAATCGTTTTGGAAATGCATAAACACTACGACACTAAACCTCCAGATCAATTTCTGAGACAGTTTCTTGTACACGCCCCCATAGGATGCCACGCAGGACTAAACTATTTTAGCTTAAGGCCAAACGGAGACGTATACCCATGCCCATTCCTACAGTTAAAAGTGGGAAATATCAGAGAACAAAGCCTTGCAGACATCTGGTACAACTCAAACGTCTTGAATGAGCTCCGAAATAGAAGCTTGTTAAAGGAAAAATGCGGAGAGTGCGAGTACCGAGAAAATTGCGGAGGATGCAGAGCCAGAGCATATGTCCAAACTGGCGACTATTTAGCATCAGACCCTAACTGCCCCATTGAATTATTCATACAAAAAAAGGCTTACCCAGTTACAATTGAATGCTTCGGATTATGCGTAGGCTAACCTTTTACATCAACACTCTAGCAATTTCGCAAACAAATAAAAATAAATGTACCATATAGAGACTTAAACGAGCAAAAACCCGTGACTGAAAATGGTGACCATCCCCCTTGTGCATATACTCGCGCACGCAGAAGCATGTCAGAAATGGAAGAAAAGGAAAAGGAAAACAATTGTTTGTTTTGCCTTAGTTATTTTGTTTTTGGCGGCTATTTTTTCAAAAAGTACTTCTTCTGAAGTTCTCGGCTATAGCGCGCATACTTTGAACGCGACACCAAACACATCTGCATTGAGCAACGCAACCGATAACATAGTGAATCCTTTATCAAGCGAGCAAACATATTCCGTGACCTTCACCAAGTCAGGCTTGCGTTCTGGAATCGTTTGGACCGTGGTCTTTGACTCGCAGTATTTTTCCTCTTATGCAGACTCTATCACATGCTACGTACCAGAAGGTGTCCACTCCTTCTCTATTCCGGATGTAGGAGGATGGCCTACCGGATACTCTCCATCCCCATCGTCGGGTTCAGTTACCGTGAAAGGTGAAAATGTAACCGTGCATATAGTATTCACGCCGAGCACCCTGAAGCTTCCATCACTAATTGATCTTTCATTATTTA
>Ga0078972_1017631_pt1 | contig 10190 bp, 9 predicted proteins | sample YelNatPaOPGAMG01_FD_67568 | JGI IMG/M metagenome (GOLD analysis project Ga0078972, IMG submission 67568) | Hot spring thermophilic microbial communities from Obsidian Pool, Yellowstone National Park, USA - OP-RAMG-01 (SPADES assembly) (version 2) | ecosystem: Environmental > Aquatic > Thermal...
GACGACCCGCAATCAACAGAGTGATCAACGCATATGGAAAGTTGGCAAAACAGCCCCGTTAGCTGCCACATTGTCTCAGCAGTGGACGCTGCCACAATTCATACACAAGTTCGCTGAACAGTTTCAACACAAGCGACAAAAAACAAGAAACAGACTGCATAAGCTTTGTGACTGAAACTGTCACTGAATCATATTCCACTTTCAATTCCCTCCACTTGGGATTTTTCCATGAATCAAAGTAGGAACAGGTTCTTCTCTTCCTGTATTAGGTAAAGTTGCAGTAACTAGGAAAGGTCAGACCATAATTCCAGCGTGATTCCGTGAAAAGTGCAGGATTGGAAGAGGAACAGGTCTTCAGGTCATCGAAACCGAGGAGGGGATACTGTTTAAACCCGAAAAATCAACGCTAGACCTTGCATGCTTTGGATCCCGATACGGAACCCGCAAAACGCGAGGAAAGATGAATTTGGATTCTGTGAATCTCAGCCATGACATCCGTGACGCTGGAAGAATAAGACTAGACGTGAGCGTAAACGCGGTTCGAAGAGTACTTTCCACTGTCCATTTCCTGCTCGATTTCGTGTAGAAGCAGTATGCGTCTGAATGTTGGCGGGTGAGTTGAAAACCAACTGTTAATCGTCCTCCACGTGGACTTCGCCTCCTTCTCCATCGCTAACTCCAACTCCCGCTCATCCAAAACTCCATCATGGTCCAAGTCGTACTCGTCCTTCTTGTCAATGATCTCGCTGATCTCCCGCTTGGCCTGCGCAGGGTCGCCGATGTAGAAGGCCCGCACGCCAGACGGAGGCTTAGGCGAAAGCGACAGGCCATACGTGATCTTGGCCAGCGCACTCTCTAGGCTCCGAGGAGAACCAGTAACATAGGCCGAGTAGGCATCAGCATAATGCTCCCGCAGCCTGCTCAAACGCATGACGCACAGCAAGGAGACGATGTACACGACGTATGACAGGATAGCGGCTATGATCAGAGCCGCGCCTATGTCACCCTGCTTCTCTTTTGAACGGCTTCCACCCGAAAACCACGCAGCCTCCATCGTTCCTCGTGCAATCAGATAAGCCACCAAGGGCACAGCTGAAAGCAGCGTCATGACCACGTAATCCTTATGCTTCAAATGGCCCAACTCATGTCCAATGACTCCTCTGACCTCGCTTTCATTCAAGTTTCTCAGCAATCCTTCATGCACAGCTAATGTTGCAGACTTTGAAGTCCGCCCGAAAACAAACGCGTTAGGCGTATTGTCCGGTACAACGGCCAAGCGAGGCATAGGCAAGCCGCTCTTGTCCGCCAACTCCTTAACCGTACCCTCAAGCCACGGGTTCGCCCCAGGCGCAAGATACTGCAGACGAGTGGACATACGTACAACAGCAGGCCCGATCAAATACTGAAACAGGATAAACAGGACGGGCAGAGCAACGATGAGCAGGATGATATAGGATAGGTCAAATCCGCCGACGAAGTATTCGACAACAAACAGTAACGCCGCCAAAAATGACGCAAACAGAAATGCCACTAGAAAAATCGCAGAAGCCATCGCAAACTTCAACTGGCCAAGCCTAGCCATACCGCAACCCCAGCCTTCTAACACAGAAAAAACCTGAACGAATTAAATCTTTCCACTGCACGACAGGACAAGACTGACTTACACGAATCGTGCATGACTTGGATGAAGCTGGGCGAAACATGCATCATGAGCAGGAGCACACCGTTTGGCCCACGTGAACGGCTCAAAGGGCATTGTATATATTTTTGTTTGCATAAGCTAGAAACCCAGCATTTTGCACGGAGAGAGACCGATGGCGGCGACGGAAAAAGAGCAACCGCAAATCAGTGTTCAACCTGAAAAACTGAAGCAGGAACTTGAAAACGAAAAGAAACGCGCAGAAGACTACTTGGCGCGTCTCAAGTACGTTCAGGCAGACCTTGAAAACCTTAAGAAAAGAACAGACAGACAACTTGCAGAAACAAGAAAATACTGCACAGAACCCTTAGTAGTTGAACTGCTTGAAATCGTCGACGAACTTGAAATGGCCGTCAAGGCAGGCAGCAACTCAAAATCAGCAGAAAACCTGATGCAGGGCGTCGAAATGACCCTCAGGAAACTGAAGAAAATACTTGAAAAGGAACAGGTCTCTCCAATCGAATGTATAGGCAAACCGTTCGACCCGTCAAAACATAACGCTGTTGCAAAAATAGAAAGAGACGACGTGGAAGAATGCACGGTCGTCGAAGAAATAAGGAAAGGATACATAATGAAGGAAAAGGTGATTAGACCGAGCGTAGTTAAGGTTGCAGTGAAACCTGTATTCAAATCACAAAAGGAGGAAAAAAAGAATGAGTAACGTGAAACCCGGAGAAAAAGTGTTGGGTATAGACTTGGGAACAACAAACTCTGCAGCGGCCACATACGAGGGAGGAAGAGCTACCGTTATCCCCAGCGCTGAAGGACCAACAATGGCCGGCAAAATGTTCCCATCAGTCGTTGCCTTCACGAAAGACGGCCAGCTCCTCATAGGAGAACCTGCCAAAAGACAAGCAACAGCCAACCCTGAAGGAACAATCTTCGAGATAAAACGAAAAATGGGCACAGACTATAAAGTGACTATTCAGGGAAAACAGTACACGCCCCAGCAGATCAGCGCCTTCATCCTCCAGAAAATAAAGAAAGACGCGGAAACTTACCTAGGCACGACGATAAGGAAAGCAGTCATCACGGTGCCAGCCCACTTCAACGACAACCAGCGTCAAGCCACAAAAGACGCGGGAGAAATAGCAGGCTTCGAGGTCATGAGGATCATCAATGAGCCAACAGCTGCCTGTCTCGCCTACGGCGTCGACAAACTTGAAAAAGAAATGAAAATCCTCGTCTTCAGCTTCGGCGGCGGCACACACGACGTCACCGTCATGGATTTCGGCAAAGGAGTCTTTCAGGTTCTGTCAACGAGTGGCGACACGCAGATCGGAGGCACAGACCTCGACAAAGCAATAGTGGACTACGTGACAGAAGAGTACAGACGGCAAACGGGCATCAACCTTCAAAACGACAAAACAGCTATGGCCAGACTCAAGGAAGCAGCTGAAAAAGCAAAGATTGAACTCTCAACTCTCATGTCTACTGACATAGACCTTCCATTCATCTACTCAGACCAGACAGGGTCAAAACACCTGCACCTCACGCTGACCAGAGCCAAACTTGAAGCACTCGGTCAGCCGATAGTCCAGAAGACTGAAAGGACCATCGTCAAAGCTCTTGAAGACGCCAAGCTTACCCCCAGAGACATAGACAAGATAATACTCATCGGCGGCATGACCCGAATGCCGCTTGTCCAAAAATTCGTAGAACAGATCATGGGCAAGCCGGCTGAAAGAGGCGTCGACCCCATGGAATGCGTCGCCATAGGCGCAGCCATACAAGCAGCAGTGATAACAGGCGAAGTGAAGGATCTACTGCTTCTCGACGTCACACCGTTGAGCCTCGGCGTGGAAACACTGGGCGGAATATTCACAAGAATCCTCGAGAAAAACACAACGATCCCCACGCGGAGAAGCCAAATCTTCACGACGGCAGCAGACTTCCAGAGGGCAGTGACAATCAACGTTCTTCAAGGCGAACGTGCAATGGCTTCAGACAACGTTTCATTAGGCATGTTCAACCTTGAAGATATACCGCCAGCGCCAAGAGGCGTTCCCCAGATAGAAGTAACATTCGACATAGACGCAAACGGAATACTCAACGTAACGGCGAAAGACTTGGGCACAGGAAAACAGTCAAAAATAACGATTACCGCCAGCACCAAACTGTCAAAAGAAGAAAAAGAAAGGATGATTAAAGACGCGGAGCAATTCGCTGAGCAGGACAGGAAGAAACGTGAAGAAGCCGAGATCAGAAACAACGCGGACAACCTTCTCTACACGGCAGAAAAAACGAAGAAAGACCTTGGAGACAAGATAAACCAAGACCAAAAGAACAGGATAGACGCGGCCGTGTCGGCGCTGAAAGACGCACTTGCCAGCAACGACGTGGAAAAGATGAAGACAAAATCAGACGAGCTCACAAAGGTGCTGCAGGAAGTCGGAACCGCCGTGTATCAGCAGGCTTCAGCGGACTACACAAAACAGAAAGGCAAGGCAGGTGCAGCAACTCCGCCTCCGAGCGGCGAAAAGGTAGTCGACTCAGAAGATTACAAGGTCAAATAGGCAGGGTTGCAGTCGTCTGACCAAGTCACGGACCTGATGGTAGAAGCATGGCAGAAAAGAGGGACTACTACGAAGTTCTAGGCGTGCCCAGAACTGCTTCTAAAGACCAGATCAAAGACGCTTACAGAAAATTGGCCATGCAGTACCATCCAGACAGAAACAAAGCGCCAGACGCAGAGGAAAAATTCAAAGAAATATCCGAAGCCTACGCAGTGCTTTCAGACGACGAAAAACGTCAACAATACGACACGCTTGGACACGCAGGCTTCGACCAGCGCTACACAACAGAAGACATCTTCAGAGGCGCAGACTTTGACTCAATATTCAGGGACATCGGCGCAGGGTTCGGCTTCGGAGACCTGTTCAACGTTTTTTTCGGCGGACGCGGATTCAGCGGACAGGAGTACGAGGAAAGACAGGTGAGGGGCCGAGACCTCGCCTACGACCTTGAAATAACACTTGAAGACGCAGCAAAAGGTACCGAAAAAGAAATAGACGTTCCCAGAACCGAAAAATGCGATGTCTGCGGAGGCACAGGAGCAGCTCCAGGCACTTCGCCACGTGAATGCCCCAGATGCAAGGGAACAGGCAAAATACGGAACGTCAGAAAAAGCGGGTTCGCAACGTTCGTCCAAGTCACACCGTGCCCAACATGCAAAGGAGAAGGCACAATCATCGATACGCCGTGCAGGAAATGCAGAGGCACAGGACTCGTGCAAAGAGAGCGAAAAATCACCGTGAAAATCCCGCCGGGCATAGACGACGGTTACCAGCTGAGACTCCAAGGTGAAGGAGAAACGCCGCCGCATGGCGGCACACCTGGAGACCTGTACGTTCTGATCCACGTTTCACCTCACAAACACTTCAAAAGAAGAGACGACGACCTCCTCTACAACCTCAAGATAAGCTATCCGCAGGCAGCCCTCGGCGCTGAAGTTCAAGTGCCGACACTTGACGGAGAAACGACGCTGAGAATCCGTCCTGGAACCCAGCCTGGGGAGATCATCAAACTTAGAGATAAAGGCATGCCGAGACTCAGAGGATACGGACGGGGAGACCTACTCGTACGCGTAAACGTGGCAGTTCCAGAAAAACTCACTCAGAAACAAAGGATGCTGCTTGAAGAGTTGGCCAAAGAACTGGACACAGACGTAAAAGTGAGAAGCCACAAGCTTCTAAGATTCTGAAAAGCCTTTCAGGCCAGACAATCCGAGAAAGAAAAATGGGGGTGCATGCTATTTGGATTCTTCGACTGACATCAAAGTCAACGTGGCCCTAACCTTGTCCAGTCTCCTGATTCGCCAAGTGATTGTTTCCTTGAGCTTCTCCATCGTGTCCGCTGTGACCTTGGCAATTATGTCGTATGTTCCATACACGTTGAAGGCCTCTTCGACTCCGTCAAGCTTCTTCAAGTTCTTAAGCACTTCAAGCTCTGACCCTAGCTCGGTGTTTATTAACAAGAACGCTGAAGGCATCAAATTCTCCTCAAACACTGTTTGCTTTGGTGCATAAAATGTTTTCCCACCGCCTAACAGAAAAACGATGAACCATATACACTCGGAAAGCCCACGTTTCCGGTTCTTCCAACAGTCTACTGCAGAAAAACAGGTGTTTTCTCAACAAAATGCGCATGGGAACTGAGCTTTTCAAGGAGCCAAATCAAGGGGGCAAGATGCTGCCGCCGCAACCATTGACTGTTCAGTCTATGCAGTCTGTTCCGTCTCGGGCTCGACGAGGCTAACGTTTTGCGAGACAAGCTTTTTGGAGCAGCAGGCGTCGGCTACTCGTAGATGAGGGTTCCTTCTTTAGGATCATGAACCAGTTTTGCAAATTCTTCCATCAGCCTTCTGGTCAGCGGCCCAGGCTTTCCATCGTTTATTGTTCTCTTGTTTATCTCTCGCACGGGCACGATTTCCGCCGCCGTTCCAGTGAAGAAGACTTCATCGGCGTTGAAAAGCTCGTAAGGTGTTATGTTCCTTTCCTTGATGTCGTAGCCAAGTCTTCTGGCAAGCTTCATCACTTCTGCAGCTGTTATTCCAGGCAACGCGCCTGTGTAGCTGGGCGGTGTGAACAGTTTTCCGTTCTTGGCTATGAATATGTTTTCGGCAACTCCTTCACAAACAAAACCGTTCTTGTCAAGGCATATTGCTTCGTCGACGCCAGCAGAGTTTGCCTCTATCTTGGCCAGTATGCTGTTCAGGTAATTGAGTGACTTGATCTCATGAGATGTGGCATCCACAGGGTCTCTTTTCACCCAAGAGATCATTGCAGTGACGCCTTTCTCCTTGGCCTCGCTCTTGTGCAACGCTATGGTGTCTGCAATCACTATGACCGTGGGTTTTGGACATTTTCTAGGGTTCAGTCCCAGGTCTCCGACTCCTCTTGTCACTACAAGCCTTATGTAAGAATCCCTCAGGTTATTCTTCCGCAGCGTTTCGACAACTATCTGGATCATTTCCTCTTTTTTTGCGGGTATCTGCAGCATTATCATATGAGCTGAACAGTACAGCCGGTCTATGTGTTCCTTCAGTTTGAAAACCAAACCGTCGTAGGCTCGGATCCCCTCAAAAATGCCGTCACCGTACAGCAGTCCATGGTCGAAAACAGAGATTTTCGCCTGCGACTTCGGGTAGTATTTTCCGTCTATGTACACTTGAAACTCTTTCTCCAACATCAACGCCTCCAAACCCGCAAGCTAATCTATCGGGTCAAGGTTTGATATAGCTTTTGGAAAGAACAGGCTGTTCCAAACGTTATCAACCGTGGAACTGCGGTCTCTTCGAAAGGTATTTTGGCACTGGCAGCGGCTTGAACGGTTTTCCAGCAGTGTTTTTTTCTATAATGTGCAACAGCTCGTTAAGCTGAAGCCTGCGCATTTTGCGAGAGCTTCTTTCCCGCACGGGAAGCGTTCCTGATTCTAGCTCTTTCTTGCCTACGACCACCGTGTAGGGAACCCATTCTGTCTCGGCCTCTCGCACCTTTTTCTGCAGTGTCAACGGCCTGTCGTCAATGTCGACGCGGACACTGTGTTTCTCAAGTTCTTCCGCGAAACGTTCCACGTCTTTGAGAAGACTGTCTGAAATCGGGATCATGCGCACTTGTGTGGGAGAAAGCCATTCTGGAAGCATCGGTGCTCCGCCTTCCTGCTGTGTCCTGTAGGCTTTTTCAAGGAGGGCATAAACGTCTCTTTCTATCGCGCCGCTGGGAGAGCAGTGCAGTATGAGCGGATAACGTTTTTCTCCCTTTTCGTCAGTGTAGGTTATCCCGTATCTTTTGGCGTTTTCAACGTCGATCTGGTCGGTTGAAAGGGCCGCGGCCTTGTCTTGGTTGTCCACAAAGTTGAAATCCCATTTGAGCACGAAGTAAAAGAAGCGTTCCTCCCACATTTCAACGAGAACCGGTTTACCAAAAGCTTCCGCAAGGGAACCGATGAACTGTTTGTTTTCAGCGTAGAAGTCTTTTGTGAAACGCACTGCAACCTCATAATCGTTTTTCGATAAGCCTATTTCCTCAAGGATCTGAATGCAAAGGTTGAACCGTGTCATAAACTCTTTCTTGGCCTGGTCCAAATCCGCGCAGAAAGCGTGACAGTCAGGCATGCTGAAAGCTCGCAGCCGCCTAAGGCCCACCACTTCGCCGCTTTTTTCCCGTCTGAAACTGTACCGTGTCAATTCGTAGACTTTCATGGGTAAATGTTTGTAAGAGAACTGTGCGTCATGAACCATGAGGAACTGTCCGAAACATGCTGCAAAACGCAGGAACAGTTCTTTGTCTTCAGACTTGAGCAGGTACTGTCTTGCAGGGAACCTGTTCAGGTAATCTGCCAAGCTTGGATGCTGATAATCGTACATCACCGGAGTTTCAACTTCCATGGCGCCGTACTCGCTCATCTTGGCAGTCACGAACTGTTCAAGCAAGGACTTGACAAGTCTTCCCTTAGGGTACCAGCGAATGTTACCAGGGTCGCTTCCCGCCTCATAATCTGCGATTTCAAGCCTTTTCATCAACGCCACGTGAGGAGGCATCAGTTGGCTGGCTCTCACTTTTGATATTTCATACTTCGCAAATTTCTCAAGATTCTCATGGCCTTTGAAGCTGAAGCTTTCCACGGGCACAAGTTTTCCATCTGGCTGAAGAATGTGCCAGAAAGACTTCAGTTTTTCTTCGACTCTTGCTGCTTCAGAAACCTTCTCCGTTTCTTTCTCTTTTGCAGGCAACACTTCTCGTGACTGCTCGGCCAAAGGATGCCCCTTTATTGAAATCGTGAACTGTTTGTTCCATCCGAACGGGGCGCGGTACGTCTCTATGCCCTTTTCTTTGGCGTATGCTTCCATCGCCTTAACAATCTTTAAAGCGTCCGCCGGCCCAGCTAAGTTGCTGCTCAAGTGTGCATACGGATAAATCAGGATGCGGTTCGTTCCGAGTTTTCTGAGGAAAGCCTCAACTTCACCTATGGCCCTGCGGCCTACTTCTTCACTGTCCCCGTTTTCCACCGCCGTGAAAAGCACCACTATCTCTTCGAGACGATTCTCCTTCTTCTCAGCGTCTTCAGCCAACGCTATCTCTTTCTGAACAGGCTTGTACACGATGAAGTTGGAATGAAGCTGCAGGATTCTCATAGTGTTTCTTCCCCTCGCATCTAGCCTTGATATCTCCATCTTTCAAGCTGCTTGTCTTTCTTAGTTTTCTTCTTATATTCCTTGTAGTGCTCCCTGCAGAGGTAGGCACGTTTTTCACTGCCTGCCCTCAGCCCAGCGGCTTTAACCTTCTCTGCTGAGATTGACCTCACAGCCTCTTTGCCGCATACACTGCATTTTGCTCCTTTAGCAACACGCCCCAAAGCAAACGCCTCTTAATCCTCATCAGTTTTAACCAATACAGTGCAACATGTTACTTAATTTTCTTTTTCATACAGACCGCGGGCCCTGTCACAGACCTCTTCCTTACTGCCGAAATTTGTTGGGCCCATTCCTTCCACCACGAAAGAAGCCGCCGATGAGCCGACAGAAGAGCTCCATGAACAGTCTTCGCCTTTGACGTATTCGGCAAGGAAGCCGCCGATGAAAGCGTCTCCTGCGCCCGTTGGGTCAACTATCCTGCTGGCTTTGGCGGCGGGAACCCTGTGAAGCTCGTTCTCAACGGAAACGGCAGCACCATCCTTCCCCAGCGTCACGATGACTATCTTTATGCCCGACTCATGCAGCGTCTTAACAGCCGATTCCAAGTCTGAAGTGGCAGTGACGGCTTCAGCTTCCCGCAGGGAAGACTTGAATATGTCAACCAGTCTCAAAATGCGCTTGTCGTTCAGGCTGCCAACAGTAACTTTTCCATCTTCACCGTAATTCCGTACGAGCCCCTGAGGGTCTAAAGAAAGAATAGGCGCGCAACTTCGCAGTTTCTCCACAATTTCGTACGAGACTTCACCGTCAATAGGTGCCACATGAACGGCCCTAGCCTTCAGCGATTCAGGCAGGTCGTCAACTAGAATCGCGCCTGCTTTGGCTTTCAGCTGCAACACACGTTCTGACAGATCGTCGCTGTACCTCAACTCATAACGTGTCGTCTGCCCGTCCTCAACCTTAACCAAGCCAGACAAATCGACTCCCTCCTGCTCCAGCCACCACTTGTATGCGTCTGGAAAGTCTGCCCCAACTTTTGACACGACAGACACCCTTGCATCCAAACGCCTAGCAACAAAAGAAACGTAAGCCGATGAGCCGCCTAACACGGTGAAAGGGCTTCTCCTGCTCGGCAAGAAAATTGAGTCTATGCTCAGATGGCCTACCGCAATAATGTCAAACACGTTGAGATTTTGCCCCCGCAACGCATGCCATCATGACCGAACCCGCTGAACACGCAAACATCATATGAATATCCCTCCACTTGGACATTTATGACTTACGGAATTCAATCCTCCCATTCGCCAACATGATGCCGCGCAGCCGTTCAGAGCATCCTCCCCTAAGAACAAAAAC
>Ga0078972_1017632_pt1 | contig 10190 bp, 8 predicted proteins | sample YelNatPaOPGAMG01_FD_67568 | JGI IMG/M metagenome (GOLD analysis project Ga0078972, IMG submission 67568) | Hot spring thermophilic microbial communities from Obsidian Pool, Yellowstone National Park, USA - OP-RAMG-01 (SPADES assembly) (version 2) | ecosystem: Environmental > Aquatic > Thermal...
CGAAGAGTTTCGCGGGCGGCTGAGGCTCAGATCACCAGCATCAGCGCCAGGCTCGCCAGGCCCGCGATCGCGCAATAATAGGCGAAGGGCCTCAAGGCGTTGAACTCGTGGCCGTGGAACCAGCGCATCAGGACCACGAGGGTCAGATAGGCGACAACGCCCGCCGTCACGCCGGAGACGAGCGAGGCGAAGCCGAGCGTCGCGCCTTCCTTCAAAAGCCGCGGCGCTTCATGCACCGCCGCGCCGAAGATGATCGGCGTCCCCATGAGGAAGGAGAAGCGCGCGGCGTCCTCGTGCTTGAGCCCGGCGACGATGCCGGCCGAGATCGTCAGCCCCGAGCGCGAAAAGCCCGGCACCAGGGCGAAACATTGCGCGACGCCGATCGCCAGCGCGCCCTTCCAGTTGAGCTGGTCGAGCACGCCGACGCCGCGCCCCGCGATCTGGTCGCAGAAATAGAGCATCGCGCCATTGAGGATCAGCACGAAGGCGACGATCCAGGGTTTCGAGAACGCCGCCTCCAAGGGTTTGTGGAGCGCCGCGCCGACGATCACCGCGGGGATCGTGGCCAGGATGACAAAGAAGAAAATGCGCCGGTCGATCATAGCGCGCGGCGTGTCGGCCTTCAGCGCCGAACTCAGGAACGCCGCCCAGTCGCGCCAGAAGTAGAGGAACAGCGCGATCGCCGTGCCCAGGTGCATGACGACGAGATAGGGCAGGAAATCGTGATTATGGATGAGGTCGCCCCAGCCGACGAGACGGGGGAAGATGACGGCGTGGCCGAGGCTGGAGATCGGGAAAAGTTCGGTCACGCCCTGCAACAGGGCCATGACAACCGCTTCGAAAAAACTCAACGTCGTCCCCGCGTCGCGGCGTGGTTCAGGCCCCGAATCACGCCGGCCGCGGTCGGCGCGCCGTTTCTCTTATACGGTTTTTTGGAAAGCGCGACCCGTCGCGCTCTCAATCCGCGCGCAGGCGCCTGCGCGCTCCGGGTCGATCGAAACCTTTAAATCGCCTCGGCTCAGCAGGTCGCGTGGCCGCATTTATGCACCGCGTCGATCTTCGACTTCAGTTCGTCGTAGCCGACCGCGCCCACCACCACGCTGCCGCCGAGCACGAAGGTCGGCGTGCCGTTGATCTGCAAATCGTCGGCGATCGTCATCGTCTGCTTGAGGCCGGCGTCGATCTCGCCGCTGGCCATGTCCTTCTGGAGCTTGTCCATGTCGAGGCCCATCTCCTTGGCGACGCCGAGGGCCTCCTTCTTGCCGACGGGGCCGTGAAGCCCGAGCAGCTTGTAATGGAAATCCCAGAACCGCTCGCCCGGAAGCTGGTTGCGCGCCGCCGAGGCGACGCGGGCCGCCTCGACCGAGCCCGGCCCCAGCACCGGGAAATCCTTGAGCACGACATGGAGGTTCGGATCCTCCTTCATCAGCTTCGCGATGTCGGGCAGGGCGCCCTTGCAGAAATGGCAGTTGTAATCGAAGAATTCGACCAGGGTCGTATTGCCGTTGGGATTGCCGACGTCGGCCTGGAACTTGGAGTGGTAGATCGCCGGGGCGTCATGGGCGACGGCCTGCTGGCGCGCCTGCTCGGCGGCCTCCTTGTCGTGCTTGTCGAGCGCCTCGATCGCCTCGCGCAGCACTTCCGGGTGGGAGACGAGATAATCGTGGATGAAGGCGCCGAACTCCTGCTTCTGGCTGGCGGTGAGGGAATCGGCGCTGGCGGCGGGCGCGAAGGCGGCGGGCGCGAGGGCGACCGCGAGGCCGAGGCCGAGGGCGTAACGAAGCTTCATGGCGGTCTCCTGATCTCCCCGGCGCTTGCCGTCCTACTGTGTCTGCTTTGTGACCCCGGCGGTAAATTTTCCCCCCTCGCCGAAGCTTCAGGGCCGCCGTTTGCCCCATTCGGCGCGCTCGTAATCCTCGAAGGCGGCGATCATGGCGCGATAGGTCTTGTCGGCGACCTCCGGCGAAAGGCCGTCGGCCTCAGCCATCTTGCGCACCCGCGCGATGATCGCCTCGACGCGAGCCGGCGCGCTGACCGCGGCGGGGTGTTTCTTGAATCGGCCGGCCTCGGCGACGTATTTCTCGCGCTCGGCCATGGCGGCGACGATCTCGCGGTCGATCCGGTCGATATTTACGCGCACCTCGGCGAGCGAGGCGCAGCACTTGCCGCCGCCGATCGAAGGGCTGCCCCAGTAAGCGGGGTGGTTGGGATCGGCCTCCCCGGCATGGGCCGCGCCGGCGGCGAGCAGCGCCACGCCGGCGAAACAGAGGGTGCGGGAAAGATTCATGCCCGTCCTATTCACAACCCATGCGCGCAGTTAGTATGGCGCGCCGCCTTTTATCGCAGGGGACTGTTGAATGACCATAGCTTTCTGGTGCGTGTTCATCGCCGCGTTCTTGCCCTATGTCCCGTTCGGGCTCGTCAAGGGCCTCGATCCCAAGACTCCGCGCGCCCGCGTCAAGGATCTGACCGGCCTTCCCGCCCGCGCGCATGGCGCCCATCTCAACGCCTTCGAGGCGTTCCCGCCCTTCGCCGCCGCCGTCATCATCTCGCACCTGACGCTCGGGGCGAACCGCTGGACGAACATACTCGCGCTTCTCTTCCTCCTCGCCCGCTTCGCCCATATGGGCGCCTATCTCGCCGACCGGCAGCCGCCGCGCAGCGCGGCGTTCGGGATCGGGCTCCTCATCGTCATCGCGATGTTCGTTCACGCCGCCTGGGGCTGAGCTATCCCTCAGCCCCGGGGCTGAGCGTTCATTCGGCGGGGGCGGCGAGGCCGTCGGGCGCGGCGGCGGGTTTCGGCTTCGGCGCCCGCGCGCGCCGCCGCCCGGAGAGCCAGGAATCGACCTTGTCGAGATAGATATAGACGACCGGCGTGATGTAGAGCGTCAGCACCTGAGAGACGCAGAGCCCGCCGACGATGGCGATGCCGAGCGGCTGGCGCAGCTCCGCCCCCGCGCCCGTGCCGAAGGCGATCGGCAGCGAGCCCAGCAGCGCCGCCAGCGTCGTCATGACGATCGGGCGGAAGCGCACCAGCGCCGCCTCGCGGATCGCCGTCACCGCGTCGGCGCCCTCGCGCCGCCGCACCAGCGCGAAATCGACCATCATGATCGCGTTCTTCTTGACGATGCCGATCAGCAGCAGGATGCCGATGATGGCGATGACGCTGAGGTCCATGTGCAGCCATTCGAGCGCGACGAGCGCGCCGATGCCGGCCGACGGGAGACCCGAGAGAATCGTGATCGGGTGAATATAGCTCTCGTAGAGCACGCCGAGCAGGATATAGATCGTCAGCACAGCGGCGAGCAGCAGCGCCCCCTGCCCCGCCAGCGCCTGCTGGAACAACTGGGCGTTGCCGGCGAAATTGGTGATGATGTCGGGCGGCAGATGGATGCGGGCCTCGAGCGCGTGAATCTCGTCGATCGCCTGCCCCAGCGAAGCGCCGGGCGCGAGGTTGAAGGAGATCGTCACCGCCGGTTGTTGCGACTGCCGGTTGATCTGCAAGGGGCCGACGGTGCGCTTCAGCGTCGCGACCTCGTCGAGCGGCACGAGCCGGCCGGAGGGCGTGGCGACGCGCAGGCGGCCCAGGCCGCTCGGGTCGTTCTGGAACTTGTCCGAGGCTTCGAGAATGACCTGATAATCGTCGGCGGGGGTGAAGATCGTCGATATTTGTTTGGTGCCGAAGGCGTCATAGAGCGTGTTGCGCACGGCGTCGACGCTGACGCCGAAGGCGGCCGCCTTGTCGCGGTCGATGTCGACGGTGGTCTGCGGATTGGTGATTTGCAGATCGCTGTTGACGTCGCGCAGGCCCGGGAGCTTGGCCATCTCCCGTTCCATGACCGGCGCGTTGGCGAACAGCGCGTCCTGATCGCCCGATTGCAGCGTGTACTGATATTTCGCGCGCGCTATTCGACCGCCGGTGAACTCCAGGTTTTGCACCGGCATCATCAGCGTGCGTATGCCGGGGATGATGGCGGTCGCGGCGCGCAGCCGGCCCATCACCTGGAACATCGGCCCGCGTTCCGCCTTCGGTTTCAGCTTGAGGAACAGGAAGCCCTTGTTGGTCGCGCCGCCGAAGCCGACGGCGGAAGTCACCGATTCCACCGCCGGATCCTGGCGCAGGATCGACACGACGATCTGCTGCCGGCGCGACATCTCCGTGAACGAAGTGTCGGCCTGCGCCTCGGTGATGCCACGCAGGAAGCCGGTGTCCTCCTCGGGGAAAAAGCCCTTCGGCACATTGGCGTAGAGCGTCATCGCCAGCCACGCGGTGCCGAAGGTGACGATGAGCATGAGGAAACGCGCCTTCAGCACGACATCGAGCGTGACGCGGTAAAAGCCGGCGAGCGAATCCACGAACAAATCCGACGCCCGCGCGAACCAGCCGGCTTGCGCGCCGTGCTTGGGCGCGGAGAGCAGGCGCGCGCAAAGCATCGGCGTCAGCGTCAGCGAGACGAAGCCCGAAACCAGGATCGCCACCGTGATCGTCACCGCGAATTCGCGGAACACGCGCCCGACCACGCCGCTCATCAGCAGCACCGGGATGAACACCGCCACCAGCGAGAAGGTGATGGAGAGAATGGTGAAGGCGATCTCGCTTGCGCCCTTCAGCGCCGCCTCGAACGGCTTCATCCCCGCCTCGATGTGGCGGGTGATGTTCTCCAGCATGACGATGGCGTCGTCGACGACGAAACCTACGGAGAGCGTGATGGCGAGCAGAGAAATATTGTCGATGGAATAGCCGAAGCCATACATGAAGGCGCAGGCGCCGATCAGCGAAACGGGGAGCGCCAGCGCCGGAATCAGCGTCGCCGCCGCCGACTTCAGGAACACGAAGATGACGATGACGACCAGCGCGATCGAGACCAGCAGCGTGAACTGCACGTCCTCGATCGACTGGCGGATCGAATCCGAGCGGTCGTGCAGCAGCTGCGCCTGCACCGAGGGGGGCAACTGCGACTGATAATAGGGAATCTTGGCTTTGACCTTGTCGACGACATCGACCGTATTGGCGTCGGATTGCCGATAGACGGCGAGCACGATCGCCCGCTGATCGTCGCGCCAGGCGGCGATCTGCTTGTTCTCGACGGAATCGTAGACATGGGCGATCTCGCCGAGCCGCACCGGCGAGCCGTTGCGCCAGGCGACGACGAGGTTCTTGTAGGCGTCGGCGTGCAGCAACTGCCCTGTCGCGTCGACCGTCACGTTCTGGCGCTTGCCGAGCAGCGCGCCGACCGGGGTCGAGGAATTGGCCGCCGCCACCGCGGCGCCGACATTTTCGAGCGTCAAGCCGCGCGCGGCCGCCTCGTCCGGATCGACCGCCACGCGCACCGCGAATTTCTGCTGGCCGAACACCAGCACCTGGGAGACGCCGGCGATCTGCGAGATCTGCTCGGCGAACACCTGCTCGGCGTAGTCGTCGACCTTGTAGAGCGGCAGCGTGTTGGAGACGAGCGCGATGAACAGGACGGGCGAGTCGGCGGGATTGATCTTCTGGAAGCTCGGCGGGTTGGGCAGCGTCTGCGGCAGCTTGTGCAGGGTGGCGGAGATGTTGGACTGCACGTCGAGCGCCGCGCCGTCGATGTTGCGGTCGAGGTCGAACTGCATGACGATCTGCGTCACGCCGAGCGACGACGACGAGGTCATCATGTTGATGCCGGGAATGGTGGCGAAGGCGCGCTCCAGCGGCCCCGCGACCGCCGAGGCCATCGTGTCGGGGCTGGCGCCCGGCAGCGAGGCGTTGACGGCGATGGTCGGGAAATCGACGCGCGGCAGCGCCGACACGGGGAGCTGGCGATAGGCGAACAGTCCAAATACGATGAACGACAGCATCAACAGGCTGGTCATCACCGGCCTGCGGATGCAAAGCTCCGGCAGGCTCATCCCGTCGCCCCCTTGGGCTCGGCGCGCGGCGCGACATGCGCGCCCTCGAACAACAGCAGCGCGCCATCGACCACGACCTTCTCGTCGCCCGCCAGGCCCTTTTCGATCACCGTGTCCGTCCCCTCCGTCCGTCCGACGACGACGGGCGTCACATGGGCTGCGCCGTCCTTGACGGTGAAGACGTAATTGCCGTTCTGCGAAATCTGGATCGCCTCGCGCGGGACGACGACGGTGTTTGGCTCCTCGCGCAATGTGAGGGTCAGGTTGCAGAGCTGGCCCGGCCACAGCAGTTCGTCGGCATTGGCGAATTCGGCGCGGATGACGATGGTGCCGGTCAGGGGATCGACGGTGTTGTCGATGAGCGCGAGCTTGCCTTGCGCCTGACGGGTCGAACCTTGCGGGGTCGCGGCCACTTTGACGCCCGCCGCCATCGCCTCGCGCAAAGCCGGCAGCAACTTCTGACTGACCGAGAGCGCGACATAGATCGGCGAAATCTGGTTGATGGTGGCGAGCACGCCGCCCGAGGAATTGTCGCCGCCCTTGACGATATTGCCGGCCTTGATGTTGACGACGCCGACGCGGCCCGAGATCGGCGCTGAAATCGTGTACCAGCCGAGCGCGACCTGCATGTTGCGGATCGAGGCCGCGTCGCCGATGACCGCCGCGCGATAGGAGGCCGCCGAGGTCTTGGCGTTGTCGAGATTGAGAATGGGGGTCGCGCCGCGGGCGGCCAGATCGGTGTAACGGGTCACGTCGCGCTGGGCTTGTTCGAGCTGCGCCTCGTCCTTGGCGAGTTGGGCCTGGGCCACGGCGAGCTGCGCCTGGGCCTGACGATCGTCGAGGGTGAACAACACGTCGCCCGCCTTGACCTCGGCGCCGTCGGCGACCTCGACCTTCATCACGGTGGCGTCGAAATGCGATTTGAGCGCGACGCTGGCGATCGCCTGCGCCGTGCCGATGTCGGAGACGGTCCAGGGCACGGTCTTGCGCTGCGCGTCGGCCGTCACCACCGAGACCGGCGGTCGCGGCGGCGCCGAGGGCGCCGCGGCGGGCTTCTCGCCGGTGAGGGCCGCGGGCAGCGCGGCGTGCGCCATCCGCGCATAGGGCGCGAATTGAGGCGCGTGCAGCGCCACCGCCTCGGGGTTGTAGATTCCATAGGCCGTCGCGACAATCGCGGCCAGAATCAAAAGCTTGACGAGTTGCAGCAAAAACGACACGGGGCACAGCCTCTCCGCGCGGAACCACCGCCGAACCGCGACAGAATAGCGCAAATTCTCGACGGGCGCGACGAGCTTAAAATTTCCTTTATCAAACCTGCGTCGACGCCCACATCATGCCTGTGCCGGCGTAAAGACCGTCAACTTGACAGCCGGGTTCTCATTGCACTGGAACGTCGCGTATTCGTAGGTCGTCCAGCCGCGCGCGGCGTGACGCAGGCGCTTGACGCCCGACGGCGCGGCGCGCACGTCATGCGCCTCCCACCAGCCGCGAAAGGCCGGACAGCCCGCCTCCAGCTCCGCCACCAGCGCGACGAAAGCGGGATCGCCCGCGAAAGCGTCGAAGGCGACGCGGAACTGCGCGACCATGCGGCGCGCCTGCGCCTCCCAGCCTTCGCCGAACAGGGCGCGCCCCGCCGGCCTGGTCAGCACGAAGGCGACGATATTGGGCAGCTTGCCGCCTTCGAGGAAACCGCCGCCGTACATATCGAGCGCCGCCGCGTTGACGGCGAGCACGTCCCAGCGCCGGCCGGTGAGATAGGCGGGCTGCGGGAATTTCTCGATCATGCGGGCGAGCGCCGGCGGCGCGGTCTCGGGCTCGAAAGCGTCGCGTAGAGGCGGGGCCGCGAGCTTGCGCAGGTGCTCGGCCTCGGCGCGGTCGAGCCTGAGCGCCCGAGCGAGCCCGTCGACGACGACCGCCGAGGGCCGCCCGCCGCGCCCCTGCTCCAGCCGCGTGTACCAGTCGACGCCGATGCCGGCGGCTTCCGCGATCTCCTCGCGGCGCAGGCCCGGCGTGCGGCGGCGGCGCAGGCTCGGCCGCCCCTCGGGGTCGAGGCTGCGACGGCGCGTGCGCAGGAAATCGCCCAGGGCCTGGGCCAGTCGGTCGCTCATGAAGGTCGCCTGGGGGGCATCATCCAATCCCAGGATCATACCGGGTCTTCATGACGGCCGACAGAGGGCTGGTTTCGGGCGCATTCCCCCCGGAGATTCGCCCATGAAAGCCGCCGTCCTGCACGCCTTCGGCCAGCCGTTCGCGCTTGAGAGCCTGCCCGATCCCGTCGCCGGCCCCGGCGAGGCGGTGATCGACATCGCCGCCGCCCGCGTGCTGACTTACATGCGCGACATCGTCAGCGGCGCGCGCGTTTACAACATCCAGCTTCCGGCGGTGCTCGGCGGCGGCGGCGTCGGGCGCGTGGCGGCTCTCGGGCCGGACGCGACGCGGCTCAGGGTCGGCGATTGGGTGCTGTGCGACCCGACCTTGCGCTCGCGCGACGACGCGCTGACGCCCGACATCGCGCTGCAAGGCCTCGTCGCCCGCGGTCCCGGCGGCGAGCTGCTGCAACGCCGCTACGCCGGCTCCTTCGCCGAAAAAATGCTGGCGCCGCTGGAGAACCTGCATCCGCTCGGCGACATCGCCGCCGAGGAGGCGCCGCGCTGGTGCGCGGTCTCGACGCTGCTGGTGCCCTACGGCGGCCTGTTGGCGATCGACTTCCGCCCCGGCGAGACGCTCGTCGTCAGCGGCGCGACCGGCAATTTCGGCGGCGCGGCGGTGATGCTGGGGCTGGCGATGGGGGCGCGCGCCGTGATCGCGCTCGGCCGCAGCGCCGAGACGCTTGCGGGGCTGGAGCGGCGCTTCGGCCCGCGCGTTCGCGCCCTGCCGTTCAGCGGCGACGCCGAGGCCGACGCCGCGCGCATCCGCGCCGCCGCGGCCGGGCCGGTCGACGCCGCGCTCGACATCCTGCCGCCGCAGGCGAGCCCCGCCGGCGCCAGGGCCGCCATCATGGCGTTGCGCGAATTCGGCCGCGCGGCGCTGATGGGCGGCCAGCAGCACGAGCTGGCGATCCCTTACAACTGGCTGATGCGCAACAGCGTCACTTTGCGCGGGCAGTGGATGTTTCCGCGAACCGCCAACGCCAGCCTGATCGCGCTGGCGCGCGCGGGGCTCGTCGACCTCGCCGGCTTCGACGTCGCCGCCTTCCCGCTCGACGAGGTTGCGCAGGCGATGGATTACGCGGCGGCGCACGCCGGCGCCTTCCAGATGACGACGCTACGGCCCTGAGCCGTCACGCGGCTGTCGCCGAAACTCCATAAAGGCGCGGCCGCAGCGACATTCGCGAGGGCCGAATCGATGCCGGGCATTGGTAGCGCGGTGAAACTGGCGACCCGCCGGAATCTCGGGGCGGCCGTCCACCGCCACAGGGCGCTGTCGCGCCGCGGCTTGCAGGAGCGCGTGTTCACCCTCGCGTTCCGGCAACTGGTCTATCCCCAGATCTGGGAAGACCCGCTCGTCGACATGGAGGCTTTGCGGCTTGGATCCGGGGATCGCGTCGTCGCCATCGCCTCGGGCGGCTGCAACGTTCTGTCCTATCTGGCGGCGGCGCCGGCCGAGGTCATCGCCGTCGATCTCAACGGCGCCCATATCGCGCTTTTGAACCTCAAGCTGCGCGGGCTCGCCGCAATCCCGGACCACGCGGCCTTCTTCGACTTCTTCGGCCGCGCCGACCGGCGCGAGAACGTCGCGGTCTACGAGACGCTGCTGCGCCCCGGCCTCGACGACGCGACGCGCGCCTATTGGGACGGGCGCGGGCTCGACGGGCGCCGGCGCATCGAGGCTTTCGCGCGCGGCTTCTATCGCCACGGCCTGCTCGGGCGCTTCATCGGCGCCGGCCACGCGGTGGCCAGGCTGTACGGCACGCGGTTCGACGCCCTGCTCGCCGCCCGCTCGCTTGAGGAGCAGCGCGCCGTCTTCGAACGCGACATCGCGCCTTTGTTCGACAAGCGCTTCGTGCGCTGGCTGGCGCGCCGCCCCTCGGCGCTTTTCGGCCTCGGCATTCCGCCGGCGCAATTTCGCGCCCTCGCCGCCGACGGCGCGGACGGCGTGACGGAGGTGCTGAAGCGCCGCATCGAGCGGCTCGCCTGCGATTTCCCCGTCGCCGACAATTACTTCGCCTGGCAGGCCTTCGGCCGCGCCTACGCCCGCGCCGAGGCGCCGAGCCTGCCGCCCTACCTACAGGCCCGCCATTTCGAGACCGTGCGCGACAACGCCTGCCGCGTCCGCCCGCATCACGGCGCCTTCACGGAACGGCTGAA
>Ga0078972_1017638_pt1 | contig 10184 bp, 2 predicted proteins | sample YelNatPaOPGAMG01_FD_67568 | JGI IMG/M metagenome (GOLD analysis project Ga0078972, IMG submission 67568) | Hot spring thermophilic microbial communities from Obsidian Pool, Yellowstone National Park, USA - OP-RAMG-01 (SPADES assembly) (version 2) | ecosystem: Environmental > Aquatic > Thermal...
GATGTGGATGTGGGGCGGGCGGCGGCGCGGGCGCTGGGGCGAATCGGCGCGCCGGCCCTCCCCGCCCTGCTCCAGGCGCTGCGGGATGGGGATGTGATGGTGCGCTGGGCGGCGGAGGAGGCACTGTGGCGAATCGGCGACCGGCAGGCCCTCCTCGCCCTGCTCCGGGCGCTGCGGGATGAGGATGAGAGGGTGCGCCGGGCGGCGGCGGCGCTGGGGCGAATCGGCGCGCCGGCCCTCCCCGCCCTGACCCAGGCGCTACGGGATGGGGATGAGGATGTGCGCCGGGCGGCGGCGGAGGCGCTGGGGCGAATCGGCGACCGGCAGGCCCTCCCCGCCCTGACCCAGGCGCTGCGGGATGGGGATGTGATGGTGCGCCGGGCGGCGGCGGTGGCGCTGTGGCGAATCGGCGACCCACAGGCCATCCCCGCCCTGCTCCAGGCGCTGCGGGATGGGGATTGGTGGGTGCGCTGGGCAGCGGAGGAGGCGCTGGGGGGAATCGGCGCGCCGGCCCTCCCCGCCCTGACCCAGGCGCTGCGGGATGGGGATTGGTGGGTGCGCCGGGCGGCGGCGGTGGCGCTGGGGCGAATCGGCGCGCCGGCCCTCCCCGCCCTGCTCCAGGCGCTGCGGGATGAGGAGGCGGGGGTGCGCCGGGCGGCGGTGGAGGCGCTGGGGAAAATCGGCGCGCCGGCCCTCCCCGCCCTGACCCAGGCGCTACGGGATGAGGATGCGAGGGTGCGCGAGGCGGCGGCGGAGGCGCTGGGGCGAATCGGCGCGCCGGCCCTCCCCGCCCTGACCCAGGCGCTACGGGATGAGGATGCGAGGGTGCGCGGGGCGGCGGAGGCGCTGGGGGGAATCGGCGACCCGCAGGCCCTCCCCGCCCTGCACCAGGCGCTGCGGGATAAGGATGTGGATGTGCGCCGGGCGGCGGCGGTGGCGCTGGGGCGAATCGGCGACCCGCAGGCCCTCCCCGCCCTGCTCCAGGCGCTGCGGGATGAGGATGCGAGGGTGCGCTGGGCAGCGGAGGAGGCGCTGGGGAAAATCGGCGACCGGCAGGCCCTCCCCGCCCTGCTCCAGGCGCTACGGGATGAAGATGCGTGGGTGCGCCGGGCGGCGGCGAAGGCGCTGGGGCGAATCGGCGACCCGCAGGCCCTCCCCGCCCTGATCCAGGCGCTGCGGGATGAGAAGGCGGAGGTGCGCGGGGCGGCGGCGTGGGCGCTGCAAGAGGCCCTTGCTCTCCTGCGAACTCCTGCCGAACCCAAGGCGCGTCGGGCGTTACAACGGCAGTTACGCCAGGTCCGGCGGATGGCGGTGAAACAGGGTCACCACGGCCTGCTGGCCGCCGCGCTCCAGGCCGAAGGCGCGCTGCAGGTCGCCGCCTCTTCCTGGACGGACCCGTTGCAGCCCTCTCCCGGCGAGGTGCGTCGCCGGAAGGCCGGCCGGGCGGCCCTGGGCGCGGCGGCGGCCCTCCTCCTGGGCCTGGCCGGGCCGGCGGGAGTCCTCCTGGCGGGTGCTCAGGATGCGCTCAAGGACTTGTTCCGCCTCCTCCTCCGGGGATGGTCGTGGGCCGCCCTGGCCGGGCTGGCCGCCCTCCTGGCCGCGCTGGGCGGGCTGCTCGGCTGGGGGGTGGAGGGCCTGCGCGGCCGGCTGCGCAGGTAAATGCGGCCGAACCGGTGTCAGCCTATGCGCCGGCCTGGTGACGACAGGAGGTTGCGATGCAACCCTTCATCACCGCCGAAAAGGTCAAAGAGGCCTACCGCCGCTACATCGAGACCTCCTTCCCCATCCGGCGGGAGGCCCTGCGCCGGGAGTTCAACCGCCTGGTGGAGGAGGAACACCTCCTCTGGCAGGAGCCGTTCATCTCCCTGGCCCGGCCCTACCGCCCCGGCGGCACCTTCCATGACCTGATCGCCGAAGGCGTCCTGGGGCCGGAGACCCTCCGGGCGCAATGGGGCTTTGAGCGGCTCTTCTGGCACCAGGCCCAGGCCGTCCGCCGCCTCTCCAGCCGCAGCGGGCCCCCCCGCAACACGGTGATCGCCACCGGCACCGGCTCCGGCAAGACCGAGGCCTTTATCGTCCCCATCGTGGACCACTGCCTGCGCCATCCCGGCCCCGGGGTGCAGGCCGTCCTCATCTACCCGATGAACGCCCTGATCAACGACCAGTTGCAGCGGCTGCGCCGCGTGCTTGTGGGCACCGGCGTCACCTTCGGCCGTTACACCGGCGATACTCCGGAGAACCTGCAGGAGGCCCAGGAGAGCAGGAAACAGCCCCGTCCGCCGGAGGCCCCGGCAGAGGAGCGCTACTACCGGGAAGAGATTCGGGGCAGCCCGCCCCAGATTCTCCTCACCAACTACACCATGCTGGAATACCTCCTCCTGCGCAAACAGGACCGGGAACTCTTCCACGGGGTCCAACCCCGCTATCTGGTGCTGGACGAGGTGCATACCTTCGTCGGCGTGCTGGGGGCCGAAGTCGCCTGCCTGATTCGCCGCTTCAAGGAGCACTGCGGCCTCCGGCCCGGCGAACTGGCCTGCGTGGGCACCAGCGCCACCATCCAGGCCGAAGGCGACCCGGCGGAGGCCCGCGCCCGCATCCGCGAGTTCGCCACCGAACTCTTTGCCGAGGAGTTCGACGAGGATGCCGTCATCGAGGAAGCCTATGAGGACACCGCCCACGGCTATCCCCCGCCCGGCGCCGTTGCCCTGCATCCCCTTTCGCCCGGGGACGTGGAGAACGTGAATCCCGACGACCCGGAGGCCATCCGCCAGTTGGCCCAAAAGGCGCTGGGGCTGACCCTGGACGCCCCCGGAGACGCTGTGTACGAGGAACTGTACGGGGCCATCGCCGGCCTTCCCCTCCTGGCCACGCTGGAGGACCTCCTCCAAAAGCCGCTGCCCCTGCCGGCGTTCCTTTCCCACCTGAAGGCCTTGCCCGAATGGTCGGGCTGGGCCGAGGAGGCGGTGCGCGCCACGGCGACGGCCCTCTTCCTCCTGGGCTGCGCCGCCCGCCGGCCCGGCACCGCCGACAGCCCCGAACCCCGCCTGCGCCCCAAGGTCCACCTCTTCATCCGCAGCCTGACCCCCCTACACCTCTGCATGGACCCGGAGCACGAACACCTGCTCACCGACGGCCAGGCAACGTGCGCTCACCCGGAGCACGGGCAGGGGCCGGTTCCGGCGCCTCTGCTGGTCACCTGCCGTTCCTGCGGGGCCGACTTTCGCCAGGTCTATGTGCGGGAGGAGGACTGGCAGAACTGGAAGGCGGCGTCCGGCTGCCGTCCCCGGCGGGGCCGGCAGCAGTTGGCGCTGTTTGCGCCGCCCTCCTTGCAGTTGTATGCCGATCAGCCGGAGGGCGGCCGCTTCCAGAGCCTGTACCTGGGCCTGCCGGAAGCGGCGGCCGCCGGGGAGGAGGAAGAGGAAGACGAAGCCCCCCAGCGGCCGGCCGCGACGCTGGCCGTCTGCCCGATATGCCTGCAGGCCGTCCCGGATGGCGGGGCTACCTGTTCACGATGCGGGCATCCCCTTTCCCGATTTGCTGTATACGAGAAGGACACCAGATGCCCCCGCTGCGGCGCGCAGGGCCGGGGCCGCCGCCCGCAGATTCTGATTCCTCTCCGCAGCGGTGCGGTGCCCAGCATCGCCGTCCTGGCCCAGAGTCTGCTGCCCGCGCTGGAGGCCGGCGAAAAAAAGTTCCTCATCTTTGCCGACAGCCGCCAGGACACCGCCCTCCAGGCCGGCTACCTCCGCGACCGCCACCAGGTCTTTACCCAGCGCCAACTGGTCTACCGCATCCTGCGCGAGCATGAAGAGGCGGGCAAAGGCCCCATTGCCCTCCCCGATCTGGCGCGGGAGGTCTTCCTGCAGACCCGGGCCCTGCTGGGGAGCGAGCACGAGGCCTTCAACCTTCTCCGACCGATTCACCGGCCCGAAGATGTGGGTTTCCTGGAAGCGGACCACGTCATCACCAACGGCGAACGCAACCTGCTCATCGAGCGCCTCCATTGGGACCTGGCCCTGGAATTCACCCACCGGGCCACCGACCGCTATGCCCTGGAGCGGGAAGGGCTGACCACGGTGCGCTATGCCCGCCTGCGCGAGGTGGCGGAAGAGTCCATCGCCGATTTCGCCCGCTTCGGCATCCACGACCCGGCCTGGCTGGAGAGCCTGCTCCAGGCCACGCTGGATGCCCTCCGCACCCGCAGGGCGGTGAACTATGCCCCCTTCCGGGACTATCTGGACAACGCCGCCGATGCCGTCCGCCGGGGCATCGCCCATCCGACCGCCTACATCCGCACGCCGGTGGGCTTTGACTGGACCGCCCGCAGCCGCCAGCGGGCCTTTGAAGTGAAAGGCTGGGCCGGCGCCGGGGGACGCACGGTGATGGAGGACTGGCTGCGGCGGGCCATGCCGGGCCTGGACCGGGAGGAAACCGTCGCGCTTATCCGGGCCCTGGTGAAACTATTGGAGCGCAAGGGCTATCTGGTGCACGCCGAGATCGGCCGCCTCTCCGTCCGCTACGGCCGGCTGACCACCCAGGCGCATCAGGTTGCCGAACGGGTCGTTGAAATTACCACCCAGGGCGAGCGGTTCCGCTGCCCCACCTGCGGCGTCACGCGGGGGTATCTGGTTCGCGCCAACGGGCAGGGAGACCCGATCTGCCTCACCTACAACTGCCATGGCTGGCCGGAACCCTACACCCCCGATCCGGAGGAAAATTTCTACGTCCGTTTCTACACCCGGCCCCATCCGGAGCGCCTGTACCCGATGGAGCACAGCGCCCAGGTGAGCGGCCCCGAGCGGGAGGACCTGGAGCGGAAGTTCAGGGAGGGCCGCATCAACGCCCTGGTCTGCACCCCGACGCTGGAACTGGGGGTGGACATCGGGGACCTGGTGGCGCTGATGTTGCGCAACGTGCCGCCCACGCCCTCCAACTACGCCCAGCGGGCCGGCCGGGCCGGCCGGAGGCGCCGCATCGCCCTTATCCTGGCCCACGCCGGCCAGGGCCCCCACGACGCCTACTTCTTCTCCCGGCCGGCGGAGATGATCGCCGGCGCGATTCGCCCGCCCATCTTCCTGCTGGATAACCGCGCCGTGATCGACCGCCACCTGAACTCCCTCATCCTGGAGAAAATGGACGCGACCCTGCCCTCGGAGTGGTTCCTCATCCGCACCGAGGAGGGATTTCTCCGGGAAGAGGTCCTGCGACCCTTCGAGGAGGAACTGGCCCGGCGTTATCAGGACATCTGGCAGGCAGTTTCGGCGGCCTTTGTGCGGGAGAAACAGCGGGGAGGGCTGCCCTGGCTTACCGAAGAGTACGTGCGTGCGCGTCTGGACCACTTCGTCCCGGAGTTGCGGGAGGCGCTGGAGCGCTGGTGCAGCCGGTATCGGGCGCTCTATGAGGAACTGAAGCAGAGCCGGGCGAAGGTGCGCCCCACCCGGGCCGACCAGGAGCGGGAGGCTCGCCTGAGCGAGGCCCTGGACACGCTGGAGCACAACCTGGAGTACCGGCCGCTGAGTTTCCTGGGGCAGGTGGGCTTCCTGCCCCGCTACGGCTTCCCCGGCGCCGCTGTATCCGTGCGGGATGAGAAGGAGCGGGAAATCACCCAGGCGGCGGCCGTCGGCCTGACCGAGTACGCCCCCGGCAACCGGGTATACGTCGGCGGGCGGAAATTGCGCGTGGACCGCATCCTCTTCCGCAGCGCCCTGCGGGCCGACCCCCGCCAGAACGCCGGGACCTATCGCTACTGCCTGCGATGCAACTATGCCAGCACCTGGTCCCTGGCCGCCGAATGCCCCTATTGCGGAGAACCGTTGCAGACCGGGCGCTACGTGGACTATGAGGCCGCCTGCGGCCGGGTGGAAGAGGCCATCACCCAGGAGGACGAATACCGCCGCTCCGAAGACTATGAGGTGGCCACCTATCTGGCCCCCCGGGAGGACGGCCCCACCCCCGATGACCGGACGGTCACCTATGCGGATTGGGATTTCGCCTACAGCCGCCTGCGGAACATCACCCTGTACAACCGGGGCCTGCGCCGTCGGGAGACGGGGGAGGTGATTCCGTTCACCGTCTGTCTGGAGTGCGGGAAGTGGCACGAGCCTCGCCGGAGCGAGGAATCGGGAGAGGCCGGCCCTGCAAGCGGCCACCTGCCCACCTGCACGGTTCGCACCTGGGACCCCGAGCAGGACGACCGGATTATTGGCGCCCTCCACCTGCGGGCGTCCCTGCAAGGAGACGTGGTGGAGGTCCCGCTGAACCCGGTGGTGGCCGAAGACGAGTGGGTGGAGACCTTTGCCCAGGCCTGGCTGATGGGACTGGAACTGGAATACTACGTCCGTCCCGAGGAAATTCGGGCCTTTCGGCGAGACTGGGAGGAGAATGGTCGCCAGCGCGCCTCGCTGGTCTTTTACGACACGATGCCCGGCGGCACCGGCTACCTCAAGCGGATGGTGCAGGATGTGCCCCGCCTGGCGGCGCGGATCGCGGAACATCTGGAGAATTGCACCTGCGAACGGGCCTGCTACCGCTGCCTGAAGGACTACTGGAACCAGCGGGTGCACGGCCTTCTGGACAAGCGGCTGGTGCTACGCACCTTCCAGGCCCTGGCCGCTGCCGCTCCAGGGCCGGAGCGCCGCCCGCTGGAGGAAAGCGTCCGTTTCGACTCCTTTCTGGAGGCCGGGTTCTATCGGTTGCTGGAGCACCAGGGCCTGCCCCTGCCGACCACGCAGCAGGTCATCCGGGACCCGCTCGGGCGCGCCATCACCCGCGCCGATTTCGCCTACGAACGGGAACGGGTGGTCATCCTCACCGACGGCCGGGCTTTCCACGCCCAGGACGCGGTCCAGGTTGTGGAAGACCTGGGCCGGCGCAACGACCTGGTCCACCAGGGCTACTGCCTCCTGGAGTTCACCTACCGGGACGTGATGGAGGAGCCGGAGACCGTGGTGGAAGCGGTGCGTCGGGCACTGCAGGGAGAGGCCGCCGGGCCGGCCGCCGAATGGATTCCGGCTCCACCGCCGGATGAAGTGCGGGAGTATGCGGAACACATCTGTCGGGAGAAGCCGGCCTTCCGGCCCGGCGGTTACCTTCGTCTCCCCGACGGCCTGGAGGTGCCGGTGCTGGCGGCGGATCCGGGAGCGCGCCAGGTCTGGCTTCTGGTGGACGTGGACGCCTGGCTACGCGATGTGGCCCGGTGGCGGCAGGACCTGGCCGTGCACAACCGGATTCGCCTGGCCGGCTGGCGGATATTCCGGCAGCAGCATCGGCTGGATGAGGCCATCTGGAAAAAGGGGTGACGCTTGAAGAACTGCTGAAAGCCAGGCGCGAAGAAATTCTCCGAGTATGCGCCAGGTACGGTGCCCACAATGTGCGGGTTTTCGGCTCGGTCGCTCGCGGGGAGGCAGACGAACAAAGCGACATCGACCTGATCGTGGAGTTCGAGCCGGGCCGCAGTCTGCTCGACCACGCCGGGCTTTGGCTCGAACTCCAGGAGTTACCGGGGTCCGGGTGGACGTTGTGAGCAGTCGCGGCATCAAGGCGCGCATCCAGGTCATCGGCGAAGCCTTGCCCAGCGGTCCGATCTTGGAAACACAGGGACAAACGGTAAAAACAAAAGGAGGAAACCATGCGAACCGCACACCTGATCCTGGTTCTGGGGTTGCTACTCGCTCTATTTCCGGCCGCCATGGCCCAGGAGACAGGGACGACCGCGTCCCCAGTGCGCCTGCATCAGGGAAAGCCGGGGGAGCGCCTTCCAGAAGTATGGGCGCAATTCACGGCGACGGAAGATGGGAAAACGGAGGCGGCCAGAGCCGCCACCCTCTTCTGGCATATCGAACGGGTAGATGCCCCCAAGTCCTTTTCGGGGGTCGGTTCCCGTAGCCTGGCATTGGATGCCTCGGGACATCCGCACATCGCCTACGGGGCCGACCACCTCTACCACGCCTGGCACGATGGGACCACCTGGCATATCGAGACGGTGGACGTCTCCTGGAATGTAGGCTTGCATACCTCCATTGCGCTGGATACATCCAACCGGCCACACGTAAGTTACTACGATTGGGAGAACGGCGACCTCAAGTACGCCCACTTTGACGGGACAGCCTGGCACATCGAGACAGTAGACGACCACGGCGATGTGGGCGAATTCTCTTCTCTGGCCCTGGATACTTCCGGCCGGCCATATATCAGTTACTACGACGCGACCAACCGTGACCTCAAGCATGCCCATTTCGATGGTATCGCCTGGCACATCGAAACCGTCGACAGCGCGAACGACGTGGGTTACCATACCTCCCTGGCCCTGGACAGTTCCGGCCGGCCGCACATCAGTTACTACGACGCGACCAACCGTGACCTCAAGTATGCCTACTTCGATGCCACCACCTGGCAGACCGAAACCGTCGACACCGGCGGCGTAGGCTGGTTCACCTCCCTGGACCTGGACAGTTCCGACCAGCCGCACGTGAGTTATTACGACTGGATCAACGGCGACCTCAGGTATGCTTACTTCAACGGCTCACGCTGGCACACCGAAACCGTCGACAGCGCGGGCAACGTGGGTTACTATACCTCCCTGGCTCTGGGCAGTTCCGGCCGGCCGCACGTGAGTTACTACGACTTCAACACCCACGACCTCAAGTACGCCTACCACGACGGGGGTACATGGCATATCGAAACCGTCGACAGCGCAGGCGACCTGGGTTCTACTTCCTTGGCCCTGGATGCCGAAGAACACCCGCACGTAGCCTACTACTACCCCAGTGCCTTCAATGACAAATTGAAGTATGCCTACTTTGACGGCCTGAACTGGCACCTGGAAACGGTGGACACCGTCGGAGGTACGATCCTGCACACTTCCCTGGCCCTGGACGCCTCCGGAAAGCCCCACATAAGTTACTGTACCGACGTGGGAATCGATACAGATTTGAAATATGCCTGGTTCGACGGAACAGGTTGGCTGGTCGAAACGATAGACGGCGGTGATGATCGGGTCGGCGAGTATCCCTCCCTGGCATTGGACTCCGCCGGTCGCCCCCACGTGAGTTACTTCAGCCGGGATGCCAGCGACCTGAAGTACGCCTATTTCGATGGAACGACCTGGATTAGCGAAACGGTGGATACGGCGGGATACACGGGCATGTACACTTCGCTGGCGCTGGATGCTTTTGATCGGCCGCACATCAGTTACCACGACTGGACGAACAGCGACCTCAGGTACGCCTACTTCGACGGAACGGCATGGATCAGCGAGACGGTGGACGACGACGGAGAAACGGGTTATTTCACCTCCATGGCCCTGGATGACGAAGGTCTCCCGCACATCAGTTACTGCAACCACAGTAGCGGCACCCTGAAATATGCTCACTTCGATGGGGCTTCCTGGCAAATCGAAACGGTGGACCAGGACTGTGCAGGATGGTACGGCCATAATACCTCCCTGGCCCTGGATGCCTTTGGATACCCGCATATCAGTTACCCCGGCGCCCATGGCAACCTGAAGTACGCCTACTTTGATGGGACGACCTGGCGCATCGAGACGGTGGATAGAGGAGGGGCGGTGGGCATATTCGACTCCCTGGCCTTGGATGCCGAAGGGTATCCGCATATCAGTTACTACGCCGGATGGCCCGACTATGACCTGAGATACGCCCACTTTGATGGAAGCGCCTGGCACATCGAGACGGTAGATAGCACCGGATTTGTAGGCGAGTACACCTCCCTGGCCCTGGACAACGCCGGACACCCGCACATCAGTTATTGCGACGGCAATGACGACCTGAAGTACGCCTGGGCTGGGGAATGGCCGTACCGAATCTTCCTGCCACTGGTGGCACGAGGGGCGCAACCCTAGTGTAGAGTCCTCTGCGGAGAGAGGCAGTGAAATTCTCCACATCCCGGCCCAGGCTCCCCCTCAGCCTCACCCTGGAGGCAATCGGGCAGGTCGGCGGCGGCCCCATCCAGGCCGTCGCCCTCTTGGGCATTGTCGGATCGTGGTAGAGAAGGGGCCTCAGGAGACCAGAGAAGGCGCGGTCGGGGGAAGTAGGGGCGGGTTTGTTGGGCAATTGTCGGATAGTGGTAGAGTAGGGGCCTCAGGAGACCAGAGAAGGCGCGGTCGGGGGAAGTAGGGGCGGGTTTGAAACCCGCCCCTACGGGCTTGGCGGCCGGCCTGGGGTGGGAAA
>Ga0078972_1017640_pt1 | contig 10184 bp, 13 predicted proteins | sample YelNatPaOPGAMG01_FD_67568 | JGI IMG/M metagenome (GOLD analysis project Ga0078972, IMG submission 67568) | Hot spring thermophilic microbial communities from Obsidian Pool, Yellowstone National Park, USA - OP-RAMG-01 (SPADES assembly) (version 2) | ecosystem: Environmental > Aquatic > Thermal...
ATAAGGTCGTTAAGGACTTAGTAGAGGTCTTAGGTACTATATACGCATTACTAATAATTATGATAGCTACTCTTAGTGAGGTTAGGTTATACCCGTGAGTTAAAACTTAAATTATGTTTTACTTAGGTTTTACTGATGATGAGGCACGAGCTTTATGAGTTAGTGATTAGTAGCAAACCGGCTGAGGGCTAATGTTCAGACCTCCTAGAGACCATGATATAGTTGTGGATTGGTTTGGTAGGCATTTTGTTGTAGTAGGTAATCTACACCCTCCTAATAAGTTAGTAGCTTATCTAAAGTATGTCCCAACTTGTGAGAAGACGTTATGGGGTTACGGCGGTACCTACTATAGGAGGGTTTTAAAGACATACGGTGTTAAGAGTCTACATAAGTACTTAAGTGATTATCAGGAGTTAACATTTGACCCGGTATTCAATGCTTTAGTACCTACTGTAGGGTTAAGTAGTATCGCTACTTACTACTACCCAGAGTTAAGACTTAAGGAGATGTTCTCAAGAGTTAATGATGTGTTAGAGTTAATCACTGTTGAATTCGTAGACACTATAAGGGATTACACATCCATAAACTACGACCACTTAGGTGTGACTGGCTCACTACTTACTAAGATACATAACGTCGATGTATCGGATATTGACTTGGTAGTGTATGGTTGTAGGGAGGCTTTAGAGTTCATGGGCTGTATAGGTAATTACGTACGTGTTAAGCCAACTACTGAGGAGTTGATTAAGCAGTCTCAAATCTATGGGGTACCTACAGATGTGTTAGTTAGGATTAACACATACTTTAAGAGGTTTTTATTTAGGGGTAGGGAGGTGAACGTCATATTCGTTGATGATTCTCAGCAGAGGTATGGTTCTGAGGTGTACTTAAGTATGTATCCTGTGGAGTTAGTAGTTGATGTAGTTGGTGGTGATTGTAGAGCTCTTCAATACCCAGGTATGGCTGTAGTTGAGAAGGTTGTAGATGTCTTAGGTGGTAGGTTAGGAAGTGATGTAGTGGGTAGTTTAAGGTATGTAGTGAGTTACGAAGGTATTTTCTCATACCCGCTATACTTAGGCGGTAGGTTAAGGGTTAGAGGCCTACTTCAGAGGGTAGTACCTACTAACGAGTATAGAGTTCTTGTGGGGGGTATTGAAGAACCTGGATACGTAATCCCTCTAGAAGTCAGTGAGAGGAAGAGCAATCATTAACTCATCACGACCGAAAGCTCATCATCACAGAATTAATGATTGAGGAACTCTTAAACCTTACAACTTAAATACCTAGTTTAAACTATGTTATGGTGATTTAATGCTGGATGTGGTTAAGGTCTTAAGTGATTTAATATCGTTTCCAAGTGTTAACGACCCTGTAAGAGGTGTTAAGCCGTCATACGACATTGTTAAGTATATCTACGAATTCTTAAGTAGTTACGGTATTGAGGTTAAAGTCTTAGAATCTAATGGTTACTACAGTGTCTTCGGTTCAGTAGGTAGTGGTGAGCCGTACGTAATGTTATTAGCTCACTATGACGTAGTTCCTGCCGACGCGAGTAGGTGGAGTTACGACCCATTCAAACCTACCTTAGTTAACGGTAGGTTATACGGTAGGGGCGCCCTAGATGATAAGTCAAACGTTGCTGCTATGATGGTTTCATTAGTTGAGTTAAGTAGGTTGAGGCTTAATCGTAGGGTGTTATTCGCGTTTACAGGTGATGAGGAGGTTGGTGGTGAGTACGGTGCGTTACACATACTTAATAGGTTAGTTAGTGAGGGTTCACTACCTAAGTACTTAGTCAACGGTGATGGAGCTAACCACGTAGTTATATGTAGGAGGAGGAAGATCTTCGAGGTCGTTGTTGAGGTACCTAAGGAGTCTGAAGTTGTTAGGGGTAAGAAGGGTATTAAGACCTTCAGTGCTTACTACCCAGTAAGTCAGCACGCACATGCAGCTTACTTCATACCTAGTGTTGATTCACACCCGTTAGTATGTGCTTCAATACTTATTAAGGAGTTAGGTGCTTACGTAACTTCAATTGATGGTAAGTTCTTAAAGAGTAATGTAATACCTTCAACAGTTACTGTAGAGTATGTAGTCCCTGAAGCCTTAGGTGATGAGGTTAGAGTTGATTTAGGCTTAACTAAGCTTGTTAAGGCAGTCTCAACATTAGTTAGGACTCCAATACCTGTTAAGGCATTCAGTGAGTTCGGTATATCTATAACACCTAACATGTATGTTAGTGATGCTTACAAACACACTTTAGTACTTGATGTTAGGGCTATGACAACTAAGGAGTTACTCTACCAGGCATTTAATGAGGTAGTTAATGAGTTAATACCTGAGGCTAAGGTAGATGTTAGGACTGATGTCGGTGGCTTCGTAAACACCCCTAAGAATTCGAGGTTAGTTAACGTATTTACTGAAGTACTGAATAACTTAGGTGTTAAGTACTCTGTAGGTGAGGGTGCTGGTGCGAGTGACTCAAGATTCTTCACACCATATAATGTTGAAGTCGTAGACTTCGGAGCTGTAGGTGGTGGTATGCATGGTGATGATGAGTACGTAGATGTTGAGTCGTTAAAGACATTACCGAAGATATACTCTGAAGTCGTTAAGAAATTATTATTAGGATAGCTAAATTCAAAACCTCCTCAACAGCTTGATGAGTTGTGAATAACGTTTAATTACACCTATATTAAATGCTGAATATACCTCCTTAAGACCAGCTGTAGCTGAGTTAAATTAGTTCCTAACTTCTCTAAACATACCCTCAACACATACTTCATCAATCATCTCTACAACCTAAACGGTTTCTTCTTACTCACACCTACTTTCTTCTCCCAATCAGCTCTTACCCTCCTCTCAACGCCTTTAATCTTATTTACGTAGTTAATAGCGCTTAGAGCTGCTATCACGCCTGAAGCAGCAGCTATCACTGCTTGTTTATAGGGTATGTTTACTAGGTCGCCAGCTGCGAATAATCCTTCAAGTTTAGTCCTGCCTAAGTTATCAACTACTACCTCACCGTTCTCGTTAATGTCTACGTATTGTTTTAGGAAGTCTATCCTGGTTTCAAAGCCTAACTCTACGAATACGCCATCAACTTCTAATTCCTTAACGTCGTTCCCGGACTGTATCACGGCTTTGGAGACCTTACCCTCACCTAATAACTTAATGACTTTATACCCTGGATATATACGTACGTTACTAAACTTCTTAGCTACCTCAACACTTACGTCATTCACGTTAGGTACTACGTAATGTACTTCTAGAGCTATCGGTGCTAGTAGTTCTAAACCTTCAACACCTTTAACACCGAAGCTAACTAATAGTACTTTCCTACCCTTGAATAAGGGGCCGTCACATACTACACAGTAGCTTAACCCCTTACCTATGAAGCCCTCCTCACCCTCAACACCTAACTTCTTAGGTGCTTTACCGCAGGCAGCTATAACAGCTAATGACTTATACGTAAACCCCCTCCTAGTCTTAACTACGAATACATCACCTACCTTCTCAATACTTACGACCTCATCAACTATTATGTTAACTCCGTAGGACTTAACCTGATCACGTACTTTATAAACCAACTCAATACCTGGTAATGGTTCTAAGCCAGGGTAGTTCTCAATTACTGGAGCGTAAGCTAGTTGACCACCAACATCTACTGAAACCACGACTGTTTTAAGGCCTAACCTACTTAAGTATAGGGCTGCTGATAGGCCTGAAATCCCAGCACCGATAACTACTACATCGTATAGGTAATCCTCACTCACGGATTAACCCTTTAGAAAACTCTCAACCGGGATATATTAACATTAATATGAGGTACTTAAATGTATTACGGGATGTGGTGTGGATGTGGTTAAACGTATTGAGGATTTAGTTAGGGAGTTCTTACTACTTATTGGTGAGGACGTAAGTAGGGAGGGTCTTAACGAAACACCGTCTAGAGTTGCTAGGATGTGGGTTGATGAGTTAACTGTAGGGTATAGGTTAGACCCTAAGGAAGTGCTTAAGTCATTCACTATAGATAACGATTATGAGAGGTATGATGAGTTAGTGATTGTTAGGGATATCCCAGTTAGGAGTATATGTGAACACCACCTACTACCTTTCTTCGGCTACGCACACATCGCATACATACCTACTGATAAGGTCTTAGGTTTTAGTAAGCTTGCTAGGGTAGTAGACATACTCTCTAGGAGGCTTCAAGTACAGGAAAGACTAACTAATCAAGTAGCTGACTTCATCTACGAGAACTTAAGCCCTAAAGGGGTTATGGTGATTATAGAAGCCTACCACACATGCACAATAGTTAGAGGGGTTAAAGAGTTAATGTACATGATAACTAGAGCTTGTAGAGGAACCTTAAACAACGACAACTTAAGAGCTGAAGTCCTAACACTCCTGAACTTAAGTAAGGGTAAGGACTTAAAACCAACGATTAACACCGGTAATCCGTAGGACGACTTAAGTCCTTGAATGGTGGGGTAGTAGGTTTTTACTTAAATTGTAGATATTATTAAGGGGTTAGGTTTTGGTTGAGTCGTTAGTAGAGAGTTTATGGTCTCAAGGATATTACATAGACTTCACACCTATAATACTTGATGTTGAGGAGGCTGTTAAAGGTTTGAAGTAATTTGTGAATAACTGTGAATAGTTCTAAACGTTTTCAGGGTTGTGGGTGTGTTGATGTTGTGTGAGATTTATAAACTCCTTACCTTACGAATTTAGTTGGTGTCCCCGAGTTTCCGAGATCCGTAGGGCTTTGAACCACTAGGTGACTAGTGGTGAGCTACTACGGTGAGGGAGCTCGGGGGTAGCGTGATGAACCACTCATCAAGTAATTACAAGTCTTGGCGGGTGGTGAACGCTAGAAGGCATAGACCTATATACCTAGATATGGTTGTAGATGCAGTCATAGTATTTGATAGGGAGGACTTCTTCAGGAAAGTCCTAGATGAGTTATCCAGTAGGTTATTAGCTTTAGGTGCTGAGAGGAAGAGGGTTGGTAAGTTATGGTACTGGGTTTTAAAGAAGGATTACAGACCTGGTGAGGTTATTGAGATATGAATAACGTACTCATGGCTAAATCATATATTAGACAAGCTAGTGAGAGGTTAAGACATGCTAGAGAAGCACTTGAAAACAGTAACTACCCCTACGTAGTGAGACAGTCTCAAGAAGCTGTAGAACTACTACTTAAGGGCAGCCCTCAGATTAGTTGGTGTAGAACCACCTAAATGGCATGATGTAGGTCCAGCACTTAAGAAAGAAGCTGAGAGATTCCCACAGTAGTTTAGAGATGAAATACCTAAACTAGCTACAGGAAACTTAGGAGGGAGAGAGAACCATCACTTTACGGTGATGAAGAATCTAAAGTACCACCTGATGAGTTATACAGTGTTGAGGATGCTGAAGAAGCACTTAACTGGGCTACATACGTCTTCGAAGTAACCTCTAAATTATTTAAGGAGCTTACAGGGTTAAGTATTGAGTGATTAACCCTAGGAGGACTAGTAGTGTAGCTGTAGTATGTGAAGTTAAAATACTTGATGAGTTAAGGATAAATATTTATCCCCACTAATCACCTCTCAACTCAACACTTCATTAAATTCATAACGTGTAAGTTGTCTTAGGATTTCAACCATACATTCCCTTTAATACAGTATGTATCACTAACCTGTTCTAACGTATCGTTAATTAATCTATAGGTTACTACATTTACACAGCCCCCATCACCTACTTCAAGTATCATTAGTGATGGTGTGTAACTACCTCCTCCACCACCCCACACACCTGTTAATGATCCTGGGTTTAGGAGTAGTATGTCGTTGTTAGGGCTTAAACGTATGAAGTCTGTATGTGTATGTCCTGAAACTAGTAGTTTAACCCCTAACTTACGTGCAATCCTAGATAACTCTACCGGATTACCTCGTGGGTATACACGATCACCGTGGGTTAAACCTACCTTCAACCAATCAATACTTAATACCTCATACTTAGGTAGTGGCAGGTAATCCATATTACCACGGACAACATGTAAAGACCTACTAGTACTTCTTAACCACTGAAGTACGTCTTCATCAGTTAAATCACCGGTAAATAGTATTAACTCCCAGGGTGAGTAATTACTTATAAAGCTAAGTAATTTATCAGGGATTGAATCAGCTCTATCATGGATATGAGTATCACCTATGATTAACGCACGTCTCAAGAGTCTCAGCCGGGTAAGTTCTCTTCATTACTCAAGCCGGGAATAACTCATCACCTAGTAATATCATTAATAAGGACTTAAAATAAATGTAAATTACGTTTGTTGAAGTTAGACATACTCAACAATACCTGACTTGAACGTGTTTGGACATATACTACATCTTATCGGGTCTACATCTGGGTCTATCCTTGAATGGAAGTTACATAAGTATTTCTTAGACATAACATATATTGCTATCTTAATTAACTTCTCATTAATTTCATAGATGCTTAAGTCCTTACTAACTACTTCATCAGCTAACCTACTTACTAACTCGTTAACGTCTTTAAACTGTCTTAACTCTATCGTATACCCCCTCTCACCGTTGATGTACCTACTTACTAGTGAGTGTGATAATAGTAACTTACTAGCTATTTCCTTCTTAGATAACTTCCTCTTATAGAGTTCTTCTGTGAGGGTCCTCTTTAGTGAGGGCATTACATACCTATAAGCTATTTCGAATACATCCCTCAACTACAACACCGTAATCTTCTTCTTAACCTCATCAACATTATTCACAACATCTGTTAGGTCTTCAACTACTTCAGTAACACCTAATACCTTACCATCACCGTCTTTAACAGGTGTTATCAGTACTCTAATGATTCTATCACCTATCCTAGTCCAGAACTCTCTAAACTCTACCTTACCATCCATAACCTCCTTAGCTATGTTCTTAACCATAGCCTCAAGTCTTGGTGGGTGGCAGTACTCAAACCTCCTGCCAACTATTGTCTTAGTCCTTACAAACCCTCTATGTAGGAAGCTCTCACTGTAGAACTTAACCCTACCGTCGGTGTTAGCGTAGGTTATCTCTATAGGTAGGGATTTAAATATTGCTTTAACCTCATCAACACTTAAGAACCCGGCACCTAAGTCTAGATCACCCTCCCTCTTTACTTGGTAATTATCTGGTTGTATCCCTTTACTAACTACATCTGCAAACTCCTTAGGTAACTTACTTAGTTGTTCCTGACTTACTGAGGTGTTTAACTCGTAAGGCATTATAGGTCTTTCCTTAGGTACCCAACGACTCTCAACACTAACTAACCAACCTATATCGTCACCTAACTCAGCTACTGTAGCCCACTCACCCTCACTAAATAATACCCATACAGCTGGGAAGAGTATCTTATTCTCCCTAAAGACTAACTCAGAAACATCTTTAGATAGTTCTAAAGCCTTACTAGCTAACTCCTTAACAGTAACTCCATCTAATGTCTGTAAGGCCTTACCTAGTAAACCACTTAACTCCCTAAGCTTAAGTATTACCTGATCCTCCCTACCCCATAAAACCCTAGGAACTGCAACAATACCACGTCTCTCAAGGTATGGGAATATCAACATCTGAACCTTCCTATAGTGGGTCCTAATCTTCCTCAACTCTTGAAGGACTGTAGAGACTGTGTTTAAGTAATTCCTAACCTCCTCACTACTCTGAGCTTTAAGTAATGCTGATGCATAAAGTGCTAAGACTTCAGCCTGTTTTAGGATATACTCATTCTCACGTATAAGTAAGTCTAGAGGATGACCTTTAGGTAAGTCTTTAATCTCCCTAGACTGTAGGTAATCCCTGAATAACGCTACATGTAAGTCACATAACTTTAAGATCTCATCAATCGAGACACCCTCCTTAATAAGCTCCTGCTCAATTAACGGTATCTCAAAAGGTGATATCTGACTTAACACATCAGTAAAACGTCTCTTCAACTCATTAACATCCTCACCCCTATGAATAGCCTTAAGTATTTCCTTAACCAGGTTTAACTTCTTACCTACATCATTTGACACGAGTCACACCATGTATAACAACACTACAGACTTTATAAATTTATATGAAGACATAGTATGAAAGCAGTTAAAGAGTTAGGGAATTAGACCTACCAGAGACTTATTAAGTATTAACGTCTGACCTAGTATTAAACCCTACCTATTAAGCAGGTTAAGTCTTACCAGTCTCTACAATTTTCTTAGTCTCTAAAACAATCCTCTCTATATCTGGTAGCCTATCTCTAATAGCTCCTACGCCGAGTTTTCCTTCATGAAACCCCCATACATGTAGTGTCCATGCATGATCCCATGAGTCAAGGAACCACTTACCTAACCTACTAGCTATTAACCTAACAACATCATCTAACTCACTAACAGTCCACCTACCGTTTCTCAGTAGATAGTGGTTCATTACCATTCATATTGTTTTCAGGCTCTCCGCCATCTACCTCCCAACGGTCTCCCCGAACCCACTCACCGTAGTGACTCCCCACTAGTCACCTAGGGCTCACAGCCCTACGGGTCTTGGGAGCTCGGAGGCACCAATAAGTCTGTAAGGTAAGGAACTTATAAATATTATTGAGGGACTATACACAACATCAGCATATCTCATGACGTTGAGAGGTTTTAGACATCAATGAACATGAATGTTGCAAGTGATTATGAAGACCGAAACAGCCTCTCCTTAACCCTCCTTAAGATATCCTCAAGATTGAAGTAGCTTGCTAAGGCCTTAGCACATTCTTCAGCAGCCTTATATCAATTAATTCCTTACCCTCCTTAAGGTATTTTACAGCAAGTTCTAAACGGACCTCAACACCTACCTTAGGGTCTAGGTTTATAGAGTTAATTATTAAGTCAACTATGTAGGACTCAACATCAACACCTAACTTCCTAACTTCATCAACAACCTTCTTAGGTATGAAGATAGAAGGAGTCACTCATATAAACCCTCAGTTAATACTACCTGATTAAGAGTATTGTTTAAGTGTTTATAAACTCATCCTTATTGGGGGTTAATTTAATAGTGTTAAGGTTGGGTGTAGTTAGGGCTAACTAATATTGTAGGTCTTGGTTTAATGCTTTAGGAGTTAACTGATTAGTTAGTATCTAATTCTCTTTGAGGTATATAATTTAGTAGTTATTCCTCTCAAATGAGTAATCTAAAGTTATTACAATTCATTACTTGAGACTAAGGTTAGTTATATCTTAGTTTATTATTTATAACCATATCTCAGGTTTTTCACTTTTCCTTAAAATGTTTTCATCTCTAAATCTCCATATACCTTCACCAGGTCTCTCAATAACTATCATCAACTCATCAGCTAATTTATCGCTTATTAGTACCTCTACTTCAGTATGTGATATTACTGCATCAGCTATTACTGAAAATACCTTTCTCAGGTATCTCTACATTAACTGCATTCCTAACCCTATACACTCTTACAGGTCCTCCAGCCGTATCGTAAATCTCAACTAATGTATCTTTAGGTAACTCAGGCCATAGACTAAGTCTTTCAGCAACTTTAATAGGTAGTAATATCTGTGGGTTTGGAGTCTCAAAACCAGTATTTACTAATGCTGAAGTCTCTAAAACCTTACCACAATACCTCAACCTTAACTTAATCCTAACAGCCATAAAAACTACTCTACAAACCTAGCTAAGTCCTTAGGCCTTATATGACCTATCCTAGGCCTTACTACAGGTCTTATACGTCCTATCCTAAACCTCCTAACATCGGTACTCAAAATACCACACTCAAGTAATCCTTACATACTTAACTTAAATACCTAAACTCACAATTCAAACCTTAAATTTGATGTCGTTAATTTATGTTTGTGAGTTAGAGTCTAAGTTCTAAGAGTTATTGCTTCGTACCAGATACCTTAAGTTCTGAGTCTGAATCCCTGGTTTTTAAGTCCGAACAACTTCTCATGATGTATTAGTAAGAAGTCCTTCTCGTTTACTCCTCAATTCACCCATACTTCCTCAGTAGTCTTCATCTTATGCTACATCTTAATGAATTCTTCCCTAAATATTAAATCTACATCTAGTAGGCAACCTCACAAGAAATCTCTAAACAGACGTAGAAGCATTAGTTAATTCTTCAGGTAAAGGTGTTAAGAGATATTGTCTGATCCTTAGTCTTATGTT
>Ga0078972_1017641_pt1 | contig 10184 bp, 9 predicted proteins | sample YelNatPaOPGAMG01_FD_67568 | JGI IMG/M metagenome (GOLD analysis project Ga0078972, IMG submission 67568) | Hot spring thermophilic microbial communities from Obsidian Pool, Yellowstone National Park, USA - OP-RAMG-01 (SPADES assembly) (version 2) | ecosystem: Environmental > Aquatic > Thermal...
AAAATTCTATTAATTCTTTTGCCTTTTCGATATCTAAACTATTTTTAATTATAATAAAAGGTCTTATTTTTATCTCTGTAAATACAAACTTATTTTCTACCAATTCGATAGTACCCTCAGCTTCGCTTTTATAGCTTATAAACTCAAGGTTTTTTCTTTCAGCGTAATACAAAAAGGTAGTCATAATGCATGAATTTACAGATGCTATAAATAATTCCTCCGGATTCCAAATACCAGCATGACCTTTAAATTCAGGGGGGCTAGACACTTTAAAACCAGGCTTGCCATCTGAATATAAAATCCCTTTTTTCTGTTCTTCCCATTCTATTGAATTTTTATACACAAATTTTTTACTTATTAACACTGCCACTTATATATTCCTTTATTCATTTTTAATAAAATAATTTTTAACCTATATAAAAACTTTAATAAAATCTTCTAAATTATAAAAAAATATGAACCAATATGAATTTAATAAATAATATTATTATAAATATATATAATAATTTAATAAGATATTATATACTTTTTAAAGCTTGCTTACTACAAATTTATAATTTTTTTGGTCGGGATGGAGAGATTTGAACTCTCGACCTCAGCGTCCCGAACGCTGCGCGCTAAACCAAGCTGCGCTACATCCCGTTAGTAATTAAGCATTAAATTAAATCAAATTTCTTTCATTTAATTAAATTTAGTTAAGTTTAAATTAAATTTATAAATTAAATTAAATTTTAAATTAAATCACAAAATAGCAAATATCAATATAAAAAAATAAATTTTACATTTTAAACTAGCCTTTTTTATTTTTACTACTTTAATATATGATTTCAAGCAAAGTTTTTTTAATTTCTTTTCATATTTTCATATTTTTTAAAATTTCCTGTGCATCTTCAAAAGTATTTATTTTAAAGAATTCATTTTTAATAGCTGAAATATCTCTCTGACCTTTAAAAGCCCATCCCAAAATTTTTCTAAATTCTTTTACTGCTTTTTCTTCACCTTTAAAATATATTAAAAATTTAAGATATAAAAGCATATAATCTATTTTTAAACCATTGCTAATCTGAAAATTTAAATTTAATAAATTATTATCATTTGCATTTATATTATCATTTTCATTTAATTTAATATTTTCATTAGTTTTAAAATTTCTGTTATTTATTCTGTTATTTAATATAAATAAACCTAAAAGTAACTGTATGAAAATCCAAGGATTTCCTCTTGCTGCTCTTCCAATCATTAAACCATCGCATCCTGTGAAATTCATTACCCATCTTGCTTTAGCTAAATTATTAATATCTCCGCTAGCAATAACAGGAATTTTAACAATACTTTTTACTTTTTTTATATACTCATAATTAGCAGTTCCTGAATACCCTTGTTTTACGGTTCTACCATGAATTGCTATTGCATCAACACCTTCATTTTCAGCAATTTTTGCTATTTCAATTATGTTTATATTATTGTTGTCCCACCCTATTCTAAGTTTTACTGTTAATGGCTTTTTTATATTTTCTTTAACTTTTTTTATTATTTTTCTTATAGTTTCAGGTTCATTTAATAAATAGCCTCCACTCTTTGTCTTTAAAACTTTAGGAACAGGACAACCCATATTTATATCTATAACATCTGCATTTTCTTCAATTAATTGAGCTGCTTCTGCAACAACATTTGCATCATTTCCAAAAATTTGAATTGCACATGGTCTCTCATAATTAGTTAACTTTACAATTTCGAAAGACTTCTTATGTTTATAAATTAAACCATAACTTGTAACCATTTCTGAATATGTAAGTGAACAACCAAGATGTTTAGCAAAAATTCTATAAGTATTATCGCTAATGCCAGCCATAGGAGCAGAAATAATTGGATTATTAATAAAAAGGTTAGAAATTTTAAAAGAATTTAGTTTTACTTTTGAGAAATCCCCATCCAACTCATTATCATAATAATCATTCTCTTTATCATCGTTATTATTATTATTATTATTATTAAAATCAAAGTTATAAAACTTTATTAATTCTAAAAATAAAAGCTTGTTTAATTTTTTTAATTTAGATAGAAGCTCTGTTAGTCTTTCACCATCATTTATCATTACAATAAACCATTATTTATACTTAAATTTTAAAATATTATATTTTTACATAATAAAATATTTAATTTTCGCATATTAGAATATTATGCTAAATAAATTTTTTGCAAATTTATAGTTATTTACTCGGCATATACGTACAATATTTATATTATAATAATTAACTTTAGCTAATTTATTTTTTACTTATTAATTAAAAATATCTTTATAATAAACTTGTTTTCCACATAATTATTAATTAATCACATAATTCTTAATTAATATTAAAAAAAATAATATTCTTTTTTTCTTTTTTACTTATTTAAATCATTTAATATTTTTATTCCTTTTAGAGTTAAATCATCATCAAAAATTTTTATATACTTGCTTTTATCTTTTAACAAATAAGATAAGCCACCTGTTGCAATAATTAATGGATTAAATTGTTCTTTTCCATTTTTTTCTTCCTCAATTATCTTTTCAATAATAAAATCAACTTGCCCTAAAAAACCAAATAAAATACCTGCACGTAGTCCATCATTTGTGTTTTTCCCAATTATTTTATCTGTCCAACTTAAATCAACTTTTGATAGTTTTGCTGCAAAACTAAAAAGTGCTTCAGAAGATATTTCAATACCTGGAGTTATTACACCTCCAATATAATTTCCTTCATCAGATACAATATCAAAAGTTGTTGCAGTCCCAAAATCAACGACTATTGCTGGAAATCCATATAACTTTTTTGCGGCAATGGAATTTGCAATTCTATCAGCACCTACTTCTTGGGGGAAATCATATATTATTTTTAAATCAGTTTTTACCGAACTACTGATGATAAATGGCGTACATTTAAAATATTTAGTGCTCATTCTTTTTAATTCATCAAGAACTCTTGGAACAACACTAGAAATAGCAATTTCCTCAACACTTAAAGAATCATAACCTGAATTATTTAAAAAATTTATTAAAATTGAACCTATTTCATCAGCTGTTTCATATCTATATCTTGGGGTCCCAAGTCTCCATGTCGCTAAAATATCATCATCTTCAAATAAACCAATTACTGTATGGGTATTACCAACATCAATTGCAAGCAACATAATTATGCCTCCTGCACTCTTTTTTATTTTTAATTTTTTTTATTTTATTACTTAATATTTATAAATACTGATTATTATGATTATTATAATTATAATTTTATAATTAAAATTAATTATAATGTCTTTACTTAATTATAATGCTTATGAGCAAATAAAAAAGTTTTTGTATTTTTATTAACATAAAATTTTAAATACTATAAATTTTTAAATGAGAGAGGTAAATCTAACCCATTTTCAATAAGAAAGTCTTCGTCCTTTAAAATTTCCTTAGTTAACCCATCAAAAACTACTTTGCCATTGTTTAAAATAATACATCTTTGGGAAAATTCATAAGCTAAATCCATATCATGGGTAGAAATAATCATGGTTTTATCTAAAGACTTTATTAAATTTATAAAATTTTTTCTATTTTGTGGGTCAAGATTACTTGAGGGTTCATCTAATATTAATATTTTAGGATCATATGATAATGCTGTTGCAAGAGCAGCTAATTTTTTTTCTCCAAAACTTAAAAAATGAGGTATTTCATTTTCTTTATTTTTCAAATTAACTTTTTCTAAAGTATTAAAAACCACATCTTTAATATATTGCATATCATTTGATTTTTCTTTATCATTTTTTTTAAGAAAATTAACTAAACCAAATGCAACATCTTCAAATACAGACATTGAAAAAAGTTGATCATCGGGATTTTGAAAAACAAAGCCAATATTTTCTCTAATATCATAAATATTTTTTAAATTAATCTCTTTGCCAAAAATATAAATCTTGCCACTTTTAAGATTATTTTTGCTTTCTTTTAAATAATCTTCCATAAGGCCAGCTATATTTAATAACAATGTTGATTTACCAGCTCCATTTGGTCCAATTATAGATACCTTTTCACCACTATAAATACTAAAACTAATATTTTTTAAAACTTCTTTGTATTCTAAAGAATGAAAATCTTTTCTACCTGTTTGTGGGTACTTAAAGCTAAAATCTTCTACTTTTATGGCTTGCGCATTTAAAAACATTCCATGATTATTATCATTATTATTGTTATTTTTGATTTTATCTTTATCTTTATTTGCAAATTCTTTATTTAAATCCTTAGCTTTTAAAAATTGTTTATCTGGATTTTCTTTTTCTATATTTTCTTTTTCTATATTAAGTTTATTTTTTAAATAAAACATTTACTCTTATTTTCTTATTTTTGTTAATTTAGCTTAATTAAATTAATTGCATAATAAAACATAATAAAAACACAATCAAAAGAATATAATTACATAAATTATTTTAATTATTTTATAATTATTTTAATAATTATTTTTTTACGATTCTTAAATTAATTTAATTTATAAAAAAGGAAAATTAGTTAAAAAATTATAGCAGCATAAAATGTTTTAAAAAAGGAATATCAATAATATTTATAATTCTTATAAAAACATCAAAAAATACAAATGATACTACAACTGCTAAACCAGCAAAATTAATTTTTGGATTTTCGACTAAATTATAAAAATTACCATCAAATCCTCTTGATTGCATAGCCATAAAAATATTATCAGCTCTATTAAAAGTTCTTATAAATAAATTTCCTACAAGATATGCTGTTTTTTTGCTTTCAATAAAATTAGATTTTTTAAACATTCTGGAATTAATTGCCCTTTTACCTGTATCAAATTCTTCTTTAAATAAAAAAAGATATCTATACATAAAAAAAATTATAGATACTACTATTTTAGGTACATATAATTTTCTAAGTCCCCAAAAAATTTCTTTTTCTTCTGTAGAAGTAATTAGAGCACAAAGAAGAAATAATGATAAAAAAGCTTTAATTAATACTGAATAAAAAGTAGCTAACCCATTATCAGTTATATAAAGTTTTAAAAATCTTAAATTTATTTCGTATAATATCGTCCCTTTATTTGCAAATGGAATAAAAATTGAAAGAAATAAGGGAATTAAAAATAATTTAGATAATCTTTTAATAAATTCTAAAAAATTAGGTCTAAATAAAATAGCAATTATTATACTTAAAATAAAATATAATAAAAAAATGTTATAGCTATTTTTATTTACACTTACTATAAAAAATATTGTAATTATTGTTGTTATTAATTTAACCCTTATATCTATTAGTTCTTTCATAATGTCATATAATAATATAATGTTTTTAGTGTATTTTATTTTTAACTATTCTTTTATTTAAAATATAAAAACAATAATTTTAACTTTTATTCCTAATTACTAATTTCTAATTTCTAATTTTAATTTTTCCTTTTTGAATTTACTTTTAATTTTTATTTTTTAAATTTTTATTTTTATTTATGAATAAAATTATTAAATAAATTAAAACAAATATAGTTAAAACAATTAAAACTCCAAAAAAACCAGCAAGTGATGTTTGCCAAAAACTACTTTTAATACCCGGGAAAGAATAATCAGGAATTATGAATTTAAAATTTACAATATTTGTTGCTTTATCAGCAAAGCCTAACTTTTCTGCTACTTTTTCAAGACCATCTGGATATTTTGAAGCTAGAGGAGATAAAAATAATCCAATAAAAATAGCGGCTATTGCTATAATTACAATAAATACTTTTTCTTTAACTTTCATTATTTATCCCTCATTTTTATTTTTATTTTTTTATTCTTTTTTAAATTAAAATTATTTTATTTAAATTACTATTATTTATTATTATTTATTAATAATACTAATTATTGATTTATTGACTTATTTTATTAGCATCGTTAGATGAAACTGTAATTGGATTTGACCAATCTCTTGTAACTATAATATCCGGTTTTACTTTATCTACAAAAGCTACAATTAATGTAGTTATGATTGCTTCACCAACACCAATTAACATATGTATTGGAACCATTGAGCTTAACGTAATACCTAAAGAATAAGTTTTTGAAATTGCTAATTCAAAACTACAAAAAGTTGCTGCAACTACAACTGAAAACCATGAAGCTACTGCGGTAGCTGTATAAAATACAGCTTTAGACTTTGAAAATTTTGTAATTAATTTATAAATTAAATATGCACTTGCAACTCCTACTATTGCCATATTAAAAGTATTTGCACCCAATGCAGTAATTCCACCATCGCCAAACGCAAAAGCTTGCACAATTAACACAATAGTTATTATAATGCCACCAGCATAAGGACCTAAAATTATAGAAACTAAAGCTGCTCCTAATAAATGCCCAGATGTTCCACCAAGTATTGTAAAGTTAATCATTTGTGCAGCAAATATCAAAGCAGCAAAAACACCCATAACTACAACAACTCTTGCTCTAAAAAATTGCTTAACTTTAATAATTGCTAAAATAAAACTCGATAATGAAATCACTCCTGTGCTTGCGGCAGTTTTAAGATCAATAAACCCATCAGGGATATGCATTATATTCCTTTCACTTTGTAAATTTTAATTTAAATATTTTAATTTAAATAAATATATATTTTAGAGTGTTACTATTATGAAAAAAATAACACGGTAAATGCTACCATTTGTAAAATTTTATGTCAATAAAAAAACAAGAAAATTTTAATAAATGTTACTTTAGGTAGGTTATTACTAAAAATTATTACTGCGGATTATAGATGTTTTTTATTAATTTAGGTTATTGCTTACTTAAATTTTTTACTTAAGTAATTATACCACCTTTATTATTAGTAAAAATAAAATTTATTAACTGAGTTTGTTTAATTTAATAACCTTTCCCGAAAAATTCTTGTAATTTATATATTCCTTAATATTCATATCATTTATTTTAAAATCAGGATTTATTTCTGATAATGGAATTAAAACAAAATTTCTTTCGTATAATTTTGGATGAGGAATTTTTAAAATGTCTGAATCAATTTCTAAGTCATCAATATATAAAATATCAATGTCAATTAACCTTGGGCCATTTTTTATATTTTGATTTTCTCTTCCCATTTCAAATTCTATATTTTTAAGATATCCAAGAATCACAAAAGGATTAATCCAAGTTTTAATAGCTATTTGTAAAACTAAATTATAAAAATTATCTTGTTCTTTATAATACATTGGCTCAGTTTCATAAATAGATGAAATTTTTATAATTTCAAAAATTTCAATATTTTTTATCATATTTAAAGCTTTTTTAATATTTTCTAATTTATTTCCTTTATTTGTGCCAATTGAAAGATACATTATTTTATAATCATTTTTTGATTTGCTATCATCAATTTTACTAAATTCTTTATTATCGTTAATATTATTAATAATATCATTTATATTATTTAAATTATCTAAACTATTTATATTATTAGGACTTTTAGCTTTTTCTTTGTTAAAATTAAATAACTTTGTAAAAAAATCATAATCATTAAAATATATAGATTCATCTTTGTTTTCAATTTCGTCTTTATTTTTGGCTAAATCTTTATTTTTATCTTCTTCTTTATTTTTATTATTTTGAAGCACTGAGGTGTGACTTTTAGAATTTATGATTTTTTCATTAAATTTATTTGAAGTTAAAATATAAGATACTCCTACACTATCTAACTTTTCTTCAATAGGAGGATTTATTTTTTCTATTTGGATTTTTACTTTCTTAACCAGTGAAGATAGCTTAAAAATTTCATAAGCAATTTTTTCAGCTAACGTCTCAATTAAATCAAATTTGTTACTCGAATTTATCTTTTTTATTAATTTTATAACTTCCGAATAATTTAAAGTTTCAGATAAATTATCATGACCATTAAAACTATCCTTATTTATAAGAATATCAACGTTAAAAACAAAATATTGACCTTCTTCTTTTTCTTCTGGTTTTACTCCATGATATCCATAAAGCTTTAAATTTTTTATAAATATTTTAAACATATATTAACCTATAAATAATATCTTCTTTGAAAAAACACTAAATTTTTAAATATTTTGAATAGCCTTTGCCAGGCTTATCGCTTTTATCGTTTCTTTAACATCATGAACTCTTAAAATATTTGCACCGTTTAACACGCTAATTGTAGCAGCAGCAAGACTACTTTCTAATCTTTCCTCAGGCGGTAAATTCATTAAAACTCCAGTAAAAGTTTTCCTTGACGCACCTATTAAAATTGGGTAGCCAAGGGATTTAAAGTTTGCTAATTTTTTTAAAATTATTAAATTATGTTCAAAAGTTTTTCCAAATCCTATACCAGGATCAACTATTATATTATCTTTCTTTACCCCATTATTTAAAGCAATATCACTTTGATTTTTTAAGAAATTATATATTTCATCAATCACATCATCATAATAAGGGTTTTTTTGCATATCCTTTGGGGTCCCTTTTATATGCATTAATATTAAACAAGAATTAGTATCAGCAACAACTTTTACTAAATTCTTATCAAAATTAAGACCACTAATATCATTTACAATTTCAGCACCACAATTAATTGCTTCACTTGCAACTTGACTTCTATAAGTATCTATTGAAACTAATATATCATAATTATTTTTAATATACTTTATTACAGGGATTACTCTTCTTAGCTCCTCTTCAATACTTACAGGATCTGATCCAGGTCTTGTTGACATTCCTCCAACGTCTATAATATCTGCGCCTTCACTAAAAATCTGATCAACCCTTTTATATGCAGCTTCAATATCATAATATTTTCCACCATCAAAAAAAGAATCAGGAGTAACATTAACAATACCCATAATTAATACTTTTTCTTTTAAATTAAATTCTTTTTTACCTATTTTCAAAATATTTGTATTATTATCAACATTATTTAAAAAATTAGTTAACTCAGTTGCTAAGTTTTTAAGGCCAAATGGTTGTAATTTTATTTTTTCAATCATGCTTTCAATGTTTTTCCTTGTTCCAAAAACTATAACATTAGTTTTACCATCTGATGAATATAGGGCATCCCTTGAGGTTACCACATCTCCATTTCTTACAAGCATTTCCTGTTTTAAAATATTTGCAGCTTTATTATCAATGCCATCAATTCTGATTGCAATATTTACAAATTTTGCAGACATAATTTTTGAACCAGCATTAGTAGCTCCAATTTTTAAAAATTCATTAAAAGCATCAGATTCATCATTTAAAAAAATTTGTCTTATTTTATAACTATTCATATGTTAATTTATTTATTAAACTTATTTAATTTAAATTTATATACTATTAATATTTATATACCACATTAAAAAATATTTAATGATTTAAAAATATTTAATAGGTAATTTATAAAGGTATTTTATAAGATTTTTGCATTTTTATTATCAAAAAATTTCAGAAATTTTAGACAGTACAATTTTTTAAATTACAGCAATCTTAATTTTAATACAATTATAATAATTAAAAAATTATAAAAGTTAAATTTAGCGATTATCTTTAATTAAGGCAAAAGCTTCCGCCCTTGATGCGGCATTTCTTCTAAATAAGCCTCTTACTGCAGAAGTTATTGTAAGCGTCTTAGGTTTTTTAACACCCCTCATGCTCATACAAAGATGCTCTGCTTCAATTATAACTAAAACTGCTCTTGCATTAAGCTTTGTTTCTAAAATATCAGCAATTATAGTAGTTAATCTTTCTTGAACTTGCGGTCGTTTAGCTATAATATCAACAACTCTTGTAATTTTTGATAAACCAGCTATTTCACCTTTTTCATTTGGTATATAAGCAACATGGGCTTTGCCAATAAAAGGAAGTAAGTGATGTTCACAAACCGAATAAAAAGGAATATCCTTTATCACAATTATTTCATCATGATTTTCATCAAACATTGATTTTATAACTTCAGAAGGGTCTTGATTTATTCCAGAAAATATTTCTTCATACATTTCAGCAACTCTTCTTGGAGTTTCTATAAGACCCTCTCTATTTGGATCTTCCCCTATACCTTTTAAAATTAACCTAACGCCTTCTTCAATTAATTTCTTATCCAATTAAACCTTATTTCTTTTATTATTTTTTTTTATTTTTTATTATTTATTATTTATTTATTATTTTAAAATTTATTAAAATTTTTAAAGTTAAGAAATTCTTATAAA
>Ga0078972_1017642_pt1 | contig 10181 bp, 8 predicted proteins | sample YelNatPaOPGAMG01_FD_67568 | JGI IMG/M metagenome (GOLD analysis project Ga0078972, IMG submission 67568) | Hot spring thermophilic microbial communities from Obsidian Pool, Yellowstone National Park, USA - OP-RAMG-01 (SPADES assembly) (version 2) | ecosystem: Environmental > Aquatic > Thermal...
TGAGGTTCCGTCCGGGTTTTGGGCGGAGCGTTAGCACTGCAACCGTACTTGCCCATCGGGCCGTACCGTGCCATCCGGGCATCACGCTTCGCACGTGGCCGGAACGGGCCCCACCCCCGGTGGGGGCCGGGCAGGCGCGAAGCAGGTTAGCCGGCTGTCGCCGGGGTGTGGGCGAAGCGGACGATCCGACGACAGCACGCGGGGCGAGAGGGGAGGTGAAGCATGATCCTGGATAGCTTCAAGTTGGATGGCCGCGTGGCGCTGGTGAGCGGCGCGAACCGTGGCCTGGGCCAGGCGGCGGCACTGGCCCTGGCCGAGGCCGGTGCCGACATCGCCGGGCTCAGCCGTCAGGCGCCCGACGAGACGGCTGAGGCCGTGCGCAGGCTCGGCCGGCGCTTTGTGCCGATCCGCTGCGACCTCTCGCAAGCCACGGTGGCCGACCTCCAGGCGGTGGTGGCCCACGTAGTCGCCGAGATGGGCCGGCTCGATATCCTGGTGAACAACGCCGGCATCATCCGCCGCACACCCGCCATCGAGTACGCCGAGGAGGATTGGGACGCGGTACTGCAGGTCAACCTGAAGGCGCTCTTCTACCTGTCGCAGGCCGCTGCCCGGCAGATGGTGGCGCAGGGCGGTGGCAAGATCATCAACATTGCCTCGGCCCTGTCGTTCCAGGGGGGCATCCTGGTGCCGGCCTACACGGCAGCCAAGCATGGTGTGGCCGGGCTGACCAAGGCGCTGGCCAATGAGTGGGCCGCGCACCACATCAACGTCAACGCCATCGCGCCCGGCTATATGGAGACCGACAACACCGCCGCGCTGCGCGCCGACCCGGCGCGCTATCAGGCCATCCTCGACCGCATCCCGGCCGGCAGGTGGGGCAAGCCGGCCGACCTGCAGGGCATGATCGTCTGCCTGGCATCGGCGGCATCGGACTATATGCATGGGGCCGTGGTGCCCGTGGATGGCGGCTGGCTGAGCCGGTGACCGCGCATCCCAAGAAGGCGTAGAATAGCCCCTTGTGGGCGTCTGTCCATCCTGCTCATCCCTGTTCCGTACCATCGAAAGGAGCGCAAACGTGAAAACCATCGCCTGCGCATCGCGCGAGCAGCCCTTTATCACGCCCGAAGGGGCCGAGCGCCGCGTGCTGAGCCACGGGGGCCGGCTCATGGCCGTGCAATTCACCTTCCCGGCGGGGGTGACGAGCACCGCCCATAGCCACCCCCATGAGCAGCTCAGCTACGTGGTCTCGGGCGAGATCGACTATTGCCTCGAGGGCAGCGAGCCGGTGCGCCTGGGGCCGGGGTGTAGCTGCTATGTGCCCTCGGGCGTGCGGCACTATATCGTGACCCACACGCCCGCCGTGCTGCTCGATTGCTTCAGCCCCATCCGGGAGGATTTCCTGAATGGCTGACCGCGATACCATCGATGCCTTGCGCCGCGACTTTGCCCAGCCGCCCCTGACCCTGCGGGGGGCACCGTTCTGGTCGTGGAACGACCGCCTGCAGCCCGAAGAGCTGGCCCGCCAGGCGCGCGACATGAAGGCCCACGGCATGGGCGGCTTTTTCATGCACTCGCGCGAGGGCCTGGAGACCGAGTACATGGGCCCCGAGTGGATGGCCTGCGTCCGCGAGACGGTGCGCACGGCCCGCGAGGAGGGCATGGGCGCCTGGCTCTACGACGAGGACCGCTGGCCTTCGGGCTTTGCAGGCGGCCTGGTGCCCGGGCGGGGCGATGCCTACCGGGCCAAAGTGCTGGTGTTGGAGGAGGGCGACTCCTACCCCGAGGATGCCGCCGGCCTGCTCGCCGTCTTTGCCGCCCGCCTGCAGGGTGGGTGTATCGGAGCGTTGCGCCGCCTGCGAGAGGGCGAGGCTCCGCAGCCTGGGGAGATTGCCCTCGCCTTCCGGCGCCAGGTGTCACCGGCCACCGAGTGGTTCAACGATGACACCTACGCCGATAACCTCAACCCCGACGCCGTGGCCGCCTTTATCGAGACGACCTACGAGGCCTACGCCCGCGAGGTGGGCGGCGACTTTGGCGCTGCCGTGCCCGGCATCTTTACCGACGAGCCGAACATCTTTGCCGGCCGCGTGCGCTCCGCGAACCGGGCCCTGCCCTGGACCGATGGGCTGCCAGCCTACTTCCGCGAGCGGCGGGGCTATGACCTGCTCGACGTGTTGCCCTGGCTCTTCTACGATGGCGCCGATGACGAGGGGCGCCTGAGGGCCGCCAAGGCCCGCCACGACTACTGGTACACCATCAGTCAGCGCTTCACCGAGGCCTACTCGCAGCAGCTCGGCACCTGGTGCGAGCGGCATGGGCTGGCCTTCACCGGCCACTACCTCTACGAGAACGAGCTGGGCGAGGGCATCCTGCAGGGCGGGGCGATCATGCCCCACTACCGGCACCAGCACGTGCCCGGCATCGACATGCTCACCGAGCAGAACCACGAATTCCTGACCATCAAACAGTGCTCCAGCGTGGCCCACCAGTTTGGCCGCAAGCGGGTCCTCTCCGAGACCTACGGCTGCTCGGGGTGGGAGTTCACCTTCGAGGGCCAGAAGTGGGTGGGCGACTGGCAGTACGTGCTGGGCGTGAACCTGCGCTGCCAGCACCTGGCGCTCTACTCGCTGCGCGGTTGCCGCAAGCGCGACTATCCCCCCGCCTTCAGCTACCAGGCCACCTGGTGGAAGTACAACGGCGTGGTGGAGGACTATTTCGCGCGCGTGGCCAGCGTGCTCACGGCCGGCGAAGCCGTGCGCGATGTGCTCGTGTTGCACCCTGTGGCCACCGGCTGGTCGATGCTGCGCGAGGGAGAGGCCAGCCGGCGGGCAGTGGATGAGTATGGCGAACGGTTCAACGATTTCCTGCGCTCGGTGCTGGCTACCCACTATGACTGCGACCTGGGCGACGAGCAGATCATGGCGTCCGACGCTCGGGTGGAGGGCGACACCCTGTGGGTGGGCCAGGCGCCCTATCGGGTGGTGGTGGTGCCGCCCGACATGCGCACCCTGCTGGCCCCGACGGTGGCCTTGCTCGAGCGCTTCCTGGCCGGCGGCGGCCGGGTCATCGCCGTCGAACCGCTGCCGGCGATGGTCGAGGCCGAGCCCAGCGACCGGCTGGCGGCGCTTTGGCGCCGGCCGGGGGTGACGGTGCTGCCGAATGCAGCGGGGCTGCAGCCGGCCCTTGAGGCGGCGCTGCCGCGCCGTGTGTCGCTGCGGAACGTGCAGGGGCAGGAGGCCCCCAGCTTGCTCTTCATGCAGCGGCGCATCGGGCCACGCCTGGCCTACTTCCTGGTGAACAACGACCGGCGCCACGGCTACACCCTGGATGTGGCGTTGGAGGGCCGCGGCTGCCTGGAGGAGTGGGACCCGCTGACTGGCACCATCTGCCCGGTGCCTGCCGAAGAGGCGGGTGGCATGCTGCGCTTCACCGCCCCAATCGGGCCCGCCGGCTCGCGGCTGTACGTGGTGGAGCCCGAGGGGCAACCGGCGCCCCAGGAGCCGGCCAGGCCGCCTTTGGGTGGTGGGCGGCCCTATGGCGGCCCCCGCGAGCAGGCCAGCTACATTGGGCCCGTATGCCCCTTCACGCGCACTGACCCCAACGTGCTCACCCTCGACGTCTGCCGCTACCGGCTGGAGGGCGGCGAGTGGTCGGAGGCGATGGAGGTGTGGCGGGCGCAACGGGAGGTGCGCGAGGCGCTGGGCATGCGCCAGGTGTTCTACAACGGCCTGCCGCAACGCTACCGCTGGGCGCTCGCGCCGCATCCCCACGACGGCGCTCGCCTGGAGTTGCTCTTTACCTTCCAGGTCCGCGATGTGCCGCCGAACCCCATCTACTTGCTGGTGGAGGGCGCCGAGCAGTTCAGCATTTCGCTGAACGGCCAGCCCGTGGCGAACCGGCCGGTGGGCTGGTACTTGGACCGCGGTTTCCACAAGGTGCTACTGCCGACGCCGCTAGCGGGAAAGAACGACCTCGTTATCGCCTGCGCCTACAACAACCACATGGAGCTGGAGGATTGCTTCCTGCTGGGCGACTTCAGTGTGTCGGTCGACCGCGCCATCGTGGCCGAGCCGCACACGCTGCGCTTCGGCGACTGGACCCTGCAGGGCTACCCGCACTATGCCGGCAGCATGATCTACCATGCGCAGGTGTGCTGCGAGCCGGGCGAGCGGCTGACCCTGCACCTGGGCGAGGTCAGCGCCGTCGATGTGGCGGTGTGGGTCAACGGCAGCCTGGCCGGGCACATCCCCTGGCGGGCGGCCAACGGCCTCGACATCACGCCCTATGTGGCGCCCGGCGTGAACAATGTGGATATCGAGGTCGTGGGCAGCCCGCGCAATATGCTGGGCCCGCTGCACCTGGCCACCGGCCACGAGCCTTGGACCGATTGGCGCTCCTTCCGGCGGACCGATGAGACGTACACCCCGGAGTATGTGCTGCAGCCGTGGGGGCTCATGGGCCAGGTGAAGGTGAAGAGGGAGCGACACTGAGGGCTCCCCGTCCCTCAGGCACCTTGTCATGCTGAGCGACCTCCGGCCGGTGGCCCAACAAGCCGGTGGCGGCGACCGGTAGGCCAGCGATCGGGCTACACGCTTCGCACCCACCCGGTGCGAAACCGTTGTCGGGGAGGCTGGGCCGGGGGCGGGCGGAGCTCGACCCCCGGGTGCCGCCCCTGCTGGCAGGAAGTCTCTTCACCTGTAAGGCACCAGCCGCAGGAAGCGCCGCTTGCCCACCTGCAGCACAGCCCGGCGCGGCTCGATCAGGCCATCCGCGGCTGTTACCGGCTGGCCGTCGAGCCTGACGCCGCCCTGCGCCACCAGGCGCCGCGCCTCGCTCTTGCTGTGGCACATCCCTGCGACCACCAGCAGGTCGGCCAGCGGCATCGCCTGGGTCAGCCTGAGCTCGGCCATTTCGTCGGGGGCCTGGCGCTCTTGGTGCAGCCGCGCGAACGAGCGCGCGGCGGCATCCGCGGCCTCGCTGCCGTGGAAGCGGTCGACGATCTCCCAGGCCAGCGCCTTCTTGGCCTCCATCGGGTGCAGGGGGCCCGCTTCGAGGCCGGCGAGGAACTCGGCGACGCGCCCCGGCGCCCAGCGCGTCACCAGCGTCGCATAGTTGCGCAGCGCCGAGTCGGGGATGCTCATGACCTTGCCGTACATCTCCTCGGGCGGCTCGGTGATGCCGATATAGTTGCCTGCGCTCTTGGACATCCGCGTGTGGCCGTCGGTGCCGAGCAGGATGGGGAAGGTGATGCACACCTGCGGCCTCTGCCCCATCGCCTCCTGCAGCTTGCGCCCGGCGAGCAGGCTGAAGAGCTGCTCAGTGCCCCCGATCTGCACATCGGCCTGCAGCGCGACCGCATCGTAGCCCTGGGCCAGCGTATATACGAGCTCGTGTAGCCAGAGGGGCGCGTTGGCCGCCAGGCGCGCCTGAAAGTTCTCGCGCGCCAGGAACTGCTGCACCGTAAAATGCGAGGCCAGGCGGATCACATCGGCAAAGGTGAGCCGGTCGAGCCACTCGCTGTTGAAGCGGACGTGCGTGCGCGCCGGGTCGAGGATGCGGAAAGCCTGCTCGGCGTAGGTGCGGGCGTTGCGCTCGATCTCCTCGACGGGGATCTGGGGGCGCAGTGAGCTTTTGTCGCTCGGGTCGCCGATGCGGGTGGTGAAATCGCCGATCACGAACGTCACCTCGTGCCCCAGCTCCTGGAACTGGCGCAGCTTGCCCATCGTGATCGTGTGGCCCAGGTGGAGGTCGGGCCGGGTGGCATCGTAGCCGCAGTAGACGCGTAGCGGGCGCCCCTCCAGCAGTCGCTCGCGCAGCTCGCCGGCCATCATGCGCTCGATCTGCGGGTCGCCGAACTCGCAGCCCTGCATGAGCAGGGCGACCTGGTCGTCGACGGTGGGGTTCATCGTTGCCTCCTTCGGTGTGCTCGCGCTGACCTGACGCTTCTTGGCAACGGCCGGGTGCTCGGCTTTGCGCCCTCCCCGCCAAACGCCTATAGGGACCGTACCGGTCCTGTGCGAAGCAGAAAGCCCGGTCGGCATCTCGACTCATGCTCTTCCATCCTCGACAATCTCATCCTCGAGGCGGCAGGCCTCGGCCATGATGAGCTCGTAGAGCGCCCGCACAAAGCGCTCGTCGAGGCCGTGGGCGGTGCCCTGCGCGATGGCGCGCTCGACAACCTGGGTGGCCCGCTCCGGCTGCAAGACCGGCAGGCCATGGGCCCGTTTGTACTCGGCGACCCGGCAGCAGACGTGCAGGCGTCGCGCGACGATGTCGATCAATTGGGCGTCGAGGTGGTCGATCTCGGCCCTGTATTCCTCGAGCGTCCCCATCAGCTTTCCTCCCCTGCAAGCAGGCCGGCGATGGCCTCCAGGCCCAGCAGGTAACTGCGCCAGCCCAAACCGGCGATCTGCCCGGTGCAGACCGGCGCGATGAGGGATACCTGGCGAAACGGCTCGCGGGCATGGATGTTGGAGAGGTGGACCTCGACCGCCGGCTTGCCGACCGCCTCCAGGCAATCGCGCAGGGCGACCGAGGTGTGGGTCAGGCCGCCGGGGTTGATGAGCACGGCGTCGGCCCAGCCGATGGCCTCTTGGAGCGCATCGATCAGCACCCCCTCGTGGTTGCTCTGTACGATGCGCAGGGCCAGCCCCAGTTCGGCGGCGCGCTCGCGCAGGCGGGCGTCGATCTCCGCCAGGGTCATGGTGCCGTAGAGGTCGCGCGGCCGCCGGCCGAGCAGGTTCAGGTTGGGGCCATGGAGCACGAGCACGTTAGGCATTCTCGATTGCCTCCTTCCAGGCAGCGCAGAAATCCTCCTTGTCGACGCCGCTCCGTATCACGACCTCGCCCAGGCGCACCGGCAGCACGAACGATGGCACGCCGCCACGCCGCTTCTTGTCGGCTGCCATTGCCTCCCAGAGCGCCTCCGGCGGCAGCGGCGGCGCCTGCGCCGGCAAGCCAAGGCGCTCGAGCAGGGCCACCAGGCGGCACAGCAAGTCGGGCTCGCAGATGCCCAGGCGCACGGCCAGGCGGGTCGCCACCACCATGCCGACGCTCACGGCGTCGCCATGGCGCCAGGAGAAGCCAGTGGTTCGCTCCAGGGCATGGCCCACGGTGTGGCCCAAGTTGAGCACGGCGCGCCGCCCGTGCTCCTCCGGGTCTTCCGCCACCACATCGACCTTCACCCGCACCGCCTGCGCCACGACCTGCTCGAGCGGCTGCGGGCCGTGTGCCTCCAGGTGCGCAAAGAGCGCCGGGTCGGCGATGAGGCCGTGTTTGACCACCTCGGCCAGGCCGGCGCGCAGCTCCTCCGCCGGCAACGTGCCGAGGAGCGCGGGGTCCACCAGCACCAGGCGGGGCGGGTGGAAGGCGCCGATCAGGTTCTTGCCCCGCGGGTGGTCGATGGCCACTTTGCCGCCCAGCCCGGCATCGACCTGGGCCAGCAGGGTGGTGGGCACGGTGACCCAGGGCAGCCCGCGCATCCAGGTGGCTGCAGCAAAGCCGGCGGCGTCGCTGAGGGCGCCGCCACCCAGGGCGATGACCGTGGTGTGGCGGTCGGCGCCGCACTCGAACAGGGCCTCGTAGAGCGCCTGCAGGGCCGAGTTGGTCTTGGCCGCTTCGCCGGAGGGGGCGGCCAGCCAGCGGGCACGGATGCCCGCCTGGCCCAGGGCCGCCGCGAGGGCGGCGCCGTGCAGGGTGCGCACCCTTGGCTCGCTGATCACCACCGCCTGCTCCCCCACGCCCGCCGCCCTGAGGAGGGCACCTGCGCGCGCCAGCAGCCCCTCGCCGATGGCGACGCCGTATCCGCCCGCCCTGGCCGGCAACGCCAGCACCTGGCAGGGCGCCGACGGCGCGGCCTGCGCCAGGCGAAGGGCGTGCTCCGCTGCCTCTTCTATCGATAGATGGCTGGTGTCGAGGCGCAGGGGGATGGCGTCGTAGGCAGCCCGGCGCCGTTCGAGCAGGCGGCGGATCGCCTCGCCGGGGTCCTCACCCAGGAGTGGGCGATGGGTGCTGCCAGCCAGGCGCTCCTGGAGCTGGGCCAGCCCGCAGGTGAGCAGGATGACCGTCGCACTCTGGAGCATGAGCCGGCGGCTCTCGTCGGGCACGAGCGCGCCGCCGCCGGTGGCGATGACCAGGCCACGCCGGCCGGCCAGCTCACTCACCAGCTCGGCCTCGGCGCGGCGGAACGCCTCCTCGCCGGCCGCGGCGAAATAGCGGGCGATGGTGGTGCCCAGGCGCTCCTCCAACACGGCATCCATATCCACAAAGGGCCTGCCCAGGGCCCCGGCCACGGCGCGCCCCACCGCGCTCTTGCCGGTGCCCATGAAACCGGTCAGGACGATACTTGGCTCGTCCATCCACACTTCCTCCTGGCACGAACAGGGGCTACAGCACGCACACGAAGGGCGGCCCTATCCTGTTCATCCTGTCTACCCCTGTTGCCCTCGTCGCGTCCTTGAACGCTCTGCGTGCCGCGCGATCACGGCATGTCTCCGCGGTACATCGCCCTCTCCCACGGCATCGGTGCCTGGCGCAGGGCCGTGACACGCTCCACCAGCTCCTCGATGCGGTCGCCACCGCAGCGCTCGACGACGGCCTCGGCCAGCACCCAGGCCACGGCGGCTGCGGCGATGACGCTGGCGGCCGGCACGGCGCAGGTGTCGGAGCGGCGGTAGACCGTCTCGGCCTCGCGGCCCGTGGCCAGGTCGACCGAGGGCTGAGGCTGGCGGGTGGTGGGGATGGGCTTCATGGCCGCGCGTATGACGAGCGGCTGGCCGGTGGTCATGCCACCTTCCAGGCCGCCAGCATGGTTTGTGGTCCGCACGATGTGCCCCGCCTGCAAACGGATGGGATCCTGCACCTGGGTGCCCGGCAGGCGGCTGTTGGCGAAGGCTTGGCCAATCTCCACCCCTTTGATGGCCGGGATCGAGAGGAGCGCCGCACCCAGCCGGGCGTCGAGCCGGCGGTCGGGATGCACGTAGCTGCCCAGGCCGGCTGGCAAGCCCACTGCGGCGACCTCCACGATGCCGCCCAGCGTGTCACCTGCGGCCTGCGCGGCGTCGATGCGCGCCGCCATGGCCTGCGAGGCCGCGGGGTCGGGGCAGCGCACCGGCGAGGCGTCGGCGCGCGCCGAGAGGTCGGCCCAGGACAGGTCGAGGGCGGGCATCGCCACATCGCCGATGGCCACCACGTAGCCCAGCATCTCGATGCCAGCCGCCGCCAGGAGCTTTTTGGCCACACCGCCGAGCGCCACGCGCATGGCCGTCTCGCGGGCGCTGGCGCGCTCGGCCACCCACTCGACGTTGGCGAACCCGTACTTGAGCGCGCCGGCTAGCTCGGCGTGGCCGGGCTGGGGGATGGTGCGGGGCGGCCGGGCCGGGTCGCCCCGCTCGGGCCGGGCGCGGTTGGCGATGCGCAGGGCCAGGGGCGCGCCGGTGGTGACCCCATCGGCCACGCCCGCCAGGATCTCGGCCTCGTCGGCCTCCAGGCGCTGGCGCGCGCCGCGGCCGTGGCCCGATTGCCGGCGCGCCAGGTCGGGCGCGAGGTCGCCCGGCGAGAGGGGCAGGCCCGCCGGCAGCCCCTCGATGATGCCCAAGAGCGCCGGGCCGTGAGATTCCCCGGCCATCAAGTAACGAAGCATATGCACCTGCCTCTCCGATCGGAGCAACGGGATAGGCTGCGTTTGAAGACCTGAGACGCCCACAAGGGGCTATTCTACGCGCCTGCAGGCATGGCCGAGCCATCCACCGCCGCGCGCCACATGACGTCGAGGGGCGCGGGCCGGCCCGTCCAGAGGGCGAACGAGAGTGCCCCCTGGTGGACCAGGACGCGCAGGCCCTCGACGGTCTTACAGCCGGCATCGGCGGCCTGGCGCAGCAGGCGCGTCTGGCGCGGGGCATAGACCAGGTCGAGCACGGCCAGGCCGGGGTGCAGCCCCACGCCCTCCGGCAGGGGCGAAAGGTCGGGCCCCGGATGCAGGCCCACCGACGTGGCGTTCACCAGCAGCCTCGCTCTGGCCAGCGCTGCCTCGAGGGCGCCGGGATTGGCCAGGGCGACCGCCTCGAGGCGGCCCGCCACGTGCGGCTGCAGGCCGGCCGCCAGGGCGGCGGCGCGCGCCGGCGGGCGGTTGGCCAGCACCACGAGCGCACCGCCGGCGGCCAGGGGGTAGGGCACGGCGC
>Ga0078972_1017643_pt1 | contig 10181 bp, 15 predicted proteins | sample YelNatPaOPGAMG01_FD_67568 | JGI IMG/M metagenome (GOLD analysis project Ga0078972, IMG submission 67568) | Hot spring thermophilic microbial communities from Obsidian Pool, Yellowstone National Park, USA - OP-RAMG-01 (SPADES assembly) (version 2) | ecosystem: Environmental > Aquatic > Thermal...
CAGTCCGCCTTGCATTTTTATCCAAAACTATGCGCTCCTTTCTAACTGCCTTGAATTTGGATGGCTAAATCGCCTAAAATTAGGAAAAGCCTTGTTACTTTCGCTTCTGTTGGCTTCAATACGGCAAATTCTGCGAGCACATACACTGCGGCTTCTGGATTTATGTTGAACTCGGATTGGACTAGTGATGTTGCCGTTGCTTGCGCTATTGCGCCTTTGACAAGGTTGAATACAGTTTCAGCGTTTAATGTGATTGAAGCTTGAACTGCAGCGTCCACATAGATTTCGTAAACTCCTGCGTGAATTAACTCGACTAGAACATCTGCGAGGGTTTGGGTAACTGCGTCTTGGTTTATGTTAAAAGTTGATTCTTGAACAGTTAGGCTTTGACTGCTTATGGCAGCGTCTTTGCTTATGTTGTATGTGGCTTTTGTTTGAAGCGTGGCAAGCGACTGGCTTATGGCGTCCACATAAATTTCATAGGTTACGCCACCAGCAAGGATTATTATTTGTGTTCCGTCTTCCAGCAAACCATCTATTTTGCGGTTGCCCCACTCATCAAGGTAAGCGTTAAGCATCACATCGCCGTATTCGCTGATTTCAGCCAAGCAGGACACCTCGGCACTTTATTTGTGTTGGAACTGGAAACCTGTAAACATTCGGTGGACTACTGCTTCTTGTGCCTACATTTGCCGTGTTAGACATGGTAGCGTCGCCAAAAGCAACCCTAATGAGACCGTAAGGCTCCACAACAGACAATAATGCAATGCCAGACAAGGTGAAACCCGTGGATGAGTAGTCACCGTAATAAATTCCAGAATGTCCATTATACACGTAAGTGTAGCCGCTTGCGCCAAAACTCCCTGCGTTAAAGTTTTGAAATGTTGAACTTCCCGAGCACACTATTGTTACATCCTTATGCCATAGCGTTTTAAACAGTTTAATTCGTGAAACGTGAACAGCAAAAGCATATCTATCAAGTTTACTGTCGCCAACTGAACTCCAAAGTTTGAGGGCTAAAACATCGCCAACCTGCACATCAAAAAAGGCTCCAGTGCAACTCCACCAATAGTTAGCGCTTACAGCATTGTTACCGCTTGCAACGCTCTGACCGTTTTTCAACATTTTCCAGTAAAGCGTCCCAGCGGTTACAAATTGACCGCCAGCCAACACACGGGCAAGCCAAACCTTACTGAAAGGCTGAACATTGAATGTTGGAAGGTCGCTTTCCTGAACAGTGTAAGCCACCTGCGGATCCGTCGGCTCACTTGTCGGCAAAGTTAAAGGCGTGCCTAAAAGCGTTTCCTGCGGAGTCTGATAGGTAATATTCAAAGTTTTGAGGCTTGTAAATAAAGGCGACAGTCTTGTCATTTCGTTTGCACACCTTAAGTAGACTTGGAGACAATTCCATCATAACCTATAAGCTTCGCTGACGCAGCCGTATTTTTAACTCTAATTCTTCTCGCGTTAGTCACATGGAAAGCATATTTCGCATAAACTCCAGCACCAGCATCCGTGTCGAAAATTAGGCTATTTGTTCCATCGTAAAACTCCAATTGAACGTCGCTTTCGTGGTAAATGTTGTGAATAACCCATTCTACACCTGCACCTGGTTGAATATCCAAGTAACTGCCTGCAGCAATACTTTGAATGTCTGACACTACATCTCCAACAGCCATTCAGATTCACCCGCTTACGCTGGTCTCTGGAACTTCGGCGTATAGTAAACTTTAACCGTGTCGCCATTCTGAACATTTTTGGTTGTGTATGTGTCTCTGCAATACATTGTCCCGCCAGAAGAGGCGTTGAATAAACCACATTCTTGCAAGGCATAAGCGCTTGTTATGTTAAATGTGGCATCCATGCTGCACTCGCCGACACTTGGGTCTTTGCTGTATGTTCCTTGGACTCGCATGACTTCTGCAAGCAGAGCGGTCTGTGAAGATGAAGGTGCAGTTCCATCAGTGCCGATGGCTACATAATTGAAAACTGCTGGACGAGAACCGCCGCCATCAAAGGCTTGCCCGCATAAAGCATTTAACCCGCCGTCAACCACCAAATCCAAGCTTATGTCGCTTTCATCTACATCTATCAGTTCACCCTTTCGCCATATTTCAATGCGCCTGCTCATTCCAACCGTTACGCCAACTCTATTTTTCAAACCCATTTCTCAACTTTTCTCCCCCGCTTACACCAGCAAGATTTGAACAGCCAGCATCAGCTTTAGGGTAGCGAACAACCGCTACCCAACCAACCTCACCATCATAATAAACGCGGACAACCAAAACGTTCTCATGCGTCTTAAAGAGTTTTTTGCCTTCAGCTCGGGCTATGGCTAAGACATCGCCGATGTCCTTAAACTTTTCTTTGTCGTCTCGGATGACCAGGGCTTTGTCAGGCATTTGAGCGGTTAACCTCCTTTAAAGTGCCATCTGTGTTCCATGCGAAAGTGAGTGCGAAAATCTCATCATCGCCATCATAGGCTTTTAAAGCGGCTATTGTACCATCAGCGTTCCATATGAAAATTAGCCTTGTTATCTTCCTTCCCGTAGGCGGAGCCATAATTCCGCTTAAGGCACTGTGAATCGCTCTGTACGCTTCTTCGTAACGTCCATAGGGAACACTGCTGCTCATTTTACAGTAACCTCGCAATTTTGTGTCTGCTAATGTGGTCTGTCTTGCTTTTTAGGGCATAAAGATAATCTGCTAAAAGGGGCTGCTCACGTCCAAGCTCCAGGTGATTTCTAATGTTTGCATTTTTGCGTCAACATTGTATTCTACAGTTTCTATGCGGAAGTCTGCATCTATGTTCTCGTTTAGCAATGCCACATGAATTTTGTCGCCTGCCAAAAGCGGCGTGTTGCCATAATCTATGACTGCGCTCTTTACGGTCAAATATTCCGTTAGGTCTTTGTAATGGTTAAGTAAGGCTTTGGCTCGCAAGGCGCATTCGTTGTCGCTGTAAAGCTCCTCATCTGTATCGGCTAATTCCCTTAAGCCATAAGCGCTTTGGCTGTTAGCGTCTTCTTGTGTGCTAGAGTATCGGCGTCCGCCGAAGAATAAGCCGTCAACCCAGAAGCTGCCAGTGCCAACACCAGTAAACCAACAGTCGAAGCGCAATTTCTTTATTTGTGTCCAATCAAAACCGCTTTCAACATTCCACAAATCCGCGTTTTCTACGCCAGCCTTAACTTGCATTTGAGTCCACTTGTCGGGTCCAACTGGAAAGGTGTGGCTTGCAGTCTTGCCTGAAGTGTCATAAAGTATAACAATTAAGTTTCCGTCAAAGGCTGCTTCACGATACGCCCAGAAGCTTAATAGTGGGTAGAGGTTTGCGTTAACCTCTTTGCCGCTGTTTAATGTAAAAATGCAGCCTATCCAATACTGACTTGCACCATAAGTTTTGATGCTTCCGCTGCCCTTAACCTTGTTTCCAGTGTCAAAACTTACCTCACCTGCAGCAGCACTCCAACTGCCATCCGCTGGCGTTAGGCTTTCAGTCCAAGCATCTTTATCGCTCGGCACACTTTTATCAGCAACACCGTAAATGGTGATTTTGTTGCGAATGCTATGAATGTCCTTTCGGTATTCGCTTTCCTCGATTTTCTCGCTTAGGCTTACAGCGGATGTTTTGCTTAAGCGTGGGAAAAACTCGAATTTGCCGTCCGGCGCTATGCGGAAATCAAAGCCTATAACGCCTTGTTTGTCTGCCGACTCCGCTATGTCTTTGAGGATGTCGAATACTGGCGTGTTTTCATATTCCAGTTTCGTGTATGTTGTATCAGTGTTTTCAACAAGTTCTGTTCCGCTGCGATTATGGCTTAAACCAACATAGTAATCGAGCAGATGTTTCACTATGTCTTCCCCCTTCATGTTTTCAAAGGTGCTTGTGAAAACTCTTCGAAAGAGGCGTTCTCCCCAGCATCGCCCACTAACACGCACATAGTTTTCTGTTGGCGTGGATTCATATTTGACGCTTTCAACACGGCAAGTCATTATTTGTGGACAGTTTGCGCCTCTTCCAATGCTTATGCTTCCATCCATTCCAACATTAAGCGGATAAGAACCGCTTGGGCTATACTTTTTATTCCAATTATGCAACAACACTTCGAAGCTGCTAACCTCTTTTGTGCAGCCCAGATGCACACGGCACTGGATAACGTCGCCTTGCGGAATCCCATAAGAGCCGAAGGCTATGGCGACTTTTGGAATGTCAACGCTCATTTCTCAACACCTCTGCGGTAAAACTCCTCTTCTCCAGCGCGAGTTATCGAACGCGTGTGCGTAGACGTTTCAGCAACAGCAGCATTGTATTCCTTCACAGAATCTGTGGCTGCATTCATTTGACTGGCAAAATAAGCCATGGCTGCAGCAGCCCCAATAATAGCGGCTATGCCTACGCCTGTTAAAGCCAGAAAAGTAGCATAGCTGATGTTCAAAGCATTCTGGGCTGCGGTGGCTATCCAGCAAGCAGCAGCATAAACTTTTTGGGCTATGGCGACGCCCCAGCTTGTGCGCATAAACATGCCTAAAACGCTGATAACCATCATGGCGCTGTTGAAAACCCGAGCCTGCTCATCATTTAACAAGCCGAACTGGTTGGCTATGTGTCCAATGGCTACGCCAGTTGCGCCTAAACCAGCAATGGCTGAGCCGAGGCTTTTTATGCGAACGCTTAAGGCTTCAGCGTCTGTTTGAATCCTTGCAAACTCGTGGCTTGCACGATTAACAGCACGAATTGTTATGGCTATTTCCCTAAAGCTCATTCTAAGCCAGCCTCCAATTTGGCTTCATCAATAGCCTCGCAGATTCTCTGCTCAAGCATTGGCAAATGCTCCTGTATGGCTGGGTAAAGGTAGGGGTGGGCTTGCATGTAGCGTGTGCCAAACTCTACAAACAAAGCGTAAGTGGCTTCAGCGCCTACTTCGGCAACCCAATCGTTTATTTTGGCGTAAATTGAACTTCGCAAGTGTCCAGTTCTAAAAGGAGCCAAGGATTTAGCGTACTCTTTAACTTCCATTGCCCACCTTTCCAGCTGCTCATCCACTTGCTTCTGCAGTGCCGAGTCAAACTGCTGCAAGGCTTCCTTAAACTCCTCTAAACCTTCCAAATCGCATATCACTTCTACCGCCATCGTGCTTCACGCTCCGCCTTCCGTTTTTCCTCCTCCATTTGACGGTCTAACTCGTTGAGGATGACAATGAACTGTTGAATTGCCTTGGCTGGCTGTTTTGCAAGCTGCTTTGGTGTCCACCCGAACTCTTTGCAGAGGCGGAACTCTGTAAGCACTTGGTTTGATTTTTGGCGTCTGATGGCTCTGATAAAAAAGCTGTTTCTTCAAGGCTAACATTGTTTAGGCGGTTAACAATTTGACTGAAAAATTCGCCGAGAGCTATTGGAACGCCGTTTTCTTCGCTGAGCAGCTTCTCCAATGTTATAGGCTTGTTTGGCGGCTGTTCCTTAAGCGAAGCCATTATGGTTTCTGCTTGAATAGCCACATAATCGCTTAAGACAACTTGCCCAGTTTGCTGGCTGTATCGTGTGTATTTTTGGATTATGCGGTTGCGTTTAGCCCATGAAATTTCTCTAAAAACATAGCGCCCAGCGTATTCCTTGCCAAACTCTTCGCCAATTACAACAGTTTCTGTTCGCATCAGCTTATCACCACATCCCTTGCAACAAAAGAGGCTTTGAGGCTTACGAGGTCTTCGATTTTTGTCGGAGTGCTTACGCTTTCCCACTTGCAATATTTGAATATGGCGCTGTTTGTTCCGCCTAAACCGAATTTTAAGCTGAATTCGCTGTCGTTTACTACGTCATCGTATTCTTGTTTGTTTTCAAACTCGAAGATTAGCTCGCCAGTTAAGTTGCGGTGGCGGGCTGGCAAATATTTGAGGATTTCACCGTTTGTCGAGCGGATTACGGGCACTTGTTTTAAGTTGTTTTCTATGGCGAATTTCCAGTCTGTTATGCGCTCTATTGCCGTCAAGCCTGACCCGTCACCTGCTCCGCGTTGCACAAAACTTTCATAGTATGGAACAACTCCAGCATAGTCAGCGTATGTGGCTCCACTTAGCTTTGAATTTCCAACAACCACATTTTGTCCAACAAGTTCAACGGTTGCCTTAACAACATCTTCGATGCTGCATTCCACAACAGCCTTATCCATTCTGCACCCTTTAAGAAGCAAGTCAACAATTCCAGAAGGCTTTTCATAAAATATTTCAATGCTCAAAGAGTTTAGCGTAGCTATGTGCTGTAGAAAGTTTATTGGAGAATCGCTTGGCAATGGATAAACAACTTTTACGCCGACATCCCTCAAGCCTTTCCTAATCGCCTGTAAATCCCTACTTCCAACTCCGCGAACCTTAATCAAACTTGGATTCAAAACTGGTTCTATGCTTTCCGCCTTTAAGCCAAGCATCGAAGGATTTGAAGGCGTTTCTCCATAGCTTGTTTCTTCCACATAATAGATTTTTGCTTCATGCGCCCCAAATGGCATACTCATTCTCTTCATCCCTCCATTAATGCTGAAACATTTTCAAAATACCATGACTTCACGATGAATTCAGTTCGCCACAAGAAGGGTTTAATGCGCACCTCATCATCATCGCGGAAACTAACAATGTCCACACAAGTTATGCCATCAACAGTAAACTCAACCTCAACATAATCGCAATAAAGAACCGCTTGCACTGCGCCGTTGCTTGGAAAAACTGTTTTGGCAAGCAAATACGCATAGCCATCAGCATCAACATAATTTGGCAGAGCAGACGCCAAAGTTATCGTTAAAAGCTCATCGCTTTCTCCGCTGCCAGAAACAGCATTCTCCCAAGCACTTGCCACATGGTTCCAAACCTTAACTGTAACGCCATTTCCAGCTGGAGCAAAGCCTATCCTTCAAACTTCAAAACCATCTGTTTAAGAACGTTTATTTCGGCGTCGATTTTAAAGCGGAAAAGCATGAAGGCGAATTTTCCATCCTCTAAGACTGATTTGCTGAATCGGTTGTCATCGCTGTACCAGATTTTCTGGTATTCCCCATCCGTTAACTCGCTCCAGCCATAATCGTTAGGCGTCAACTCATTCGCCGAAGCGCAGTGATAGGCTTTATGGGTTGCGGAAGCTACGCCGACGCCGCAAAAACTGTAATTTACAGCGTTGGGCGCGTTGCGTTTTCCATGAATGACACGGTTAATTTCGCTGCGCATCTTTTCGCGGATACTTTCATCAAAAGTCCAAGCATTAACACGCATAAACAAGCAGAGACGCCTAAGGCTTCCATCAAAACTTAACTTTTCATCATCGCCCCTATCAAGCCCAACAGTTATTTGTCCATCAAAACTTTTCAGAAGTTCACGGTCTAACCATTCCTGTCCAACTTGAATGTTTGCTAATGCGCCGTCATCTTTAACTACAGACAAATACCTTTTAAGCAATCGAATAAGCGTGGAAACAGGATTCTCCATAACCGTCATTGTGTGATAAGCCTCCTACAAGTTGTTTGGTAATATGCTGGTTCACCCATCCAACGGTAAACCTTAACTGGACCAACTTCAAAGTCAACGCCTCCACGCCTAATCTTGTCTCTGGTTCTTATGGGCAAAAAAGTTTCAATGGTAATGTAGTCAGTTATTGCATAGCCTGGCTCAAGAACAATTTCTGTTGGAGTTTCAACTCTAACCATGGCTTTAAGGTTGATTCCTTCACCGTAAGAAACGGTTTCGCTGGCTTCAACAATGGGGTATAGGGCTATGTTTTCGCCGAATTTTTCCAAAATAGCCTTAAAAAGCGTATGCTTAGGCATATAACGCAAAAGCAGTAGCCCAAGCCATGAAACAGTTATGATGCTTTGCCTATTTTCCACAGGACTCCAATCTTTGAATTTGACTCCCCAAAACATAAAATCACGATAATGCCTATCCAAAATTTGCACGCTCAATTCTAGGCTTGGCTTGTCCTTAGCTTCGCGGATGTCATGTAAGATTCCGCATGTTACGCTGTCATAGTAATCGCATGCAGCCTTACGCCTGACAATGTCTATGTAGCCTGCCCAACAAATGTTTGGGTTGTATCCTGCATAATCGGCGCTTTGTCCCATGGCGTTAACAGCTTCATAAACTCTTTGAACTGTTTGGCTCCAGCCTTCATAATTGTAAAGTCCCAATAATGCATAAGCGAAGCAGTCATCATAAATTTGATTTTCTTCTACGCCAATCCTATGCCACGAATTGTCTGAAGGTTCATAGTACAGCCAAAGTTTTTCGAAGCCGCTTCTGAGAAAATCCACAAGCTTAACCATGATTTCTTGATAGACATTGGCGTTATCATTGTCGTAGGTTTCAGCAAGCATTTTCAAGCCCAAAAGCCCATATAGACATTCGATGTCCATCTGCAGAAGCCAATCACCATTAATAGTAACAGCCCTTGCAAAACCGCCGTAGCCTTGCCTATCCTGCATTGCCTTTAAGAAAGTGGAACCAGCAAGCTTGGCAGAATCCAAATAATCCATTTTATTCGTCAGCCTATAAGCTTTCAAAAGCGAAGGGATAGTGCGGCAAGCATCTATGGCATAATAATAATCGCTTGCCTCGTTGCTTTTGAAACCGCCATAAGCTTGTTTAGCGTTGTCAGTGCATTGCTGAGTTAAAATCCAATCAGCCAAAGAAACAATCTTGTCATAAATCTCAGTCTTCTTGGCTGCGCAGCGACTGTCAGAATAGGCTTCGGTAAGGAAGTCTATGGCGAAGGCGGCTGCTGCAACCCCACGCTCGCCAACAATGCCGGAAACTGGCACATAATAAAAGTATGGGGCATTATCCAAAACAAACTGCAAATAAGCGTTTAAGGCTTCATGGAACATTTAGGCATACCCCACATTAGGCGCTTTTAAGCCTTGCAAAATCCTTTCAAGCTCACTTTGCAAAACATCTAAGGGCGGAGCCTTGCTTAACACGCTTATGTTTTGGTCTCCGAGGCTGAAGCTTAATCCAACCGCTGAACCGCCAGTCAAATAGCAAATGGCATAAACAGCCGCCAAAACCGTTATGAACTCCTTTTCCGCGTCAGCGCAATCCTCATAGTCGATTTCTCTTCCAAGCTCAAGCTCCAAAGTAACCTCAGCCCTCTTAATCATCTTAACAATTTTAGCATCTGGAACATCAGCCGAACTGAGATTCAACACGTCGCGGACATCATCCGGCGTTACAGTTGCCAAACACCTCAAACCTCAAACAGAAAAGGTAAAGAAGCAAAATTTAAACAATTTTCACGATAAAAAAGCATGTTTTTTGTCTGTTTTTGAAAAAATGCTTAATTCATATATTTTTTAGAATAATAGTTTTTGGAGATGACGACAGCAGCGGCGATAATTATTAGGATTGCCAATATTGGCAGTGTTGGATTTGGTCCGTATTCTGGAATCACTTCTTTAATGTAGAAGGTGTGTAGAACATCTGCCAGCAGGTTCACTGCCAAGTTAAGCGATTCTCCACATCTGTTTCTAAATGTCGGATTGCTCCAGTCATAGTTTTGGTTCATCCAAACGCATGTTAGGTTTCCATCAACATCGAATGTTGTGTCATAAGCAAGCATCAGCGTGGCATTGTAAGCTGAAATTTCGGTTAATTCACCGTCAAATGATAGGAAGCTGTTGAATTCATCAGTGTAGCTGTTTGTTCGTGTATTGACATAATTTTCATAACTGCTATGGAGGGTTTTGTTTTCGCTTCCCCAATCCGTTTCACTACCCATAACATGGGCAAAAACTGCGACGTCGACGATGTAATGACTCATAACGCCAAGCCTTTTAGCCGCATTAACCATGTCACCAGCCTTTACATACGCAACAGCAGCCTCATATTCTTCCTCAGCCCTAACCGCAGCATCATCCTCCTGCAAAGAACCGTTAGCAAAATAGTAAACATGATGCTTACCCGTATCGCCTATTCCGTCTGGAGCTTGGCTGTTGTCGGGCAGTTCTGTGCCATACAAATAGGCAGCAAGATTGTCAAGGATGAACTGTTTCTCTTCTGATGGCAAATAGTCTAAAGCGTGTTCTGCAATCCAGTCATGAGTTCCATATTTTGGGTTGAAAGGATCATCGCTGTAACCGCCATTACTCCACCCGAAAACCAAGGTAAAGTGGACAGTTGTCACTGTTAATCCACTCAAGAAAGTGC
>Ga0078972_1017644_pt1 | contig 10180 bp, 11 predicted proteins | sample YelNatPaOPGAMG01_FD_67568 | JGI IMG/M metagenome (GOLD analysis project Ga0078972, IMG submission 67568) | Hot spring thermophilic microbial communities from Obsidian Pool, Yellowstone National Park, USA - OP-RAMG-01 (SPADES assembly) (version 2) | ecosystem: Environmental > Aquatic > Thermal...
CAAACATTGAAAATGAAAACATTCATTAAACCTTTCAAGATAAAAGCCTAAAAATGTCTTGGATTATTGCTACGACTTTTCTCATATCTGAAAGGGAAATGCTTTCGTCAACTGTGTGAGGGTCTCTCATACCAACTCCTAAAGCAACCGTCGGAATACCATTTGCATTGTAGATTGAGCCATCTGTACCGCCAGCAATAGCAATTAATTTCGGTTCGATGCCATTGTTCAAGAGCGCTTTTTTAGCCACTTCTACTACTTCTGCTTTTTCATCAAGTGAAACGGCTCGATAAGCAAGGGTGAGAGTTACTGAGGCTTTGGCACCAATTAAAGAGGCAGCGCTCTCGAATATCCGTTTAATTTCATTAGAGTGAGCAATACATTTATCATGATTTAGGCTTCGGCATTCGGCTTTAAGAAGCACTTTCTCTGGTACACCGTTTCTGATCTCACCGCCCTCAATCACTCCTATATTGGCTGTTGTTTCTTTATCTATCCAACCCTCTTTGAGAAAGGTAATAGCGTAGCTTGCCGCACGAATTGCAGAAATCCCCTTTTCTGGCTCGATACCTGCATGAGCCCCCTTTCCTCTGATTTCAACATCAATCAGCATGTGGGATGGGCCTCTAATTACAATACTATCCAAGTCTTCCATGTCTAATACAAAACCTAGGTCCGATTGCAGCAAATTAAAATCTAAATGTTTTGCGCCAAATAGCCCTGTTTCCTCTTCCCTGGTAACAACAATCTCTAACGATGGATGCTGTTCCGACGTTCGAATTGCCTCAATTAGCTCAGTTATTCCCGCCTTATCATCCGCCCCTAAAATCGTGTTGCTTTTTGACCGATAAACCCCGTCTATTAGAATTGGCTCTATCCCAACTCCCGGCTTTACCGTATCTGCATGTAAACCGAACAAAACCGGCTTTCTACGGGAGGACTTTTTCGAATCCACTCGAGCAATTAGATTTCCAAAATCATCTAAAATGCAAAACGCATTAAGGTCTCTCTCAAATTTTTCCTTTAAATAGGCAAGAAATTCCCACTCATTTCCTGACTCACCGGGAATTTTCACCATTTCTTCAAAATCTATTTCCATTTCTATTCTACTTTTCATTTTAGCCCTCATTGCTTAACTTAAAGTTAAGCAAGGTTTCTAAGTTTAATTGTCGCTATTTTTAATATAGACCCGCAGTTATTGGACAATACATCAATATACTTCAAATTTCCTCAACTCGTTTAAAGAAAACATATTAAAGAATACAATATAAAATTTTAAATACCTGCTTCTCATTTTGTAATGCACACCGACTCAATCCTGATTGTCCATTAAATCCACTATCTCCAGTGCTAGAGATTGGAGAAATTGGTTAAATTGGGATTCGTCTGTCATTACTAAATATTTATTCTCGTCGATTCTTTTTTGAACAATATCTAATCGCTTACTTGTCAAGCCATGATCCCGGAGCACTTTTATTAATCTAACAGCCACTTCCAGAAGTCTTAAAGGACCATATTCTTTCTTCTCTTCTCCCAAATTCGCCGCGCTGACAACTATGAAACAAATAATGTTCCAAAAATCGGATTCTGAAAGTTCTTTTATTGAACTCATTTATAGGCCTCCCACCAGATGACTTCCTCGGATTTCCTTTTAGGCGGTTTAGGAGCTTCTGCGGGAAATCCCAATATAATCAATAAAATAGGCTTTATATTAGGAGGTAGATTTAAAAACTTTTGAAGAGCTAATGCATGGAAAGATCCAATTACACATGCTCCTAATCCTTTGTCATGAGCTGCTAAGAGTATATTTTCTGCTGCCATTGAGGCATCAATAATTGCAAAACGCTCTCCTTGCAGACCGCTTCTCCTTGTAGCCTCATCGAAATCAGAAGAGACTACAATTATGGCTTTAGGTTTACCAAAAATTCCTGGACTTAGATTTTTAATTTTTTCAATCTTATCTGCATCTGTAACGATAATGAATCGCCAAGCTTGCATGTTACCGGCCGAGGGAGCCCAAATACCTGCATTAACTAGCTCTAAAAGCAAGTCTTTTTCAATAGCTGTATCAGTGAATTTACGAATACTCCTTCTGGTTTTAATAGCCTCAATTAAATTCAATTTACTCTACCTCTTTCCTGGGTCCACTTGCTGTTTTTCTGTACTAGATCAAAAACGCTAACTTCGGATGAGGAATGATTTAAAAATCTGGCATACTCCCAAACTCCAAAACACCCCAATACACGGTCAATTGTTCTCAAGCTTTTTACGCAGAAAAACTTGAAAATATATCTTCTTTAACAACCGCCCTAGATCATCAATCAAGCCATTAGGTAAGAAGATCATCACGAGGATGTACGCAAGGCCGTAAAGGATTTCAATGTATCTTTCAATTGAGCTAAAAAGCTCAGGAAACAGAACAATAAATAAAGCACCGATCACCGGGCCGTACATTGATCTCTTACTGCCTAATAGAGGAATAAAGAATATGGAGACAGATGTAAATACGTTGATGTCCACAGAAGAAATCGAGTTCGTATAGTGGACATACAATGCACCACCTAGTCCGGAAATCAAACCAGCTACGGCATAAGCCACTAATTTATAATAAAAGGTGTTTAGCCCAATCGATTCTGCAAGATCTTCATTTTCTGAAATTAAGGTCCAGATTTTACCCACTCGGGTCCTTGTTAACCAAGAGACGAAAAGCACTATGATTGCGGTAATTAAGACCACCACTAAAAAGTAGTTTGCGCTTCCCATTGAGACATTGAGACTATTAATCTGAACGCCACTTCGCCCCCCTGTAATAGGATAGAGCGCTTCAATCAATTTAGGCATAAGAATTGCCAATAAAAAGGAAGCCATTCCTGCATAAAAGCCCCTAGATCGGCTAATAGAAAGGTAAAATATCATTGCTAAGAGAGATGACAACAACGCACCAATTAGAATCTGCAAGATGGGCGATATATTGAAAAATCGCTGCAATACTACACAGGTATAGGCTCCCAAAGCCATAGTAGCGGAGTAACCATAAAAGGACTGGCCAGCTTTGTAAAATAGCAGCCAAGCAACATAGCCCTGAATGATAAAAAGGTAAAGATATCCTGTCACCCATTGGGCATATCCGCCTGTTAAGACCAGCAATCCAGGAAATACCAGAATAATCGGAAGGAGAATTGTACTCCATTGGAGATTTTTCAATTTCATTTTATTGATCCTCCACAGGAAACTTCAAAAATGTCCTAAACTGAGCGTTCACTTCTTAAGATTCCTTTCGGGGTTATGATCAAAATAGCGAGCAAGATCACGTAGAGAACAACACTTTGCCACATTCCACCTAACCAATATCCGGCAAAACTGATAACGATTCCCATGATTAAAGCGCTAATCACGCCTCCTAACACATTTCCAATTCCCCCGACTACGGCGATGATGTAGCCCAAGAAACAAAGGTCCCAACCTGTAATGACGGTAAGGTTATAGAGTACACCCCAGAATAAAGCCCCGATGAATCCCAAAGCATAACCGATCCCTGAAACCAAACTAAAAACAAATTCTACGTTAATACCAACTAATTTAGACATTTTAAGATTCTGCGATGTTGCGACCCAAGACTTTCCAGTCTTGGTTGCCATTTCCAAGATCCGCATAAGCAGCAAGACTGCTAAAGCAATGCCAATGGCAATGACCTTGCTGATATCAACCGCTACGTTGGCTATAAACAATGTTCCAATTTTCGGCAGTTCAATGGAAATAGTTGGCCTAGGGAATATGATCTTGGTCAATCCTGATACGACGGTAGCGATACCAAAGGTAATAATAAAGAACAAAGTGAGGTCATTTCCCTTTCTTTTGATCAACGGATTCAACAGGAATTCTTGTATTCCAAAGCCCAGGACAAAACTAGTTAGAAGCCCCGCTAAAATCGCAGGTATAATCCCAACAGATGACCACAACATCCAGGTCACGAATACTCCGAAAGTGCCAATTGTGGCAATACTATAGTTGAGAATCCCTGTTACCCCATATATAAGCGCAACACCCATTACTGGTAGGGAAAGAACTCCTCCTATGATAATTCCTGTGACAATACCTTGTAAAATCATATGGTTAATTCTCCTAAAAAAATTCAAAAACCTAGACGCCCAAATATAGGCTTTTGATTAAGTCTTGACTCAATTGCCGGGTACGCTCCGAGAAAATAATTTCACCGGCTTCCAATCCATAAACATAATCGGCGACATCAAGGACTTTTATGCTCTGTTCAGAAAGAATAATGGTAATACCAGTTTTATCCCGAATATCCCTTAAGATGGATAGGATGCTTGCTACGACCTTAGGCGCTAAACCTAAAGAAAGCTCATCAATCATCAAAATTTTGGGGTTAGCTGCAATCCCAATTCCTATGGCTAACATTCTTTGTTCCCCCCCGCTCATGGTTCCTGCAAGTTGGAAAATGCGATCTCGTAGTTTAGGGAAAGCAGAAAAAACGAGGTTTAGCAGCTCATTAGTTTTACATTTTCTTTCAAAGAAAGCCCCTAATTGAAGATTGTCACGTACAGACATTGCTGGAAAGAGGTTGCCTTCTTGTGGAATCAGCATCAAGCCAAGCTTTCTCCTCTGTAAAGGACTGGACTTTGTGATTTGTCGCCCTTGGAATTTCAATTCCCCGCTCAGGGGCTTCTTGATCCCGGCAATCGTCTCTAATAGTGTGGATTTACCAGCACCATTAGGCCCAACGATTGCTACAATTTCTCCCTCCGTCACCGAGAAATTCACACTCTTTAGGGCTTTATACGAACCATAGGCTACGGTTAGGTTTTCCGCTTCTAGAAGCATAGACGACATTTCTATTCCTCCAGTTCCAGGTAGATTTTCAGTACCTCTTCATTCTGCCTTATCGCATCTGGGGTTCCCTCTGCTATTTTTTCCCCTTCGTTAAGAACATAAATCCAATCGGAAGTACGCATAACAGGCCTGATTTCGTGACCAATCTGCAGAATGGTATATCCCTTAGATCGCAAATCCTCAACAAATTCACAAATCCTTAAAGTTTCCGGTCCAATCAATCCGCCCAGTAATTCATCAAGCAGAAGAAGCTTCGGCTTAGTAGCCAATGCCCTCCCTAGCTCCACTAATTTCATCTCTAAGGGGGATAAGCTGCTTATAGGTTTATTTGCTTTTTCTGCGAGGCCCAAATAAGAAAGGATATCAAAAACTTGTTGTTCAAATTCATCTGCTTTGGAACTTTTCTCCTTCAACAAACCAGCGTAGACATTTTCAAAAACTGTAAGGTTTGGAAAAATATTCCGCAGCTGGAAAGTCCTCGCAATACCAAGTTGACAGATCTTATGTGGTGGCTTTCCTGTAATGTTGGTGCCTTCAAAAATGACTTCCCCCGAGTCAGGTTTTAAAGAACCAGCAATTATGTTGAATAACGTGGTTTTGCCAGCACCGTTAGGTCCAATCAGAGAGACAATTTTGCATGCTGGAACAATAAAACTAACCCCTTTTAGTGCTACTAACCCCCCGAATGCTTTTTTGATATTCTTTACCTCTAACATTCTAATCAAGCTCCACTCCGAAGTTGCACATCCTGATCCCCCCGTTGTCCATGAGGGGACAACGGGGGGACAATTGTGCTAGGGAACTAGCCACCAGCGGGATAGGTTTTCCCTTGTTCTAATTTAGTGAGACCTTTCATGCTCTCCAAAACATCTTTGGCGCTCACTTTAGGCGTCTGATATTTCTTGATCAAGACTTCATGCAAGGGGAAACTTGGGTCTAAGCCGGCACCAGGTTGAAACTGAATAATTGCCGCGTAAGATCCAGAGTTGCTTCCATAATCGTCGAGAGGCCCCATAGGACTGATGCATACATTTTGAAAGGAAGTCTGGTGCATAGTGTCAATCAGCAGTTCGTGATCAGCCAACCCTTTGGGCCCTGCTTTTTTAACGGCCTCAATAAACCAATAAATGGCTTGATAATGGTTATTAGTGTATGCTTCAGGATAAGCGTCCTGGCCATATCTCTCTTTCCACTTCTTGACAAATTCGGCCCAAGCAGGAGAATTAGGATCGTGATCAGCAAGCGTGTATATATTTTCTGCTCCGTAGGCTCCGGTGATTTTAGCACCTCCCATATTCGAATAGGTAGGATCATAGAGGAAGTATTTAGGCAGAGCGCCAGCATCCCGAAGTTGCTTAGGGAAACTAAACCAGCCGGCTCCCATATAAGCGCAGTAAAGGGCATCAGGCTGTGCTTCTTTGATGATACCTACTTCGGTGGCAAAATCTGTTTTGTCAAGTGGGGTATAGATAACAGGACCAATTTCGAAAGGCTTTCCATTCTGCTCCCAGTAAGCCTTCAAACCCATACTGTTGCTGTAGCTCCAATCATAGTCGCCACCGACAAAGGCTACTTTCTTAGCGCCCATTTCATGGAAAAATTGGCCAGCCAACCATCCGCAATAATAATCGGAATAACCATAGTAACAAACCCATTTAGACAAGGGAACTTCCCCCGGAGGCATGTACTTGGACATACTCAAATGACCACCAACAATGGTGGGGAGTTTGTATTGAGGAGCAAGCTGGCAGGGCACTCGAATTTCAGTTTCCAGAGCTGCACCGATAATAAGGTCCGGATGCCATGTTTGGATTTCTCTTTCCAGCTTTTTCTGGAATGTGGAGGGTTTGGTTTCAGTGTCAATGACTTTGTAGTCAATTCCTGCAAAGCCAGGGATACCGGCCTCGTTTATTTCGTCAACTGCCATACGGATGGCCCGGTCATAGGCAGGCCCAAGGTTAGCAGCCTCCCCTGACAACGGTATTGTACCAAGAATTTTAATTGTAGGTAAAGCTGTTTCCGTCGGGCTCGGAGAAGCTGTGGCCGTAGAGCTAGAAGCAGTAGGAGTAGTAGGCCCAGCGCATGAAGAAAAACTTCCAATAAGCGCTAGCCCCAAAATTAGGACTAAAATCTTCTGCAACATCTTTCTGCGCATACCCAATCTCCTTTCATTTGTTTTTTCCCAGACAAAGTTTTCTTCCCAAACAAAACTTTCCTTCCTTGCCCCCTACTTCACCTCCTTCCGCATTCACTTACTGTTTCCCCATCCTATGAGCGAGATCGGCCAACTTAGGATGTAAAAGTTTTCCGCAATCCATAATCTGCTCGCCATCTAACCAAACGGAGGAATTTAAGCAAATTCCATCGAAATGGGTAACAGCAGCCCCCCTCGTGCCATGGTAATTGGGACCTTGATTACCGAATCCCCATTCAGTTGAACCCCAGACTCTCTCATCTTCTGTGCACAAACCAGACAAGCGCGCGCCTGGGTTGAAACCGTAGCATACGTGGGCGATATCATACATCTTAGGGTCTCCCAGTCGTTCGATCCATCCTTTGACGAAGTCTGCTTCCGCTCCTCCTGAGATGTTCTTAATTCGACCTTTCTCAATAGTCAGGTAAATCGGTTCTCTTAACCTCCCAATTTCAGCTTCTCCGCCGCCCGAGAAGGAACCATCAAAGACTATGGTACCATTGATAGAGTCCTCTTTAGGAGCCCAACCAATCTGACCCAATAGAAAAGTGGTCACCCCGGGCTTGGTGGCCCATCCTTCACTGTTGATTGGGCGCCCAGGTACATTTTCAAAAGTTACATCTGTGCCAGCTGGAGTAGTGATGCGCATTTTCCTAGCCTTTGCAGTCATTTCCACTAAAGTATTTTGAAATTCCTCCTGCAAGGCCAGATCTACTTTGCCAATTGTTCTGTTTATCTGATCAATACTAAGACCGCCTAAGAATAAATAGCGAACTTTACCCGATTTTACAGCCTCTTCCCAAGCTTTGCCGTAGAGTAGCCACTGGTAGTTGTATTCAATCCAAACATCGGTATTGGGAATGGCCGCGTGGAGGCAATCAGGTAGATAAGGATCGCCAGCCCGGCCATACCCTGGTGGCGTAGTGTGCCAGGCAACCATAACTTTTGCTCCCAGCGCTTCTCCGGCTTTGGCTGTCTCCTCAGCAACCGGCCAATACCCAGCGGAATCGATGGTAATTAAAAGGGTCTCCCCCCTCTTCACTGCACATAAATCGCGGACTATTTTATATGCAGTTACAGCCAACTCTAAATCTAGTGTATAAGGCATTGCAAATTTTTCCTTTTCGCATTCACTTACTGTTTTCCCATCCTATGAGCGAGATCGGCCAACTTAGGATGTAAAAGTTTTCCGCAATCCATAATCTGCTCGCCATCTAACCAAACGGAGGAATTTAAGCAAATTCCATCTACATGGGTGACTGCAGGTCCAGCGTTGCCTTTAAAAAATGGGCCTTGATACCCAAATCCCCATTCAGTTGAACCCCAGACTCTCTCATCTTCTGTGCACAAACCAGACAAGCGCGCGCCTGGGTTGAAACCGTAGCATACGTGAGCCACATTACACATACGAGGGTCATTCAGTCGCTCAAACCACCCGCGTAAAAAGGTTGCTTCTTCTTCGCCAGTAATATCATACCATTTGCCGTTTTTCACATGGAAGGTAACGGGGTGACGCAGAATTCCTAAGTCAGCCTCTCCTCCACCTGAGAAGGAACCATCAAAGACAATTTTTCCATTAACAGATTCCTCAAGAGGAGCCCAACCAATTTGTCCAAGAAGAAAATGGGCTCCAGGGACCTTTGCCCACCCCTCATTAGTCACGGGCCTTCCTGGAACATTTTGGAAGCTAACATCTGTACCGGCCGGTGTGGTAATTCTCATTTCTTTTGCATTGGCAGTCATCTCTACAAGGGTGTTCTGGAATTCTTCCTGCAATTCCAAATCCACTTTGCCTACTGTGCGGATGATTTGATCAACACTGAGCCCACCTAGGAACAAATAGCGAACCCGTTTAGGGTTCGCTAATGCCTCTTCCCAAGCTTTGCCGTAGAGTAGCCACTGGTAGTTGTATTCAATCCAAATATCGGTATTGGGAATGGCCGCGTGGAGGCAATCAGGCAGATAAGGATCGCCAGCCCGGCCATACCCTGGTGGCGTAGTGTGCCAGGCAACCATAACCTTAGCACCTAGTGCTTCACCCGCTTTAGCAGTTTCTTCAGCAAGGGGCCAAAAAGCAGCAGAATCAATAGTGATCAGTAAACTTTCCCCTTTCTTAACCTGACACAAGTCTCTTACAACTTTGTAAGCTGTCACAGCTAACTCAAGATCTTTTGTCGTAGGCATTTTTGCACTGTTCCTCCTTTTTTGGTTAAATTTGGAGTTTTTTTAAATTTAAATTGATTTTTCACCTCCTTCACCCACTCAAACTCAGTATCTCGTGCGTTTCTTAGCTGGGGGGAGTGGATATCCGACTTTACTTTGTGAAAGTTTAAGATCGATAAGGTCTTCACAAATTTTTAAAGCAGCGGGCGCCGGATTAATCACAGGTACTGGTAGATGTTTGGCAATTTGCCATGCCACTTCAGTCATGCCCGTACAGCCGATTACAATGACTTCTGCTCCTTCTTCAATTAGCTCTTTGGCAAGCGAGACAAAACGATTGACTTCTTCACTTTTATCATCGGGTAATCCAAGAACGGGAATCCCAACAGATTTGACTGCGATACATTTGTGATCCATTTCGTAAAGTCTAAAATTATCCATCATATAAGCCCCAGCATCCGGAGGCCCAGCAGTAATAACTGCAAAACGTCTGCCGAGCATGGAGGCTAAATGAATACTAGCTTCTGCAACCCCTACTACTGGAATTTTAACAGCCTCCTTAGCAGCTCTTAGCCCAGGATCGCCAAAGCAAGAGATGATTACGCCATCAAATCCTTCTTTTTCCGCTTTTTCAACTTCCAGAATAGTAGCTAAAGCATTCCAGGTATCATCATAACCATTCTCAACGGATTCCGCCCCAGTATCTAAGGATACAACTGTAATTTCGGTGTCCGCATCCTTACATTGGTTTAATTCTTCAAAGTGGGGTTTTGTCCATATTTCAGTTTGAACTGGAATAATGACTTTGATTTTTTTCATTCTTTTCCTCCTGTTTGTTTTTAATCGTAGGCCAATCTTGTCTTCTCATCGCATAAAGTCGGCCTGAGGATCTCCTCCCATTCCGGGGATTTCCAGGTTCCCAGCTGGGTATGCGTGAGGAAGTACTTCTGGGGGATGGGGTGAGTGCCGATA
>Ga0078972_1017645_pt1 | contig 10180 bp, 9 predicted proteins | sample YelNatPaOPGAMG01_FD_67568 | JGI IMG/M metagenome (GOLD analysis project Ga0078972, IMG submission 67568) | Hot spring thermophilic microbial communities from Obsidian Pool, Yellowstone National Park, USA - OP-RAMG-01 (SPADES assembly) (version 2) | ecosystem: Environmental > Aquatic > Thermal...
GAATTTTATTGACTCCCGCCTGTGGACAGGGGCAAGAATAATTCCGTCGGGATTCAGTTTCAATACACTGGCAGCCTGCTGTTGAAATTCCTCACTGGAATCAAGGTCAAAATTAAACTGATTAATACTTACCGGAAACTGATCGAGTTCGGATATTGCTTTCATCATTCCTTCGGGATGCTTTTTCCAGAAAGAGTTTGCATCGGTCGAACCGGGGAGCAAAGAAACAAGGTTATAACTTCTCTTTGTTTTCAGGGCTCTTGCCATAATATTGGGAGTATAATTCAACTCCCGGGCGACCTTCAGCACTTTTCTTTTTGTTTTTTCAGCAACCTGCCCCCTGTTATGGAGAACCCTGTCAACAGTTCCAATTGAAACTCCCGACAGAGTTGCAATATCCTTTAACCGTGCCTTCCTGCTGAACATCTTATAAAGTCATTAAGCAGGGTTTATCAGATTACTACCTTTTTGTTTTTTGGAGCGAAAATGTTCATAATCAGCCATGCAAGGATATAGGCACTTGCTGCAATGGCAAACATTATAACGTAGCCGGTTTCAACATGTCCGGCCTTTTTGTAAAAGTCGAGGATAAAACCTGCAAAATATGATACACCGAGTCCGCCCAGTGCTCCGGCCATACCGCCGATTCCTGTCACAGAGCTCACAGCTCTTTTCGGGAAAGCATCAGAGACAGTTGTGAATATGTTTGCCGACCATGCCTGGTGTGACGATGCGGCTAAGGCTATCAGGCATACTGCACCCCATGTGCTTATTGAAGGCGAGGATGCAAAGGCTATCGGAGTTACCAGAATTGCAAAGATCAGCATGGCTATGCTCCTTGCCCTGAAAGGTGACATGCCTTTTTTAATCATGTATGATGAAAGCCATCCTCCGAAGATGCTTCCCACGGTAGTTGAAGTGTAAATGAATGCAAGCGGCAAGCCGAACGATTTAACATTAAGACCGGTGCCTCTTACTTCGGCAAGCCAACCGGGTATCCAGAAAAGATAGAACCACCATATTGGATCGGTCATTGCCTTACCGATAAAGAAGAGCCACGTCTGGCGGTATTTCAGAAGTTTGATCCATGGAATATTTTCCTTTGATTCGTTTTGCTCTTCCATATCACTGTGAATGTAATCATATTCTGTTTTTGAAAGATTCTTCTTTTTTTCCGGTACTTCATATATCCAGAACCAGAAAATAATCCATATAAAGCCTATTGCACCGGTGAGGATAAAAGCTGCCTGCCAGCCCCATGCTTCTGTTATGGCAGGAACTGCGAGAGGTGCAACTATTGCTCCGACATTGGTTCCTGAATTTAAAATACTGAATGCCAGTGCTCTTTCTTTTTTAGGGAACCACTCTGCCACACCTTTGTTTGCAGCCGGAAAGTTTGCCGATTCACCAAGTCCGAGTAACGACCTCCAGAAGCCAAAACCCAGTGCTCCTTTCGCAAGAGCATGTCCCATGGCTGCCAGACTCCATACCACAACAGCAATACCATAACCTATTTTGGTTCCCCATTTATCAATGAATCTTCCGGTTAGAAGCATACCAAAGGCATAACAGAATTGAAAGGCCATCACTATATGCGAATATGCCTTTTCACCGATGTCAAGATCACTCTCGAGCAGGGGCTTCAATATTCCGATTACCTGTCTGTCGAGATAGTTTATTGTGGTAGCGAAAAAAATTAATGCACAGATTGTCCATCTGTAGTTGCCGATTTTCTTTACTGCTTCTGTCATTGGATGAATGGTTGGTTTATAAATTGGTTGGTTTACTAATTTATTGTTATACATTATATGTTGTTGAGGCTGTTGTTCCGCCCCGTCCGGTCCAGTTGGTATGGAAGAATTCGCCGCGCGGGCGGTCGGTTCTTTCATACGTATGAGCACCGAAATAATCACGCTGGGCCTGCAGAAGGTTTGCCGGGAGTCTTTCGCAACGGTAACCATCATAATAACTGAGAGCCGACGAAAGAGCCGGCACCGGAATCCCGTTAAGCGCCGCAGTGGCTACAACGTTTCTCCACCCTTTCTGTGCTTTCTCCACTTTTTCCCTGAAGAATGGATCGAGGAGGAGATTGGTAAGACCAGGGTTCCTGTCGAAAGCCTCCTTGATCTTGCCCAGAAAGACGGAGCGGATGATGCAGCCACCACGCCACATCAGCGCAATGCCGCCATAGTTCAGGTTCCAGTTGTATTCCGCTGCCGCCGCGCGCATCAGCATATAACCTTGTGTATAGGAGATGATCTTCGAGGCGTACAACGCCTCGCGAATGTCATGCACGAACGCTTCCCTGTTGTCGTCGTAACGACCAAAAGGACCGTTCAGCACTTGTGAAGCGCGCACGCGTTCCTCCTTGAGGGCGGAGAGACATCGTGCGAACACAGCTTCCCCGATGAGTGTCAGAGGCACCCCGGCATCCAGCGCCGAGATCACCGTCCACTTGCCCGTGCCCTTCTGTCCGGCGGCATCGAGAATCTTGTCCACCAGGGGTTGTCCGTCCACATCTTTATAAGCCAGAATGTCCCGAGTGATCTGGATCAGATATGAATCGAGCTTCCCTTGATTCCACTCGGCGAATACGTGGTGCATCTCGTCGGCGCTCATGCCCAAGCCTTCTTTCATCAGGTGATATGCTTCGCCGATGAGCTGCATGTCGCCATACTCAATGCCATTGTGCACCATCTTTACGAAGTGTCCGGCGCCGTTCTCGCCGACCCAGTCGCAACAGGGGGTGCCGTCCTCCACCTTGGCCGCGATCGCCTGGAAGATGGGCTTCACGTGTGGCCAGGCGGCGGGCGACCCGCCGGGCATAATAGACGGACCGTGACGTGCCCCTTCTTCACCGCCGGAGATGCCGGTGCCGATGTAGAGCAACCCTTTGGATTCCACATAAGCGGTGCGTCGAATAGTGTCTTGGAAGTTTGAGTTGCCCCCGTCAATGATGATGTCCCCTGGTTCGAGATGGGGGATGAGCTGATCGATGAAGTCATCCACCGCCTGCCCCGCCTTGACAAGCAACATCACCCTTCGAGGCTTTTTCAGCACACTCACAAGCTCTTCGACGGAGTGTGTGCCGATCACCTTACGTCCCTTGGCGTTGCCGTTGATAAATTCGTCCACCTTGGAAACGGTGCGGTTGTAAACCGCTACCGTGTAGCCATGATCGTCCATGTTTAGGACCAAGTTTTGCCCCATCACTGCGAGGCCGATCAATCCGATATCTGCTTGTGCCGTCATAGTCATTTTCCCTCCTACTTCTAATAATTCAGATTATTGGTCGGATGCCCGGCTTGGCCGCACCCGATACAATAGTTCGCCTGCCTTCGGTATCACCACAATCCCTTCTTCCTCACGCCCCTGCCACTCGTCCATGCGAATGGCATCCGGGTTCATATAGCCGAGATTTACACGCTTGCACCGCTCAGGTGGGATGCGCGTTGCCAGGGTGACCGCGATACGAGGTTGTTCGATGCCATTTTCGTATGTGCCGATCCCACGGAGGTGGGTTGAATGCGCCAGCACACCCCATGGGTAGTGCTTAAAGCGATCCCACTGCTTCAGGAAATAGTCGCGCACATGATAGCCGATTTCGTCTATGATGCGCCCATGGGTATACGAGATTTCGTCAATGTGTGGGGCGTAGATAATCACCTCGCCTCCATCCGCTACGGCGGGTTCCATCTTGTACATCCCCTTGGCCGCCGTCCAGAGGTCATCGTACATCGTGGGCATGACGCTCAGCACGCGTCGGTAGGGGCGTTCAACCCAGCGGATGTGCACCCGACTGGAGAGTTCCGCAGCGCGCATGAAAGCTTCTTCTGGGCTGCCGATGAACAGCCCCGCCAGTCCACCATCGTGGGTGTCGCCCGTTTGCACGACCATGCTGAAGCATAGCTTGGGTCGGGTGATCATAGCAGCTGCCTGATCCACCACAGCGCGTACCGGGGTGTAGAGGGTGCCGATCACCTCATAGCTGGTGATGACCGCTCCCAGCCAGTGGGTAAAATTGATCACCTCGGGGCCGCTGATGCCGGGGAAGAAATATTTGTTGCCGCCGGAGAAGCCGATCACCTCGTGCGGGAAAGTGGGCCCGCACACGAAAATGTAATCGTATTCCAACACCAGCTTGTTCACCTTGACCGGAACCTCCAAGGAGAACAGGCCATTGGTGAGCTCCGCGATGCGCTCGGCGGGGATCACACCGAGTGTCACGAAGGTCTCCGGCCGATCCCAATGATGATTGAAGATGCGCGAATCGCCAAAGACGCCATCTGTGACGGGCTGTCCTACCAGTCGGCTGAGCGCAGCATCGCTCATCGGTTGGTGGGTGCCCAGTGCGACCAGGTAGTCCAACGCTTTGACCCGCTTGGCGAGCAGCTCGTGCAGCAGACGCACCATCAGCGGGATGGGTGCCGTGCGCGTCCCGTCCGGCACCACCACGATGACGCGGCGTCCGTCGAGTGGGGTGTCGGCGAGGGCTTGCGCCATCAGCCGGCGCACCTGGTCTTCGGTGAGAATCCCCTCCTCACTGCCGATCCCGATCACCATCTAATCTACCTCTTCCATGGCGGCACCTCGGGCAATCTCGCCTCGAACTCGGCGATGAGCGCCTGCTCATACGTGCCGGCATAGGTGCCTGTGACAAACCTTCGATACGCCTCCTTAAAGAAGCGTTCCCACGATTCGTTCTCGGCGCCGGGGTTGATCGGATAGAAGAGGGCATTATTCGCCTTCGCCGCCTTCATATCCCCAGGGGCATCGCCGATCACCAAGATATGATCGGAAGGATACTTGCCGCCGGCGGCCATGGCCAGGTGCTGTGTCTTGCTCCCCATCTCCTGCCCGGCGATCACGCGAATGTAACGATCCAGGCTGTGTTCCTGCCACTCTCGCACTAATGCCTCGGTGGGTGTGGCGCTGACGACGATCATATCCGCATCCTCATACATCATTTCCAAGCTCTCGCGCACGTAGGGAAAGGGGGGCACACCGTGCACCATATCGGCGACCGCGGCGTTGACTGCCTCGCTCCAGGCCAGCCCTTGCTCCAGTTCGGGGTGATAGTGCTTTTTAAGATACTGTTTCAGTCCCTCGTTGCTTAATGGCAGGCCGGATTCGATAAATGTGCGCAATGGCTTCGCTTCTGTGATGGGGATCTTGCGTGCAATCACCTCAGGTCGCTCACGCAGAAGATCGAACACCATCACCAATGCCGGCCAGCGGTTGATGCCGCGCCATTTAGAATACAGGTTGACGAATTCCACCGCCTCTCGTGCATACTTGGAGACGCCTTGAAGGTTCCAGTACTTGATGGTATTGGGACAGAAGCATTCTTTGTGTTTGATCTCCATCGTGTCGAAGGCGCAGCCATCTGAGTCGATGCCGATGAAAAATTTGCGACGTGCTTTGAGTTCGACAAGAGGACGTGCTGCATCAGGATATTCTGCCATCGTCTATGTACCTCCCTGAAAGAATTGGAATGACTTCCGAGAACCTCTTCGGCCTTGCGGCGCGGACCTTTGCCGTTTCTTATCCCCTCACACTCCACTAAAAGCGGAGAAACCTCCGTCCACCGGCACCACAACACCGGTTACGTGGGCCGAGGCGGGCGAGAGCAACCACAACACCGTACCCAATAGGTCTTCAGGCGTGCCAAAACGACCTTGTGGCGTGTGCGCAATGATCGCCTTGCCACGCGCGGTAAGTTCACCTGTCTCCTGGTCAATCAAGAGATAACGATTCTGCTCGGTAAGCATAAAACCGGGTGCAATGGCGTTCACCCGGATGTTGGGACTGTACTCCTGCGCCATGTGCACCGCCAGCCATTGGGTGAAGTTGGTCACGGCAGCTTTGGCGGCCGAATACGCTACCACGCGGGTCAGCGGGCGAAAAGCGTTCATAGATGAGACATTCAAGATGACACCATGGCCTTTCTCTGCCATACGCCGCCCGAAGACTTGGCTGGGGATAATGGTACCGATGGCGTTCAGATCAAACACGAAGCGCAAATCGTCCACACCGATGTCGAAAAAACGCCTGTCTGGGCCGGTGGTGGCGCGCGGGTTATTACCACCGGCCGCATTAATGAGCATATCAGGGCTGTCGCCAAACTCCGAGCGGATGACCTCGTCCGCCTTGACCAAGGTATCCCGTTCCAGCACATTGCCGTACACAACCAGAGCGCGCCCGCTGCAGAGATTCAAGCGCTCCTTCAGGCGATCGGCCAAAGCGGGGTCGCGGTCAAGTATCACCACGTCGGCACCCAAGCTGGCCAGGGCGCACGTCATCTCGCCTCCCAGGATGCCGGCACCCCCCGTGATCACAACGATATGGCCGGTGAAATTATACATTTTGGTAATATCTGACATATCCATATGTTCCATCCCTCAATGTATGCTGAGAACGGCGGTTACGCCGACTCGCGGATGACCAACTCGACCCCAATCTCAACTGCGGGGGGACATTGTGCCGCGTCCTCCACCATGGTCAGCAGACACTGCGCTGCCCGATATCCTACGTTATATTTGTTCACCCGGATGGTGGTCAATGTCGGATGTACCAGCGCAGCGATCCAGATATCATCAAAGCCGATGACAGCGCGTTGTTCCGGCACACGATACCCCAATGCTATACAGGTTTGCACCGCACCCAAGGCCATCACATCGTTGTACGTGAATAGGGCGGTGAGTTCAGGATGACGGCGCAGCAGCTGCTCGGCAATGACCCGTCCACCATCCAGGGTGGGTGGACCAGGCACAATGTAGCTCTCCCGAAAGGGCAGGTGATGTTCAGCGAGGGCGCTACGAAAGCCCTCCACCCGTTGGATGCTGCTGGGCGAAGCAGGCGGCCCGGCCAGCATGCCGATGTGATGATGTCCCCGCTGTACTAAGTACTCGACCGCCAATCGAGCGCCGGCAAGGTTATCCACCAGCACCATCCCCACTCCGGGGTGCGTGATAGGACGATTGAGCACGACGAGCGGGCGATAATATTCCACAAAGGCGAGCAGCTCAGCATCAGCGATGCGCGAACCGAACAGCAGGATGCCATCCACCGGTTGAGATGCCAGGGAATAAAGAATCTGACGCTCACGCTCGGCGCTTTCATCCGTGTTGTATAGGAACACGTGGTAATCTCTGGCACGCGCTACATCTTGCACACCACGTGCCACTTCAGGAAAGAAAGGATTGGTGATGTCCGGCACGACCAAGCCGAGCGTGCGGGTGCGTTGCGTGGCCAGACCGCGTGCCACCCAGCTGGGACGATAGCCCAACCGCTGGATGGCATCCATCACGCGTTCCAACGTGAGTGGGCTGATCTCACCTTTGTTGTTAATCGCACGCGAGACCGTCTGACGTGAGACCCCCGCCGCTCGTGCGACGTCCTCGATAGTGACTCGATGTCTCATCGTGACCCGACCCATCCTGCCAAATCCGCCCCATGTGACCGCTCCCGTGAGCGCTCACATATATCTTAGTACGCAACCGGCTGGGCTGTCAATTCTTTCCCTCGCTCAGGAGCGCCTATTTTGTGCCAGGGCTCAGATGGTTTGTCCCACACGCGTGAAGGATCACGGGCAGGTGCGTGCCGCGCTGTGACATATTATACGGCAGCATGAATTGACTGTCCGCATCGGTTTGATAGCGATCCAGAGTGGACGAGTAGGTCGTGACCCGAATGACGTTGTCACGCAGAGAGAACTGCAAGGTGCGCAACCAACCGTTGCCGCCGTTGGGCTCGTCCTGATAATCGGCCAGCAGTGTGTAGATCACGCACCCTTCGTACCTGTCCATCCGCCAGGCTTCGGCGTGCACATAGCCGTAGAGCAACAGGAATAAGTTAGGATTGTCCTGCAAGGCAAGATAGATTGCCTGTCCCAAGAAAGTGAAAGAGGCATCCGCGTCCAGAATCTCGTGTGCGAGACCACGATCGCGGTAGGTCTTCAACAATGCATCTGCTCGCGCAAGGATGTCCCCACTCGGCCGGTACTGCAAGTTGATCACAATGAAATCCATGCCACCTGCACGGAACAGCCCATAGTTGTTGTCGTTATTGTCCCCTAGTGACCACCGTAGTAATTGCGACCGGAGAAGCGATGTACTCCGCGAAATAGGCATTGTGGTTTTCGGTGGGGAAGTCGTGGTTACCGGGCAGGATGCCGTAGGGAATGCCGTCCCGGAGGTTTGTTGTGGAAGGGTCTTCTAACAAGGCCATAGCGGCAGCAGCATTCTCCCACTGGTGTGTGGAGGAAGCGGTGTTGACCACATCCCCCGCGTGGACAACGTACACGATGTTGTGCGTTTCCCGATGGTGCACGATCCATCGTGTTTATGCCTCAAAGATATGCAGATAGCTTTGGGCGTAGTTCTGGGTGTCCGACAGGACGACGATCGCAAAATCGGATCGATTTGTTTCATCTGTCTGTCCAAGCGGCGTGATGTGCTATCGCAGCGCATGCTGTCGCTGCCACAGCAGAACCGGCACGAGCAGCCCCATCAGCACCAAGTAAAAAGCACGTCGAAAGCCCAGCGGGCACATTCGGTCTCCTCCAGCCTTGCACGAAGTGGGTGATCTCCATATCGCAGCGTGAATACCACGCGGACGACCCGCATCCCGCAACCATCCCAGTTGTCGGATCGGTGGTGCAGTCGTATACTATGGCTGCATTCTATCCTGTGCTGGCGATCTATGCCATATGCCCGTGGGACGCACTGACCACGCCGAGGCATCGACCGTCAGCCACAACAGAGGAAGAACTATGGCCTTCTTTCTGGGGATTGATACTGGTGGCACATACACGGATGTGGTTCTCTTCGATGAATCTCACGGGGTCATCGCTTCGGCCAAGGCGCTGACCACCAAGTATGACCTTACCGTCGGCATCCGCGAAGCGGTGGAGCGGGTGTTGACCGATGCCCATCTCATCCCGGCGATCCGCTTGGTATCCCTTTCAACCACTTTGGCGACCAACGCTGTCGTTGAGGGCCAAGGAGCGCCTATCTGTCTCCTGCTGATCGGTTATCCGCATGATGCACTGGAGTATGAGGGACTCGGACAGGTGATGAAAGGCGACCCGGTGGTCTTCATCAAGGGCGGCCACACGGTGATGGGTGAGGAACAAGCGCCCCTTGATCTGGCCGCAGCGCGCCAAGCCATCGAAGAGAATGCGGCGCGTGTGGCTGCGTTTGCCATATCGGGCTATTTTGCCGTGCGCAATCCGGAGCATGAGATCAAGGTGCGCCAGCTAATCCGTGAGCTAACCGACCTGCCAGTGACGTGTGGCCATGAGCTGAGCTCAAACTTGAACGCACCGCGCCGCGCGTTGACGGCAGCACTAAATGCGCGTTTGATCCCCTTCTTGCACCAGCTCATCGTGGCTGTGCGCGCCCTGCTGAGCGAGAAGGGGATCGCAGCGCCCCTGATGGTGGTGAAAGGTGATGGCTCTCTGGTCGAGGCGCAGGTCGCCCTGGAGCGTCCGGTGGAGACGATCCTCTCCGGTCCTGCCGCCAGCGTGATCGGCGCACGCTACCTCTCCGGAGAGCGGGATATGGTCGTGGTCGATATGGGTGGCACGACCACGGACATCGCAGTCGTGCGTGATGGACATCCTATGCTCAACCGTGATGGTGCCGTAGTAGGGAATTGGCGCACGATGGTAGAGGCAGTCGCCATCCATACCTTTGGCTTGGGCGGTGACAGCGAGGTGCAACCATGTGACACGGAATGGGAACGAATAGCCATCGGTCCGCATCGTCTCGTGCCTCTCAGCTTGCTGGCGCACCAGTATCCTGTGGTGTTGGAAGTGCTGCATCGGCAACACAACAAGCGCAGGTCGGGTATATATGATGGCCAATTTGTGGTGCGTCAGCGCCCACTTAATGGGGCCGGCAATGCACTCTCGCCGCTAGAGCAGCAGATATGGGAGGCGACGGCATCCGGTCCGGTGCCGCTGGAGCAACTTGTGGCGGGCGCACGCAGCAGTTATTTCATCCGTCAGGCGGTGAATCACCTGATCGAACAGGGGTGGTTGATTGCGAGTGGCTTCACCCCGACAGATGCCGCGCACATCATGGGGCAACAACGCGATTGGTCGCGCGAAGCAGCTTACCTGGGTGCCGTGCTTTGGCTGCGCGTGCATCGTGGCTTGCCGACGGTGCAAGACGAT
>Ga0078972_1017646_pt1 | contig 10179 bp, 4 predicted proteins | sample YelNatPaOPGAMG01_FD_67568 | JGI IMG/M metagenome (GOLD analysis project Ga0078972, IMG submission 67568) | Hot spring thermophilic microbial communities from Obsidian Pool, Yellowstone National Park, USA - OP-RAMG-01 (SPADES assembly) (version 2) | ecosystem: Environmental > Aquatic > Thermal...
GTAGTATTCTGCGGAGAAGATACCCAATACTCTACAAAAACATCTTGAGAAACTTCTCCCTTGTTTTCTACAGTTAGTACAAAATCTAGATAGCTTCCTTGCTGAACTTCATTTTCTAACAGAGTAATTCTCACGTCATAAGGACCTCCATGAGCAACTCTAAAAGCCTTTAGCTTCATGGTTTGGAAGTTTTCTTGACTCACGTTTAGCACTGCTAAGAACATTCCACTAGGAGTTGTTGAAGGCATAGCATACTGGTATATGTAGTAGCCTGTAGACTGTTTTGTCATCTGAGACAAGTTAGCAGAAAAGTATAGGTTGTTTGCTGGATCGTAGACTGTTAAATTCATGCTAGTTGGGTCAACAGGCTTACCTTCTCCATTGTATACAAGAATACCAAACCTCATCACATTATCAGGATACCAAACAACTGCAGTTTCTATGTCAGCAAAAAGTCCTGTAACAGTAACTGTCCTTGAGAATACTTGGAAAGTATAGTTCTTTTGTATTTCTACATGTTTGTTTGCAACCTCGTCAAAGTACTCGGAAAATGAAGATAAAGAGTAATTTCCAAGAGGAGCGTCAGAAGGAAGAGAAAAGGTTGGAAGAGGGGATATACCGCCATCAGCATTTGTCTTTAGCTGAGGAGAAATGTACATCAAATCGCCTTGAGGATTTTCTATAGTAAAGTTTACTGTAATGTTTGGCATAGGGTTGTTTGTAAAGTTTCTTACAGCATAGTATATTGAGCCAGTATCACCCTGATAGTACTTGTCAGAAAGCGTGGAAAGCAAGATGTTTAGCTTAGCATAAATGATGAAAGAAGAGTTTTCTCCACCCTCGTTTCCTATGTTGTCCTTTGCATAAACTGTTATGTTATACAAACCTCTTTCTTTAGTGCTACCAGCAATGTTCGGATATACAAGCTCCCACATAGTTAAGCTTCCATTTCTACCAACTAGATTCATGTTCAAGCTATCAACAGTACCGTTAGGCTTTGTTATATTCACTTTAGTCCAGGATATACCGCTTCCAGATCTATCTGTTACGTTTGCCAAAATTTTCACGCTAGAATTCTGCTCAGTCTCGTTAGGAATTATAGAAATGTTTATTATCGGCGGGATATACGGCAATAGAGACACTTTAATTATTGCATAGTCTGGGTTAGAACCTGGTTGAACAGCATCCAAAGTAAAAGTAGAATTGTAGGTTGCTGGAGGAGCTTCTGTAGCGTTGTAAGTTATATTGAAAACGTGCCAACTTCCTCTATTAACAACAAAGCTTGTCTCATTTACTTTTGTATAGTTGCCTTCTTCAGGATATACAGTAAAGTTTATTTGCACGTTTCCAAGGTTTGTTACGTTTATTTCACAAGCTGTTCCCACAGGCTGTTGGGTGGACCTTTCACAGTAAGTAGGATATACACTCCAAGTTCTGTTTTCTACAACTGTTATGTTTAGAAGGAACGTATCGTACTTATCGTTTTGAGCTGAGACGTTTACTGTTCCATTGTAAGTTCCGGAAGGATAGCCGAGAGGAATGGAAACATTTACTGCCACTGAATAGTTTGAACCTGCTGGAAGAGTTGGTATAGAAGAAGGTGAAAACTTTAAAGTAAAGTTTGTACAAACTTCTCCTGAAACACAAGAAAAGCTTATGCCTTGTAAAGCATCGTTTCCTATAGACAAAACAGTGAAATTCCCTATTTGCGTTTCTACACCATCTTCTAAAGACGCTGAAATTACATCCTCGCTAACGTTTATTAATGGGTTAGAAGAGACTGTAACTAGAATAGAAGTCTTGTTCGTGCTAATGGAGTTATCTAAGTTTGTCCATGCAACAGTAACGTTTACATAATAGTTTCCTGGTTGAGTAGCGTTTGGTACAGTAATGTTAAAGGCTCTAGAGCATATCCCTCCTTTTGTTAAATTCCCACAATTTTCTAGAGTAGAATTTGAAGACCATCTTACAGGTAAAGATAAACTTATGTTGACAAACCTTGCACTACTGTTTCTCGTGTTTGTTGCGTTTGAGGAAAAGGTAAAACTTTCAGAGTTTAGTATTGTTATGTTTTGAGCTGTGTAGCTTGGTATGCTAGTTGTAATGCTTACGTTCGTTTTAGGTGGCAAAATTACTTCTATCGTTAGAGTGTCGTACTTATCGTTTTGAGCTGAGACGTTTATTGTTCCGTTGTAAGTTCCGGAAGGATAGCCGAGAGGAATGGAAACGTTTATTGAAACGTTCTGCTTAGCTGCTACTGGCAAGCTTGAAATGTTTTCCGGTCTAAAGCTTATTGTAAAGTCTGTACAAACTATTCCAGAAATGCAAGAAAAGCTTATGTTCTGCAACCCATCATTACCAACAGAAAAGACTGTGAAATTGCCTATAAAATTCCAAATGCCATCACCAACTTCGCTAGAAACTTTAGTTTCTTCCACTTCTAAAAGCGGATTTGAGTTTACTGTAACGTTTATTTCAGTCTTGTTAGAAGAAATGCTGCCATCAGGGTTTTTCCAATAAACAGTAGCATTAAGAGAATAGTTTCCTAGTTGAGTAGCGTTTGGTACAGTAATGTTAAAGGCTCTAGAGCAGTAAGCATTTTTCTCTAGATCTCCACATTCTACCTGAGTGACATTAGAAATCCATCCTGGAAGCATTTCTAAGCTAATGTTAGCAGAATAAGCAGTACCGTTGCCAAGGTTTGTAGCTGTTGTAGTAATTACAAAACTATCATTAGAGAATAAGCTAACGTGATAAACTTGCGGATTCAACGGCTCTATTGTTATATTGACAGAAGTGCTTGCTGGTTCTGTCGAAAAAGTATCAGAATTGTTGCCGAAATTTCCATCTTTTGTTGCATTACAAGCAAGAACATAATTACCGACGTTGCTAGGAGCAGTAAAGTTTATAGAATAAGTTCCGTTGCCAAAGTCTACCTTGTTTACTACTTCTGAAGAATCATAGCTGCAGTTTATGGTCGCTCCAGCTATCCAAGAATCTTGTCTAAAGTTTTTAACGTACAAGTTTGCAACTACTAAAGTACCAACAACAGGCTTTTTGTTTGTTACACTTACTGTGACGTTTAAAATATCAGTGACATTAAAATTCAGAACAGTTGAATTCAAAAACTCATAATTACTGGTATAAGCAGTAAAGTTTACTCTCCAAGTTCCAACCTCAGCATTTGTAGGCAATAAGAATGTATTAGTAAAAATTTTGTCTCCTGCTGTCTCATCACCATGAGTTCCATCATCGTACAAAACAATTGTTTGATCATCGCTCTGAGAAGGAGTTCCCATATCAAAAGTAGCATTTATATATTTTGTTAAGTTGTAAGGATCTCCAGAAGAAACGTTTGCTTTTATCAGCATTGCTTCATTTCTATTGTAGATCGTTGCATTGATCGAAGGTATTATTTCAACATACCATTTCTCTGGCAAGAATTGTGTAATGCTAACAGGATTTGAAACTCTATCTTTTATGCTCAAAAATTCTGAAACAGCATCGCTTCCACCCCAGCCAGCAAAATAGACTAAAGCAACCTCCTTTATACTTCCACCTGCAGGAATTGTTGTTTGATTTAGCTGGATACCAATCCTTCCATAACTTGTGCTATTAGCGGAATAATAATTAGAAGTTCCGCTTTCTTCCAGATTAACTATACCAACCATTTCACCTCCAAAACCAGACCCCCAAACCCATGAATAAGGATCTGCAGAATTGAATTCTAACGTATCTATATAGCCTGAAGAAAGAGTTCTATTCAGGTCAAAAGCCAAAGCACCCGCTGGAGTTGAGTTTCTTTGTATAGCATATCCTGCAACATTACTAAACTTTTGTGAAATTTTTATAAAAGTTCCATATTGCTGAGGACCAGCTCTATTGTAAACGTAATATTTTTTCACTATTTTTCCTTCGTTTGTCTTTTGGTTAGGATTTCCAAAAATCACTTCATCTCCTTCTTGCTTTATCACAAGCCTTACAGGACCAGCAAAAAAGCTAGCATTGTTTCTCAAGTCGAAATTAAAGTTCGTCGTGCCGTTAGAGTATTGCAAATATTCTGCTGTCTTATCGTTTGAAGAAGCTGTGATTACAACTGTTCCGCCTATATCTTCTACATGGTAAATACCTGAAGTGTTTTCTCCCCTGTTCGTGTCTATATAAATTTTTAAGAGTGTATTGCTAACGTTAACAACTTGTCCGTCCCAATCGTATGCAATTTGAGTAGGATAGCTTGGAGTTCCTTTCGGACCATTTTCCACAGTATCGTAATAAACAAAATATATTCTCTTTGTATTAGGTTGAGTAGTACCATTCATCAAAAAGACTAAAGTTCCAACAGCATTGCTTGAAGCACTAAAGTTTTCATCTTTTTCAAACTGACTTGGAACTTCGTACAACATATCGCCAGACTGGCTATATTCAAAAACTCTTATAGAATTCTCATCAAAAGTTCCAGCTGGCAACAAATCAGTAAAGTTAACAAACTGCTCTATAGGCCAGTCAGTTCTACTGTAGGAAGTAGAATTTATTTCCAGCCTAAACCTATAGCGCCAAGAAACATTCCACCATTTAAATTCTCCAGCAGGCTGGCCAAACCCAACAAAAAATCCTGTCAGAGCTTTACTAGCTATGTACATTGCTAGAATTGCAAGAAGTGCTAAAACTACTAAAAGTACTGCCTTATTCATAATTAATATAATCTTCTCGGATAATTTAATTATATGAGAAAAGTTTTCAACATCTTCTCGCTAGTTTTTATTACTTCAGCTCTTCTTAATGTTTCTGTAGCTGCTTCTACCGTCCTGCTACACGAATCAGGCCACTATCTAATGGGACTGCTAACAGAATGCAAAAACATTAGGTTTGTTTTGATAGACCAAACCTTAGGAACTTATACAGAAATGAATTGCCCCCACGAACAGCCTGCATACTTTCCAATAGTTGGCGCTTTTCTGCTAACTTTACCCTATGCTCTTTTTTTCTTGTTGCTAGATAAAATGCCAGAAAGAAACTTGTTCTTCATCATCCTAGGCTTTAACTTTCTCATAAGTTCTTCTGACTTGCCTCCTGTGCAAATTTTACAGTACTTAAGCTTAGCAGCAGGTGGTATTCTCATAAGCGTAGGAGAATTTTTATTTATTGACAAACTATTATTATTTGTAACAAAAGTGGAAATATGATACTTCCAGAAACATTTTCAATATACACTTCGATAGCCTTGCTTACTGTAGTCTCTTCTGCATTTGTTGTTTGGAGGTTTCTAGCTCTAAGAAAAAGTTTGTTGAGCTTAAGTTTTGTTCCTGTTTTTTTAGTAACTGGCGTAAAGCAATCGGGAAAAACATCTTTTATCAACATGTTGAGCTCAAGACTTTCTGCAATTGCTGGTAAGCAAATACAATTTGTGGAACTTCCTGCTATAATAGACGGAACGGTAGATGGTGAAATCAAAAAGGTGGATCCAAACCTCATAATCTACATATTCGACGTTTCGAAAGATTCTTTGCCAATAGAAAAGCAGGTAGAAGATTTTGAAACTGTTAGAAAAATTGCAGGCAATGTTCCATACATACTTGTAGCAAACAAAATAGATTGTGTAGATGAAGCCAAGCTAACTGTACTAGAAAGTAAATTCGGGAAAGTTATTAAGCTTAGCTTAAAGAATGCAGATTCTATAGATTTGAAAAAGGAGTTTGAAGACTTGTTAGCACTTGCACAAAGTCTGAAACCAACCCCAGTTAAAGCCTGAAAAATCTTTTAATCTTTGCCCAAAAACTTTCCTCTTTAAATTCTTCTCCCGCAAGCAGAGAAGCCAACTCTCTAAAAGCTCTTGCTGAAGGCGAGTTATGATTAAGAACTATTGGAGACATCTTTTTGATACTCTCAGAAACCTTCTTGTCGTATGGAATTATAGATACAACTTTGGTCTCACAAAGCTCTTCTATGTCAGCCTTCTTCAGTTCATGCTTTTCATTAGAAACTTTGTTAACGACTAAACCTATAGGCTGAACGTTCAAAGCTTTCGATATTTTTATCACTTTTATTGCTGCAAGAATGGAAGTCATTTCAGGATTTGTCACGATAAGCGTGTTATCGCTAGCTGTAATGGCTGCTATCACCTCACGCCCTATACCAGCTGCTCCGTCTATGAAAATAAAATCGTACGCACTCTTTACTTCTGAAACCTTTTCTTTTAAAACTTCTGGGTCTGGATAGCTTGTTTTCGGAGAAAGACTAGCAGGTATGACGTGCAACCCGCAAGGATGGATATAAACTGCTTGATAGAGTTTTATGCTCCCTTCCAATACATCGTCTAAAGTCCTTTCTTGAGATAGTATGCCAAGATGTATACCAAGAGAAGGTGTTGTTATGTTACCGTCTATGACCAGAACTTTCTTTCCAAAATCTTTGACAAGAGATGCTCCTACGTTAGCAGTTAGTGTAGTTTTGCCAACACCACCCTTTGCGCTTACAACACTTATTATCATTTGAACCTTTCCCTAATTTTCTTGAGAATGTCTACCATCTCCTCTCTCTTAGCCCTTTCTCCTGTTTCTAGTTTTTCTGGAGTAGGCTGTTTAATCTCTTCGTGTTCCAGAGCCTCGACCTTTGTCTCAACTTCAGCTTGTTTCCTCTCTGTTTCTGCTACAGGAGTTTCTGCAACTTCTTCTGGTTTTGCTTCCTTGCTAACTCCCTCCTTCTGCTCTTTCACCTCTTCCTTCGTCTCTGGTGTTTCCTCTGCTTTTACTTCTGGTGCGCCCTTTGACATTATCTCTTCCACCAACTTCCACTCTCTTTCAAGCCTCTTTTCCACATCAGCCAATCTCTGCAAATTTTTCTTCCTCACTTCTTCGTATTCGCCCACACTTATTGCTCCAGACCTTAGTTGATCTTCCAAAGAATCCAAGAAAATGAGTATATCTTCCTTCTCTCTTTTAAGTTTCTCTATAGTTTCAGGTAGTTTTGTTTTGACAATTGGTAAAACCTTGTTTATCTCGTCTATTTGCTTTTGAACGATTAAAATGTCACTTCTTATCCCTTCTAAATCCTTTTTTGTAGGAATAGTCTCAAAGCGTGCATTTATCTCGTCAACACTTTTCAACAAATCTTTTACACTTTCTTCTAAAGTTTCTTGCTTTGCTTTATAAAGAGTAAAGTCTTCTAAGCTTTTACTCAAGTCTATAAAAGTCTTTTCGGTTTTAAGCGCAAGTCTTTCTGTATACTTCAGCGCTTCTTTCATATCTTCCAATTTCTTCTGCAAATCCTTGTCCATCTTAACCAAATTTTCAATACCGCCAACCTTCTTCAGCATTTCATGCACTTTGTTTATCTTTTCTGACAAGTCTTGAATAAGCTTTTCAAACTTCTCTAAAGTCATCTGCTGCTTTTCTATAATCTCATTAATGCCTCTAATCTTCTTGTCTATCTCTTTTGGCTTAACTTCTGCTATTTCATCCTCCATCTTTTCCAACTTCACCATAGCCTCTCTCAAGCTTCCGTCTGTCTGGAAGATCATCGACCTTAGCTCGCCTATACTTTCAGAAATGCTTCTTATGGACTCCTCAGTAGCTTTGTTCGCTTCTCTTACTGTATCTATCATAACCTTTAGCTTTTCTATTTCTACATCCTTACTAACAGTTTCTTCTTCAGCCTCTGCTGGCTGTTCTTGTGTCTCCGTAGGCTGAGCTCCTGATTGAGCTGCTACTTGCTGGGCAAGCTTTTCTATTACTTCTGGTGTCATCTCCTCCACTTCTCCAACTTCTATCTCTTTCTTCTCTTCTTTCTTTTCCACAGGCTTTTCCTTCTCTTCCTTTTTGTCACCAAGCTTAGACTGCAGTTCTTCAAGCTTTTTAGAATACTTTTCTTTCATTTCTTGGTAGTACTTCTCAGAGACGTTGGCCTTCCTATAATCATCTTCCAGCTGAGCTAACAAATTCTTTACATCTTCAATTTCCTTCATCAGCTCTTCTTTCTTAGGCTTTTTGAAAAGCATTTACTTCCCTTTTTCAATTTTTTCTATCCTCTTTTCTACAGACTCTAAGTATGTTTCTGCCATCTTGAATGCTGCAGTCTTTATCTTATCCTTAGCAATGTTCACTTCTATCTCAATATCGTAAGTATCTATGCCTTTCTTCTTCAGCTCTTCAATCTTCTTCTCTATCTCCTCTATTTTCTTATTTAGTTTGATGTACTGATTAATTTCATCGTCTGTTAAAGCGAAAGGTGAATGCAACAGAGGCCTGAAAGATATGAACCATGGTCTTCCGTTGTTGTACTCTGGATTCTGGAACAGACCAGTACCTATAGTGAGCCTTGTAACCTTTGAAGCATAGTCTATTCCGTACTTGGACTTAACTCTTCCTATGTCTCCTTCATACTTCGTCCTCAACTGAATTTCGTTTGCTATGTTTGCTCTTACGGCACCCTTGAAGTCTAGCAAAACTTGAGATATCAAGAAGACTCCAATTCCCCACTTTCTGAACTCTCTGCATGCCCTTTCTATTGCAACATAACCGCCCTTTCCACCGTACTTCGAAAGCAGCCTGTGAACTTCATCGTAAACAAGCAACAGCTTAAGTTCTTTAGATTCTGGTGGTCTCATGTCGAATATTGCTTGCACGCTCCTTCTTACAAACTTGTCTAGCTGGTCTGGTTTAAGCCTGTTCATAACAAAAACTGTTATCTCACCTGGGCTCATGTACTTCTTTATGTCTATCTCCATGTCAGGATCTTCTACAAGGACTATGTTTGTCTTAAATCCTCTAGCATCAGTTGGCTTAAGCCCAAACTTTGGATACAAGTCTAGCATAGGCTTTAGCTTGCATGGCTTCATGAAACCAGTCCACTGAGCAGTTGGGTCAAACACTATGACAGGTATTTTTCTCTTGAGCAACTCTTCTGCACAAACCATTGCTGAAACACTCTTACCAGAGCCTGAACCACCTGCTGCTATCGAGTGCATGACAAGCTGTGAAATGTCTATGTAAGCCTTAACATCAGTTTCTGCTATTCTACCTACCTCTATAGAGTTTGGTCCAGCTTTTGGCAAGCTCTTGAAGTCTATCGGAGCAATGTACCTTGCCTTTGCTGCTTTAGCTGCCTGATAAGCAGCAAACCATCTGTAGCCAACTATTATTCCTGGAATTCCTAGGAATAGAACTATGTATGTTATTGGATTAAGGAAGATAGACCTTAATACTAGCAAAGGAAGTGGTAACTGGCTGACTTTGAAGCTTGCAGCTGAAGATGCAAACTTCTTACCATACCAGTAAGAAGCATTCACTTCTATTATATAGTCTCCTTCTGGTGTTCCTGCCGGAATTTCTATTTCTTTCTGGTACTTCTTCATGTTTTCAACTGCTAGAGTTTCAGAAGAGCTTGTAACGACTGTTGGTGGCTCAGTAAGTGATTTAACTATGTAGTTTACTGTTATGTCTTCTATCTTTGCAGTTTCTCCCATGTTCAAGAGTGTAACTTCTATGAGCAATTTTCCTCCTGGTGGAACAACGCTAGAAAGTACTGTAGTCTTCACGTCGAGCAAAGGCTCTTTTATGGCTCCTATTGTGATTGTTACTGGTATTCTATGAGTGATAGAACCGGCTGTAATTACAATTTCTCCTGAATATAGGCCAGGAACTGCTGTCAAAGGTGCATAAGCTTTGATTTCTACAACTTCTGTAGTTTTGCCCTTAATTGTCACTAAAGGTTTCTGAATAGTTAGCAGGTTAAAGACTGGACCTTCTGCAGTAATTGTAGCTTTTGTATCTTCATCCAAGTTGTTTGTTATATCTACTGAGAAAGTTTTTTCCTCACCTGGTATTAATGTGGTCTCTAATAACGTAGACTTTATTTCTAGTGGGACTGGCTTAGTTGGTGTAACAATTGTAGGCGTCACTGGTGGTATTACAATTCCTCCACCTGCTCCTCCACCACCTGCTCCTCCTCCGCCTCCGCCAGGTGGGGTAGGCGGTAAAGCTGGACAATCCGATGGGCAATTGCTGCTGCTCTCGCCAAATGCTGATTCACAATCACCGTTTCCGCATATAAATTCTGCAAGGATGTATGCTCCTTTTACTGAAGACAAGTTTACTGTTGCTGTGAAGGAGGTTAAATTGACAGAGTTGTCAGAATTGTCGCCAGCTAAGTTTGTTATTCTTGTCCAGAGTGTGTTCTGAGAAA
>Ga0078972_1017649_pt1 | contig 10176 bp, 15 predicted proteins | sample YelNatPaOPGAMG01_FD_67568 | JGI IMG/M metagenome (GOLD analysis project Ga0078972, IMG submission 67568) | Hot spring thermophilic microbial communities from Obsidian Pool, Yellowstone National Park, USA - OP-RAMG-01 (SPADES assembly) (version 2) | ecosystem: Environmental > Aquatic > Thermal...
GGTTCAAACGGGACGCTAAACGGCTCACTCTGTTCCTGTCTGTCGATTTCTTCGGAGTTCATTCCTGATTCGTACTGCAGTCTCGACGTGAGAAGCGCGACAATAACGGCTGGCGGATTCATGCCGAATCCAGGAATGCTCCATCGACTTGTCAAGCTGGCGCGGTGGGTGCTCTCTCTCTCTCTCTCCGATCGAATACGTTCTATCGTCAGAGCAGAGATCACTCGCTACGCCCTCGAACACACACTCATACAATAACCGATATTCGGATGCAATGCATAGGCGCCCAGGCAGCCACGCTTCTCCTGTACGCACACGTAGCATACCCAGAGCAGGCGTGCTTCAAGTCTCCCGTCGTTCCGGTTCGAGGCAACTCGTGTACACGCGAACGACCAACGCTGGCACGACAAGACGAAACGCTTGACGTCACCGCTTGACGACCTGTTCACAAGCTCGTGCCCGACGTTCGCTGAACTCGTCACGGCACACGACTGAGTCGCTTCGGAACGCAAGTGCTGCTCGCTGGGTGGCCACGGACGTCACGGCACTCGACAGCGGCACGCTGTCTGTCAGGGGATATGCGGCCAGAGGCTTCCGTCTCTGGTGTTGCCGTGCAAAAGCGTCTCGGACTCGGACTGGAGTCATCGCGGTGATCGCTTCGAGTGGAGAACGCGTCACCGTTTTGTGCCAAAAGCGAACGTAGACGCTTCAGGAGTTCTGGACGTGTTCGCCAGCGCGAGTATTGCCTGCAGCACCTGGATCATCGTGGAAACCTGCGTCTCCGTTCCAGAAATCCTCTACGGAACGGAGACGCATGTACCTGCTCGTGTGCAACGGACACGGCACTCGACGAAGCGATCACCCGGAAGAAGCGCGTGACAGTAGCGTGCCTCACTAGTCGGAGAAGCGGCGGGTGCATCGACGGTAACCTTCGTCGCCCGTCCAGGGCGTGGACCTGGCGCTGAAGCGAGCGTTCACGAGACACAGGGCAGCGCTCTTAGGAGGGCGTGTGATGCTGGCGGTGCAGCGGTGCAGCGGTGCAGCGGTGCAGCGGTGCACAACTGGGTACACCCGGTCATAGCCTAGAGTGATCGCTGCGAACAGCGTACCGCGACCGTATACGAGGAAGACGAGCGTAGCCATCCGAGTGCAGGTCGCAAGACAGGTGATCACTTTTTCCAGTTGCTGACGGCTGCTCTGAAGACGACAGATAGACCTGTGTACTTCGAGCCGGAAACACACAGTTAGAGAATGAAGCAGTCCAAGGAAAAGACCCCAGAGGCTTCCGTAGATGATGCAACTGTAAACAGGTCGAAACATTTGTGGATCCACACGTGTTGGAGCACCCGTTCCATTCCAGTCTGTCATAGGCGTGCAGTAACTTGTTCAGTGATGCATTCCGTTGATGAGGGTGCTCGCTGGCCGTCGCGACGTCAACGCCCACTTCAAGCAAGCTGCTGGATTCTTGACTTGCTTTCCGCGTTCCTTGCCAGATTTGTCTTGCATGAGCATGTAAGCTGGATCGTACAGAAACGTTGTACAAAGCCTAGCGTGGATCAAAGTGCACTGCCCGGTGCCAATGCACGGCAAGTGCTCGCTTCGCATCAAGCGTACGCTGCGTAGCTCCTATGCTGAGAACATGCTGGGAAACCGAGCGCTCTACCTTTCACAGGCACGTGCCAAGCACGGGCTACGGCAGTGCGTCTTCAGCTGCACAGGCGTTCGTGACAGTGTCGTATCGCATGAAAATGCAAGCGCTCGTTCTCGCAGTACAAGAGACAACCAGCACGGGTACCATATCGATCGTGATGACGCGTTTATGCTGCCACTTGGCGCCTGTCACGCAGCTGGTCAGGTTTCAAGATAGCCAATGACTACACCCGCTTGCGCTCGGTGTTGTGTTGTTTGATAGCTGCCCTGTTCGCAAGTTTGAGTAAACGTTGTAGCTGCTCTGATCCAAGCAGTCTCACGGCTTCCTGGAGGCCCCGTTCTGATCGTAAACTTTCGAAGCGTTCTTGTAGAACCCGCAGCGGTACGTTCTTTTCTTCAGAGAGCAGTGTCCATAGCCATTCAGGGTAGGCGGATAACGGCTGCTTTGGCGGTCCTGTTTCGCCCTTGACAATATTAAGCGCGCTCCAGGTAGTCTCCGTGGCTTCTGACGCCAGCTGGTCTGTGCTTGTTGCGTCGGGAGCTGGACTCGGCTTTTCCGCTCGGTCTGGAGCCTGCTTTCGCGTTTTGGTTGCAACCCCGCGCCGCACAAGGAACTGGAACCGCTGCCTCAAGGCCCATACGACGTCTAGCCCTTGCATTCCGTATCCGACGACACCTTCTGACGCAAATAGAAAAGAAGTTTGGCACCAATGAACGGCAACTACTGCTTTAACAGCGCGCAGCGTCAAGAGCGGTACAATCGACTGAAGAGCATGCGCTTAGGCCATTCGAACGCTCGTTCACGCGCTCTGCATGAAGCGAACACCGCATGCCGCTCCGGTCGACAAGGCGCTCACAGTGTCGAAACGAGTCCTGACACACACATTGCACCTGTTGCTTTATGTCGTGGCTCACGTCATGCCTGGCAGTAGAGACCAGCGAGCACTGGAAAAGTCAGACCGCATCGCATCTGCTCTTCCGCGTATAAGCTGTCTTGTGGAACGAAATTGTGGACGAAAAATGCCAGAGGTATGTGGACTGCTGGCAGCCCTGCTTGACAACCACCTAGGAACAGTTGCTTGACGACATGCGTCGAGGTGAGCGTTGCTAGGCAAGACCTGCTCGAGTGCGAAGCATCGCGATCCCTCACGACATCCTATATATTATGATTACTTGGTAGCGAACAATGCTTCTACTGAACCGTGAGCGTCTACATCGCATTTGACAAGATGAAAGACGTATTTAACTGGACAAAATCAGGGAGAATCGGCTTGCCCGATAAGCGCCTGAGCACCAATCGCAGCGGTACACGATTTGATCGCTTTCGAGTCGTGGAAAGCGGTTTGGTCCGAGGGCCGAATCGCGGCCCCTTGAATGAGATGCCATGACGCGCTTCAACCCTGATTGCGTTCATGAACGATGCTATCGCTTTGGCGGTTTGGATGCAACCACGCAACTGAATCACCGCTAGGTCTGATGTCGTCGGAACGTTCGCTTGACTCCTCTTTTCGAATAGCGAGTTGCACTTTGTTGCTTGTTCATAGACAGGTCTAGCATTTTGTTGGAGTGATCGCTTACGGAATGAGCCGAGCACTTGTCCCAACTGAAATATTATGATTTATAAACTCATAGACAGGTCTAGCATTTTGTTGGAGTGATCGCTTACGGAATGAGCCGAGTACTTGTCCCCACTGAAATATTATGATTTAGAAACTCGTAGACAGGTCTAGCATTTTGTTGGAGTGATCGCTTACGGAATGAGCCGAGTACTTGTCCCAACTGAAATAATATGATTTAGAAACTCGTAGACAGGTCTAGCATTTTGTTGGAGTGATCGCTTACGGAATGAGCCGAGTACTTGTCCCAATTGGAATATTATGATTTATAAACGGACAAATTGGATCACCTGTTGATCGACACGCAGCGGGCTCCCGGTGAAGCACTCGCTTACGCTTACCCATCCGTATCTCTTCGTTGCCGGTCGTATGAACGGTACGGATTCTTCACAGGCTGTTCCCTCTTTGATAATAGCTCCTAGAGATAGTATGGAGTGAAATGATTTGACAAGGAGGCTATCATTTATACTGAGTTTCATACGTGCCGTTTGAGGTGCACGACGTTCCAAACACCGACAACGAGAAGGATGGTGCATCCATATGCTGACCATACAGGGACAACCTTGAACGGATAAGGTCTTGTTTCGCTGCCTAGCAGCGACGGCTTCAAGTCTGGTCGGGGTACTTCTCCAGTCTACGGATTATATTCCTTTTGTCGAACGTCTTCATGAAAAACGAAAAAAAACACAAAAAGTAGCGCTGGTACATGCGGTACAGAATGAGGTGCTCTGCGTACAAGGCGGTGCAGACCTGACGGTTCTCGTGGATGGTCTTTTTTTGGTTCCTTTTCGTTGGCAGGCAACCCTTCGGTGCGCTTCGATGCAAAAAGAACTTTTCCGATTCACGAAACCGACGGCTCAAATGCCGATGACGCTTCACGTGATGCCGGTGCTGGACAGGTTCTCTCCTCAATACGTGGCTGCCTGGCTCCTGTACGTTCATGCGTTGGACAGCGAGCGGAACTTTATGGTGAGTAGAGCATCACTAGCATCAGCTGGTGCCATTGCTCGCGCGCATCCTATGATGACTTCCGGTAGGTCTGTCTCTAGTACTGAACGCTCGACCAACAGACTCTCTTGTGGTAAGCACTGCGCTGACACCTCCATCGAGCCGTCATGTTCACTGACGTAAAAAATGCTGGCACGTGCGGAACCACGAGTCGAAGACGATGCCGTTATCCATGAGTGCGGTTGTTGTCGCCGCTAAAGCGCGAGTATCTCTTCGTGCTTGTGATGCCACATCCTCATGCAGTCAGTTTACGTGCGAGTCTCGCGATGGAGACACATCTGGACGTGCGGATCGAGTCACTGCCCTCCGTTTATCGACGACGAGGATGCAGGGGAGCGCCATCTGGAGCTCCACGCCCGACGGCGATAAGCGTAGGAGGATTCGAGTGTAGCACTTGTGACCAGGCAGCTTCACGCGTTGCGCACTTTGTCGTCCATGCTCATCTGCTCGGGGCGTTATCTTGCGCAGCGTAGAGGTCTCCACTGTACACATGTGGCGCCCCGCAGCGCGGTCCTGCAAAGAATCACATGAACAACGCTTTTGCGTACGCATCGCCTTGAGCAAAAGCGCTATTCCACAAATGAATGCCCTTAGCGTAAACGGAAATCCACCAAGGTAGCAAAAGCCTCTACGGCAATGCTTCTCCAGAGCGTGCGTTCCTGGCGATGCCTAGGCTTCGGCAGTGCCAGCATTGCCTCTGAGGTCCAGCGACACCTGTCACCGCGTGGATCCCTCTCCCACTATCTGTAGATACGGTCCTGCGGAAACAAAAGCAACCTGCTCCGGCTCTAATATGAAGCCAGCGCAACAGCGAGGCATCCATCAACGAGCTCGAGTGCACCACGGATATGAACATGGATAAAATGCGACATTCGACGCAGCTTTGGTCTGCTCAAGTGTCGACACCTCAAACCAATATCTAGATGGGCGCCCGAACACCATTACCAGCCGTACCCCGCAAAGCGCCTCCCGAGGCCTGCGGTTTGCGGATGACTCGCGTCGCAGCAAGCAGCTCTGGCAGGCCCGCCACCCAAACAGTCGCTGAGACTAGTTTCCAGGCATCAAAGAACGATTGTTCTGGGGATTCAGGTACAAAGAAGGCGTATCTTAAGGAACTTGGGTCTCTTTCCTGCTCCTCCATGGCACCCTCGCATAAAAGAGAACCGCGGTTCAATGCATGTATCTTATTCTATTTCCCAGCACGAGGGCTGCGCGCGCTTTTACGGGACGTCGAATCGTTCACATGAGCCAGAGGATCCCAAATAGCACGATGGTTATCCCAATTGATGTGCGCTTCCATTACGGAGCGCCCTACCTTCAGGTGCAGCTCCACGAGCACGATCGACCAATTCTTGCGGAGAGCACGCTGCTTCCGTACGAAGCTCACGGTACCAAGCGACTGGTAGGAGCGCTCGCTATGAAACCGCACGAACACAGCGCATTTCTGCCATATAGTTTACTACGGACAAGAGCGCAAGAACCACGTGTACACGCACTCATAGTTCACTAGAACCGCCCCAGTGGGGCCACTTGAAACACACAGGCACCACTGTAGAACTTTTCCGTCGAGTACCTCAACGCGCTGCGTACTGACGGGTGAACCACCGGCTTTCCGACACAGCATCGTTTCGAGGATGCACAAAGACGCTTTCCGGCGGTGACGGCGCTACTCAGTCAGTCAGTCTGTCTGTCAGTCAGTCAGTCTGTCTGCCACGAACCCGAGTATCAATGCCTGCACCTCGACAGTGCAACCTAGGTCGGCGTCAGCATCTGCTGCTACCGCTGGTGTATACTTGTGTGCGTGTGTGTGTGTGCAGTTATTGATGCTTGCCCGCGCTAGCCTAGACTTTTATAAAGCAGAACATCACTTTGCATATGCAGTCGCAGTTCAGGAATCTGACGCTGAGAGCGTAGCGCCGTACAAACCGCGCGCCGCTCTGTGTTTTCGAAACGACGGCGAGTCACTTTCGATGCCGAGGGCCTGAAAGCTGCAGCTGCTTCGGGTCTGTTTCGGGAACCGACGCAACGGGTTGTAGGTGTTTCGCTCTGGACTGTTGGGAGGTTTTGCTACCTCAAGGACCTGGGCGTGGCAGGCGTGATAAGCAGAGCGCTTAACCTTACGCATTGCGTGGTCGCTGTAAAAAACTTGGGGTGTGCTCCAGGTCGAGATTTGTGAACTTGCCGTTCAAACCAAAGCCGTCAGAATAGCGTGTGGACAGGAAAGCAATACAACGCGACTAGTACCACCACCTAACAAGAGATGAAGGAAGCCTCTCGTTCTAGAGGGTGCCAGGTGCGGCTTCGAATAGCGTCGCACCTGACATGCACCCGGGTGTACCCCGAGCTTCAGTGGGTACAGCCGCATGTGCTTTTCTCCGGTCGTCAGGCAGTTTCCCACAAAGCCAAGGTAGTCAACATTGCGAAGGCGTGGTCGCGAGCCCCCCACAGAATATATGCTGCCTGCCGTCGGAGAAGCGTTGCCAATCTAGTCTACTGCTGCGCCACCAAGGGACACCAAGAGCACTCCGAAGCACCACCGAGCGATGACGCTTTGAGGGAATATGAAGCGGTGACCAGCACGCCGGAACACGACACCAACGATGCCGTCCGCCGGGAGCTGGCGGAAAATCGTTTCAAAGCTGTTCGTGAACGCGTTGCTACGTTAGAGCAGAAACTACAGCACGGCGAGGCCATTCGCCGCGTTTTGCTAGCAGAGCAGCTGCTGAAAGCGCTACGAAATCCGGAACTCTACGCAAAACTAGAAGCGGTGGGCCGCAGGCATGCCGCTGAACAGGAAACGCCTTCTAGTGCCAGCTCGGATTCCAAAGCAACCGCTTCTGCAGCCATGAGCTCCGCTGTTGCTGGGGCAGCTGCTACGGAGCTTGAGCAACCAACAGATGTCGACGCTGGGCGCACTCCTTCTGTCGCAGCCTCTGACGAGAGGATCATGGCACTTGCCCGGATCATTCAGCAAACACAGGGCCTTCTCGAAGCACTGAGCCAGTGGAAACACTTGCCAGATAGCGTTTTGGCGAAGGCGAAGGAGTTTCGCAAAGAGCTCGGACAAGTTCTCCTTGAGACTGACCTTGAAACGGTACTAACCACGGGAGGTTCCGTTTCGAGTGCTGGCACCCCAAGCTCTGAAACCAGTTCTCCTGCCGCGAGAGATTTCTTCAACCGCGCAGTACGGGCGCTGCGAGGGCGCTCGAGCGGCAAGCCGGCCGTTACAGACGAAGAGCTGGAGAGTATCCTCTCGGCCGCTGCACAAATGCGACGGACAAGTGCGCTCAAGGCAGAGATGGATCGCATCGTCACTGCCGAAGCCGCAGCTGCGATGGTGGAGGCCCAACGAGCTCGCGACGAAAAGAGCGCTAAGAACACGGGCGCAACGTACACTCAAGCTTCAGCCCGTCATGCGCAGCATCTCCTAGAGCGCTGTCGTTTGAAGGGACACGAGCTCAGGAGCTGGCTGAAGCATTTTGTTTCCGACACCTGGCAACGTCTGAATGGTGTCCCGAGCCCGTCACAGGGTTCCAGTGAAATGAGCGAGACTGCGATTGCACCAGCCCCTGTCATGCCGTTCCGCCAACGCCAAGCGCTGATCTTTAAGCACACTCTGGAAGATCTGAAACCTCTCGAACGAAAACTGCAGGAATTGAGCAAAGAACGCGAAATGCGTCTGCGACGCGAGGGCCCTCTCGGCAAGCTGATCCATATTCGCGACCTGCGCGCACTAGACGACCAAGTGAACGCACTTCGTCGACAAATCAGCGTCCGAGTTCTCGAGAGCGAGATGGAACGCATTTATCTCTATCTCGATGCAGAGCTCGACGCCTCGACTTTGTTTTTCTCGCGGCCTATCAACGACGAACAGGAGGAGATGCTGCTCATCGCCGAATACGGGTTGCTGGCTCGGCGTCTAGCGGAAATCCAAGTCCTCGTGGATGTCGGTGAGGCGGTGCTCATCGAAGACGACGAGCTTGCCGATCTGGCCTCTGACATCCAGTTTCTCAAGTCTCGCCTGGGCATCGGAGAAGACGATGCGTACATGAACCTGGGCTCTGTGGTACTCGATTGGTCGCGAATTCGTCAGTATCTGGCGGAGATGTCCCAAAAAGCCAAGGAGGGTGGAGAATTCTACTGGCGAGGCGTTCGCCTTCTCGGAGGTGACATCATGTACAGCCTTCGACTGATTCAACGAGCAGCCGCAGGTTACACGTTAACACCGCGCGAAGTCCGCACCATTAGGCGAACAGGTCGCGATATCTTGACACTGGTCCCGTTTGGCATTTTATTGGCACTGCCGCTGACTCCCGTCGGCCATGTCATGGTGTTCTCGTTCATTCAGCGATATTTCCCGAGTTTCTTCCCGAGCACGTTCACGGATAAGCGCCAGGAGCTCATGAGACGTTACGAAAGCCTCATGCAGCAAATTTCGAGCCTCGAAAAAGACTCTGCAACCGAGGAGGCTGAGAAAGTCTCGCTATTGGCTCGCGCTGCGCCCGAGGAGACACACCTCGCCAGTGACGATGATGATAACGACATCGACGCCGGCACCAGTTACGTCGACAACGAAAACGACATCGACAAGCGCAGTAGCGCGTTGGGAAACAGCGCTGGCGAGCGTTTGGCAAGTCGCCGCTCGCGAGGCGTCGAGTTTCCGCGCAAGTGACGCAGCGTGCATGCGAAGACGCGCTCCCGTTGAGGCTTCCCTTTAGCAGAGGCGCGCTACAATGCTCTTTCGCTGTCGTTCCAAGGCCGTTGCCGCCGTCGAGCACTCCAGTTTGCAACCAGTCTCCGCTTTCGCTGATTCAACGATCGACGAGCCGTCGAGGAGCAAACCACGTGCATAGCCGTTCTGCGGCCTGGTCCAGCGTGACGCATCATTCGAGAACACCGGTGATGATAATGGTGATATTCGTCGTCATTAGCGCACCGTAGGTCCGCAGCACCACCAAAGTGATACCCAGGGGTTTACCGCTCTCAATGTTGTGCGTCGTTGTCGCGCGGCGGTACCTGCTGCTGCTGTTGCTGGTAACCGAGCGGTGGCGACGTGCTGACGGTATGTGTGCTGCGGTCGAGAATGCATGTGTGTGTTTGTGTCTGCACGCGTGGCTTCACACCAGGTGTGCTTCAGGAGACTCGAACCGTAACGCGTCGTGCAGCGCTGCGGACGGCATCACTTGGGAATGAGCTGCTTGCGAAATGCATCCAACCTGGCAGCGCTGTAGTTGCCTCAGTGACTACCGGCTCTACGGACTCGGGGATGCAGAGGCAACGCAGGGGCAACTGCGGCTTGTGTGTGCCAAGGATGCATGTGCACTGTCGCTTGCGTTCGAAGCGTCAGTTCGCGTCTCGGCCATGTTCGAGAATGTTTTTGGTACAAGGACGGGGATCGTTGCCGATGATGATCATCGTCCGGCGTACGAATGCGTCCGCTGACCATGACCCCTTGACCGCGCATGCTGCACTGCGCATTCCAGGTGAACGTGCTGGAGGCAACGCAGAGAGGCTCGCGACCTGGGGACGGCACCGGAGCCTTGACGACTGGTTGATCCTGCGCTAGCAGCACGGAAGTGTGCACAGTGAGCGGTGCCAGCGCAGGCCGGCGCACGAGAAACAGCAGGACCTGGTGGTACAACTCGGTTCGAACTGCGCAGCGCTTGCTGCAGGAGCTTGTTCGGTATCGGAAAGCTGTGTTCGGCGATGCTGTTCACGGCCACACGGGTGGAGAACGGTCGGGGCTTTTGCCTTTGTCAAACTAAAATGCATAACTGACCTGGTCGCTCTACTCATGTCTTGTGATTATGTTTCCGAACGTTTCATGGGTGTTTAGCCTCGGCATTCGATTTGCAGTCGCAAGGGATGCCGCTTTCATGCGTCGTTCTAGGATCCGCGGTCG
>Ga0078972_1017651_pt1 | contig 10175 bp, 13 predicted proteins | sample YelNatPaOPGAMG01_FD_67568 | JGI IMG/M metagenome (GOLD analysis project Ga0078972, IMG submission 67568) | Hot spring thermophilic microbial communities from Obsidian Pool, Yellowstone National Park, USA - OP-RAMG-01 (SPADES assembly) (version 2) | ecosystem: Environmental > Aquatic > Thermal...
ATATTCCCGATACGGTTTATACCCAACTTTCTCCAAAACATTAGCTAGAGTATCCCCCAACGGCCCTCCGCGAGCATTGCCGATATGCACCGGTCCAGTCGGATTGGCAGAAACAAAATCAAGATGGATTTTTTTTCCTTGGCCGATTTTCGAATTGCCGAAATTATTTTTTTCTTCGTTTATTTTTTCTACCTCTAGCTGAAGCGCTTCTTTCGAAAGATAAAAATTAATAAAACCGGGCTTGGCAACCTCGATTTTCTCAAAAAGCCCTTTTTTAGACTTTTTAGACGTCGGACGTCTAAAAGAATCCGCCAGTTCCTCTGCTACCTCCATTGGGCTCTTCCCGACTTCTTTAGTAAGAAGCAGAGCCACGTTTGTCGCAAAATCTCCTTTTCCCTCTGGCGGATAATCTACTCTTATCTTCTCTAACTCAAAATCAATCCCAAAAGCGGACTGGATAGCTCTGTGAAGTTGTTCTCTGATTTGGTGTTTCATAACTTTTTTAGTATACCAAAAAAATTGCCTAAAAATCAATTTTTCGCTTTAATTAAGTCATGGATGTTTTGGCCATCAACAAACGAGCCTATCTTGACTACGATATCTCGGAAAAGTTCGAGGCCGGTTTAGTACTGCGCGGATATGAGGTGAAATCAGTGAAGACGGGGCATATCAGCCTCAAAGGAAGTTTTGTAACCGTAAAAAAGAACGAACTATATCTCACTAACGCTAATATTCCTTTATATAAGCACGCTGGCGCAATTGCTAATTATAATCCCACTGCCCCCCGAAAATTGCTCCTCCACAAGCGGGAAATTGCCTATTTAATCGGCAAATCTCGCACCGAGGGGTTGACACTTGTCCCCATTCGGGTGTATACTAAGCAAGGTCTTTTAAAGCTGGAATTCGGCATAGGAAAAGGAAGAAAGAAGCATGATAAGCGCTTTGTAATACAGAAAAGGGAAAGCGACAGGAAAATAGCGAGGGCGACAAAGAGATAAAAGTATGTTCTACGTTTACGTAATCAAAAGCTTGAAAGACGGGAGGATCTATGCGGGTCACACAAATGATTGAAAGAAAGAATTAGGCAGCACAACAATGGATTAGTAAAATCTACTCGCTTACGAAAACCTTTTAAGCTAATATATTACGAAGCATCTAACATTTTGAAAGACGCACTTAAGAGAGAAAAATCTTTGAAAACTGGATTTGGAAGAAGATATTTGAAAAATAGACTGAGTGATATTTAGAAAGCTAGGCAATTTTACTTGCTATGCTTCGCTGAGATTATGTTCGCATTATGTTGCGGGCAGGCCCGCCCGCATCGCTACGCGAGCAAGTTCGCTTGCGAAGCGTTGCGAGCGGGGATGTCTGGTTTCGACAATTTGTTCTCTTAAAATAAGCAAGTCCAGCCCGCAAAAGCTACGCTTTAGCGTTGCTGGCGGGCGAGATCATGGGTTAGTTGATCTCAAACGACTATAAGTGCAAACTTATTCTCAAGAGTTAAGCAAGCTTTCCAGCCTGCTTATGCTCCTGTTTACGCCTAAACTGCGTAAGCCATCGGCCTGCTGATGCCTAATAGGCAGTCTCCGGTGTTATTTATTGGGCTTTACTGTTTTTGTTCTTTTCCGAAACAAACGGTGAATCTTGCTCGGAAAGTACTCATTAAGGTTTTGCTTATTTCATACTTAATGAGCTACTCAAAATAAATAAGCTAAGCTTGTAGAATATTTTGAGAGTTACAAATTTGGACGGGAGTTCGACTCTCCCCATCTCCACCAGATGTCTACGAATTACAAATTTCATACGAATATACGAACATTTGTTAAACCGATCGTTATGAATTTCAGATCATAGCCGCGTGAATTCGTATATTAATACTGAATTCGTAATTCGTAAAGCGAAAAGATAATTAGTAAAATCAAAACATATTAGAAGACGTTTTTTTCGCCGCCAACCGCAATTTCGCGGCCCGCGGACCAGAGTCAATGAACATATTCGAACTTCTCCGGTAAGGCTGATTGACGAAAATAGCCAACAAGTTGGAATTGTTCCGGTCGAACAAGCTCTGCAAATGGCTCGGGAAAAAGAACTGGACCTTGTGGAAATAGTGCCTCATGCTCAACCTCCAGTGGTGAAGATTATGGATTTTGGAAAATATCAGTACCAAAAAGCCAAAGAAGAGCAACAACAAAAAGCCAAACAAAAAAGAATAGAAGTGAAAGGAATTCGCATTGGACTCAAGACCGATGACCATGATTTAGAAGTTCGAAGAAAACAGGCCGAAAAATTTCTTTCTCAGGGAAATAAAGTAAAAATAGAAATTCGTCTGCAAGGAAGAGAAAAAAACCATCTAGAATTAGCTAAAGCCACTTTGAATAACTTTGTTTCCTCAATCTCTTTTCCAAATAAAATTGAGCAGGAAATAAAAAAATTTCCCGGAGGCTTGAATACAGTAATAGCTCCAAAGTAGACAAATAACCAATAACCAAGCCCCAAATAACAAATAAGCGCCAACAACCAAAGTTTCAATTACCTAAAATCTATTATCCGATCATTGGCATTTTGAATTTTGGGATTTAGTTTGGTATTTGGAATTTGGTATTTGGAATTTAAATTTATTATGCCTAAGCTCAAAACTAGAAAATCTGTTCAGAAACGGGTGAAAATCACGGCTCGCAAGAAAGTTATGCGTCGGGATGTCGGACAAGATCATTTCAATGCCCGCAATCCCGGATATATCACCCGCCGCAAACGCAGCGACAAAGTCGTTTTCAAAACCGACGCGGAAAATATACTTCTTAATCTACCCTATAGTTAAAATAGCGCAAAAAATTCGCAATTCGCCTGCCTGCTTTGAAATGCCCCTAACTAAATTGTTATACTTGAATTTATATACTTACTGATTTAACTATTAATATTAGGAAATAATAATCAAAGCATTTCGGACAGCTTGATTAGCATTTATTCGTAGATTAGCATCACACCTTTATGTCACGAGTAAAACGCGGAAAAATTGCCTCAAAGAGAAGAAAGAAAGTCCTAAAGGCCGCCAAGGGTTTTATGTGGCGCCGGAAATCAAATTATAGAGCCGCCAAAGAAGCTCTCCTTAAAGCGGGAAAGTATGCTTACCGCGACCGGCGAACCAAAAAGAGAACTTTCCGAAATCTTTGGGTATTGCGTCTCAATGCCGCTCTTCGCGAACGCGGGGAAAAATACAGCGCTTTCATCAAAAAAATGAGCGACAAAAAAATCGCTCTTGATCGCAAAGTCCTCTCTGAAATGGCAATGAAATATCCGGAACAGTTTGAAAAATTTGTGGAAAAAGTAAGAGAATAGAAAAATTTACAAAAGTAACAAGCCCTTTTTCTCAACTCTTAGCTAGGATTTTCAAATTGAACTGCTCAAATTCACAATCAGCAACAGAAGACAAAGAGGATCAACAAAGTACAAAGAATCTAAACTGCTTAAGAGTTTTTATTTTTAGTTTTTAGCAAAGAGTTTTCTATCCAACGGCAAAGCAAAAAAGGTTTGGATTTTGGATTTTGAGTTTCAACGCAACTACTATCTCACCTTTCTAAGCTCCCAACACAACATAAGAAAAAAATCAAAAAAGTCACTTACTTTCTTTAAGTGGCTTTTTCTTTTCCGAGGAAAAAACTACCAGCAAAAACAAAACAATACCGACTAAATCAATAACCATATCTTCAATTTTTCCTTCCCTCCCAAAAACAAAAAGTTGATGAACTTCATCCCAGGAAGCCCCAAAAAGCGACAACAAAAGAGCAAGCCAAAACCGCTCTCTTGCCTTCAAAGGATAAAAAAGCAAAACTTTCCACACAAGATAAGCCAAAATAAAAAACTCAAAAATATGAGCGCTTTTTCTTTGAACGAATACCCACGTATTCCAATAATGCTCCCCTGAACCTTCAAAAGAAGAAAGAATAAAAATCCCCGCTATCCAAAAGGCAAGTAAGCTATGCCAGACAAATTCATCAAATGGCTTTTTCTTGCCTGAGAAGTTTTCTTTTTGTTTTTTCGCCCTTGACATATCCGCCAATTTTTCCGTCTGACCTAATTACTCGATGACACGGAATGGTCTTTTTGCCCAATGCCACACAATTTTGGTAATATTTGTTCAAAATTCTTCCGATCGCCCGCGCCGCTTTCTCATTTCCGGCTCGCCAAGCTACTTCCTTATAAGTCAAAGTTTTTCCCTTTTTTATCCTCGAAACAACTTCAATGACTTTTCGAGAAAAGGACTTTTTCATCATTTCTCTTCCTTAGAAAATATTTCTCGCAGAAGTTCGCCGCCAAAACGCCACAGAGCATAAAAAGGAAGAAAAAACCAAATAGTTTTGGAAACAAACCAGTCAAAAAGTTCTTCTATGGTCCAGCCTTTGGGCATATACTTTTAGCGAGGATTAATAATCTTGAAATTGCTTATATCATATATCACATCTTTTTTTTCAACAACTATTCTCCATTTTTTCCGTCGAGCAACTCTCTCAAGATTCAGGTTGGGATTGAAAGCGATTGGATGAGAAACCATTTTGAGAAAACTAATATCTGACTCCGTATCTCCTATCCCCCACGACCCTTCCAGAGTCATATTTTTTTCAGAAATATACTGACCCACCAAATGTCCTTTGTGTTTTACTGGTTCAAAAATAGTTCTTCCGGTATAAACTCCCTTGCCATCCGTTTCATAAACTGACCCAAAAACATCATCAAACCTCATATACCGGTTATACTCCTTCACAATTTCAACAGGGGAACCGGAAATAGCGATTATAATATATTTTTCTTTTCTTAGTTTTTTTATCAAATCGCGGCTGAAGATATAAACGCGATCTTTGTTAAATTCGGCTACTTTGCGGCTGGCGCTAACAATATCTTTTTGGGAACACCCTTTAAGTTCTCTTTCATAAGTGCTTACAATACTTTTTCGATATTCTTCATATGTTCCCCGATGTTCCAGCCAATTAGCATAAATTCGCACCAAATTTCTTCGGGCTTCTTTTGAAAAAATTCCTTGCCAGGAAAGCTCATCAATCAACTCAAAATGAAGATTTTTGCGAAAAACCGTTCCGTCAATATCAAAAATAGCCAGCTTATTGTTTTTTTTCATATTCTTCAAAACTAAGACTTGCTCGGCTAAAGCTTAGGCCCGGAAACCAGAAAATAGGCCGCTATACCAAACGCCACGGAGACATTGAGAGATTCTTTTCTACCAAACATGGGTATTTCAACTATCTCATCGCACTTTTCAAGAATCGCTTTACTCAGCCCCCGAACTTCATTTCCCAAAACAAGACACAAATTCCCTCTGCTCCTAAAAGAAAAGAGATTTTTGCTTCTTTTGTTCTGCTCAACCGCTACAATTTTGATTTTTTCCTTTTTGAGTTTCTTGAGAACGGAATTTATATTTTTGGCTTTTTCCCAAGGAACCAATTTTTCCGTTCCCAAAGCCGTCTTCGCAATACCTGAATGAGGCGGGGTCGGCGTATATCCTGTGAGATATATTTTCGCTACCCCCGCCCCGTCAGCTGTGCGAAAAATAGAACCCACATTATAGGCGCTGCGAATATTGTGACAAACCACTGCGATTTTCACCTTATTTTTTCCTGCCATTTTTTCCGTTGCCCTCATGAAGATCGCGAATTCTCAAATAGATCCCCCAGATACCAACCAAAATAGCCAAAACCAACCATTGAGTTGCCGCCAGCCAAATTGTATCCGGTTTCAACGCCCAGCTCAATACCGCCATAAAAGTCAAAGTAACCGAGAGAATAAAGAATATATCCGATGTTGACTTTATACCCATTTTACACCTCCTTTCATAATTTTATTTTTATTTTTTGACCTGATTATATATTAGCAAATTTTTCATAAAAACAAAAGTCAAATCCCAGATAAAATTACGAAATACGAATAGAACGAAATACGAAAATATTAGGAGTTGGGCAATTTCACAGACAGATAAATCCCAAATCCAAAATTCCAAATCCAAAACAATATCAAAATTCTAATGACCAAAATAGGAAAACTTGTTTTGAAAATTGGAATTTTGAATTTGGAACTTGTTTTGGATTTTGAGCTTTGGATTTTGGATTTCCTATTGTTTTGGATTTTGAGCTTTGGATTTTGAAATTTCCCATCGTTTGTCATTTTGGTACTTTGGCGCTTTGGCATTTGGCATTTGTTATTCATTATTTTAGTAATGAACAACTATCGGTGTTCCAATCTCCGCCCAGTTATATACCTTAGCCGCCGGACCCACGCCTAGCCGCACGCAACCGTGAGAAACAGGAATTCCCAAGTGACTGGCGCCTTCTTTGTAACCATTCTTCCATTCCGGGAGCTCATGAATACCGTGACCAGCGCTTGTAAACTGCATAAAATACGGCATATAGAGATTATATTTTCTCGACCACGCCCGGCCCCGCTTAGCTATCACTCTAAATGTTCCCGTCGGCGTTGCCATTCCTCTTTTGCCGGTAGAAACTTTATAAGTGCCAAGTCGCTCGCCGTTTTCGAAAATTGAAAGCTGTTGTTTTGCCAAATTGATATCAATATATTTTCCTTCCTTAATTTTGGCTTCCGGAGAAGCTACTTGAGCTGCTGGAACTTCACCAGCTTTGTTTTTTTCCGGCAAAACAACTTCTTCCACCGGCGGCGGTGGTGGAGGAGAAGGCTCTGTCTTGAAATTGGCTCGAAAAATCTCCGGCATATCTTCGGCCGAAATCTTTGCCGCTGCTGGCGCCAGCCTTATACTCACTGCATAATCACGCGCGTAATCAAATTTGGCTTTTGGCGAAAGGGTGAAATTTTTTTTCTCGCTGTCATAATTCAAATCAAAACTGCCAGAAGGCTCTACAACAAAATTCACATCATAGCCAGCCGTAGATTTATCAAAAGAGATTTTAACCAACGAATCAATTTTTACGTTAGGATCTCCACTAACTGGATTTATGGAAACAACCTGAGGAGCAGTTTCAGAGCGAAAAGAAAGAACAAGCGGCGAAACATTTTTTTTGAATAACTTGCTCAGAGAATAACCGGCTTGGGGATTAATTTTCACCTGATATTCCTTTCCCGGTTCAAAAAAATTGTCCGGCTTGATTTCCAACTTTCGAAAATTCTCTTTCCAGACAAAGTTGACTTTTGTCGGTGGAAAAATTTCAAGATTTTTCTCAATGTTTGAAGCTAAGGATGAAAAACTTGGCGGGAACATCTCGCTTGAAGACAAGGGCAAGTCAAAATTGACGACCACCGAATCGCCTGGTTTTATTTGATTTTTTTCAATTTTAGCCGAAAAACCAAATTCCCCCGAGGCATATTGAGTCTCAAAAATAAAAAAAAGCGCTAAACTGCCCAAAAAAGCATAAGCTATATCTGCCCAAAAAGAAGAATACCAAGACTTTTTTTCCTTGAGTTCACCAAATTCCATTTCACTTCTATTCTAGCAAAAATATTTCTTAAACAAAAAAGCGGGCATCACCCGCTTTGAAACTTCCTCTTTTTCTTTATTATTTTAGCACAAAATCGGACTTTGGGCAAGAGCAAAAATTTAGAACAACGGCTCAACTGAGCAGCCAACAAAAGAAGCTTCTCGAGTTTACCTATCTCGTCGGCAGGCAAGCCTCCCTAACCTTGCTACGACAAGCGCTGCCAGCAAACGCTCGAGATATTTTGGGCAGAGAGATGAATATTCCGCTATAAATTTCAAAGATTTCTGAATTCTTTCCTTATATCTTTATAATCCGGAATGGTCTGGACAACCAAATCCCAAAACCTCTTTGAATGATTGAATTCTTTGAGATGACAAATTTCATGAACAATTAGGTAGTTCAAATATTTTTCTGGAAGATAAACAATTTTATAATTGAAACTCAAATTCCCTTTTCGACTGCAGCTTCCCCATCGAGTTTTCTGATTGCGAATGGAAACACGCTGATACCGGAAATTGTAGACGGTGTTCAGTTCTTCAATTTTTCTTTTAGCTAACTCGAGCGCCTTTTCTTTGCACCTCAAATACTCTCTGCGGCTTGATTTTGGCAAGGACACCACTGGTTTTTTTTCTTGCGCTAGCTTAATTTTTCGCAAGAGCCAACTTGCTTTTTGGCGAAGAAAATTTTCTGCTTCCGCAAAATCCATGCCCCCGGGGACAGTAACTGCAACTCGCGCTTGATTCGCTGGCGTTGCTTCGGAAGCTGGCTTACTAAAGTAACAAGATGGATAGTGAGAGACAGTGATCCGCAAGTATTTCGCTCGACTGCTTCTTGAAAGATGATATTTTATATTTTTACTACCCAGCGTAATGATTCTTTCCACTTGTTTTTCTTGGAAATTTAATTTTTCCTGAAAGTAGTCATCAAAATCAGAACTCTACTTCCTCTTCCAGCTCTTTTTTCACTTCCTCAAATTCATTCTCAACCTTTTTGAGTCTCTCGCGGCTGGCTTTGATGAGAGCAATACCTTCTCTTACTTTCTCAATTCCCTTCTCAACATCCACTTCTTCTTGATTTTCAAACCACTCAACAATTTCTTCAAGCTTTTTGAGGGATTGGGTGAGATTGATTTCTTTTGGCATAAATTTATAATACAAATATGCAAATCTTATGCAAATATAGCGGATATGCGAATTATTCTTTAGCGTCGGGATTGATAATTCTTTTGGGAACTAAATATTTCTGGTGAAAATTTACCAGCAATCCCAGTTTTAAATTGAAAATCTTCAAATACCGCTGGACTTGATAATATTCTTCCCTGCCGACTAATCTCCTTGCTTTCACTTCTATTATAATCCTGTTGCCAACAATAAAATCAACTCTATTGCTATTATTTTTTAATAAATCATTTTCCCTACTAATACGAACTTCTCTCTTGTATGGAATATGCCTCTCTATAAAAATTTTCTCAATCGCATCACAATATTGAGTTTCCCTGCAAAAACTACCAAGTTCATTGCGAACTTTGAAAAAAATTCCGTTGAGGGTATATAACAACTCAGGATAAATAATATTTGCTAGTCTTTTTGTTTTATGTTTCTATTCGCGTTTATTTGCATATTCGCCATATTTGCATTTCATTCGCGGATTTGTATTATATTTGTTTTCAGTTCTCCGTCACTCACTTTTATATCCACTTCCTCGCTCACTTTCACTTGCTTCACACTTCGCACAATTTTTCCCCTGACACTCACCAAACTATAGCCCAGCTTCAACTGCCGTTCCGGATTATAAATTTTCAGCTGGTCTTCAAAATTTTTGATTTGTCTTTTTATATTTTCAACCGCCCCTGAAAATCCCGATGAAATATCTTTTGAAAAATTCCTGATTCTTTCTTTTCCGAAAAATATCGCCTGCCCGATTTTTTCCGCTTCGCGATGAAGAATATGCCTTGCTCTTTCAAACCGCTCAAAAATTCTCGAAAGATAAGAAAGCAAATTTCTCTCCATCGCTTCCACTTTATGCAAAGCTTCTTCCCAAGATCTAGTGAGTTCCACAGCTGCCGCAGTAGGAGTGGAAACAGCTTTATCCGCCGCCAGCGCCGCCAGCGGCATATCCTTTTCGTGTCCAATTCCAGCCAAAATTGGAATCTTAGAATTGACAATTTCCCGAACCAACGCTTCTGTGTTGAAAGCCTGCAGACTCTCCAGGCTTCCTCCGCCCCGCGTCAGCACTATAGCGTCTAAGTCGGGTATGTTTTCATTAAACCATCTTATTCCTCTGATCAAGTCAAAAACTGCTTGTTTTCCTTCCACTCGTGAGTCAAAAAATTTTATCTTAAAACCAAATTTTCCCAAATTACTTGTGAAATCCCCGATAGCTGCTCCTTGGTGCGAAGTAACAAGACCTATCCGGTGGGGAAAGTCAGGAATTGGTCTTTTTCTTTCTGGCCGGAATATTCCTTCCTCCTCTAGTTTTCGTTTCAGCTCGTCGTAGGCTTTTTTGAGCGCCCCTTCGCCAACCACTTCAATAAGTCTAGTTTGAAAAGACAACCGTCCGTTGGGCTTGTAAACCTGAGGATATCCCCAAATTATAATTTCCATCCCTTCTTCAATTTCTACCCCGGAAATCTCATAATCTTGCGCCCAAATAAAACAATTCAAAAGACTTTCATCCTTTTTATCTTTGATACCAAAAAAAATATAGCTTCCTCGATTTTCAAAG
>Ga0078972_1017654_pt1 | contig 10174 bp, 9 predicted proteins | sample YelNatPaOPGAMG01_FD_67568 | JGI IMG/M metagenome (GOLD analysis project Ga0078972, IMG submission 67568) | Hot spring thermophilic microbial communities from Obsidian Pool, Yellowstone National Park, USA - OP-RAMG-01 (SPADES assembly) (version 2) | ecosystem: Environmental > Aquatic > Thermal...
AGGCTCTCATTCAGCATCACGCTTACGCAGGAAAACGGGCACGCCATCAACTTTCTCCAAGGCTCTTCTCTCGACATATACGTTATGGACTCTGAGGGCTACTGGCACAAGACAGAGCCTAGTCAGTTCTACTATGAGGGCGGAGGGAACTTCGTCGTTACCCTCTCCCTCGCAGGCTGGCAATCTCCCCAAGCAATTAAAGTCGTCATCACAGACCCAAGGGGCATAATCGTTCGGCTTTACTTCTAGATGGAGGCCTTAGGTTGATGAAAGGATCCGAAAGCCAAGGACGACCGGAAGCCAGATCTTTTGAAGCAAGTGGCAATATAATGTTGGCTGGTGGGGAATATTGCACACAGCTCTAACTCATCTTTTGGGAACCACAGCAATTCTAATGGTCATGTCCATACTGATATTCGCCATCTACCGAGTAGGAACTTTGCAGAGTGTCGATATATCAAAGCGCCAGCTTCAGGAGATAACTGACTACGTAGCGCAGAATTTCTATGACATGATCCAGACAGCCGTCAACTTCTCTAGCCCGAATACGATCATCATAAAGGAACTGAACATTCCGATATCTGTTGGGGGAAACGGATATACGATTTCTCTGAGCAACGCCAGTGGAAGCCTTAAAGTTATGGCATGGGTTGATACTGAGCCATTGATTGCGGCCCAATCCCTCCTTCCTGTAAATGGCACGAGCATCAAGATTCGTATCAATGTCAACGAGGGAAGTGACTTGGGTGGAGCCATAGTTAGAGCGCCACTACACAGTGGCTCTAGCATTCCAGTTGCATTTGTGCAGATAGATGGTGAAAAGGTCGTGATAGGCCTGGGAACCAAGAAGGTGTGAAGCATACATGCACATCATATACGACTACATAGCGATGGCAACTATCTTCGTTCTCATATTCACATTCTCAACAGCTTCGCTACTGAACGTCGTCGAGCTTCCTGTCCGCCACATCACGGAGCAGCAGCTTTTCACAAGGGCTGACTCTGTTCTAGGAAGCCTTTTGGGATACTTGGGAGAGCCAAAGAATTGGGGGGAAAACATAACGCTCCGCCCTGAAGAACTCAAGGCTGTTGGACTTTCTAGAACCACGAAGACCGACGTTATATACGACCTTGATCCGGACAAGCTTTCAAGACTAATTCCAATAGATACTGGAGCTTCAATAGATAAAAGCACGCTCTACCGCCTGCTTAACCTCGGCAACGATTACAGGTTCTTCCTGCGCCTAACACCAGTGCTGAACATATCGATCACGCCTCTTGGCTACGTCCCAAGCCCACCAGCACCCAAAGAAGGACTTTACACTTCAAAGTTCCTGGTTACAGTCACGACACATGAGCTGACTCCTGTCGGCAACGTGAACCTGACCGTCTACGTCCTGACAGCCTACTACGATGTTTCAAACAAGCTGATCTACTATGTGACGAATGAGACCAAATCAGCTACTACGATGTGGAACGGCAGCGCAACCTTCGATTACACAACTTTCATGACAGAGCTTCTGGAAAAAGAGGGGCCAAGTTCTACAAAACTCGTTGGCTCACTTCTCGTCATCATAGGCAACTTCTATGGGATGCAGACCGTCTACGTCTACAAGTGTAGCTATACTGGAGAGCCAACTATCGAGGGGATAGTACTGGGCAAGTACCTAATCTTCGAAGATTCTGGGCCTGGACCTATCTTTATTCCGATAGGAGGAAAAAGCAAGAAGCTTGGGGCGGATAAGTGGGACTCTTCAGAATGTACCTTTGGTGGTGTCGTGGTGACAGCTGTTGAAAACTCAACTATCTATGGAAAAGCCCCCTGGCTTACCATCCACGATGGAAAGCGCTTCCAAGTGCTCGAGCTCACCTACCTCGAACCTGACATCTACTATATTGTCCTCGTCGCCAAGTACCAGGGAGATTACTTCTTGGTAGTATTCCCAAGGATACCTGTCAACTTCCAGGTCGGAGATGTTGTACCAAGGGGGACGCAGGTGGTCGGCATCAGGAGGATAGTTTTCGTCGAGAAGATGGCTTTCTTTGCCGACTTCTACTTCTGGAGGACTTTCAGTTGAGGAGCAAAAGCCGGTCCAGAGGTGGGCAGCTTCGGGTTCTCGAAGCTACGATAGCCTCGATAGTGGTCTTCTTCTCATTCCTGACCGTTTCTTACTTCACCAGGAATCCAAGGGTCTGGACGACCAGCAGGGCCGAGGACCTTACGAGGATGGGATATAATGTCCTGCACAGCCTTTCAGTTACTGGAGTACTTGACAACATTGTTGCAAGTGGTAAGATCGGCTGGGAACAAGATCTAAAGTTTGTGCTCGATGCCCTGCTTCCATCGACTTCCTACTACAACATGAGCGTTTACAAGGTTCTCTCTTCCGAAACCCAGGAGGTTGGGCTTTCCAAGCTAAATTCAATCAAGATCACAAACGCCGAATCCGGGTCTGCTTTCATCTACTCCCCAGAGGTTATCTCGGTCTCCTACCTCTTCACATCTATGAAGGGAGATGTGTACCTTCTCGTCCTCCAGCTTGCAGAGATAATGGGCGAGACGACACAGTAAACGGTCCAAACCAGGCTGAGGCAACCCAGAGTAAAAACGTTTTTATTCCTTCCTCCAGGACCGCCGTTGAAAGATTTGAGAGCTTCTGTCCTGAGGGGCGCCGAGCGCGGCCTAGTCCTGAAGGAGGCTATTCTGGAGAACTTCATGAGCTATGAGTATGCAAGGATCCCATTCTCGCCAGGCCTGAACCTGGTCTGTGGCCCAAATGGCGCAGGCAAGTCCTCCATACTTCTCGCGCTTTCAGTCGCTCTCGGACAGGCCTACACAGAGAGATCGAAGAAGCTTGCCGATCTGATAAGAAGGGGCAAGGACATTGCGAGGGTAACGCTTGTGTTCGACAACTCTCCAGGTTCGGACGGAAGGAGGCCCGTTCCCTCAGTAAGGTCCAACGAGCTGACCCTTACCAGATACCTGAAGGCAGATGGCGATTACTGGTACCAGATCAACTTCTCGCCAGCCTCGAAGGCCGAGATAGACGATATGCTCTCAAGCTTCGGCATCGATCCTGAGAACATGCTCATAGTGATGCACCAGCACATGATCGAGGAGTTTACCGTCATCTCCCCCCAACAGAAGCTCGCCCTGGTTGAGAAGGCAACAGCCATATCAAAGCTTAGGGAAAGGGTGCTTGAGTCTTACACAACATTACGGAGCGTGATGAGTGAGGAGCAGAGCGTCAAGGCACTTCTCGAAGAGGCCCAGAAGACGCTCGGTAACTGGAAGCTTGAGCATGAGAAGCTCATGAGAAGGAAGGAGCTGCTCGCTGAGAGAAGGAAGCTTCAGCTTGAGTATGCTTGGGCCCAGTTCAAGAAGCAGCTCTCAGCCGTCGAAGCTCTAAAGCAGAGGCTTGCCTCGGTCGAGGAGGAGGTGAGAGCGAGCACCGAGAGGGCCGAGAGAATAGCTGCAGAGGCCTCCGTAGCTAGAGAGAAGCTCGAATCCTCAAGATTTGAGTACCGAAGGCTCTTCCTGAAGCTCGTCGAGGAGGAGAAAGTACCGAACAGCTCCGAGGCCGTGAAGCTCAGGGAAATGATCGTTAGGACTGAGAATGAAATCACAAAGAACATAGATGCTTATGTTGATCTCAGGGTCAGAGAGGCTATGGCAAGGCACAGGCTCGGGGAACTGGAATCTGAGAGAAGGGAAGTGGAGAGGAGGCTTTCCGATGCATCATCGACCCTGAATGAGCTGCAATCTTCTGCCGAGAAGGTTGGCCCGATCATCGAAACCTCTAGGGATCCGGAGGAGGTCAGGAAGGACATCGATGCAAACCAGATAGCAATTGCCTCGCTCGGAACCGTTCTCGAGAACGCAGGCGAGATGTATGATTCTTACAGGAAAACCTTCGAAGACCTAAAGGATAAGGCCGGACAGGTAGCTGAGAACAGGGCAATGGTCCTCAAGGAGCTGGACATCAGGAAGGAGGTTTGGAAAAGGGCAGTGGAGGGCCTCCTTTCCAAAGTGAGTGATGCATTCAGGGAGAATCTCGAGAAGGTTGGTGCAACCGGCTATGTGAGCCTTGTGAATCCGGACGACCTTGAGAATGCTGGAATCGAACTTTTAGTAGGCTTCGGAGGAGCCAACCCAACAGCGCTGAATTACTACACGCAGAGCGGAGGGGAGAGGAGCGTATCGGTGATAGCATTCCTGCTTGCGCTTCAGAGCAGCATATTATCTCCCATAAGGGCAGTTGACGAATTTGATGTCCACATGGATCCTAGGAACAGGGAGGCATTTCTGAGGATGATCGTGGAGATGTCGAAGAGGAACCCGGGCCTGACCTACATCTGCATAACGCCCGGACAGATACCGCCTATCATCGAGGAATCATCCGTCCTTGTCGTGCAGAACAACTACGGCATATCTACCGTTGGAGTTGTGACAAAAGGTGCAAGATGATCAGGCAGCGGTTGAAGCATCTGAAGCCCTAGAGGTTGTCGACAGAATAATCCAGCTCTGCATCGATGCTGATAGTGGCAGAGCCGATCCTTTTGCCTTCGATGTCAAGGCTCAGCTCGAGAAGCTCAGGTCCTTGCTCTCGCTTTGGAAGACTACATCGCAGCTTTCAAAGGATGTTGAGGCTGTTTACAGGATCGCTTTGCTGATTAGGCTCCAGGAGGAGGTTGTGAAGCACAGGTCGTCGCTACTTTACACAGACCCTCTGCTAGTGGAGCTGAAGATACTGGCATCCGATCCCCGAGAGCTGGCAACGGCCTTCCTCAGGGCATGGAGACCGATCGTGGCGCTCCAGCAAGTCAATCTCGAGCTTCTAAGGTTAGCATACGGCTACTGGTCGAACCTCAGGAGACTGCGCCTTGACCAGTATGATACCAGCATGTTGCCTTCCAAACTTGGCATCGAGCAGCTGAAAGCAATGGGAGTGCTCTCCGACGAGATACCGAGCAAAGTTCTAGAAGAGATGCACCAGGAGCTTGTCGCCAAGTGTGGCGATGGCATGGTGAATTACTGGGAGTTCGTATCGCAGGGAGACTTTGCATCAACGGTCAAGAGGGCGGTGCTTGTCAGTTTCCTTGTCACCCTTGGCTACGCAGAGCTTGAGATCGAGCCGCTGGAGAACAGGATCTGGCTTAAACCAAAGAAGCCTCCAGGCATACCTGAGGCAGCGGAGAAGAAGTCTTTGGTCGTCTCGATAAAAGCTTGAGGAGAAGTTCGAATGGCAGAGGCTGAGTTATCTTCCAAGGTAAGGCGGGCTGGCCAGATGCTCCTTTACCAAAGGCACAGGGTGCCTGGCGTCAAGGGCTATGAGCTGAGGCGCTCCCTAGGCAAAGGATACATGCGCATCATCAAGATCCTTAGGGCTCAGCTCGAGAATATTGGCTTGACCATCAAGATCATGCCCGAGTCTGATTCGCCTGTAAATGAAGACAACGAGGAGGAGTTATCGTCTGCAAGGTTCTTTGTTGTCTTGAAGGATCCGCTTTCGCTCTACGATGCTTCCACAGCTGGTTGGAGTATAGACGATCTTTCAGGCTTGGCGGTCGTTCTCTCCACAATAATTTCTAGGAGGGGAAAGGCACCGAGGAGGGAGGTCGAGAGGATCCTTAAGGAGAAGTTTCCAGATTGGAAGGCCGATATGTTCATTGAGCGATACATCCGCCGTGGCTACATCTCGATGGACGATAACAACAATCTTATACTAGACTGGAGGAGCAGGGGAGAACTCGACCTCCAGAAATTGTTGCAGTACGTCTTGGGTGCTGGCATCTCAGAAGCAAGCCCTCAATCGGATAAGTTCGAAACCCAATCCAAATAATTTCTATTTATGGCTGGTTTTGATAAGCTTGCTCACATCGAAACCTTTTGACTTTACAGACTCTATTATTCGGGAAAATAGTTCACCATCCATCTGCGGCGTCCTGCTCAATATCCAGAGATACTTGCGGTTTGGTGTGCCTACAACCGCATAATCATACTCCTTTCCCAAGTCTATAATCCAATAATCAGCGGAGAATGGCCAGAAGAATGTTACTTTAAGTTTCGCTCCAGTATTCTTGTCTACGACTTTTGCTTTGCCCTTTGCCTGTTTCAGCTTGCCACTCTTTAAGCACTCATTGAGTACGGAGATATTGCCATTTTTAGATAAGCTATAAGTCGCCGTTATGTCAGTACAGTCATCCTCAAATCTAAATGGAAGGCGTGCAATCTCATACCATTTGCCCAGATACCTCTCTAACTCTACATGAGGCACGACTTCAAGAGAATTATGTTCCTCTTTCATCAAACGATCACACCTTTAACCTCGGGCAGGTTTTTAAATATGTTATTGTTATACACTAGTTGTATTAAATTAATTTTTCATTTCGTATAGTGGTGCCATTTCGTTTTGGCTTACATGGCTAGGAAACTTCCAGGAAAAATATGCTTATACCGTCGACTAAGCCCCATTTTGACTTATTCTAAAAATAAGAAGTTGACTATGCAAATGATTGCCATAGGCTACACTGTCGGGAATTTTAATATAAGTCAATGCGATGCGATGATATAGAGCCATGGTCTTGTCAATTAATGATGTGGAACAATAGTTGGTGCACTCACAGGTTTTTGCCAAAGTTTTTCCATCTTTCAGTACCCCAATAATGATGCTTCGTTAAACACTCCTAATGAATTTTAATTCCAGAATTTGATAATAGCTGCAAGATATTTCATGATCAGAGATTTTTCTCAACTCTACGCTCGCTTATGCATCGAAACTTTTTCTATAGGACTATCTACTGCGTTGCTAGATCATCCATTGTCCCATATTGCTTTTCTTCCTGTGCAATCTCCTGGCTGTATTCATGCTGTTGTAGTGCCCCTTTCTCAATCATCTCCTGCATTTGCCTCCTTATGCTCGATGGTTCTCTGCTTAGATTGAACATGTCCGAGAACATGGTTGTCGTCGAAAGAAGGAGCGTCCTCCCCACCTTCGCCCCTTTCAAAAACCCTCCCTTCATGAGTTCCTTTACATGATCATATGCTTGGGGGCCCCTCATCTTCACCAGCTGAGATTGTGTCAGTGGTTGTTTCAGGGCGACAAGCGAAAGCGTCCTTAACGCTCCCTTCGTGATGAGCGGCCTTGCAGACACCCTTCTGACAGCCTCAGCATACTCGCTTTTTACTCGCATCACGAAGCGCTCATCTGGCAGCTCGACCACCTCGACCGCCCCATCATTTTTCCTGTAAAGTTCGGCAACGGCCCTTGACAGCTTTTTCGTTTTTGCCCGGCTCCTGAGCTTGCTTACCGAACCTAGGGTCTCGATGTCGAGGGGGCGCCCAGCCACGAATAGGGCTGCCTCAATCACCTTCTTGGCCAGTTCCTCGTCCAGTTCCGCCATCTTCTTCTCCTTCCCTTATCCGCCCTATCCATATCTCTTTAGTCTCTTCTTCTTGGCTTATGTCGATAAATCCCCTCATTGCCAGGAATAGAATTATTATGAAGGTCCTCACCACCTCGATGATCTTCATCCCCTCCACCAAGTAGCTAAAACTCACCGCTTCATTCTCCTCTAGAATTTTTTTGATTCTCTCCTGGAGGCTCTTGATATGCGCATCAAGGTTCACCATGAACTCATCAGGTTGCTCAAGGAGTGGGGGAAGAACATCTGGAGCCTCTTCCTTCTTTTCAGGCATCTGTGTCAAGATCGCCGCCATCAACGCTTGTGCCAGGTCGGAGAGCGATATCTTACCATGTGGCACGACAATCGGGATGTTCAGAGGTGGTGGAAGGACCACATCGAGCTCCTCCTTTGGCTCGGGTGGTTTTGGAGGCTCCTCAAGTTTGAGAAGAAGCTCCGACTTTCTCCTGAATATGATTGTGGAGGAGAGAAGTGCCACCCCTGAAGCCTCGAACTCGATGTGCCCGACCCGCCTTATTTCAGATGTTATGGTTTCGAGCAGCGCCCTTAGGTCAACTTCCCAGGGGTGCGTCTTCTGAAGCTTTACGATGTCGAAAAGGATCGATACGGGTGGTCTGACCCATATTGGTTTAGCATTATCGCCGATCATTCTGCAGCCTTCCTCGCTGGCATCTCGACGATCCTCGTCGTCCCCTGGTTGGTATATGCTCCAAGTACTCTGTGGGCTTTGCTAGCAACGACATCTCTCAATGTGATGACTATCATCTGGCTGGTAGCCGACCTTTCCCTCACCAGTTCCGCAAACCTCTCCGCATTTACAGGATCAAGGTGTGCATCAACCTCATCCATAACATAGAAAGGGGCGGGCTTGAGCTCCTGCATCGCAAATATGAAAGACAGAGCGGAGACCGACTTCTCGCCACCGCTCACCCCGCTTACGAGCCTAGGGCTCTTTGATGGAAATTGCACGAACATGTCGAGTCCTCCAGAGAAGGGATCTTCAGGGTTCTCAAGCTGGAGCCATGCCTTCCCTCCTGTGATCTTTTCGAAGAACAAGCCGAAAGATCTGTTGATCGATTCTAGAGCCTTCATGAACGCCTCCTTTTTCTTCGACTCGATCTCCTCCATGAACCGGACGATGCTCGTCCTTTCAGACTCGAGTTCGTTCCTTCTTACGGAGAGCACCTTGAAGTTCTTGTATTGCTGAGCATATTGGTCTATCGCCAAAAGGTTTAGTGGGCCTATGCCTTCAGCCTCCTTTCTCATTTCCTCAAGCAACTCAAGGGCAGCTTCGAGTTCCTGCTCAGGAAAGCTTATGGGGGCTTCATATCCAAGCTTCTTCAGTTCCTCTAGCTTCTCGTTCTCCTGCAGCTCAGCTCTCTCGACATCGAACCTTGCCCTGCTAAGTGCTTCCCTGCTTTCCTCGAGGATTCGATTCGATTCAGCAAGTTCGATTGATAGCCTCTCGATTTCAGATTCGAACGCCTTCCTTTTCTCTCTGGCTTGCTCCATGAGGAGCGAAAGGTCCTTCCTCTTCCCCTCCAAGGCATTGAGTTGGGCTTCGAGCACCTCCCTCTCCTTCTCAAGTTCTTTAATTCTCGACGATAAGGTTCCGATTTGCATCCTAAGTTGCTTTGCCTGCCCCTTCAGTCTCTTGGCTGTTGGCTCGTAGAACGCCTTGATGTTTTTCAGAGAGTTCGAGATCCGGTTGCAGACTGAGTTAAACTCCTCCTCAGTCTTCGAGACCTTTCTCGAGGCTCTTGCCTCCTCCTTCTCGAGGGTTGCAAGGTATTTTGAGTAGGCGATACCCCTCACCTGCTTGAGTTTTTGCCTTAGGTTACCTATCCTTGCCCTCAGCTGCGCCCTTTTAGAGATCTTATTCTCAATACCATCTTTCATGCTTTCAATAATTTCTTTGTTTCTTTCAATGTTGCTTATCGTTGCCTGGAGGTTTCTTGCAATTCTGTCCGCCTCGATCTTTATGTTCCTGGCCTCTCCCTCTATAAGCTGCAAGCTTCTTTCAGCCAAGGCCTTCTCCTCGGCAAGCGCATCCAGCTCCTTCCTCAGCCTCTCTGCATATTCCTCCCTCCTCCTCTGCTGCACATCCAGCAACTTCGACAGGTTAGACTCCAACCTCTCGACAGCATGGCTTGGCGGAAGCAAAGCCAGTATATCGACCGGCTTCCTATAATAGCCTCCCACTATGCCCCCGCTGGGTTCGAACACCTCACCTCCTGAAGTTACGGCCCTCAAACCCTGGCGGGAAGCTTCTATTGCATCGAGCGTCGAAGAGGCCAAGACCGTGTCCCCAAAGACCTTGCATACCGCCTGCCCTATGTTTGAATCGTACGTAATAACGTCCACAGCGCGCCTCACCTTGCCAGTAAGTGCCTGGGGAACTTCGAGTGCCTTCGCCTCTGTCTCGCTCAATGGTATGATCTTGATCCTCCCAAGCTTACTGTTCTTGAGGGTTTCAGCACAGATGAGGGCTGTCCGAAGGTCCTTCACCACTATCGCCCTCATCCACCCATCCGAGGCCGACTCAATCGCTACCCTGTCTTCTTCCCTGAAGCTTATCAGGTCCGAAAGCTTCCCAAGAACTCCTTCCAACGAAGACTCCTGCTTCAGCTGCAGTATCTTCATCACAGCTCTCTCTTCGTCCGCAATAGTTTGGACTATCTCCTTCCTGGTCTCAGCCTGGATCAGAGCTCCCTTAACACGTCCTATGAGCTCTGTCAGCTCGCCGATC
>Ga0078972_1017655_pt1 | contig 10174 bp, 10 predicted proteins | sample YelNatPaOPGAMG01_FD_67568 | JGI IMG/M metagenome (GOLD analysis project Ga0078972, IMG submission 67568) | Hot spring thermophilic microbial communities from Obsidian Pool, Yellowstone National Park, USA - OP-RAMG-01 (SPADES assembly) (version 2) | ecosystem: Environmental > Aquatic > Thermal...
GTTTAAATGGATATTGTAAGCCTGCTTTTGACTGTAATTCTTTAGATGGTTGGTATAGTACTGGAGAAGAAAAATGTAGTTCTACTTATGAATGCGGAATTGGTGAGAAACAAGTTAAAGAGGAATACAGAGATTATTACCCAATTGTTTCTAATCCAACGTCTTCCTCGGATTGTTCTTTTGTTGTTAAAGATGTAAGATGGAATACTATTGGTAGTTGCTATCTATCATGTCCGAATGGTTACTATTGTGATAATGGTCTTTGTAAACTTATTCCTAAAAATTGTGAGGTAAAAATTTGGGTTAAAGAAGAGAATACTAACTTGCCTATAGGAAATGCTAATGTTTGTTTCAATAGCAAATGCTACTTAACAGATTCTAACGGTTTTGTTTCATTTTACGTAAATGCTGGAACGTATAATTTACAAATAAGTAAAGATGGTTATGTAACAAAATCCCTAACAATAACTTGTCAGGACTGTGGAAATCCCATATATCAAACAGTGACTCTACAAAAAATCAAAACTTGCTTCGATTGCAATATTTTAGATGGCTGGTATTATACGACTGAATCTTACTGTGATACAGGAGGTTTTGAGTGCGGAAATGGGATATTGATGAGAAAAGAAGAATACAGAGATTATTATGGTTGTGTTGATTCATCATTACAATGCACAAACTATAAGGTTGTAGCTTATAGGTGGGTAGATGACGGATATTGCCAAAAAAATTGCAGTAGTGGCACTTGTGAAGAAGGTCTTTGTAAACAACCTATAAAGTTCCAAGACGTTCAGTTAGCATCATCTTATCAGGAATATGAACATCCTAAACCTGAAGAAACTAGAATAGATTTGTGGATATTACTAGTTTGTTTAACAGCTTTTCTTCTTATTCTACTACTTTTCACGAAAAAGAGAAGAAGCAGCGAAGAAGATTGCTAAAAATAAAACTTTTAATTAAAACAACAATAATTTAGATGAAAGGAAAGTTTATAGTTTTTGAGGGAATAGATGGCGCCGGCCTAACAACACAAGCAGAATTACTAGAAAAGCACTTAAAAAACAAAAAATATGAAGTTGTTTTAACAAAAGAACCAACAAACAACTTAATTGGAGGTATAATAAGAGCCGCTTTGAAAAGAGAATGGATAACATCAAACAGGACATTGCAATTATTATTTTCCGCTGATAGGGCTCACCATCTTGAAAAAGAAATAATTCCAGCTTTAGAAAATGGTAAAATTGTTATTTCTGATAGATATTTCATTTCAACAATTGCTTATGGAATGATAGAATTGGAAAAAGATTGGCTAAAAGCTCTTAACTCAAAGTTTTTGTTACCAGATATAATTTTCATAATCGATATTCCGGTAGAGGTTTCAATAGAAAGGATAAAAGCGAGTAGATTTGGATTTGAGCTTTTTGAGGAAAAGAAAAAGCTTGAAAAGATAAGGAATAATTTTCTTGAGCTCTCGAAAGAATACAAAAATTGCTTTGTGATTAATGGAAACAGAAGTATAGAAGAAGTTCACAAAGAAATTGTTAAAATGGTAGAGGAAAAACTAAAGCTCTAGCTGTGCCAATCTTTTTAAAGCATTTAATTTTTCTTTCTTTTCGATTTCTGCTTTTTCTAAAATTTCCTTTAATGTTCTTATGCTCTCAGAATAAGTTGGTAAATCTACACGCCAGGGTACTCCATCCTTGCCACCATGTGAAAATGTATACTTAACCGGATCTACCCAACTTGCTTCTTTTCCGTAGACTAGTTTTGCTATTAAAGCAAGAGCTCTAACAGTTTTTGGACCAACTCCTTCGAAAGCAACAAGCTCTTCATAATTTTTTGGATCAAACTCATGCAAGTCCAAAAGTTTCTGATAAACCTTTATATCAAAAGTATGCTCTACTGGCATTTTCAGAAACTTATACAAGCTATAAGGCGAAGAAAAATATTTTTTAAGTTTTCTTACATCTTCTTTAACAATATCAACGCTCGCTTTTCTCGCTTCTTCACTTTCTTTAGCAACCATATTTAAAACGTTCTCTTCTTTAAAACCAACTATTGCCGTATGTGGCTCAACAACAAAAGAATTGAATGAAAAAGAAAGCCAATGATATCTTCTTGCTAACTTATTTTCAACATTCATTCCTTGTTGAACTACTGCCCATTTCCCGTCTTCTGTCACAAAAAATGAATGATGATAAATTTGATAACCTGCTTGAATTAAAGAATTGTCTACTTTTGCCACCATTTTACTTGCATATTTTAGTTCTTCAATCTTTCTTGTTGATAAGTTAAATTCCTCACCAACTTTTTCTATTTCCTCAGGAGTTTTTCTCGAAGAGGAACCTTTACCTCCCAAAACTTTAACACCAATATTTTCTTTGTTTAATCCTTCTTTAAGTGCAGCAGCCAGAGTTGTAGTTAATCCGCTAGAATGCCAATCGAAGCCGACAACACAACCTAAACTCTGATAGAAAAATGGATTTGAAATTCTTTTTAAAAATTCCTCTTTTCCAAATTCTTGAATTATCAACCTTGAAATTTGGGAGCTTAATTTAACCATTCTTCCAAACAACCATTTTGGACATTTTCCGTAATGTAAAGGCAATTCTGCTACTCCAACCCTCATAAAATCTTTTAGAGTTCTTAAACGAAAAAATAAAAATATGTGCCAGTCGTCTAGCCTTTAAGAACAATTTAAAAGAGTAAAATAAAAAATTCAATCATGAATAGACAAGGAGTTATAATTGTTGATAGACGCATAAAGTTCTATAAAGGGAGACAAAGAGAGTTTATAAAAATGATAAAAAGTTGTTCTAATATGACATGGGCAGAATTGTCAAAATTCCTGAACATATCAGAACGAACTTTGAGAATAGATTGGTTGGGAGAAAAATGTACTCTACCAGAAGAAAAGTTTAAAAAAATGCTCTCCTTAGCAGATGAAAAACGTGTCAAAAAACAAATAATAGAGAAAGACATAAAAGAGATATTACCGGCAAACTGGGGTAGGAAATTAGGCGGAAAGATTTCAATTGAAAAGATTAGAAAAAGAAATGTAATTAAATTAATTGATGATATTGAAAACAGCAAAGATTTCAGCGAAATTGTTGGAATTATTCTTGGAGATGGCAGCATTTCGGAAAGGGTGGTTGAAATAACATTAGAATACCCCTCGGAGTTTGATTACTCAAATTACATATCAAAAAAATTCAAAAGAGTCTTTAATTTGATACCAAATATAAAGATTGATAAAAATAATTCTGCTATAAGGTTAAGAGTTTATTCCAAAGATTTAGTTAGATTTCTTACATCAAAAGGGTTAAAGATAGGCAATAAAATAGCGAACGGCATAGGCATTCCCTCATTTATAAAAAAAGATAAAAAACTGTTGAAATTTTGTCTACGTGGGTTAATAGATACCGATGGAGGATTCTTTCAAAAAGAAAAGAATGGGAAAAGAGTCATAATAGAGTTTAAAAACGAAAATGAAAAACTATTAAAGGATGTGAAAGAAGCACTTGAAAAATTAGGATTCACAACTTCAAAATCCGGGAAAGGTATCAGAGTACAAAAACAAGAAGACGTAATAGATTATATAAACAAAATCGGGACAAAAAATTATAAAAACGTATTAAGACTAAAAAAATTTGGTATAAAATTGCGCGCCAGTCATCTAGCCTGGTAGGATACGAGCTTCCCAAGCTCGGAGCCCGGGTTCAAATCCCGGCTGGCGCAAAGATTATCGAGTGAAGAAAAATAGAAGCTTCTTAATCAAAATACTCATTTCGTGGGGAAGTTTTTCTTTTTCTCCAAGCTCGTGTCTTAACCTCTCAACTCCCAACAAAGTTTACAACCAAACATACAAAATACACAAAAAAATAAAAGCTTAAAGTTTTAAATTAAAATTTCAATTATACTTATGTTTTTCGGTAAGAAGGAGAAAGATGTTTCTTTGGAAGAAAAGCTGAAAGAAATAGAACAAAGAGTTAAAGGTTTAGGAAAAAAAGAACAACAAGTTTCTCAAAATGCTCCTCAAGCATCATTGCCGCAAAATATTGAAATAGAAAAACCTGTAGAAAAACCAAAAGAAGAAAAGGTTGAGGAAGAAACTCAAGTTCCTCTTTTTGTAAAGTTAGACAAATACAAAACAATAGTTTCTTCTTTAATGCAACTCAAAGCACTCTTAATTTCTTTGAAAAACTCTTTAATAGCCTTAGAACAAATAGAAAAAACTCGAGTAGAAACTTTCAACGTTATAATGAAAAACTTGGATAAAATGAATGAAAAACTTTCTCTCTTAGAAAAGGAAGTTGTTAAGCCTGTTAGTTTCTCTTTTGGAATGCCAGCTGCTCCCTACGCTCCAATAGAAGAAATGCAAAGCGTGCAAGCATCGATAGCAAGTTTGAAAGCTCAAATAGACCAACTAAAAACTGAATTAGAGTCTGTCGAATAATTTTAAAATCGCAATGATAAAGTTTCTTTAATGTTAACTGAGAAATACTTAGAAAAATTTTTGAGGGAAAGAAATGTAGAATTTGAACTCTTAAAATTCGAGGAAAGTGTAATAACGAGCGAAAGGGCTGCTTCTCAAACCAATGGAGTGATAATTAAAAGCATTCTTTTAATTTGTGATAATAATCCGCTTCTCTGTATTTTGCTTGGAAAAGATAAAATAGATTTTGAAAAAATAAAAAAAGAATTAAATTGTAAAGAGGTTAGGCTTGCAAAAGCAAAAGAGGTTAAAGAAATTACTGGTTATGATATTGGAGCTGTTCCACCAATCGCTCATAAACAAAAAATAAGAGCAATAGTGGATAGAAAAGTTAGCGAGTTGAAAGATGATGAAGTAATATATTGTGGTGGCGGTTCTCATTATCATTTGTTGAAGATAAGAAAAGAAAATCTACTAAAAGTTTTAGGAGATATAGAAATAAAAGACATAAGCGAATAAATTTTTGCAATAATAATATCTTTAATGTGCGGGGGTCGCCTAGCCTGGTCAATGGCGGCAGGCTCAAGTAAGGTTTTCTTGAGCTTTGAGATGATGAGAAGAAACCTGCTGGGTTAGTCCCTTCGTGGGTTCAAATCCCACCCCCCGCATTCAAACCTTTACTTTCTGCAAAAGTTTAATTTTTATTCATAAAGAAATTTATGATTGGGTTGTTTGTAGTTGCCTCTTCCGTAATAAAAAGGCAACAAGAGTTTGGAGAAGAAGTGAAAAGAAAAGTTTCTGAATTGTTAAAAGAAGAAGAAATAAAAGTGTTTGATTTAGTAGTTGATGTAAAATCTGCTGAAGAAATTGTAAGAAAACTTAAAAATGAAATTTCCGGCTGTATAATTGTTGTTGCAACAGGAGGAACACAACAAATTACAAGAACGCTTTCTACAATAAACAAACCAACGTTAATTTGGGCTCATCCATCACAAAATTCACTCCCTTCATCTTTAGAAGCTTATTCAAAACTCAAAGATAGTTATCCGGTTAAAATCTTTTATTCGCCTTTGAACTCTACCGCTCTTCCTACAATCAATTCTTTCATTAGAGTTTGTAAAGCGATAGAGAAATTGAAAAATAGTAAAATTGGTTGTGTTGGTGAATCTCCTACTTGGCCCTTGACGCCAACTGTAGAAAGAACAATCAAAAACCTAGGTCCGAGTATAGTTAAAATAAACGTGAGTGAACTTGTAGACAAAATGGAAAAAGTTGATATTGATAAAGCTAAGAAATTTTGTGATGCTTTAAAAGAAAAGTTTGGAGAAATTGAAGTTTCTGATGATGACGTATTTAAAGGATGTAAATGCTACTTTGCAATGAGAGAACTAATTTCAAAGTATAAACTTTCAGCAATTACTATCAGATGCTTTGATTTACTTAGTTATAATTTCACTGCTTGTATAGGAATGAGTCTTTGTAATGATGAAGGGATAATAGCCGGTTGTGAAGCTGACTTGCAAGCAACACTTACGATGATGATAGTTTCGTTCATCGCTGATCAACCTTGTTGGATGGCAAATCCTTCTAGAATCGATGAGAAAAGAAATACGATTACATTATCTCATTGTACGATTGCCACTAAAATGATTAAAAATTTCTCAAAGGCAACTTTACTTCCTCATATGGAATCTGGAAAAGGAGTTGCCGTTAGGGGACCTTTAGAAAATAGAGAAGTGACTTTAGTTAGGTTGGGTGGAAATTTAAACAAAATGTTGATAGCCAGAGGAAAGATAATAAGAAGCGATATGAGAGAAAAAGATTTGTGTAGAACGCAAGCTGAAGTTAAGTTAAGTGGAAAAGTTAGAGATTGGTTAGATAATACTTTAGGTAATCATCAAATTTTAATGTACGGAAACTGGGAGTCTGAATTAATTGATTTTTGTAAGTTTAAGAAAATAGAACCAATAATAGTGAAATAACATATTTTTTATTTTGAAATTTACGTAAGATTACAATGAAGTTAGAGGAAAAGATTGAAGAATTAAAAGAAAAGTTAGGAAAAGATGTTGAAGAAACTTTGAAGGAATTTGAAAAAAACAAAAATCTAGGTAAAGAAGAAAAGTTTATAGAACTTTGTTTTTGCATTTTGGTTGCAAATTCTTCGATGGAAAAAACACTTAAGATTTGGAAAGAAATTGGAGATGATTTTCTAAAGTTGACAAAAGAAGAATTATCGCAAAGATTAAAGCAACTTGGTTATAGGTTTTACAACAAAAGGGCAGAATATATTATTGAGGCAAGAAGCAGGATTGACTTGCTAGAGGAAATACTAAAAATTGATGATGAATGTAAAATTAGAGAAGAGCTTGTTAAAAATTTTAAAGGAATTGGTTGGAAAGAAGCTTCTCATTTTTTGAGAAATCTCGGTTATAAAAATTTTGCTATAATAGATAGGCATGTTTTAAACACTTTAAAAAATTTCGGAATAATAGAAAAGATTCCAAAATCTCTAAACAAAAAAGTTTATCTAGAGATTGAAGACAAACTAAAAGAATTGGCAAAGAAATTAAAAATAAGTTTAGCAGAGTTAGACCTTTACCTATTTTACATTAGCTCGGAAAAAATTCCAATAAAATAATCTGCATATCAAAATGTATTTAAAATTTAACTTAATTACTATTAATTAGTGGTAGAATGAAAATAGAAACAAGAGAAGAAGTAGCACCTAAAAAATCACCAATACTTATTCTTAGAGTAACGAATTTAGAAGGTAGCATAGTTGGGGAGGTGAAGTTTCCTCGGAAAGAAGTAGAGAGAGGAATAGAAATAGGGACAAGTAGAGGATGGAATTTATGGGGTGAACCAGAATTCTTCGAACGCGACCTATTGAGAGGAATAGTAAGCACGAGGGGGAAAGTACTTGATAATTTGGAAAGAATGGTTGCAAGAGTAACAGAATGTTTACCTGCATCAGAAAAAGGGAAAAAAGCTTCTGAAAGTGCTTACGCAACGCTTGAAATACTCCTAGGGTATAGGAATGATGAATATAAAACAATCCCTGATGTCCTAGAGACATATAGAAAAAGGATGGCACTTAGAATAATGATTAAAGAATTACGTGGAGGCTATGTTGTAGGAATTCCGGAACTGTTTGCAGTGGATTATCAGAATCACGTACCAATTACACATTATCTATTCATCAGAGGAGAAGATGAAAAAGTGAAAATAAGATATTGCTTTCCGTATGAGGTTATTCCTCAAGTAGAAATGGTAATGGAAAATAAGAGGAGAAAACTTTTACCAACAGAACAGATAGTACTAGAGATTGGAGATAAAGTAACCCTAGATATTCCGGAAGCTTATACACCGCACGAAGTAAAACGAGATGGGGTGTTAGTTATGGAAAAAGCACTTCTACAAGTACTTTATACCGAGTCCTAACTGACTTTCATTTCTTTTTCTTTTCTTTCTTCTTTCCAAAAATTTTCTTTAACCAATCCAAGCACATAATTATATTTGATGAAAAATCTTTTTAAACTTTTGACTAAATAATTAAGATGCAAAAGGGAGATTTTGTTTACATAAGCTACGTTGGAAGAATAAAAGAAAGTGGAGAAATTTTTGATGTTACTAGTGAAGAAATTGCAAGAAAAGAAGGAGTTTACAATCCTGAAATAAAGTATGGAGATATTCCTGTTATAGTTGGTGCTGGTTTTGTTATTCCTGGCTTGGATGAAGAATTAGAAAAAATGAATGTCGGTGAAAAGAAAGTTGTAGAAATAGAACCAAGCAAGGCGTTTGGAGAAAGAAGGGAAGATTTTATAAAATTAATTCCTGAAACTGAATTCAAAAGACAAAATATCAACGTTAAAGTTGGAGATTTTGTAAATGTAAATGGAATAACTGGTAGAGTCTTAAGTATAAATGCTGGAAGGGTAAGAGTAGATTTTAATCATCCACTAGCTGGAAAAGTTTTAGTTTATGAAGTTGAGATTAAAAAACAAGTTACAGATACAAAAGAAAAAATTTATGCAATTTTAAAGTATTTCTCAAATTTGGATGAAAGCATTGTAAACGTTAAGATTGAGAATGAAGACGCTGAAATTGAAATTAAAGGTTTGCAAATAGCAAGTAAAGTTAAAGAAAACATTGTTAAAACGATATTTCAATGGATTAAGGAAATAAATCGAATAAAATTTTCTGAGATTTTTGAAAGGAAGAAATAAAAAAATCATTTCTGGAGATATAATACTTAAATGTTTTTAACTACAATTTAGTAAATAATGAAGCAGTAAAACTCTATTGACAAAATTTGAAAAGAAATGAACTTAGCGAGTAAGACTGTAAAAATAATTTGGGGAGAAAAATGGGAGAAAAAGTCTGGGAAGGAGAATTTGGTATTTTAGAGAGTCAACTCTTTTTCACACCAAAAAGGATAATAGATAGAAATGATTTAAAAAACAGAATAGATCCTCTTTGGATCTCAGGAGAAGTAGAAAAAGCAATAAGAGAATGGTTAAATATAAAGTTCTTAGGAAGAATAGGTGGTGGAGTTCTCCCTGTAATTAAGTCAAATAGTGAAATAGCATTTTCGCTTTTACAAAGAACAGAAGATGCTCCTCGTTCTCCGTCTTCTTATGACATTTGTGCAGGAATGGGAGATGCAAGTTTAAATGAAATATCTTCTAATGTCTCACAACCAATCATACCAATTTTAATTAGAATACTTTCTGAAATGTATGAGCTCATACCAAAAATAGGAAAAAAAACTTATATAGCTTACTACCCAATAAATATAGAGGATAGAATTCTTCGTTATTACCTTTGGACAACCGCAAAAAATACAATCGCGTTAATTAATCTCAGCTATAAAAACAAAAAACCTTCCTATACAACAAAAATACTTCCTATTGCTGAGATAGGAGAATTTTCAAATGGAAAAACCATCACAGAATATAATAACAAAGGAGAAGAAGTAATGAGATTAAAGGGCGTAATAGTTACACAAGAGAACAATGAAAAAAGTGTAGAAATCATTTCACCACTCTTCCTAAACCTACCCGAATATGCTAGGCCTCTTGATACTGTAGTAAAAGAAGGTAAAGTTAGAGCTGGTTTACTTCATTCCTATTATGATGGAGAACACATTGGAAATGCTGATCTTCATGATCTAGGAGCTATTTCTAGAGGACTTACACTTCTTAACAGGTATGTAGTTTTAGTTCATCCAGACGGAAGTGTTAGAGTATATAAGAGTGGAGAAGTTATATACGAAGGGAGCATTTCTACTTGGTCGGAAAGAAGTGGATTAGTAAAGGCAATAAAAGAAGGAAAAAGTGAAGGGATGACATCCAAAGTTAAAAAACTTTGCGAAGAAGCTTATAAAGGAACTAAAATGAGATTTTCTCAAGAAGAAATCAGCTTATATCCTCTAAAAGTACTTAGAGATGAGATAATGAGCATTATACAAAAAAAATAAATTGTAGTTTTTTTGAAAGAAAAATAAATTGACAGAAACGAAATGAAAAAATGGCAATAAAACAGCTTACTTCAAGAGGAAGTTCCTCAGAAGACGAAGAATTGAAGAAATTCGTAGAAAAAGCAAAAATAAGAATAAAAGTTATTGGTTGTGGTGGCGCTGGGAACAATACTATAAGCAGGTTAATGCAGATGGGAATAAAAAATGTAGAGACAATAGCAATAAATACTGATGCTTTAGATTTACTTTACACTGAT
>Ga0078972_1017656_pt1 | contig 10174 bp, 9 predicted proteins | sample YelNatPaOPGAMG01_FD_67568 | JGI IMG/M metagenome (GOLD analysis project Ga0078972, IMG submission 67568) | Hot spring thermophilic microbial communities from Obsidian Pool, Yellowstone National Park, USA - OP-RAMG-01 (SPADES assembly) (version 2) | ecosystem: Environmental > Aquatic > Thermal...
GGGACTCCATGACCGCCTACCGGGCGGTGATGGCGGCCAGCATGGACTACGTCATGTGCCTGGCCCAGGCCGGCTACGCCGACTACGCCTTCCTGGGGGCCGCCCAGATAGATCCCTACGGAAACCTGAACACCACCGTGATAGGGCCCTACGAGCGCCCTAGGGTGAGGCTCCCGGGAAGCGGGGGGGCCAACGACTTCGGCTCCCTCTCCTGGAGAACCATCGTGCTGATGAGGCAGGACAGGAGCAGGTTCGTGGAGAGGCTGGATTTCCTCACCACCCCAGGCTATCTCACGGGAAGGGGGGCCAGGGAGAGGACGGGGCTGCCCAGGGGAACGGGACCCTGGAGGGTGGTCACCCAGCTGGGGATCTACGGCTTCGGGGAGGACGGCAGGATGGAGCTCCTCCGCGTCTACCCCGGGGTCACCTTGGAGGAGGTGAGGAACTCCAGCTCCTTCGAGATAAGGGGAGGTCGGGTGGAGAAGGAACCCGAGCCCACCCCCAGGGAACTCAGGACGCTGAGGAAGCTTGATCCCCACGGGATAGTGATAGGCCGGGGCTAGCCGCCCTTCTCCGACTCGGAGGGAAGGAGGATGTCGTGGGGCCTTGCCTCCAGGGCCCCCAGCGGGGAGAGCAGGGCGAACCTGGCCTTCTCCCACAGCTCCCTGATGTTCTTGGCCCCAGCGTAACCCATGGAGGCCCTCAACCCCAGCACCAGCTCCTTTACGGCCGTGCTCACCTCCCCCTTGTAGGGGACCCAGCCCTCCACCCCCTCGGCTATCCCCTTGGAGGGCACGGAGTACCGGTCGAGCGAGTACCTCTTGGCCATGGCGGAGGGGCTGCCCATCCCCCTGTACTGCTTGTAGTACCTTCCCCCTATGCTGACCAGCGTCCCGGGTGCCTCCCTGCACCTGGCGAAGAGGTTGCCCGCCATGACCACCGAGGCCCCCGCGGCCAGGGCCAGCGCTACGTCCCCCGGTCCCCTCACCCCCCCGTCCGCCATCACGGGCAGCTCCAGCCCGTGGTCCCTGAGGGCATCGGCCACGCTGGCGGTGGCGTAAAGGGTGGGGGCCCCCGCCTTGGTGACCTCGGTGGTGACGCAGATGGATCCCGAACCCACTCCCACCCTGAAGCCCCCCACCCTCTCCAGCTTGGTGATCACGTCCTCCGCCGCCTGGTAGGTCCCCACGTTCCCCGCCACCACATCCGCCCCCACCTCCCCCAGCATCTTCCTGGTGGCCTCCAGCACGGCGGAGTTGTGGAAGTGGGCCACATCGGTGACCAGCACGTTCACGTACCTGTCCAGCTTCTTCGCCCTCTCCAGATCGAAGGGGGAAACGGCCGCCGCACAGAGGAGCTGTCCCTCCTCGTCCCTGGCCGCCTCTGGGTACCTTCCCCTGAGCATGATGTCCTTGAAGGTGATGAGGCCCCTGAGGTTCCCCTCCCGGTCCACGATGGGCAGCTTCTCTATCTTGTGCTGGTGCAGCAGCTCCTTAGCCTCCTCCAGGGTTATCCCCTCGGGAGCCGTGACCACCTCCCTGGTCATCACGCTCTCCACCCTGAACTCGGGGTTGGCGAAGCGCACGTCCCTCCCCGTGAGGATCCCCACCAGCTTTCCCCCCTTCACCACGGGGAGGCCGGAGATCCTGTGGCTCTCCATCAGCTTCATGGCCTCCCCCACCGTCTGTTCGGGCTCCACCGTCACCACCTCCCTTATCACCAGCGACTCCGCCCGCTTCACCTTCTTGGCCATCTCCACCTGCTCCTCCACGCTGCAGTTGCGGTGGAGCACGCCCACCCCTCCCTCCCTGGCCATGGCTATGGCCATCTCCGTCTCCGTGACGGTGTCCATGGGGGAGGAGGCCAGCGGAATGTTGAGGGAGTAGTTCTTGGTGAACCTGGTCCTGATATCTATCTCCGAGGGCTCCACCGCCAGGCCGGGGAGGAGGATGAGGTCGTGAAAGGTAAGGGCCAGCTCCGCCCCCGCCACCTTCTTCCTGAAGCCTCCCTCCGGCATCCTTCCACCGCCTAAAAGGGAAGAGGGGGAGTTTAATCCTATCGGGAGCCCGGGGGACCTCCCTCGAACTCCCTCAGGAGGGCCTCCACCTCCTTCCTCACCCTCTCCACCTCCACCACCACCACTCCCTCCCCGGGCTGCCCGTACAGCACCACGGTTCCGGGAGGGGACTTCACCACCGCGGCCAGCGTGGCCAAATCCTCCTCCCCCTCCACCACGATCTTCAGGGGAGGGGGGAGGTCGAAGGCCTCCCAGAGCTCCCTGGAGAGGACGGCGGCGGGGTTGACCACCCTCCTCTCCGGCAGGTCCAGCTCCTTCACCCTCCTCCTCTCCTCACGTGCGAGAGGGGAGCGAAGGGTCCTGAAATCCACCACGCATATGTCCGGCTTCACGCCCTCCTTGAGCAGGGTGGCAGTTACCATGTCCCCCACCGCCACGATCCTGACCGGTCTCAGGGACCTCACGTACCTCAGGGCCTCCCGCATGTCGGGGAAGACCCTTCCCCAGGGCTTCTTCAGCCTCTCCCTCAGGCGCTCGGGAAGCCTCATCTCAACCTCCCCAGCAGGAAGGCCAGCAGGCCGAAAAGCATCCAGAGAAGGGAGAGGCGCTTGAGCCGGAGGGACCTCCCCGGGGAGGGGTCCCTGAGGGAAAGAAGACCCGTGAGGAGGAAGCCCAGATCCGCCACCACCACGGGGGGCAGGTACCAGAGGGAGACCTCTCCCAGGAGGAGGGGGAGGGGGCTGAGGACCACGGCTGAGAGGTAGAAGAGAAGGACGAAGGGAGCGGCCCCCGCGGGACCCCTTGAGACGGCCAGCGTTCTTATCCCCCTCCTCCGGTCCCCCTCCACGTCCGCCATCCCCTTCAGGATTTCCCTTCCCGTGTTGGAAAGGAAAGCCATGAGCAGGAAGAAGGAGAGGGCGGGAGTGGGGTTCTCCCCCAGGATCAGGGGACCGTATAGGAAAGGAACTGCCACGCAGGTGCTCACCATCAGGTTGCCCGGCAGGCCCGTCCTCTTCCCCCTGGCGTTGTAGTAGGAGGAGAGGAGAAAGGAAAGAACCGCCACGAGCAGTGGAAAGAGGGTGCCGCGCTCCACCCAGCTGCCGGCTGCGGACAGGAGGCCCACCGCCGCCAGAACCGAGGCGAAGAGGAGGGCTTCCCCCGTCGAAACGAGGCCGCTGGGGAGGGGCCTCCCGGGCTGGTTCACCTCGTCCACGAAGCGGTCGAAGTAATCGTTCACCGTCATGGAGGCTCCCGTGAGGAAGAAGGCCGTGGAGAAACCGAGCAGGCTCGGGAGGAACTCCAGCCTGCCCACGGTCAGGATTTCCCCCACCAGAACGGCCAACCCCATCATGAGGCAGTTGGCGGGCCTGAGGAGGGAGAGGAAGGCCATCAGCCTGCGCGAGAATCCTCCCATCCTCCTCCTCTGGGCGGGGGGGGTTAAGTTATTTCTCCCCCGAAGTTCGGTAGGGTTAAAAACCTCCCCCGTGTAGCGGCAAAGATGGAAATCGGAAAGACCACCTCCGTTTGCCCGGAGTGCCTCAAGATCCTCCCCGCCACCCTTTACGAGGCCGACGGGAAGGTCTGGATGAAGAAGGTCTGCCCGGAGCACGGGGAGTTCCAGGAGCTCTACCTCGGCTCCTCCGAGTGGTACCAAAGGGCGCAGCGCTACGCCCTGGACGGGAAGGGGGTGGAGAACCCGCAGGTGACCAAGGAGAACCCCCTCTGCCCCCAGGACTGCGGCCTCTGCAGGCTCCACCTCGGCCACACGGCCCTGGCCAACATCGCGGTGACCAACCGCTGCGACCTGGCGTGCTGGTACTGCTTCTTCTACGCCCAGCGCCTCGGCTACGTCTACGAGCCCACGATCCAGCAGATCGACGAGATGTTCAAGACCCTGAAGGGCGAGAGGCCCATCCCCTGCAACGCCGTGCAGCTGACGGGAGGGGAGCCCTGCCTGAGGGGGGACCTGATCGAGATCATAAAGCTGGCGAAGTCGCACGGCTTCGATCACGTCCAGCTGAACACCAACGGGATAAGGCTGGCCCTGGATCCCGAGCTCGCTAGGAAGGTGAGGGAGGCTGGGGTCAACACCCTCTACCTCAGCTTCGACGGGATGAGCGAGGAGACCAACCCCAAGAATCACTGGGAGTTCCCCCTGGTCCTGGAGAACTGCCGCAGGGGTGGACCGGGAATCGTCCTCGTCCCCACCGTCATAAAGGGGGTGAACGATCACGAGGTGGGGGACATCGTGAGGTACGCCCTCAGGAACCTGGACATCGTGAGGAGCGTGAACTTCCAGCCCGTCTCCTTGGTGGGAAGGATGCCTAGGGAGGAGAGGGACAAGCACAGGATAACCATCCCGGAGGTCATCAAGAGGCTGGAGGAGCAGACGAACGGGGAGATCACCCTCCAAGACTTCTTCCCGGTACCCACCGCCCTCATCCTCAACAGGTTCATAGAGGCCCTCACCGACAGGCCTGGATACGAGCTCGGCTCCCACTTCGTCTGCGGGGCGGCCACCTACGTCTTCAGGGAGGACGGGAGGATGATCCCCCTCACCAGGTTCGTGGACGTGGAGGGCCTCTTGGAGTACCTGCGGGAGAAGACGGAGGAGCTGAGGAGGGGGAAGAGCAGGACCCTGATGAAGCTGAAGCTGCTGGTCTCCCTCGGGAGGTTCATAGACGCCAGAAAGAAGCCCAAGGACCTGAAGCTGGGGGGGCTCCTCTACAACCTCTTCGTGAAGAGGAACTACTCCGCCCTGGGCCAGTTCCACCTCAAGTCCCTCTTCATAGGCATGATGCACTTCATGGACCTCTACAACTACGACCTCGAGAGGGTGAAGAGGTGCTGCATCCACTACGTGATGAGCGACAGGAGGGTGGTCCCCTTCTGCGCCTTCAACGTCATCCCGGAGTGGTACAGGGACAAGGACCAGGAGAGCCAGGGGCTCCCGATAGAGGAGTGGGAGAGGAGGACCGGGAGGAAGCTGAAGGACGATCTCTACAAGCGGGATAAGGAGAAGCTCAAGCAGACGGAGGCCTACCGGAAGTTCCAGCAGGATCTGAGGGAGATCAGGGGAGGACGCTGATCACCCTCCACGTTCCCCCCTCCACCGCCACTCAACGCTTCCCTTATAAGTCTCCCAGAAAAGTTAACACGAATGCCCGAGCGGCCCGACTATGACGTGATCGTGGTGGGGGCCGGACCCGCGGGGTTGATGGCCTCCAGGAGAGCCGCCGAGGGAGGTGCCAGAACCCTCCTGTTGGAGAGGGAGAACTCCCTGGGAAGAAAGCCGTGCGGGGAGGCCGTCTCCATCTCCACCTTGAAGGACGCGGGGGTGAGGGGAAAGAAGTTCATTCGGAACCGCGTGGAGATCTTTCGGGTCCACGCCCCGGACGAGGAGAAGTACGTGGACATCCACTCCCGCAAGCTGGGGACGGCGGGATTCGTGATAGAGAAGGGGCTCTTCCTGAAGGAGCTGGCCTACCTGGCCGTGAGAAAGGGGGTGGAGGTGAGGATGGGAACCCCCCTGCTGGATCTGAAGAGGGAGGAGGATGGATGGAGGGTCCTGGTGAAATCCGGGGGGGAAAGAAAAACGCTGGGGGGGAAAATCGTGATAGGGTGCGACGGGGTGAACTCCCTGGTGGCCCGCAGGGCCCTGGGGAACAGGAACCAGGAGATCATCCCCTGCTTCCAGTACAAGATGGTGAACTGCGGGGTCGGGGACCCGCACACGCTGGAGGTCTACCTGGGGAGGGAGGTGGCCCCGGGTGGATACGTGTGGGTCTTTCCCAAGGACGGGGGGGAGGCCAACGTGGGGATAGGGGTGAGGGGGGCGCCGGCCAAGCCCTACCTGGACCGCTTCCTCTCCTCCCACCCGGAACTCTTCGGCAAGGCGGGTGTGGTGGAGGTGGGCGCGGCCCCCGTACCGGTGGGGGGGGAAATAGAGAAGGTGGTGGGGGAGGGAGTGATGGTGTGCGGGGACGCCGGGGGGCAGGTGATACCCCTCACGGGAGGAGGGATCCACTCCTCGGTGGTCGCGGGGAAGGTGGCTGGGGAGGTGGCGGGAGAAGCCGTGCGGGACGGCACAGGACTGGAGGAGTACCCGCGGAGGTACGAGGAGTGGAGTGAAAGGATCTCCCGCAGCCTGAAGGTCCTCAGGCTCATCGAGAAGCTGAGCGACAAGGAGCTGAACCAGCTTGCCGACCTCCTCACCGGACAGGACGTGGTGGACCTGGCCAACGGAACCAACCTGAAGAGGGTGGGGAGAAAGCTCCTGAGGCATCCCCACTTCGCCCTCCGCCTGGCGAGGGGGCTACTGGGGGGTTGAGTTGGGAAGGGTGGAGAGGTACCTGCTGGAGGGACTGCGGAAGCACCCCCTCCATCTCACCCTGGTGGATCCCGAGAAGACCCCGGGGAGGAAGGCCGGGGAGCTCTGCAGGAGGGCGGAGAGGGCAGGGACCTCCGCCATCATGGTGGGGGGATCCACGGTGTGCTCCACCACCCTCGTCGACGAGACGGTGAAGGCCATCAAGAAGGAAGTGGAGCTCCCCGTCATCCTCTTCCCCAACAACCTCTCAGGCATCAGCAGATACGCCGACGCCATCTTCTTCATGTCCCTCCTGAACTCCTCCAGCCCCTACTTCCTCATCGATGCGCAGGCGCTGGGGGCCCCCCTGGTGAAGGAGTACGGGCTGGAGGTCCTCCCCATGGGATACCTGATCCTGGGACCAGGGGGAACGGCGGGCTTCGTGGGGCAGGCTAGGTTCCTCCCCCCCGAGAAGGCGGAGCTGGCGGCCGCCTACGCCCTGGCCGCCCAGTACCTGGGGATGCGCTTCGTCTACCTGGAGGCGGGTTCCGGGGCCCCCTCCCCCGTGCCCCCCCGGACCATCTCCGCGGTGAGGAAGTACGTGGACCTCCCCCTGATCGTGGGAGGGGGGATAAGGACGGGAGAGGAGGCCGGGAGGGCGGCGCAGGCCGGGGCGGATCTGGTGGTGACGGGCACGGTGGTGGAGGAGGAGGGGGAGGGGAGAATAAGGGAGATGGTGGAGGCCCTCCACAAGATCCGCCGGGGTAGGGGCCGTTGAGGGAAATCCACACCATCGACCTCCCCACCAGGGTGGTGGTGGGGAAAGGGGTGATCCGGAAGGTGGGAAGAATCTGCAGAGAGCTGGGGCTGAGGGGGAGGGCTCTCGTTCTCTCCGGCCCCCGCACCCACGCCAGGGCCGCAAAGGGGGTGATCTCCTCCCTGGAGGAGGAGGGGCTGGAGCCCCGCTCCCTGAGGGTGGAGGGGGAGCCGCTGGAGGAGGTGGAGGGGGAAATCCGCAGGATACGTCCCTCCTTCCTGGTGGGGGTGGGAGGGGGGAGGGTGATAGACCTGGCCAAGTACTCCTCCTCCCGGGCCGGCCTCCCCTTCCTGAGCGTGCCCACGGCGGCCTCCCACGATGGGATAGCCAGCTCCAGGGCCTCCCTGCGCAGGCTGGGTCCCCTCTCCGTGGAGGCCAGGACCCCCCTGGCCATCCTGGCGGACGTGGGGGTGATCTCCAGGTCACCCCACCGGCTGACGGCCAGCGGCTGCGGGGACCTGCTGGCCAAGTTCACGGCGGTGAGGGACTGGAGGCTCTCCCACCGCCTGACCGGGGAGTACTATGGGGAGTACGCCGCCCAGCTGGCCCTGATGAGCGCGGAGATGACCGCCAGGCACTCCCGCCTGATAGGGGAGGGGAAGGAGGAGGGGGTGAGGGTGGTGGTGGAGGCCCTGATCAGCTGCGGGGTGGCCATGTGCATAGCGGGGAGCTCCAGGCCCTGCAGCGGCTCCGAGCACTCCTTCGCCCACGCCCTGGAGGAGCTGGCCCCCAACCGCTCCCTCCACGGGGAGAGGTGCGGGGTGGGCACCATCCTCATGGCCTACCTGCACGGGATGAACTGGAGGAGGATCAGGAGGGTCCTGTCGGAGGTGGGCGCCCCCACCACCGCGGAGGGGCTGGGGGTGGAGGGGGAGACGGTGGTGGAGGCCATGCTCAGGGCCAGGGAGATCAGGCCGGAGAGGTTCACCATCCTTAACCGGAAGACGCTGAACAGGAAGACCGCGGAGAGGATCGCGGAGAGGACGGGCGTGATTTAGAAGCCTTACCTTCTTGATGGTAATTTCATTGAAAATTTTCACCAACATGATGGTGAAAGGGGCTGCCAATGGGAGGGGTTAGGGGATCTGTGATGAGAGCTCCAAGGGTCTTAAGGGCCTCTAGCGGGCTCCTCCGGCTGGAAGGGGAGGAACTTCCCTACCGGGTCGAGTGGAGGAGGGTGAGGTATCCGAGGCTGGAGTTCAAGAGCGGCAACCTTCTGGTGATACTTCCTCCCAACTGCAAAAACGAGCGACCCCTCTTGGAGGAGAAAAAGGCCTGGATCCTGGAGAAACACAGGCTCATGAAGGAGAGCCTGGAGGGGGCCGATGAATTCCTCCTGCTCGGGGAACCCTTCCAACTCAGGCCCAGCGGGGATGGAGGGGTGAGCCTCGACTTCGAGAAAAGGGAGTTGGCGTGCGATCCCAAGAACGTGAAGCACGTGCAGAGGCTCAGGGAGATCCTGCGGGAAGAGCTGAGGAAGAGGATCCTGGAGAGGATCGGGGAACTCGGGAAGATCACCGGCCTCCTCCCCTCCGGGATCTACATCCGACAACAAAGGAGCAAGTGGGCCTCCTGCTCCTCCTCCGGGAACCTGAGCTTCAACCTGCGGATGATCGCCCTTCCCCCCCGCCTGATCGACTACGTGGTCCTCCACGAGCTGCTCCATCTGAAGTACCCCAGGCACGACCGGAAGTTCTGGGGGAGGGTGGAGGAGTTCTTCCCCGACTACCGGGAGATGGAGAAGGAGCTCCTGAGGTACTGGTTCTCGACGGTGAAAGGAGGGGCCTGGCTGTTCGATCAGGCTCTTCCCCGGACGCCCGAGCCCCCCGAGCACCCTCTGGCAACCGGCAGGGCTTGATAAACGGGCTCAGACCGCCTGCAGCCCAAAAAGCCCCAGCACCCTCCTCCACTCCTCCCTGAAGGGGGAGGCGTGGAAGCAGCAGAAGTAGAAGGGGGCCAGGGAGAGCAGGAAGGGGAGGAAGGCCAGGCGGGAGCCCAGGATCCAGGTGAGGGGACCGGCGAAGGAGGTGAGGGCCACCCCGAAGCCTATCAGCCTCAGCATCCCGCACCGCGCCTGCACCAGCAGGGAGACCAGGAGGACCAGCAGCGCGGGGGAGACCAGGAAGAGGAAGAGGTTCCCGGTGGTGAGGCCGTGGCGGGCCAGGGGGTTGGCCTCCAGGGAGAGGAAGAGGGAGGGGGAGGTGCGGTAGAGGTGCCAAGAGAGGAGGAGGTCGGTGAGGGCCCCCGAGAAGGCCAGCAGGAGGGAGAGGAGGGGAAAGCTCCCCCCGAAGACGAAGCGGGAGAACCTCCTCCCCAGCCTCCCCAGGACCCTCGGGACACCCTCAGTCCGCCCGGGCCCGGAGCTCCTTCCTGTTCCCGAAGACCTCCTTCCGTATCTCCTCCACCAGCAGGTCAAGGTTCCTCCCCTCCTTGGCGGAGATGGAGAGAACGGGAAGGGGCAGCCTGCCCAGCACCTCCATCTTCTCCTCCAGCTCGGAAGGGGAGAGGAGGTCCATCTTGTTGAGCAGGATCAGGATCCTCAGCTCCTTCTGCGAGAGGATCTCCAGGCTCACCTTCAGCTTCCTCAGGATCTCGGACATGGGATCGCTCCCGTCCACCACCAGCAGCACCAGGTCGGAGGAGTGGATCTCCTCCAGCACGGCCTTGAAGGCCTCCACCATCCAGGGGGGGAGGCCCTCGATGAACCCCACGGAGTCCGTGATCAGGATCCTCTCGCACCCCCTAAGGGCCCTGGTCCTGGCCGTGAGGGTGGTGAACATCCTGTCGTCCACCTCCACGCTGGCGCCGGTGAGGGAGTTCAGGAGGGTGGACTTCCCGGCGTTGGTGTACCCCGCCAGGGCCACCAGCCCGAAGCCCCTCCTCCTCCTCTGCTCCCTCCTCTTCTCCCTAGACCCGGCCAGGGAGCGGAGCTTCTTCCTCAGCAGGGCCATCCTCCTCTTCACCATGTCCAGGTAGAGGTTCAGCTCGTACTCCCCCCTGCCCCTGAACCCGGGCTGCTCCGCGGAGAGCA
>Ga0078972_1017658_pt1 | contig 10173 bp, 10 predicted proteins | sample YelNatPaOPGAMG01_FD_67568 | JGI IMG/M metagenome (GOLD analysis project Ga0078972, IMG submission 67568) | Hot spring thermophilic microbial communities from Obsidian Pool, Yellowstone National Park, USA - OP-RAMG-01 (SPADES assembly) (version 2) | ecosystem: Environmental > Aquatic > Thermal...
AAGGCACGCGGCTATCGCTCAACGCGAAACCTCAAGGCCATCGTCTATCTGCTCGCCGGAAAGCTCGACCTCAACCTGCCAGCCCGACACTGTTTCTCCCCACTCCAAACAGCGAAGAACCAAATATCTTCCCCGGATTCAAAATCCCCTGCGGGTCGAGCGTTGTCTTCAACGCGCGCATTACCGCGAGCGCCTCGGCGCCGTGCTCGGCCTCAAGAAACTCCCGCTTGCCGAGGCCCACCCCGTGCTCGCCGCTGCACGAGCCGCCGAGTGCCAGCGCCCGGGCGACGATCTGGCGGTCGAGCGCCCAAGCGCGCGCCAGAGCCTCCGGGTCATCTCTCGGGATCAGGATCACGGTGTGGAAATTGCCGTCGCCGACATGGCCGACGATCGGCGCGGTGAGGCCGGAGGCGAGAATATCTTCCTTGGCGCCGAGCACCGCCTCGGCGAGTTTCGAGATCGGCACGATAACGTCGGTGGTGACGCCGAAATACCCCGGTTTGAGCGCGAGCCCGGCCCAATAGAGGTCATGGCGTGCTTTCCAGAGATGCGCCCGCTCCTCCTCGGCAACCGCCCAGCGAAACCCAGCGCCGCCATTCTCGCGCGCGATGGTCTCGGCGAGTTCCGCCTGCTCGCGCACACCGGCTTCGCTGCCATGGAACTCGAAAAACAGCGTCGGGCGCAAGGTGAGGCCGGTGAGCTTGGAATAGGCGATCGCCGCCCCGATCGCGTCGTCATCGAGCAATTCGATGCGGGCGACGGGAATCCCCGCCTGGATGATGGTGATCACGGTCTCGACGGCGCCGGCGAGGTCGTCGAACTGGCAGACCGCCGCTGCCATCGCCTCAGGAATGCCGGAGAGTTTCAAGGTGATCTCGGTGATGACGCCGAGCGTTCCCTCCGAGCCGATAAAAAGCCGCGTCAGATCATAGCCGGTCGCCGATTTGCGAACCCGCCCGCCGGTCTTGATCACCCGGCCATCGGCGAGGGCGACTGTGAGGCCTAGGGTGTTTTCACGGATCGTGCCGTAGCGCACCGCGTTGGTGCCGGAGGCGCGGGTTGCGCACATCCCGCCGATCGTACACTCGCTGCCGGGATCGACCGGGAAAAACAGCCCCTGGTCGCGCAAATGTGCATTGAGCTGCTGGCGCGTAACCCCGGCCTCGACCCGGCAGTCGAGATCAGCCGGATTGACCTCGAGAATGGCCTTCATGCGCGACAGATCGAGCGAGATGCCCCCGCGCACCGGCGTGACATGGCCTTCGAGCGAGGTGCCGGCGCCGAACGGTACCACCGGAACATGGGCCGCGTTGCATAGCGCAAGCAGCCGCGCCGCCTCCGCCGTGGTCTCGATGAAGGCGACGGCATCGGGCAAGACCGGCGGGTTGGTGTCCTCGCCATGGCTGTGTTGTTCGCGGAGCGCTCCGTTGCGGCTCAGGCGCGGGCCGAGAAACGCTACGGCGCGGGCCAATACGGTCTCGAACGCGTCATCCGTCAGACCATCCATCGTTCCCTCCCGCCCGGTTGAATTGACGCTCCTCCGGGGCCGGCCTAGTTTGCCCGGAAGCGGAGGAAAACACCATGGCAAACCGGCTGAAAGCACAATGGCAACAGGGCAAGGCGACGGTCAATGGCTGGCTCGCCATCCCATCGGCGTTTTCCGCCGAGGTGATGGCGCAGGCCGGTTGGGACAGCGTTACCGTCGATCTGCAACATGGCGTGCAGGATTATCTCTCGATGATCGCCTGTTTCCAGGCGATGGAAAAGCATCCGCCGCTGCCCATGGTGCGGGTGCCATGGAACGAGCCGGGCATCATCGGCAAGGTGCTCGATGGCGGCGCCTATGGCGTCATCTGCCCGATGATCAACACCGCCGAGGAGGCCCGCGCCTTCATCCGCGCCGCCAAATACCCGCCCGCGGGCGCGCGCAGCAACGGCCCGATCCGCGCCGCCCCCTATGGCGTCATGAGTTCCTATCAGTCGACCGCCAATCAGGAAACGCTTTGTATTCCGATGATCGAGACCCGCGAGGCGCTCGACAATCTCGAAGCGATTCTCGACGTGCCAGGGATCGACGCGATCTATATTGGCCCGAGCGATCTCGGCTTTTCGCTCGGCATGGCCCCCAAACTCGATCGCGAGGAGCCGGAAATCCTGAAAATCTACGAGCGTCTGATCCGCGAGACGGCGAAGCGTGGCATCTTCGCCGGCCTGCACAACCTCTCGCCGGCCTATGCCGTGCGCATGATCGAGATGGGGTTCAAAATGGTGACGATCGCCAATGATTCCGGCCTGATGTTCCAGGCCGCGCGCGCCGCTGTCAGCGAAATCCAGGCGAAACTCCAGAAGTAAGGTTTTCGCCATGACCCCGCTTGTGATCCGCCTTTCGCCCGACGACGGCGTGGTGATCGCGCGCGCCACCCTGCTGCCCGGCGCCCGGTTCGCCGAGAATATCACAGCCACCGAGCGCATTCCCGCCGGCCACAAGGTTGCGACGCGGGCCCACGGGGTGGGCGAGCCGATCCGTCGCTATGGCCAGATCATCGGCTTTGCCACGCAACCGATCGCACCCGGCCAGCATGTCCATGTCCAGAACTGCGCCATGGGCGATTTTGCCCGCGACTACGCCTATGGCGTCGATGCTCGGCCGACCGCGATGATCGACCCGCCGGCGACCTTCGAGGGCATCCGCCGCCCCGATGGCGGGATCGCGACCCGCAATTATATCGGCATTCTGACGTCGGTGAATTGCTCGGCGCATGTCGCGGCGACGGTCGCCGATGCCTTCCGCCGCAACCCCTTCACCGGAGATGATCCGCTCGCCGATTTTCCCCATGTCGATGGCGTCGTCGCGCTGACCCACAAGACCGGCTGCGGCATGACCCAGAAAGAGCCGCTGGCTCTGCTGCGGCGAACCCTCGGCGGCTATGCCCGACATGCCAATTTCTCGCATGTCATCGTGCTCGGACTCGGCTGCGAGGTGAACCAGATCGGCGGGCTGATGGAGGAGCAGCGGCTCGCCGGGCGGCTCAAGGCGATGGATATCCAGACCATGGGCGGAACCCGCCGCACCGTCGCCGCCGGGATTGATTTCGTGCGCGAGGTGCTGGCCGAGGCCAATCAGGCGCGGCGGGAGAGCGTGCCGGCCAGCGCGCTCAAGATCGCGCTGCAATGCGGCGGCTCGGACGGGTATTCCGGCATCTCTGCCAATCCGGCGCTGGGAGCGGCGAGCGATCTCGTGGTTCGCCACGGCGGCACCGTCATTCTTTCGGAAACGCCGGAGACCTACGGCGCCGAGCATCTGCTCACCCGCCGGGCGGTCTCGCGCGAGGTCGGGGAAAAACTGGTCGCCCTGATGCGCTGGTGGGAAGACTACACCGCCCGCGAGGGCGCCGAGATGGATGCCAATCCCTCCCCCGGCAACAAGGCCGGCGGGCTCACCACCATCCTCGAAAAATCCTTGGGCGCGATGGCCAAGGCGGGCAGCACCAATCTCGTCGATGTCGTGCGCTATGCCGAGTCGGTCACCGCCAAAGGCTTCGTGTTCATGGACACCCCCGGTTATGATCCCGTGGCGGCGACCGGGCAGGTCGCCGGCGGCGCCAATCTCGTCTGCTTCACCACCGGACGCGGCAGCGTGTTCGGCTGCAAGCCGGCGCCCTCGATCAAACTCGCCACCAACACGCCGATGTTCCGCCGCATGGAAGACGACATGGACATCAATTGCGGCAGTGTTCTCGACGGCGCCGAGACCGTCGCCGAATGTGGCCAGCGCATTTTCGAGCACATCCTCCGCGTCGCCTCGGGCGAAAAAACCAAAAGCGAGCAATTCGATTTCGGCGCCGCCGAGTTCGCGCCCTGGCAAATCGGCGCGACGATGTAAGGCCGGGCAGGGAGGCGGTGCCGTCACCTCCCGAACCGCCGGCGCCGGTTTCCAGCGCCGATCTCTTTCGCGGCTTTCTCGGAATCGGCTTGAGCGGCTTCGGCGGCGTGATGCCCTGGGCACGGCGTATGGTGGTCGAGCGGCGGCGCTGGCTCGACGCCGCTGAGTTCAACGATCTGCTCGCGTTGTGCCAGTTCCTGCCGGGGCCGAACGTGATCAATCTCTCGGTCGCGCTCGGAGCCCGCTTCGCCGGAGGGCGAGGGGCGCTCGCGGCATTCGCCGGGCTGATGCTGGCGCCGATGGCGGTGGTGATCGGGCTCGGCGCGCTCTATACCCGCTATGGCGATCTCGCCTTCGTCCAGCATCTTTTCCACGGCCTCGCCGCCGGCGCCTCCGGGCTGATCCTCGCGACGGCGGCAAAGATCGCCTGGCCGCTCCGGCGCCATCCAGTGGCGATAGCCATCGCCTTGCTGGTGCTGTTCGCCGCCGCCGGCCTCCGCTTGCCGCTATTCTTCGTGCTGGTGGCTGGGGTCGGGTTTAGTCTCGTCGCCGCCCGAGGGGCGCGATGACACTGGCGCTCAAGCTCTTCCTCACCTTTGCCGCCCTCTCACCGCTCGCGTTCGGTGGCGGCAACACCATCCTGCCGGAGATGCAGCGCCAGGTGGTGAGCGTGCATCACTGGCTCTCGGCAAGCGATTTCGTCGTCCTCTACGCCTTGGCGCAAGCGGCGCCGGGGCCAAACATGCTGGTTGCGACGCTGATCGGCTGGCGGGTCGCGGGGCTGGGCGGCGCGCTGGCGGCGACGTTCGGGCTTTGCCTTCCCTCCTCGCTGCTCACTTTCGCCATCGCCGGCCTCTGGTGGCGGTTTCGCGAGGCCAGCTGGCGGCGCTGGATTCAAGCGGCGCTGGTGCCGGTCACCGTCGGGCTGGTCGGCGCCGGCGCGGCGGTGATCGCAGCGGAGACGGCGCGCGGCCCACTCGCCGCGGTCATCACCGCGCTGGTCGCGCTGCTCACGCTCGCGACGCGCGCCAACCCGCTGTGGTTCCTCGCCGCGAGTGCGCTTGCCGGGGTGGTCGGGCGAGTGTGAGCCGGGTTAGTGTAAGCTGGGCCGATCGCGGGATTACGGCAGCAGGCTCGCCATCGCCTCGATCTTCTCCGCGACTTCCCACCGCTTTCCATAATGGGAGTTCCCGCCATTGCCATCCGCTCCCAGGACCGCAATGAGGCTGGCTCAGAGCATGAAAATCAATCGAACTTGAACAAGAATGCCCTCTGGAAACATTGGTTTTTTTCTGTCAATTTCCGGGCAAGAGGGCATTCTTTTTCAAACTCTCAATGACCCATTCCTGGCCAAAATTCCGGCTCGGATCTGAAATGCGATCTGAAATGCGAGTGCCCTGGGAAAACTATAATGTAACGATCTGGCCGGCGCCGATCGCCTCGAGAAACGTCACCACCCCGGCGATCTCGACCCCCGCCAGCAGCCGCTCGGGCGCGAGCGCCTCGGCGTGCAGCCCGGCCTCGCAGGCGATCAGCCGCACCCCCAGTTCGCTTGCCGCCGCGCGCAGTTCGGCGAACCCTGCAACGCCCCGGGCACGGATCATTTCGTCCCGCCCGGTCTCGGCGAGCCCGCCGCCATCCGCGGTGAGCGCCTGGCAGCCGGCGTTGGTCGCGAACAGTACCACCTGGCGCCCGATCGCGGCGGCGCCGGCAGCGAGCACGAAGGCGAAATGCGCCCGCTCATGCGTGCCCGAAACCAGCAGGATGCCGAGCGGTTCAGCCGGCACAGATATTTCCCCCATAATCGCCCGAGAGATCATGGATGCGCGGGGTGGCACCGCAGAGCGCGCAATCGGGATCGCGCGCCAGGGTGATGGTGCGAAACCGCGCCGCGAGCGCGTCCCACAGCAGCAAGCGCCCGGCGAGGCTCTCGCCGAGGCCGAGGATCTCTTTCAGCACTTCGGTCGCCTGAAGCGTCCCCATCACGCCGGTGACCGCGCCGAGCACGCCGGCCTCCGAACAGCTCGGCGCCATCCCCGGCGGCGGCGATTCGGGATAGAGGCAGCGATAGCAGGGGCCTTCGGGGGGAAATACCGCCAACTGCCCCTCGAAACGCAAAACCGCGGCCGAAACCAGCGTGCGGTGGGCGAGATGGGCGGCGTCGGCCACGAGAAAGCGCGTGGCGAAATTATCCGAGCCGTCGCAGATGATGTCGTAGTCGGCGAAAAGCGTGAGCGCGTTCGCCGGCCCGAGGCGCGCGCGGTGCTCGTCGATGCGCACCAAGGGGTTGAGCGCGCGCGCCGCCGCCGCTGCCGAGGCGGTCTTGGCCATGCCAAGATGGGCGGTGGAGTGGGCGATCTGGCGCTGTAGGTTGGAAAGCTCGACGACATCGTCATCGATCACCCCAATCCGCCCGACCCCGGCGGCGGCGAGATAGAGCAGGAGCGGCGAGCCCAGCCCGCCGGCGCCGATGATCAGCACGCTGGCGGAGCGGAGCCGCGCCTGACCGATCGCGCCGACCTCGCCCAACAGGATATGGCGGGAATAGCGGTGCAGTTCGTCTTCGCTGAAATCGAGGTCCATGCCCGGCATATAAGGGGTTGCCGGCCGCGCCTGAAGAGCGGCATGAAAGCGCCATGGAACTTTCTCCCGATCACGCGCTGGTGCTGTTCTCGGGCGGGCAGGATTCGACCACCTGTCTCGCACTGGCCTTGACCCGCTACACGCTGGTCGAGACCGTGGGCTTCGCCTATGGCCAGCGCCACGCCGTGGAGCTGGCGTGCCGCGCCACTCTGCGCGCCCGCCTCACTGAATTTGCCCGCTTTGGCGCGCGGCTCGGCGCCGATCATCTCGTCGATCTCGGCGCCAGCATGGCGGCGATCGGGGCGACCTCGCTGACTTCGGAGGCCGAAATCGCGATGACCGCGGAAGGCCTGCCCAATACTTTTGTTCCCGGCCGCAACCTGCTTTTTCTCACCTATGCCGCGGCCATCGCCTATCGCCGGGGGCTCCGGCGCATCGTCGCGGGGGTGTGTGAGACCGATTATTCCGGCTATCCCGATTGCCGCGACGATACCATCAAGGCGATGCAACTCGCGCTCAATCTCGGTTTGCAACGCCGTTTTGTTATCGAAACTCCCTTGATGTGGCGCGACAAGGCGCAAACCTTCGCGCTCGCCGAGGAAATCGGGGGTCAGGCACTGGTCGATCTCATCCTGGAACACACCCATACCTGCTATCTCGGCGTGCGCGAGCAGCGCCACGCCTGGGGCTATGGCTGCGGCGCATGTCCGGCCTGTGTCTTGCGCGCCGAGGGATTTCGCGTCTGGCAAGGCGGTTGAGAGACGGCTCGTCGCGCGCGTGAAGATCGTCGAGATCACCAATGTCGATTTTGCGCTGAGGCATTTTGTCCTGCCCCTGATGCGCGAGATGCGCCGGCGCGGCCATGAGGTGATCGGCGTTTCGGCCGAGGGCGAGCTTTTGGAGCCCGTGCGCGCCGAGGGGTTTCGCGTCATCGCCGCCCCCCTTGCGCGGAGCCTTTCGCCGCGCGCGCAATGGCGGGCCTACCGGGCGCTGGTGCGGCTGCTGTGCGCCGAGCGCCCCGATCTCGTGCACGGCCACATGCCGATCAGCGGCTTCCTGGCGCGGTTGGCCGCGCGGCGCGCCGGCGTGCAGCGCGTCGCCTATACCTGCCACGGTTTTCTCTTCAACCAGCCCGGCCCGCTCTGGCGCCGCGCCGCTTCCCTGGGCCTTGAATGGCTCGGCGGGCGGCTCACCGATATCTATCTCACGGTCTCCGCCGAGGAGGCCGCCGATGCAAGGCGCCTCCATATCGCACGCCATGCCATCGCCATCGGCAATGGCCGCGACCCCGCCCTGTTCCGCCCCGATCCGGCGGCCCGCGCCCGTCTCCGCGCCGCGCTCGGCGTCTGCGCGGGGCGCGTCGTTGTCATCGTGGTTTCGCGCCTGGTGCGCCACAAGGGCTATCCCGAATTGCTGGCGGCAATGCGCGCGCTGCCGGAGGCGGAGCTTTGGGTGGTCGGTGACCGGCTGCCCTCCGATCACGGCGAGGATCTCGAACCCTATTTTGCCCAGTCGGGCCTCGGCCCGCGGCTCCGTCGGCTCGGCTATCGCGAGGATATTCCAGCGCTTCTGGCGGCGGCCGATATTTTTGTCCTGCCGAGCCATTTCGAGGGTCTGCCAATGTCGATCGTCGAGGCCATGCTCTGCGCGCTGCCGGTGGTGGCAACCGATATCCGGGGGCCGCGCGAGCAGGTGGTGGATGGCGAGACTGGGTTCCTCGTGCCGCCCCGGCTCGTGGCGCCCTTGTCCGAGGCCCTCGGCCGGCTTGCCGCCGACCCCACCTTGCGGGCGCGGATGGGGCAGGCGGGGCGGGCGCGGGCACTGGAATACTACGACGAGGCTAGGGTGGTCGCACGCACGCTGGACCTGCTCGGCGTCCCGGTTTATGCCGCAGCGCAGCAGCGCGAAGGAGAGCCGCCATGACCGATCTTGTTGTCCCACGCCGCGCCCTGATTTCGGTCTCCGACAAAACCGGGCTGATCCCGCTGGCCCAGGCGCTCGCGGCACGGGGCGTGGAGATCATTTCCACCGGTGGCTCGGCGCAGGCGCTCCGCGTGGCCGGCATCGCGGTGCGAGAGGTTGCCGAGGTCAGCGGTTTTCCCGAAATTCTCGACGGCCGCGTCAAAACCCTGGTGCCACAAATTCATGGCGGCATCCTCGGCCGGCGCGATCTCGCCAGCCATCAGGCGGAAATGGCCGCGCACCGCATCGCGCCGATCGACCTCGTTGTCGTCAATCTCTACCCCTTCGAGGCCACCGTCGGGCGCGGCGCGGCGCCGGCGGATTGCGTGGAAAATATCGATATCGGCGGCCCGGCGCTGATCCGGGCGGCGGCAAAAAACCATGATTCTGTCACGATCCTCACCGATCCCGCACAATATGCGGCGCTGATCGACGAACTCGCGGCGCGGGGCGGCACGACGCGTGCCACCCGCACGCACCTGGCCGGGCTCGCCTATGCCGCGACCGCCGCCTATGACGCCGCGATCGCCGCTTGGTTCGCGCGCGACGAAACCTTTCCCGAGCGGGTGGTGCTGCGGGGCGTGCGGCGCGAAACGTTGCGCTATGGCGAAAATCCTCACCAAGCTGCGGCTTTCTATATCAATGGCTCCCGGCCGGGTGTTGCGACCGCGCGTCAAATGCAGGGCAAGGCGCTTTCCTATAACAATCTCAATGATACGGACGCCGCCTTCGAGTGCGTCGCCGAATTCGCCGAACCGGCGGTGGTGATCGTCAAGCACGCCAATCCTTGCGGGGTCGCGGTCGCGGCGAGTACGGCCGAAGCCTGGGACAAGGCGCTGGCCTGTGATCCGGTCTCGGCCTTTGGCGGTATTGTGGCGCTCAACCGCAAGCTCGATCGTCGGTCGGCGGAGAAAATCGCCGAGATCTTCACCGAGGTGATCATCGCCCCCGACGCTGAGGATGAGGCGCTCGCGATGCTGGCGCGGAAGAAAAATCTCCGCCTGCTGCTCACCGGCGGCTTGCCCGATCCCGCCGCGCCAGGCCTTACCTTCCGCAGCGTGGCCGGGGGCTTTCTCGCGCAGACGCGCGATGCCGGGCGGGTTCAGGCGGAAGATCTCAAAGTGGTGACGCAACGCGTGCCGGGTGCAGCCGAAATCGCCGATTTGCTGTTTGCTTTCCGGGTTGCCAAACACGTCAAGTCGAACGCCATCGTCTATGCCCGCGCCGGTGCCACGGTGGGCATTGGAGCGGGGCAGATGAGCCGCGTGGACAGCGCCCACATCGCCGCCTGGAAGGCCGCCCAGGCGACGGGAACGGCCGCCAGCGTCGCCGCCTCCGACGCTTTTTTCCCCTTCGCCGATGGGCTGCAAGCGGTCATCGCCGCCGGCGCGACAGCGGTGATCCAGCCCGGCGGCTCGATGCGCGACGCCGAGGTAATCGCTGCGGCGGATGCCGCCGGCATCGCCATGGTATTCACCGGCCTGCGCCATTTCCGCCACTGAACCGCGCCGGGATTTTCGGCTCCAACTCTGAAGTAGACTGGAGCCACTATGAGCAAGGCGACGAACAAATTCAGCCCTGAGGTCCGTGCCCGTGTGTCAATTCGCGTGCAAAAGTGACCCCCTTTCGCGCCCAATTTTGTTGGGGTGGACGGCCCGACGGCATCGGATGTGCCAATATTGGGGTCGTAAACCAACCAATGAAAGGGCCGCCCGGATGGATTATAAGCGCATTGCGATCGACAC
>Ga0078972_1017659_pt1 | contig 10173 bp, 6 predicted proteins | sample YelNatPaOPGAMG01_FD_67568 | JGI IMG/M metagenome (GOLD analysis project Ga0078972, IMG submission 67568) | Hot spring thermophilic microbial communities from Obsidian Pool, Yellowstone National Park, USA - OP-RAMG-01 (SPADES assembly) (version 2) | ecosystem: Environmental > Aquatic > Thermal...
AAACAAATTTTGGTTTATTCCAGATTCTTACCAACTCATCTTCAAATTGAGAAATAAAATCAATGATTTTAAAAGCAATATTTTTTAATATCTGAAGCTCATCAATTCTTTCTTTGGGCCATTCGGTTTCCTCAGAATAAATATATTGATAAAGCCAGAGTTTAAATTGTTCTTGTAAAAATTCTTTTGCGTTTTTATTGATAAAATAATCAACTTCCGATTGGGCTTCAAAAGTAGAAAAGGCTTTGTCTAACACTTCATCAGTAATTTTTATTCCTTTTTCTTTCAAACTCTTTTTAATCTCATCATATTTTGTTTCTCTTCCTTTTTCCGAGTAAAAAACATCAAAAAAAATCGTCCCATCAGAAGAAATTTTCTTAAATTGATAAACCAAGCTTCTTTTTTCATTAGCCTTTTTATATTCTAAATTAGAAACATCAAAGAAAAATTGATAAGTTTCATTTTTGCCCTCAATTTCAATCTTTAAGTTTTTAAAAATTCTATCAGTTTTAACATAATAAAGCATTCTTGTTTTCCAAAACAAAATCACATCTTTATCATCAGTATAAACCTTGTCATAAACATTTTGAAAAAATGGCGTGTAGTTAAAATAAATTGAGCCTGATTTTGTAAAATAACGGTTAAAAAAAGAGTAGAGTTTATCAAATAACTCTTCTTTAAATTTTGGATATTTTTCTAAAGCTTTTTCTATGTCTTTTTCTAAATATTTTTTAATTTTTGAATAATAAGAAGATTTAATCCGCATCAGATTAACAAAACCACCCTCTCCTTCAATTTTTGCTCCAATAAATAAATTTTCTAATGCCTGATAAAATTTTTCTTCATTGGTCATATTTTTTTTATTTTCACACAAATCCTTACTTTTTTCAACCTAAATTTGAATAATCTTTTCATTTCCTTCTTTAAATTACCAGTTAAATTTGGTAAGATAAAAAAGTTTTATGAATAAATTTGATCTTTCAATCATTATTATCTCGTACAACACTGAAAAAATAACTATTAACTGCCTTAAATCAATTATTGAATCGTTAAAGAATTCTTCTTTAAAATATGAAATTATTGTCATTGACAACGCTTCCAAAGATAACTCAGTCTCATCACTTAAAAAATTAAAATCAAAGATCAAAAATCCCAATATAAAAATCACTTTAATTGAAAATAAAAAAAACATCGGCTTTGGGCCGGCCAATAACCAAGCGGCAAAAATCGCCAAAAGCGATTATCTTCTTTTTCTTAACTCAGATATCATTGTATTAAACGCTGCTATTGAAAAATTGTATAACTTTTATAAACAAAATGAAAAATTGTTCAATTTTTTAGGTGGAAAACTTTTGAACAAAAATGGTACTCCACAAGCATCTTGCGGTCCAATGTATACCTTACCAATGGTTTTTGCTCATCTTTTTTTACGCGGTGATTATTGGGGTCTAACTCGTTATTCACCCAATAAAATCAAAGAGGTTGATTGGATTTCCGGCGCTTGTATCTTAACTAAAAAAGAATACTTTGAAAAATTAGGTGGATTTGACGAAAAGATTTTTATGTATATGGAGGAAATTGATCTTTTTTATCGAGCAAAAAAACACGGATTTAAAGTTTTTTTCTATCCTGAGGCTCAATTTATCCATTTAGGTAGCCAATCGTCGGCTGGGCGTACTTTTCCTATTCTTCAAGTCTACCAAGGTCTAATTTATTTTTATAAAAAGCATTTTTCTCGATTTTCTCTTTTTATTTTAATAATTATGTTAAAATTAAAAGCTATGCTGGGATTTTTAATTGGTAAAATTATTAATAATCAATACTTAACTCAAACCTATGCAAAAGCTTGGCAAATTTCTAAAATGGATTGATAAAAACCTTTTTAAAATTATTATTACTTTTTTAATCGTCTTTATTCCTCTTTATCCCAAACTGCCTTTGATCGATATTGAATATACCTATATCTATATTCGTTTTGAAGACTTTTTAATTGCTTTAACTTACTTAATTTTTCTCATCCAATTTTTAAGAAAGAAAGTTACTATTCCTTGGCGATTTTTTTTCCTTTTTTTTTCTTTTTGGATTTCGGTTTTTATCTCTTTTTATTTTGGTCATTTTGTTTTAAAAACCATTCCGGTAGACTATATTGGTCTTCTTCATAGTTTAAGACGGATTGAATACATGGGAATTTTTTTTGTCGCCTATGCCTCAGTTAAAACTAAAAAAGATTTTTTATATTATTTAAAACTTTTCATTTTTGTTGTTTTTATAGTCTCAGTTTATGGTATTGGTCAAAAATTTTTTGGCTGGCCAGCAGTGCAAACAATGAATCCAGAATATGCTCGGGGCTATCTTCTTTTTCTAACTCCAGAAGCAAGAATCTCGTCAACTTTTTCCGGTCATTACGATCTTGCTTCTTGTCTTATTTTTTTAATGCCAACAATCCTTTCGTTGTATCTTTTTTTTCGTCATCTTCGTTATTTTTTAGTTTTTGTTTTTGCCTTAAGCAACTTGATTTTAACGGCTTCAAGAATTTCTTATATTGGATATTTTATAACCGTTTTTCCTTTTTTATTTTTCCACAAAAAATGGCGTTTAGCTTTTACTGTTTTTATTCTTACCATTATTTTGACCCTGGCCAATAACAATCTTACTTCTCGTCTTAAAAGAACTTTTCAAGTAAAACGAATTCTTGTTGATCAAAAAACGGGTGCCGTTTATATTCCTCAAAAAATTACTACTAAAGAACTCCCCGCTGGTTCATTTTATATTCCTTTAAAAGATCAAAAAAACTTAAATACCAAAGATTTAGAAGAATATAAAAAAAAATTAATTTTACAAAAGCAGATTGAGGCCACCAAAACTGGTCAATTAATTAATATCGCTAGTCTTGAAGCTAATCTAAAACCAGTCAATACTATCGTTTCAGATATTTCTTTTGCTACCAGACTTCAAGTTGAATGGCCAAGAGCTTTGGCCGCTTTTAAAAAATCACCTCTTTTTGGTACCGGTCCATCATCTTTAACCGAAGCAACCGATAACGATTATCTTCGGTGGTTGGGAGAGACAGGATTAATGGGAACTTTTTTATTTTTAACCATCATTTTAAAAATCGTTTATGAAATCTTTAAAAAAATCTTAAACTCTAATTTTGAGGAAAAAATAATTCTTAAAGGTTTTCTTTTTGGGTTGACTGCTTTAATGATTAATGCTTCATATATTGATGTCTTTGAAGCATCAAAAGTGGCTTATACTTTTTGGATGATCACTGGCATTTTTATTGGCCTTATTAGTCTTTATAAAAACAAAAAAGCTTATGAAAAATAATAAAAATTTTAAGAAAAAAGATTGGTTGATTCTTTTTTTGATTTTAGTTTTGGCTTTAATTTTAAGACTTTATAAAATTGATATCCCTTTGGCCGATTTTCATTCCTGGCGTCAAGCGGATACGGCGGCGGTTGCCAGAAACTTTTTACGTTTTGGTTTTGATTTATTGCATCCTCGATTTGATGATCTTTCCAGTATTCAATCAGGAAAGGAAAATCCTGAGGGTTTTCGGATGGTTGAATTTCCTTTATACAATGCTTTATTTGCTTTTTTATATAAAAATTTTCCTGTTTTTTCTTTAGAAATTTTTGGGCGACTAACGAGTATCTTTTTTTCTCTTCTGACTATTACTATTATTTATTATTTAGCCTTAAAGGAAGTGGGTCGAGTGGCCGCCTTTTTTTCAGCAATGACTTTTTCAATTATGCCTTTTTTTGTTTATTATACTCGTGTTATTCTTCCCGAACCAACGGCCTTGGGTTTTTTGATGAGTTCGGTTTTTTTCTTATATCATTTTCAAAAAGAAAAAGGTAAAATCAAAAAAATAATTTTTTATTTTCTTTCTCTTATCTTTTTTTCTTCTTCGCTATTGGTAAAACCAACAGTGATTTTTTATTCTTTACCACTTCTTTTTTTATTTTTCAAAAAAGACTCCTTTTATTTTTTGGAAAAATTTTATTTTTATTTTTATTTTTTAATCTCTATCTTACCTCTTATCTTTTGGCGAATTTATATTCTAAATTATCCTCAAGGAATACCGGCCTCTGAATGGCTTTTAACTTCAGTCAATACCGCCGCTGGACTAAAAAACATTTTCTTTCGACCTTCTTTTTTCCGCTGGATATTTTTTGAACGCATTAATAATCTAATTTGCGGTGGCTATCTTACCTTTTTTTTAATTTTGGGAATAATTGACAAAAAAAAATCTTCTTTAATCTTCTTTCTTTTTCTTGCTTCGTTGTTATATCTTTTTACTTTCCAAGGAGGCAATGTCCAACATGAGTATTATCAAATCCTTATCCTTCCAGCCATTTCTCTTCTTATTGGTAAAGGGGTAAACTTTATTTTAGAAAATCAAAACAAATTTTTTTCACCAATCTCTACTTATCTTTTGATTTTTATTATTTATATCTTTTCTTTTTATTTTAGCTTTGAAAAAGTCAAAAACAACTATCAATATTCCCAAGAACTTGTGACTATCGCCAATATCGTAAAAAAATTAACGCTAGAAGAAGACAAAATTGTCACCGACAGACAAGGTGATACCACTCTTTTGTACCTCATGGATCGCCGAGGAGCACCGGCTTTTTACAAAGAAATCAAAGACCTCAAAAATTTAGGTTATACTTATCTTGTCACCCAAAATAAAGAGTTGATAGATAAATTAAAAAATGAATATCAAATCGTTTTTGAAACCAATAATTTTGCCCTAATTAAACTATGAAAATCTTAATGCTTACTCCCTATGTCCCTTACCCTCCTTCATCTGGCGGCCAAATTAGGACTTTTAATCTTTTAAAATACTTAAGTCAAAAAAATCAAATCACCTTAGTTTGTCTTTACAAAAATAATGAAGAAAAAAAATACCTCAAAACCCTTCAAAAGTATTGCCAAAAAATTTATCCTTGTAAACGAGCGGAAAAACCTTGGCAAATAAAAAACATCATAAAAACAATCTTTTCTCCTCTACCATTTTTAATCGTTAGAAACTTTTCTAACGAAGCCAAAGAAACAATTGAGTTTCTTTTAAAAAATGAAAAATTTGATGTTATTCATGCGGAAACGTTTTATATTATGCCCCATTTACCATCAACAAAAATCCCCATTATTTTAGTGGAACAAACAATTGAGTATCGTGTTTACCAACATTTTGTTAATAGTCTTTTTTTTCTTTTTCGACCTTTTTTTTATTTTGATATCTTAAAACTAAAACATTGGGAACGTTTTTATTGGAAAAAGGCTAATATTGTTGCTGCCGTTTCCAAAACTGATGAAGAAAATATAAAAAAGTTAGAACCTCATCTTAAAACGGCAATTATCCCCAATGGCGCTGGCGATGAAATGATTGTTAAAAAACTTCCTAAAAAAAATTTAAAAAAACCCACTCTTCTTTTTCAAGGAAACTTTTATTGGTTACAAAATCTGGAAGCCGCCAACTTTTTAATCCAAAAAATCTATCCTCTTCTTAAAAAGACGATCCCCCAAGCAAAACTGATAATCTCTGGTCAAAAAGCTTCAAAAATCAAAGTCAAAAAAAACATAAAAATAATCAACCTTGATTTAAACCAAACAAAAATGGTAAAAAAAATCTATCAAAAAGCCACCATCTTTATCGCCCCGATTTTTGGTCCTGGGGGCACCAGATTAAAAATCTTAGCGGCAATGGCAGCTGGCATTCCTGTTGTTTCTACCAAAACAGGAGTTGAGGGTTTGGCGGTTAAAGATAAAATAAATGTTCTTTTAGCCGAAACACCACACGATTTTGTAAAAAAGATAAAACTTCTTCTTACCAATAAAAATCTCTATCAAAAAATTCAAAAAAATGCCTATCAATTAATTAAAAATCATTATCATTGGTCGGTGATTGCTCAAAAATTAGAGAAGATTTACGAAGAAATGATATAATAATATCCATATGATAATCGGAGTTGATGGTAATGAGGCCAATGTCTTACAACAAGTTGGCGTTTCAATCTATACTCTTAATCTTTTAAACTATTTTAAAAAGCAAGCTTCTTCTTTGCTTCAATTTAAAATCTTTCTTAAAGAAAAACCTCTTTCCCATTTGCCCAAAGAGTCAAAGTATTTTGTCTATGAAGTTGTTTCTCCAAAATTTCTTTGGACACAGTTTACTCTTCCTTTTCGTCTTTTGAAAAAAGATATCGACGTTTTTTTCTCCCCCGCTCATTACGGTCCACGTTTTTGCCAAGTACCTTTAGTGGTTACCATTCACGATTTATCTTACATCTACTATCCGCAAGATTTTTTAAAAAAAGATCTTTTTAAACTAAAAAACTGGACCGCTTACACGGTTAAAAAAGCCAAAAAAATCATTGCCGTTTCTTACTCGACAAAAAAAGATTTAATCAATATCTACAAAGTCCCCCCAAAAAAAATTGAAGTCGTCTACAATGGTTTTAATCGTTATCAAGGGATAAAAGCAACCGCCTTTAAAGAAAAAAGCTTTTCTTCTTCTTATATTCTTTACATCGGCACCCTTCAACCGCGAAAAAATCTTTTAAATCTTATCCGGGCTTTTTATAAATTCAATCAAATCTACCCTGAATTTAACCTTATTATTGCTGGAAAAAAAGGATGGCTTTATGAAAAAATCTTTGAAGAAGTAGAAAATTTGGGAATAGAAGATAAGGTCTTTTTTACCGATTATGTCACTGATCACCAACTGGTTTTCCTTTATCAAAATGCTTTCTGTTTAGTGATACCCTCATTTTATGAGGGGTTTGGTTTACCTCTTCTTGAGGCAATGAATTTTTCTTGTCCTGTTGTTGCTTCCTTTTCTTCAAGTTTACCCGAAGTGGGCGGTGATGCTTGTTTATATTTTGATCCCCAAAATGTTAACGATCTTACCGAAAAACTAATCAAATTAAAAGCCGATCCTAAATTAAGAAAAGAATTAATCAAAAAGGGGAAAGAAAGAATAAAACTTTTTTCTTGGGAAAAGTGTGGTTACCAAACATTAAAAGTAATAAAAGAAGCCGCTAATGCTAAAAGTAATTGAGGACAACTCTTTTAAAAATCTTTGGGAGGAAAAAGCCAACCATCCTTTGCAGTCTTGGTTTTGGGGAGAAGCAAGAAAAAAGATGGGGACAGAAGTTTTAAGAGTGGCAGAAATAGAAGATAAAAAAATTAAAAACGTCTTTCAACTAACCCTTCATCCCCTTCCTTTTTTTCAAAAAAAAATCGGCTATCTTCCTCGTTCTGTTTTTCCTTCAGATGAAGTTTTAGAATTTCTTTACCACTTTGGCAAAAAAAATAATCTTATTTTTATAAAAATCGAGCCCTATGAGGAAAAATCAAAAATCAAAAACAAAAAATTAATTCTTTCTCCTCATCCGCTTTTTCCTTCTTGGACCCAGATAGTAGATCTTACTAAATCAGAAGACGAACTTTTAAAGTCTTTTCATCCAAAAACTCGCTACAACATCCGTTTGGCGCAAAAAAAGGGGGTAATTGTTAAAGAAGAATCCAATAAAAAAGGGTTTAAAATTTTTGCCAAACTTTATTTTGATACCTGTCGCCGGCAAAAATATTTTGGCCACAACTACCAATATCATCAAATTGTTTGGGAAACATTAAAAGAAAAAATCGCTCATATTTTAATCGCCTATTATCAAAACGAACCCTTAGCCGCCTATCAAATTTGGGTTTACAAAGAGGTTGGTTATTATCCCTATGGTGGCTCTTCAGAAAAATTTCGCAATTTTATGGGAGCCAATCTTTTAATGTGGGAAGCAATAAAATTTTCAAAAAAAATGGGGGCAAAAAAGTTTGACATGTGGGGCAGCCTTCCTCCAAATTATTCCCCCAATCACCCATGGGCCGGCTTTACCCGATTTAAAAAAGGATACAATGGAAAATTTTTGCAGATGGTTGGTAGTTTTGATTTAATTATTGATCCTTTTTTTTACAAACTTTATTCTTTGGTTTTCCCAGTCCGAGAATTGATTTTAAAAATCAAACGCCAATTAGTTTTTTAACTCTTCTTCTTTTTCTTTTTTTAAATGAAGGAAAGCGGAAGCGGATTTTTCTTGAATCATCGACAAAAAAGGTAAAGTCTTTTTCTTAGTAAAAGCCAAAGCCACCGGCCAAACCTCATCCATATGGGTGACAAAATGAAAGTTTAGATCTTTAAGAACATAGTCGGGAATGTCTTCTAAATCTTTTTTATTTTCTTTAGGCATAATCACTGTTTTAATGCCGGCTCGATGAGCGGCAATCACTTTTTCTTTAACCCCACCAATTTCTAAAACTCTTCCCCGAAGGGTTATCTCGCCCGTCATTGCCACTTCTTTCTTAACAGGAATTTTAGTTAAGGAAGAAACCATTGCTGTTGTTATTGCAATCCCCGCTGATGGCCCATCTTTGGGAACTGCCCCTTCAGGCACATGAACATGGATATCAATGGAGTTAAAAAAATTTTTTTTAAGTCCAAAAAGATCAAAGCGACTTCGAATATAAGACAAAGCCGCCTGGCATGATTCTTTCATCACCTCCCCCAACTGACCAGTCAAAGTCAACCCTCCTTTTCCTGGCATTACCGCCACCTCAATAAAAAGAATATCTCCACCAGCCTGCGTCCAAGCAAGGCCGGTGGCAATCCCAATCCTATTTTTATCTTCAATCATCTGAGATGAATACTTATATGGCCCAAGATAAGAAGAAAGATCGGCCACATCAACCGTTTTTTTTGTAATCTTTCCCTCAACAATTTCTCGAGCTATCTTGCGAAAGATAGTGGCAATTTGTCTTTCTAATTCTCTTACCCCTGCTTCTCGAGTGTAGCGGCGAATAATTACCCTTATTGCCTCATCGGTAATTTCCGCTTGATTGTCTAAAAGATGATGTGCCTCTTTTTGTTTGGGAATAAGATGTTTTTTGGCAATATGAAATTTTTCATCTTCAGTATAACCCGGAAAATGAATAATCTCCAACCGGTCAAGTAAGGCCTCGGGAATGGTATCTAAAATATTGGCTGTTGTAATAAAAAAGACTTCTGACAAATCAAAATCTACTTCCAAATAATGATCGGAAAAAGCATGGTTTTGTTCCGGATCCAACGCTTCAAGTAAAGCCGCTGATGGATCACCTCGATAATCGCGCCCAATCTTATCAATCTCATCAAGCATAAACACTGGATTTTTTGTTCCTGCTTGTTTTATTCCTTGAATAATTCTTCCTGGTAATGCCCCAACATAAGTCCGTCTGTGACCTCTAATTTCCGCCTCATCACGAATCCCACCCAAAGACATTTTAACAAACTTTCTTCCCAAAGCCCTAGCAATTGAGCGCCCTAAAGAGGTTTTTCCAACGCCTGGAGGTCCAACAAAACACAAAATTGTTGGTGATTTTTTTTCTTTTTTCTCTTTTTTTTCCTCGGTTCCTTTTTCGTTTTTTGCCTCATTCTTTTTATTTTCTTCTTTTTCCTCCTCTTCTTTCAACCTCAAACTTCTTAACTTCATTACCGCCAAGTACTCCAAAATCCGCTCTTTAATTTTTTTTAAACCATAATGATCTTCATTTAAAATCTTTTCTGCTTGTTTTAAATCAACATTGTTGGGCGAGCTAACCGACCAAGGCAGTTCTACTAACCAATCTAAATAGGTGCGGATATAAGATGCTTCTGGATTAAATTGAGACATTTGTGATAACCTTTTTAACTCCTTTAACGCTTTCTCCTCCACCGCTTTTGGCATTTTAGCTTTTTTAATTTTTTGACGATACTCATCGGTTTCTTTACCCTCTTTTTCTCCCAATTCTTCTTCAATCGTTTTCATCTTTTCTCGCAAAAAGGTTTCTTTTACTCCTTGTTCAAACTTTTTTTGGGTTTTTGAAGAAATTGTTTGCTCCAGTTCTAGAATTTTTACTTCACGATTAACAAACTCCACCTCTTTTTCTAATCGTCTTTTTAAATTGTTTTCTTCTAATAATAACTGTTTTTCTTGGGGCTTTAAATCTAAAATTGAAGCTACTTGATAAGAAAAATTTAAATCATCGGTAATATTTAAAATATTCATTAAAAAAATAAAATCAACTGCTTTTCCTAAGTTAATCATTTTTTTCACCTGGGAAGAAATATGATGTACCATTGCTTTGATCTCTTCGTCT
>Ga0078972_1017661_pt1 | contig 10172 bp, 15 predicted proteins | sample YelNatPaOPGAMG01_FD_67568 | JGI IMG/M metagenome (GOLD analysis project Ga0078972, IMG submission 67568) | Hot spring thermophilic microbial communities from Obsidian Pool, Yellowstone National Park, USA - OP-RAMG-01 (SPADES assembly) (version 2) | ecosystem: Environmental > Aquatic > Thermal...
AAGGAACAGATAGTAGTATTCTTGTTTTCCTTTTAGTTGGGGCTGGTGCACCTACAGTAACTGTTGCTGTAGCGGAGCATGATTTATATGCACCAGATAGACCAGAGTACGAAGCTTTTATTGTATAAGTTCCTGCCTGATTAATAGTTAAAGTTGCTGAGCACATCCCAACTCCATCAGTCTGTAAGTCCGCAATTTTGGTGCTGTCGTAAGATAGAGAAACCGTCATGCTAGGCAAGGCATACCACGCAGAGCCAGTATAGTACTGAAGAGTAGCTGTAATAGTGAATGACTGACCAGCATTTACTGACGAGGGAGCAGATATGATTATTCTAGTATCTTTCTCAGTAGGAGTTGGGGCTGGAGCACCTCCGCCTATAGTAACTGTTACACTTGCTGAAGAAGAGCCGTATGTTGAATCTCCAGCGAATCTAACAACTATAGTATAAGTACCTGCCACTCCAATGCGAAAGGGTAGAGTGGCTGTTCCACTACTTGACGTGTAAGAAGAACCTGAGTACGCCCCATTAATGTAAGAATCTATAAGTTTACCGCCTAATGGGTTACCTGAAGAGTCTTTTAAAGTAGCATAAACGAAAAACTGTTGGCTTACACCATAGCTTGAAGAATCAGTTCTTGCTGTTAAAGTTGTACCTATTACCATTATCTTCTCACTCTACTTTACCTTTAATCAATAAAAATAAATTAAAAAACTTTTCTATTATTTGCTTTGTTTTTTAAAGTATTTTTTGTAAATGCCATAGCCCATTATAGTTAAAGGAAATGCAAATGCAACAGCATACTGAAGAATCTCGCCTAAGTCTATTTTTATTCCTTCAGCAGTACTCTCTGTACCAAGCCCACTAATGTAAAACTTGCTTGCATTGTAGTTCAGAGCATCTCTTATTTCACTATCTATAAAAGAAACTGTAGAAGCGTTCTTTTTTAGTTCTTCTCTAACTATCGCTGCATCAGAAATATTTCCACTACTAGCAACTGCTAGTGCCCCATCAACAAAAGGCTGGATGAAAAGCTTCAAAACTTCGTCTAGAGAAGGGTCAAGGTTATTGTCAAACACTAGAACAAAATCTTCAACCCAGCCTGCTCCAACCGCACCTAAGCTTTCCATATAAGGAATAAGTTCTTTTCCTAGTCTACATGAGAGGAACATGAACTTCTTTCCGTCAACATCTATATTTTGACCAACGTAGAAAACAGGTTCTAGCTTGTAAGACGTATATAAGTTATAATCACCATGCCCCGTCGCTATCACAACATCAGCAGATGGAAGCATGTTGAATATGTTTTCTTTTGTTGCTTCTTCTCTGTAAAGGTAGTTTGCTTTAGCCTCTCCTAAAGCGTCATAAATAGAACGCATAAAAGGGCTTATTCTCCAAAGTATTCCTTTTTCTTCAGTATCCACTACGGGGTCAATAACTAGCTTCAACCTTGTCCACGAGCAAGGTAGTCAACAACCATAGGCATTCTAGGGTCGGTAGCAACTAATAAGTTTGGTATGTCTTTTCTTTTAACTTGTATGGCACCATAGCTCGTCATAAGAACTAAAGTTAAATTGGCTGTTTCTGGAGGAAGAGTGGAAACATAAGTTTTGTAAAGGTCTGCTAGTTTGCTCAGCTCAGAAGGTAAGTTTGGGCTGTTTGAAAGTATTAGAGTTTTTACGTATGCTGCTTGGGAACGAATTTGGCTTAACATCTAGACTATCACCCTCAGAATAAATGCAGTTATAATGGTCATAACTATTGGAAGTGCTATGTTCCTTAAGAAGAAGTTCATTCCTCTTGTTGTCTGCAAAACTTCGTTTAGTTTATCTCTTATGTCATCGATACCTTTTTCAAGGTCTTGTAGTCTTTGCTCGTGAAACTTTACTGTAGCTTCAAGAGAGGCAACTCTCTCTATTATTGGGTCTCCTTTGTCGTCGTCTTTCTTGCTCATTCTACATCACCCTAAAAGTAGGACTCCCTGAATCCCCGCCTTGGCTCATAGGCTCAGTAAGAATTACGTCTTCAAATATTGCAATTTTGCTGCTGCCATACCAAACCGAAACCGTGGCTGAAGCTTCTGTAACCTTTCCACTGGTATGTCCAGTTGTTCTGCCCCACTTCTCTAGAATGTCGTCTACTACTGGCTCATAAGGTTCAACTAGGTAAGGAGTCCATTTATCTAAAGCATACTTAACTTTGCATATTACTGTAGTCTGGTCGCTACCAGCAAAAAGCCATCCAATGTACTTCCTTCCATCAAGTTTTAGTTCGTTCCAAATTAGGTTGTTGCAGTCTACTTTTCTTATTGCAAACGCAGCGTCAATATGGTTCAGCTCAGCTTCAACAGTTGGTTTAAGCCTTGTTCTAGCTCCAGCAAGCTCTGCCACACTATTGTATACTTTAGCTATCATCTTACCTATTGGGCAGTTGCTCTCACTAACAGCAATCACTTGATAATGAAATAAATACTCATGAGATACCCAGTCTGCAGGATTTTGCCCTCTCTGTTTTAAGTCATACGGCCCAGCTTGGGTTATCCTTCTTTCTACCTGTGCATCAGGTGGTAGAGTAGGGTCTTCTGCAAAAATGTGGGCGTTTGAAGAGTCCACAAGCTCACCTGTGCTGCTATAAAAAGGAATGTTTAACGTTCCTGCGGTTATGTTAAAATTACCAACGCTAACTCCTATTGGTACTGGGCGAAAATTTTGTGTTGGGTCAAGTTGGAGAGCTCTAATCTTACCTCTCTCCACTACGTCAGTAGGTACTCCTTTTATTTCCTGAGGTATTATCTCATTTGGACTTAGACTAACTAGAGGTAGCTTTTTCTCAACAAAAACTCTTATGCATTGAGTATCTGGTACTATCTTTCCATTCTTGATTTTTGGGTGGAGTTCGTTGCTAAAGCCTACGATAATGCCTTTTTTCATTAGTTCAAGAAGTTCTTTCTTTAAGCTCTCATCTATTTGGTTCATACAGCAAAAAGAAGCAATGGAAGTATTTAAATTTTTATCTAAGAATAATAAAACCAAACACAAACCCTAACAAGTAACTTAAAAAGTCCCGTGTTGTCTGAAAAGAAGGCTCTTTTTCAGCGCTTTGGTAAACTAAGTAAATAACAAAAAAAAGAACGCTAAAGACCCAGAAATACTTATAGAAAAAGTACGTCATAAAGCCAAGAAAGTAGTGCCAAAAATCATACCATCTATTGAACATATTTTGTATTCTTTCAAATAAAATATAAAAATGAAAATACGTTAAAACTAAAATACTCCAGAAATAGTAAGGTATGTCAGAAACTCTTTCGATTTTATGGACTTTCGGCTTTACTCTGCTCAACTTCGAGCTTACCTACGTAAAGCCCGCCAGCGTAACCAAGTATTACAAGAGTAATCTTCATCCAATCGTCTGCATTTATCTTACCAAAAAAAGCTAAAACAGAAGCACATACTTCTACTAGTACTGCAACCACTAGAGTATTGTTAATCACAATATCGAATATCTTCATTTTTGTTCACTGTTGTTTTTTCTTCTGTACAAAAGGTAGCTTACCTTTCCAGCCAAGAAGGATTAAAATTATGATTATGATTACAACAACTATGGCTAGAGTGTTGTAGCTTAAAATAAATGTTACTGTTATTACCTTTCCATTTGGGCTAAGGTCTTGTTTTTGGTCTGCTCCTATAACATTATACTCAACTTGCCCAGACTCCAAAGTAGCCATTGGTATTTGACTTAAGAAAACTTCACCTGCATTGTTTGTTACAAATAGTCTTGTTGTACCGTTAAAGAACGTTACAGTAACGTTAGCACCCTGCAAAGGTAGACCTAGAATATCTTTTACTCTAATTATTTGGTCATCTACTTGCACAACTACTTGCTTGTAAGTTGGTTGTGATATATCGAAAACATAACCATTAGTGTAAGGTATTACGTTGTAGTTTTGGTATATAGCAGACATAACTTTATACTTCCCACTTGGTAGCCATGCATTGTAAGGGACAAAAGTTTCTACTGCGCTTCCATTTGGAAGCGTAATGACTATTTTAGTTTTAATGAAAGCATTGTTTAGGTTTACTGTAGTTATTGTTACGTTGTAGAAATAATTGTAAGCGACATCTAGTATAATCTGCTTCGTCATATCGAAGCTAGCACCAGAAATAGTTTCATTTAGAACTAGGTTTTTGTAGTCTGCTTTAAATATAAAATTGCTTTGTCCTACAACCTCATATTTTGTTTGGTTAAACACGTAAGTCTTATTTAGAACTATTACTGAAAAATCTACAAATGGAACGCTTATTTCTGTGTTTGTGTCTGTAACTAAGTTTAGCTCAGGTACTTCCACTTTTGATGGAGCATTGCTTGTAACTTTTAATGTAATAAGCTTAGGAGTTACTGAGAAGCTTTGCTCACTATTTTCTACGTATTTCCCATTATAGAAAACGAAGGACTTTGCGACTACAGGGTATGTTTTGCTGTCATTAAAAATTAAATCAAAAGTAAAAATTTCGGAGGTTGCTGGAGCTAAAGAAACTTCCTTTGTTATGTTTTTGCTGTAAATACTGCCAACGCTTAAATTAACAGTTGCGTTTGCATCAACCGAACTAGAACCAGTATTCTTTAAGTAAACAAAAACTCTTGCTGGTTGTCCTACGTAAATGTTATCTCTTGGGAAATTGTAGTTGTCTCTTGGAACTAGATAAAAGTAGTAGTAATTGTCGGGTATTCTAAGGTCTAGTGGGCTACCTAGAGATACAGGTGCAACTGACAAAACTATTAAGATAAAAACAAGTAGAGAAAAAATGTACTTTTTCATAGCGTCCACCTACTTCGAGAGTAATTCTCTTATTTTTTCAATGTCTGGCGGGTTTGTTATTATGCTCCAGAACGTCCACGCAAGTACGCCTATAGCTATTATTTCTGAAGCCATTAATATTACAGCTATTTGCGGTTGTGATGGGAACAGAAATACTGCAACTACTGATGCACCAATACCAACTATTGTTACAAGTATTGCAAACCTAACCTTCCAGAATCCTAATACTTCAGATACTCCCATTTTTCTCACCTGTACTTTAAGTAGGTTTTACTTATTTAAAAGTCTTTCTCTTCTAGTCCAAAATCAAAATTGCGTACTTACACTTGGAAGCAAGCGGGTTTTCATTTTGTAGTTGGTTAGCCAAAGAAACTCTAACTGGAAAGCCTACTTTTCTTATGTAATCTAAAATACCCTCCTCATCTAGGTCTAGAACGTAGCCTCTCTTGACCCCGCTACTTCTTCGATAGAAAAATACTAACATACCAGCACGTAAACTATTTGGTTTTCTGCACTAGCCTTTAAAAATACTTCATCTAGACTACAGTTAACTAGTTCTATTGGAAACGTTGAAGATAGAGGAAAAGTTTGGGTATCTTTGTTTCCAACGAAAACTTTACCAGAATTCCCAGAATCTGCAACCAGAATTATCTTGTTTCTCTTAAGCTTTCCTTCGTAAACGCTTACTAGCTCTGCTGGAGACATCTTTTTTGAACCAACCGTTATTTTTAGCGGCAGAACTGCCATGCTATTTGTTCCACCTATCTAGTTTAAAAGTTTTACTCTTTTCTATCAACCGCAGTTATAAAGCCTCCTACCCCAAACGCCTGCCTAAATGCTTGGTTGTTTTCAGCCAACATGAGGTGCCCCATAGGCAAGAAAACTTCTGTTACTATTCTGTAATATTCACATATCGTCTTTGGTACGACATGCATGTTTCCAAACATATCAAAGTTTAAAGCTAAGCATGAACCAAAACACCAGGGCTTATAAATGCACGTCTTACAGCGCTCTGGTTCTTCTGAAACTATTGGAAAGCTTATCCACCTCTTGTAAATTTCCTCTCTTTTCTTGTAGTCTATTCCATTCCATACGTCGCCAATCTTCATTTCATCTCCTTCAGCAAGCGAGTTGCAAAAACGATGACATAAGCTAAGCCAGCCGTTAGGCGTCACGCCAACTTCTCCTTGTCCAAGACCACATCTTGAAAAAATTGTTCCTCCAGCACCTATTATAGGTGCAAGCCCATCTCTTATTGGCATTGCATTGAAAGGAATTCCTTTCCTGTACCATCCTATAGCATACTCTCTAAGTTTTTCCATTTCAGCTCTAAAGTCTCTGTAGTCCTTTTCGCTCCAATCTACCTCAAATACTGCACCAAGTGCAATCGCATAAATCTTGTACTCTTCGACGTACTTCTTAACAGCATCTGCTAAACCAACTATTGTTCCTGGTCCAAAAGTCCACCTAATCTCTATCTTTCTTCCTAGAATTTTTTCCGCAAGTTTTAAGTTGCTGAAAACTTTTTCCCAAGTAGGCTTTCCGTCTGCTGTTACTCTAAACTTATCATGAGTTTCTTTAACACCATCTATGCTGAACAGAATACCAAAGTTTGGGTGGTTTTCTTTTATGTAGTTAAGCTTTTCTTCATCTAGTAAATAGCCGTTTGTTGTCATACCAAGAGTAAACTTCAGGTTCTGCTTTTTTATTTCATCTATAAAAAACTTGATTATGTCCCATCTAACAGTTGGCTCTCCACCAAAGAACCATATGTGACCATTTTCCATAACATTCTTCTTAGCAAACTCTAGCGTTGCCTTTGCAGTCTCTAAGCTCATCTCTCCAAACTTGTACTTATACATCTTTAAGAAACAATAACCACAGGAAAAATTACACGAGTAAGTTGGAAGTACTGTTATGCCCGCAAACTTTTCTGGGAAAGGGCTACTTCTCATACTCAATTTTCTTTTTCCTCTCAGGAGTCCAGCCTAGCTCTATTAGAGCATCTCTTATTCCTTCCCTAACAGCATCTGCTATTACTTTCTTCAGTTGTTCATCAGTTATGTTTATTTCTGGAGCTCTAGGAACAATTGGTTTAGTTGGTAAAGTAGGCTGTTGAGGCTGCCCAACTACTCCTTTTTCGCAGGTTACGCAGATACCGCACATTTTCTCGCATTGTACACAAACTTGGCATGTTGCACAAACGTTTTCCTCGTTCATGGTTTTTGCTTCGTTTACAAGTATTTAAAGTTTTTTTAGCTAGTTAGTTAAGTGGCTTGTCGGGTGACACATAGTTGGCAAGCACTATAGCAAGAGCCCTGGCAAGTATTACACACTTGGCAGGTATTGCAACTGTAGCAGTTAGTATAACACTTTTGGCAAGTATTACACACTTGGCATGAAGTGCATGAGCCTTGAGCTGCGTAGCATCTTTGGCAAGTCGAGAAGCAAGCCTGGCAGCCAATACAACTATAACAACCAGTGTAACACAGCTGACAAGAATAACAGTTTTGGCATGAAGTGCATGAGCCTTGAGCTGCGTAGCATCTTTGGCATGAGCTACATACTTGGGAAGAATAGCAACTGTAGCAACTAGCATTGCATTGCTGGCAAGTATTACAGCTCTGGCAAGTATTGCAGTTTTCGCAAGTACTACAAACTTGAGCGGAGTAACAAGTGTCGCATGACTCACACTCTACGTCTCTCATGTTCGACGTTTTTGTTCCCGTTATTCTAATGTTTATGCTCATTTCCACCACCTACAGAATAGCGGTATAGCAAATATAACATACTTGGCAGGTGTTGCAACTGTAGCAAGTTGCATTGCAACTCTGGCAAGTATTGCACACTTGGCAAGTCTCACAACTACCAGCACAGCTAGTATAGTACCACTGGCAAGTATTGCAACTGTAGCAACTAGCATTGCACTGCTGACAAGAATAACAGTTTTGGCAGGTATTACAGCTTTGGCAGGTCTGACAAGAACCATAGCAACTATAACATACTTGGCAAGAACTATAGCAACTGTAGCAACTAGCATTGCATTGCTGGCAAGTATTACAGCTCTGGCAAGTATTGCACACTTGGCAAGAATAACAAGAAGTAACACAAGAATAGCATGCTTGGCATGAACCGCAAACTTCGGAAGAATAACACAACTGACAGGTGTTGCAGCTCTGGCAAGAATAACATACTTGGCACGTTCTGCATATTCTAATGTTTATGCTCAAAGTTCCACAACCTCACCTTTATACTCTTCTTCTTGTAAAGTCTTTTTTATGTCCTTAAGAACTTTTTTAACCTTCTTTTCAACCTCTTCCTTTGATGGCTCTTCTTTAAACTCTACTGCAAATCTTACACTAGTGCCTTCTACTACATAGTGGTAACGCCAAACCTTCTTTTCATTATCGTATTCCTTTAAAAATAGAATTGCTCTCATTTTATATCACCCTATTTGGCAGTATATCTCTAAAGTGCGATTATAGGTATAGTAACTAGAGGAGTTCACTAGCCTTATGCTTATAGTGTGAATTGTATCCGCACCCCAGCTTACGTCGATGTAGCCTTTCTGAGGTGCGTAAGAAGTACTTGTGATAGTCCAAACTACTACACTTGCTGCTCCATCTATGCTAACCCTCATGTACCCAGTACCACCAGTAACATAAGCTTCTCCAATGAAGTACAGCCTAGTTATATTAAAGCCGTAGCCAGGAGAGTTTATCATTCTCAAGAATTTTACTTCTGCTTCTGTAGTTCCGTAAACACTTTTCTCAGTCTCATCTCCAGCGTACAAGAACCTAAGGTCAGACCAGTGCTTTCCATCTAGCTTGTCAGCATCTAGTCCTCCTCCGCTTCCCCACGGTAGTGCATCAGCTCCTCCAGCCAAATGTCTGCTAGCATGAGAGTCAACATTTATTGTACCATAGGGAATTCTTCTTACGCTTGTGCCATCTGGTGAGAAAGAAACCAGGCCTAAGTCGGTTCTTAGCCATATTCTTCCAGAAACTAGAGAGGGGTCTGAAGATAAGTTTTCAAGTGCAAGGTTTATGAACTGCTTTCCATTTGCGTTGAAGTTTCCAGTCAGTGCACGTGAACCATCCGTTCTTAAGTACTGTGGGTGGTCGTCTGATGATAAGTTCAGCAAAGCAGAGTGGCTTACAGCTGCTTGTGCTCTTCCCATCTCAACCCAAGACGCACCATTATCGTAGTAGAGAATTGTAGTGTCTGTAGCATAGTACATTCTTCCTGCAGTTCCTGCAGCTGGCTTGTTTGCATCCGTACCTGCTTGCACTAGAACTAGTCCTCTGTGGTCTGTAGAAGAATGCCTAGAAGCATTTAAGTACTGAGGATGGTCGTCTGCACTTAAGTTTAATAAGTTAGAGTGCGAATCATGTGGAACAACAGTCCCTAAAGTATGCCTAGCTGTAGTGTCGTGCCTAGAGATGTTCAAGTACTGAGGGTGGTCGTCTGAGGATAATCCATCTAAGTTTGCATGAAGTACTTTCTTTCCAGTCCCGCCAGCACCCTGAGCTACTCCGTTATGGTCATGCCCGCTAAGTTCGCTTGTTATTGCGTCTACTAAGGCATTGTAGTCTGCAGCTAGAATAACGTCGTTGGGGTTTACCTTTTTTAATGGGTAAGTAACCATTTTCTTTGCTTTAAGTATGTTCTAGCGATTAAAAAACTTATCGTTTGTCTTCGTGCTCTAAAGGAGTTTTTCCTACTCCTCCTCTTGGAGCGTACCTATCAACGTCGTAGCGTGCATAGTCGTACCTAGCAAAAGTAGTAGGTACAGATGGAGAAGTTATTGGTCTAGGCATTCTTATAGCGTACCTATCAACGTCGTAGTATGCGTGGTCGTATCTTGCTCCTAAAGATACTGGCTTTACTCTTGCAATAAATATTCTGTCTATTAAATCAATTAAGTCAGATAATACTTTATTTATTGATAGTTTAATACCTAAATCCTGAATGCTTAGGTTGTCAAGTAGTATCCTTGAAGTTTGCTTTGTTAAAATATCTGATAGAGAAAGAGCATCTGATAATAGCCTAGACGTTTCCTTTTGAATCAAATCTGAAAGAGAAATAGTCTCCGAAAGCTGTTTTGTAGTTGATTTCACGATTCCTAAGTCTGTTAAGCTAATGCTGTCGGTAAGAAGTCTCCCTCTTAGCAAAATGTCAGATAAGCTAATGCTATCTGAAAGAAGTCTTGATGTTTGTTTTGATATGCTGTCAGATAAACTAAAGCTATCGGTAAGAGAAAGAGAGTACTGAATAGGTGGTTTGCCAAACTTTGGAATGTTTGTTGGAAAAGTAGAAGTGAAACTCATATTGTACCCATAAGTTCCTTGAAGAAG
>Ga0078972_1017662_pt1 | contig 10171 bp, 10 predicted proteins | sample YelNatPaOPGAMG01_FD_67568 | JGI IMG/M metagenome (GOLD analysis project Ga0078972, IMG submission 67568) | Hot spring thermophilic microbial communities from Obsidian Pool, Yellowstone National Park, USA - OP-RAMG-01 (SPADES assembly) (version 2) | ecosystem: Environmental > Aquatic > Thermal...
CTTAAGCTTTCTTTGTGTTTATGGATACTTAATTTATACAATAAAGTCTCTCAATATGTTTTTCTTTAAGGTATTTCAAGCTGTATTAGCGAGTTTTCAAAAGTAAAAGAAATCGATTTTTTCAGAAACATCGTTTCCTTTAGCTTTTAAGATAAAAAAGGAGTAAGTTTAAGCTACTATAGCCTGAGCAGAATTTCTCAACTTAGGTTAACAGAGCACGTTCCTTCTAAAGAAAGGCTTAAAAAGACCCTTTTTTTATAACAGGGTTATGAACAAAAATGACAAAAAGATGAACTTAGCATTTGCATTTTCTTTAACGTCTGGATTGCTGATACTCTCGAACTCGATAATCTTCTTTCTAATGCGAATTTTTTTTGTAATACCAACGTATCATGAAGAAACATATCATTGGCATATGATGAGTGAAATGATGTCCTACTTCTGGTTTGGAGGTTGGGGCTGGTTGTTTTTAGCAATTGGGATTGTTAGCGGAATGGTGGTCTTAATTAGTTCGTTTATGCTTAGAAGTAAACAAGAGGAAAGCCTGATTTGGGGCATAATCATAATTACGTTTTCAACGCTAAGCATTTTCTCAATGGGTGGTTTCCTCTTCGGACTTATATTCGGCATCTTGGGTGGTATGTTAGCGGTAGTTGAGATTTAATATCAAGCCTATAAAGATCAAGAATTCTTCATAAATCTCGCTAAACTTTCAGCTTTTTCTTAACTTTTGGCTTCGTTTTCATAATTTATCCTGTTTTTCATTGAGTAGCTGTTGCATGCAGTTTCACGAGGAGTTCGTCGGAAAAACCCAAAGCTCGTATGCTGGCTTATTGTAAGAAGTATCTGTATGACTAGTAAATTACAAAAGAGAAAAATAAATGATGAAAGAGTAGAAGAAGTAAGCCCATTTCGTCGATTAATCGGGAAAGTTTTTTAATGAGTTTTGCTTATAATCCTTAGAAAAGTTCCTGTAGTGGAACATTAACCTCTGGCTCAAAGTCAGATATGTGGAAGTATGTTCCGTTTACAATGACTAAGTGCTTTGTTGTTCTAGGTGGAAGAAGGTTTCCACTTAAGCCTGATTTTATTACTATTTCTTTCGGAAATACTGAATTACTTTCCCAAGAAACTACTTTAAGTATAGGTGAAAAATAATCAACAAGGACTACAGGAATGTTTTTACAACCAAGTTCTGTTAAGGCTTTTGTTCTATGATGCCCGTCTATAATTACAGAAGTGTTCAAGTCAGCAGCTATCGCCTTCTTAATGCATCCATCCTTTCTTATTTCTTCAATTAAGCTCTTTAATCTTGTTTCTTCAACATTCTCATGAGCTCTAAGTTTTTTGATCTCAACAACCTTTAGACTTATCCCTAACTTTGAAGCAACTTCTTCGTTGGAGGTGATCATACCACTGTCTGTTATAACACTGTAATAACAAAGGCTTTATAAATTTTGTCTCACAAAAAGCTTGCTCTGTTAACTTAAGCTTCATGCCATCATCCCTCTAAGCTTTTGAACTATTTTAATTACTTCCTCTTGGTTAAACAAGTGAAACAAGTTAAGCCATCTCCAAACATGATCAAGTCTGCAAACCTTCTTACTACAAGAAAAGTAATCGTCGAAGTTTTCAGTTCTATCCTTTAAGACTTGTACTTGTCTTTCTATTACTTCGAAGAACCAAATTCATAAGTTCGATGAACAAGACTTAAACTTCTACAAGCTTCTATGTAGAAAGAGCACCATCAGTGTAAACAGGGTGTTTTCCATGTAGCTTAATTAAGCTTCTTAGGAAAAGCTCAGCTTCGTATGAATTTCTAGTCCTAGAAAGCCAAGGATTTTCTTTGAGTATGGTTCGTAAGCTACCCAAACCCAAGCTAGCTTTCCAGCAACGTTTACAGCAGTTTCATCCACTAGAAAAACTGAGACTCTACAATTAACTTTGAATATCTTCCTAAAGCCATGAACTCTTTGAACCTATTTCCAAATTGCTACGTGACTTCTTTCAAAGAAAAATTTAGTTTGAAGCTTTTCTATAACTTAGGCCAAGGGTTATCAAGTAAAGAGCGTAGAGAACCAAAGAAAGATTAGTTCTCTGCCTCTTGAAGTTTAGTTCAAAAATCATAAGAAAAGGTAATCCTTGGCCTGGAAAAACCTTAAGTTAACAGAGCACAAAAAGCTAGAACCTGTTAGCCTGATGTTGTAAGTTCTTCGTTTAAATCGCAAAGGTAGCTACTCACACTTTTCGCACTAGAAACTTTATGAGATTAGCTTTCCTTCTGCGGTCCTTCATTTATGTAAGTAAATTATTCTAAGAGTTAGCAATATTTTATTTCTCTGAGAGGGGGTTACTAATCTTTTCTATTTGAGATTGCATAACAAAATACAAGTCTAACTTATTTTAAAGTCCAAAAACTGGTAATCTCGCTTAGTAATACCAGGGCAAAAAGCTTAAAAAGGGACGTCTATTTATAACGGCGTTATAATATGAAGCTCTCTAAAGTCGAAGAAGGAAAGTATGTTCTGGATGTAAGAGGGCTTGTTTGCCCTTACCCCGTGCTTTTAACGAAAAAGGCGCTAGAAGTTCTAAAAGTTGGAGAAACTCTAGACGTTTTTACAGATAACCCGCCTTCCTGTGAAACAATTCCAGAGTCAGTTCGAAGGATTGGCCATAAGGTTGTTAGAATAGACGAGATTGAACAAGCTGTATGGAAAATAGAAATTAAAAAAGGTGGTGCTCCTTGAAAGAAGAAATTAAGAGGTATGATGATCTAGGAATTAATCTCTTCGAACTACCGCTCGGGTGCTCGGTTAAAGTTGATTTAGATAGCGTCGTTTACCCTACGTTAGATGTACTTAAACCAAGGTTGCGCAATCAAGGATTTGAAGTTTCATCTCGAAAAGATGCAGAAATTATAGAAGCTAAAGAGAATTTTGAAGTGTACAGAAAGTTTTACAAACTAGGAAAAAATACTGATGTAAACCCAGAAGAAATAGCTAAGATTTCACCTACTGTTTGCACAGTAGTAATTCAAGCTTACCAACGCTACGCTAGTAAGTCAGAAACATTTAAAGCACTGATAGAGCCAGTTTACAAGAAAATATCAGAATCTGGAGTTAAGGTTAAGCTAGGTAAAGGCCATTCTATAATAACTACTTTTCAAGATGAATCAACGGCAATTTTTGATTTCATTGTTACGAAAGGAAAAAATACCAACAAATTTTTGGCTATAAATAACGACACAATAAATATAGTGGATCCAACTCTCAGCCCTGAAGATCCCAGACAAGTTTCAGGAGCGCTTAGTAATGCTCTCAACGATTTGTTTGTTGTTGGAGTGCATGAAGAAATTCAAATAGCACCGCTGATAGGAGCTCCTAATGAACAAGTTAAGGAAAAAATCTTAAAGGAAGTTGAAAAGTTTTCTCAAAGATACAATTTCAAAGTCATCAATGTACCGCAGTTGTTTAGTAAAAAGATAATATTGGGCGCAACTGTTTTCGGAATTACAGACAAACAGCCACCACTTAGGGAAGATTTAGTAAGACCTAGAATGAATATAGTCGTGTCAAGACCATTTGGTGAGCTTGCACCAATAACTGCTTTTGTGTCAAGTTTGTTGGATAATGCAGTAGCTCATGACTTAGAAGAAGAAGGAATTACCTTGAGTGACCTTAAGAAGGCTAAAGATGAAGCTGTAAACTTAATTTCTTCGCCGAACATTGAAGTTGCTAAGGTCGTGAGCGAATACTTACCTTCAATTGAGCATAAATTTAACGAAGATGAGCACATTTTGCTTACAACAGATGTAACTGGTCCAGGGTTGTATGTCTTTTATGAGCTTGCAGTTAGAGCAAGAGTTACGATTGAACTAACATGCATTCCGCTCCTGTTTCCAAAGATTTCTGAATTTGTTACAAGAGAATTTTTAATGCCCAATTCTACAGCTGGAACAAATGGTGCATTTGCTATAATAGTATCTGAAAAATTAGTAGAGAACGTAGTGAATGACCTAAAGCTTGTTGGTTGCAAGCCAGAAGTTGTAGGGAAAGTTTCGGAAGTTGGAAAACCAAAACTTATTGTTCCATTTGAAGTTGCAAAATATATCGCAGACCCAAAGCTTCTCTCCTTGTTAACTTTGAAGAGGTGAATATCAAGAATTGAATGGATCGATGAGTGTTTTTAAAAGAAAATGTCCTGAGTGGCTCGCTGGGCTCCTTTTAGGTATGATAAATGTTATGTTTTATGCTTGGGCATCTAAGCCATATACAATTTTTGCAGGGTACCAAAATTGGGGCCAGAGTATCTATTCAACTTTAAAACTTTCTCAACTAAGTGGTCTTCCTGAAGCGTTCTTTCTTCAAGAAAAGACAAGCGTTGGAATAATTGGATTGCTTCTTGGTGCATCAATAGCCTCAATTCTGGCTAATGAATTCAAAATAAGGTTACCTGCGTCAAAAACTCAGGTTGTTGAAGCAATCATTGGTGGAGTCTTAATGTCAGTTGGAGTTGTTCTTTCACGTGGTTGCAACTGGGGAGGCTTCTTCTCCGCAATTACTGCATTAAGTTTGCATGGTTTTGCGATGCTACTTGGTTTATTCTTAGGTGGTTACCTTGGGCTAAGGTATACCGCATGGAAAATTTCGCTAGTTACAAAGAAAATTGAAGTAAGTTATCCCGACAATCATAAACAACTAAAAAGCTTAACCAACGAAACGTTGAAGTTACTAGTTTTTACATTTGAAGTAGCTTTTATTGCGCTAGTATTAACTTACTATTACACGTCTGCTGAGAATGGTATCTTTTATACAGTAATTCTATTTTTTGGGTTTTTGGTAGGCGTTGTAATTCAAAGATCGCGCTTTTGTTTTACTACAGCATTTAGAGACTTACTTTATGGCCCAGAATTTCAGAGAAGTATAAGAATACAGAAAGGAATAATTCTAGGGCTCATCGTTAGTGTGACTGGAACCTTTGTACTTTAGTACAAAGGTTACATAGATCCAATGAACTACGTTTATCCAGTTTCACTTTGGAATGTGGTAGGAGGTGCTATTTTTGCTTTTGGCGCGGTCTTAGCTGGAGGCTGTGCTTCTGGAGTTCTATGGAGAACTGGAGAGGGATACATTAGTTCACTACTAGCATTGATCTCAGCTGTACTTTCTTATCCAATTGCAAGAAATTTAATTCGTGTTCCTGGTGTTCAAGTTTTCATACCGAATATCCTTGGATGGGAACTAGGATTAGTAGCAACATATTTCGGATTGTTCCTTTACTTTCTTTTGATTTATCGTCTCGAAAAAAGCTATGGCAAAGTCAAAGTGATATCGTTGAAGAAATGAAGCCGGTGAGATTAAATTGTTGAATCAGTACATTGTTTCTTTCAGAGAATCTTTTGAAGCAATACTTGTAGTCTTTGTAATTTTTGCTTACGTAACAAAAACGAGAAGGCAAGACTTACTAAAGTACGTTTTATATGGTGCTATTTTGGCTTTAATCTTTAGTATGATGTTTGGAGTTCTTACTATAATGTTATATAATAGCTTTCCTCCTTCAATAAGAGAGCTATTTGAGGCATTCAGCTCCTTTTTAGCAGTAGTCATTCTGAACTATACTGTTGTTTGGACTTTCAGTAGAGGAAAAAACATAAAAGCGTCGATAGAAGAAAAAACTAGTACCGCAATTAGGACTTCTACTACTGCTCTAGCTTTTCTTTCTCTTCTCTTAGTTTTTAGAGAGGGCGTGGAAATGTTTCTATTCTTAACGCCTTTTTTCATAAGCAATCCTTTACAAACTGTTCTTGCCACGCTATTAGGAATTTTCAGTTCCACTTTGTTAAGCTACCTCATCTTCATAGTAGGACTAAAAATGGATCTTCGTAAATTTTTCTTTTACACAAGCTTACTATTGATTCTAGTGGCAGGTAGCATGCTTAATTCAGGTTTTCACGAACTGGTGGAATTCTTAGAGAGCTTTAACTTTTCCAACGTTGATGTTATAGAGCGAGTGGGACTCTTATCTACTGGTGTGTACCTATTGGCAGCAATTCTCATAACAGTTAGGTCGTATGTAAAAAACTGAAGAAAGCAAAATGAAAATGCTTTTTGCTTCTTCTGGAATTGGTCTTGGCCATATAGCCAGAGACTTCTATCTCTCAAGTTATATGCACTGGGCCAATATATCATGGATCACGTCTGGTGTTGCTTTAAAGTACCTAGAAGCCAGGAACGCTAGAATTCATGAAGCAGCCTATAGCTTAGAGAGATTAGATAAAATCATAGAAGATATGTTTGAGAACGGAATCCTTAAAGTGAGTCTTGATAAAATTCTGAAGTTGTATAATACAGTTAAAAACAACAGTATAAAACTAAAGGAGTTAGTTAACCTAGATGATTTTGATGGCATTGTAGCTGATGAATTTTGGGAACTTTTACTTCTAGAAAAACCAGCAACAAAAGTTACGTTTATAACGGACTTTCTGAACTTTAAACCTCAAATTAATTCTATAGCTCAACCTTTGTTGCTTCCTCATGTTAACAAAGTACTTCATCGGAAGCTTAAAGATTTTGAAACCATAATTTACATTGGTTTAGAACCTATTTCAGTTGAAGAGCTTGAGTTCTATGGACAAATTTTTACTCATGGAATCCTCGATTGTAATTGTACAGACGAAAAAGATTTTGTTCTAATAAATCTTGGTGGAACGTCTGCTGGTTATCCTTTGTTAAATAAAGTTCTTCCTATCTTAGACAAATTGAAACTCAATGTTAGAGTGATAGGGTCTGCTAAACATTTTACTCCAAACCCACTTTATTATGTATGCTGCTCGAAGTTAGTAATCTCTATGGCTGGTTATTCTAGTCTTATAGAACTTTCTCGCTTTAAAAAGAGAGGAATAATTGTTCCTCTATCCGGCCATTTCGAACAAGAAAACAATGCAAAAGTATTTTATGGTAGACCTGGTTATCGTGTCTTAAATTTCGGCGAAATCGAGAGATTCTTAGAAAGATACGTAATAGAAATTTTTGACGAGGATCCAGATCCGCCTACGTTTAAGGATGGATCAAAAGAAATATCAGAAAGGTTGAAGTTTATCTTTTCAAATTAAAGTTGTTTACATGGGTTTTAAGTCAAAACTTAAATACCCCATAACATCGTTATAGTATATGACCGAAAATTACGACCTCGTCATCTTAGGTCATGGTTCTGCAGCTTTTGCAGCTGCAATAAAAGCTAACGACCTTGGGGTAAAGACGGCAATGATCGGATGTAATGTTACCAAAGGCACACTTCTTGGAGGGACATGCGTGAATGTTGGATGTATACCAAGTAAATACCTCATAAATATTTCGAGGTTTTACCGTTTAGCAAAAATGAGCTCTATCGAAGGCGTAAAAATAAAGGGTGTAAGTGTAAACTTTAGGGATATTGCAGAAAGTAAGGAGAGAATAGTTGAAGAGCTTAGAAAAGAAAAATATGAGGGGGTGCTCAGCGCACTTGAAAGTGTAACTTACTACAATGGCTTCGCGAAGTTCGTTTCGAATGAAGAAGTAAAGGTTGAAGGTAAAGGTGTAATTCGTGGAAAGAAGTTTGTAGTCGCTACAGGAGCAAGACCCAATATACCAACAATAAAGGGATTAAACGGCATCGACTATCTAACGAACGAAGAGGCATTAAGCTTAGAAGAAATCCCACACTCCATTTGTATTGTAGGTGGAAGGGCTTTAGGTTTAGAATTTGCTCAAATGTTTTCTAACTTTGGGTCAAAAGTTACTGTGCTACAACGAAGCAATAGAATTCTTCCGAGTCATGAACCAGAGATTTCTGAAGAACTACGAAGATATCTAGAAGATGATGGAATTGAAATCTTTACAGGCGTGCAGATAAATGAAATTACTAAGAAAGGAGAGCTAAAGGTAGTAAGTGCTTCTGCTGGTGGAAAGAGAGTTAGCATTGAATGTGAAAAACTACTTTTTGCAACTGGAAGGAAGCCAAATACTGAAAACTTAAACTTAGATAAAGTAGGCGTAGCCGTAGACGAGAGTGGCTTTATTATAGTAAATGAAGAAATGCAAACTTCCGCTGCTAATGTTTGGGCTGCAGGTGATGTTGTTGGCTATCCAATGCTTGAGCCTTTAGCAGCAAAGCAAGGGGCAACTGCAGTTGAAAATGCATTTCTTTCATCTGGTAAGAAAATTAATCTGAACGAAGTACCAGAAGTCGTGTTTACTTATCCAGAAGTAGCTAAGGTTGGACTTACTGATGCTGAAGCCATAAGAAGAGGTATAAGATGTTCATGCAGGGTGCTTCCTCTTTATTACTTACCAAAGGCAAGAATCATTGGAGATATTAGGGGATTAATGAAGCTCGTGATAGATGCTGAGAATAAACAAATTATTGGAGCAAACATTTTAGCTCCAAACGCTTCTGAAATTATTCACGAATGTACGTTGGCAGTAAAGTTCAAGCTTACGATAGACGACCTTATAGATACTGTGCATGTCTTTCCTACACTTTCTGAGCTAGTAAAGCTTACTGCACAATCGTTCTACAAGGATATTTCTAAGCTTAGTTGTTGTTCTGAGTAATGGTTAATAATTTTAACTTAGCTAGATATGTAGCATGAATGAGAAAAATTTATATTCCCTCTTTTTTATAGTTGTGCAGCCTAGTCTATGAGTACTAGTTTAATTAAGCGGTTACAAAACTTTAAAGTTAAAGATGTATTGGAAATTTCTTCTTCAGTTATTTATCAAATTAAGTCTAGTGACCCCGTTATCGCGGCAGCTCCTTTTTTAACAGTATTTGACGTAGACGTCGTTTTTGTGACTAAAGAGGATTCTGTTCATGGATTTATTGGAGGATACATTATTCTTGAAATCATTGAACAATCTCGAAAAAATGCTTGGTCAACACTCTATAAGACTCCTAGTGAAAATGTTGACTGGAAGTTGTTAACAACGAGGTTAGACGAAGAACTAGACACTCTTCTAAGAAAAATGATAGCTACTGGCTACGGTCATGCTCTAGTTTTAGATAAAGATAAACCTGTAAGTCCTATAGGTTTGTTAGACATAGCAAAATTTTTCTTGTACTCGGGTGTATCGGATAACTTAGAAGACATTACAATTGGTCAACTTGGGTCAAGTCCTCAAGTCCAATTGTAAGTGTACCCCCAGAGTCAACTATACTTAAAGCTGTAAGTACTATGATCGAAAAGAGAGTCAGGAGGCTGTTGGTTAAAGATAAGGTTCTTTCTGATAGAAGCTTAATAAAAGCGCTCATGGCGTATCCTTGGCTAAGTAAGCTGCGTGACTCTACAGAAGAGACTCTCAATTCGCCGTTAACTGCGCTTCCAGTAACTGTTTTTCATAAGCCTAGTAGAGCATTACCTAATGAAGGTTTAAGCAAGGGATTAAGCTTGCTACTGGATGCTGAGGCTAAATGCTTATTAATAGATGGCCAAATCGCAACTCCATGGGACCTCGTCGTAAAGCCCATTAAGCAGTAGCTACACTATAACTTAAGTTAAGAGCTCTATAAAATTCATTTTCTAATTACGGTGTTCACTATCAATTATTTTAATTGAGATAAGACAAGCACATAGTTGGCTGTTTCAGAAAACACGGAACCTAAAATACTACAGATGCTAGTTGTTACGCTTAAGGTATCAGCAACTTTTTTTCTCAAGTTAGGCCGTACAACATTAACCTGACTCTAATCCTAAAGATTGAATCCATATTTTAATAAGGGCAATTCCTTTGAGGTGTTCGCAGTTCTACTCTGGGAGTACTTCTCAGCAAAATATCTCATACTAAGTTCAAAGCTCCTTATCAAACTGGTGGGGCTTAGGACAAGTCTAATCTAACAGGAAGGGATTTGGTGAAAGTTCCAATGAACTCAAGAATGAGCTCTAACATTAGTGAATATCAAAGTTCATTTTTAGGTGTGTTTCTGTAACATAACTAGATCATCTGAAGTTACTTTTAAATACAAAAGTTATTTCAAAATTAATCAAACATGAGAAGAGAAGAAATAGAAAAGTTGCTTGAGAGATCAAAGAAGTTTAAAGATGCTGCAGAATTTCACTTTTCTCGAGGCGACTTCGACCTCGCTGTGTTCAACATTGAGCAATCTTTGCAACTTTTTTTAAAAGCAAAATTATTGG
>Ga0078972_1017663_pt1 | contig 10171 bp, 7 predicted proteins | sample YelNatPaOPGAMG01_FD_67568 | JGI IMG/M metagenome (GOLD analysis project Ga0078972, IMG submission 67568) | Hot spring thermophilic microbial communities from Obsidian Pool, Yellowstone National Park, USA - OP-RAMG-01 (SPADES assembly) (version 2) | ecosystem: Environmental > Aquatic > Thermal...
TACATACCAATCTCCTTCAATTTTTACCTCCCAATTATTTGGAGGTATTTTACACTCTAGGGTGGGGAATTTAAATGCCCCTTACCTGAGGAATTTATTTTAGCTTTAACAATACTAAACTAACATTTACCAATGCAAGCTACATCTACATACATCGCATTAGCTTTAACCTTTCAAGTGCTATTGCCCCAAGATGAGCTATAGCATCTAGCGCAACTCTTTCATCAATTGTTAAACGCTTGTTTATCTGTTTTAATTCTATTGCTATTACTCCAAATACATCGTTTGTTGTAATCATAGGTATATAGAGGGCTCTTGCGTTAGCTATAGTTTCTGTACCAAAACCTGCATTTTTTTTATTAATAAAAGACCAATTTGCTATACCTTGAGATTCAGAGTTTATGTCAAAAGCTTTAGTTTTTGCTCCTAATTTTAATTTATTGTTCTCATCTGCAATAAATATTGCCGATTCAGTATTAAATAATTTTTTTATGTGGTTTATCAAAATAGATAACACTTGCTCTTTTGTGTTAGCCATCACAAGATTATTACTTAACTCGTAAAGACTTGATTCTCTAAGCTGGCTTTCTTTTAAAAGTTTCATTTTAAATTTAAGTTTTGTAACAAGAGTTGAAACAGAAACTATAACTACAGCATAAACTAAAAATGAAATTAAATAATTAAAGTCGGAGACATTAAAAGTATATTCTGGTGGTATAAAGAAAAAATCAAACATCAATACGCTAATTACTATAGATAAAATTACAGGGATTGTTCCAAACATAAGAGCATTGTAAAAAAGCGCAGCTAAAAATATAGCCATTAAGCTTGAGTGACTTAAGTGGTTTTTTAAAGTCAGACCCAAGATAGTAGCCAAAGTTACATTTACCGTAGAATATATGTATTGTTTTATTCTTATAAAGCTGTATTTTTTCTTTTTCAAAAATTCCTGAGCTTTTTTTTCTTTTGGTGCGACAAGGTATACATCTATGAATTCAGTTTGCATTATTAATTTTTCTGGTATGGATGGTGAAAAAATGTTTAATTTTCTTGGTTTACCTATAACAATTTTTGTAACATTTTGAGATTTTGCGTAATTTACCATTTCTGTTGTTACATCGTCGCCTTTTATCCATACAATTTGCCCGCCCAAGCTTCTTACTAAATCAAAAGCTTTATTTAACCAAATTTCTTCTTGTTCAGTAAAGTCATGATTTTTTTGGGTTTCTATATGGATTGCTATCCATTGGGCTTCTAATTCTGTAGCAAACCTGTATGTGGCTCTTACAAGCTGCTCTGCGTAGGGGCTTGCAAATATGCCTACAAGAACCTTTTCTTTAACAGACCAGGGTCCTGCTATAGCATGTTGCTTCATATATGTGCGCATTTTATCGTCTACACTATCGGCTACTACTCTTAAAGCAATTTGTCTAAGTGCGAGTAGGTTACCTGGCCTAAAGTATTTTTTTACAGCAGCCTGTGCCATATCTTTTACATAAACTTTTCCATCATTAAGCCTTTTTAGTAATTCTTCTGGCGTTAAATCAACCAATTTAATTTCGGTGGCTAATTCTATAAATTTATCCGGGATTGTTTCTTTTATAGCAATATTTGTAATCTGAAACACTAGATCATTTAAGCTTTCTATGTGCTGGACATTCAATGCCGTATAAACATCAATACCAGCATTTAAGATTTCTTCAACATCTTGATAACGCTTTGCATTTTTAAAACCCGGTGGGTTTGTGTGTGCAAGCTCATCAATTACTACAAGCTGGGGTTTGCGTTCTAAAATTTTTTCAAAATTAACCTCTTTTAGTTTAAGTCCTTTATAGTCAACGATTAAAGGTTCTATTACTTCTAGCCCTTCAAGTAGTTTTTCTGTTTCTTGTCTATTGTGTGTTTCTGCATAACCTACTACAACGTCAACACCATCTTTTTTTCTTAAATGCGCATCATACAACATAGCATACGTTTTTCCAACGCCTGGAGCATAACCTAAATATATCGTAAGTTTACCTTTTTTCTGTGTATTTGTTTCCTGATTTGCTACTTCTAATAGTTCTTCTGGTGAAGGTCTTTTTATATCATCTTCTGCCATATTGTTTTTCTACCTTAATGAGTGCTAAATTCAGTTCAACAACATTGACCCTATCTACTCCAAAGAATAAAAACTGTCTTTTTTTAATGTGCTTTTTTACCAATTCATCCAACACCGTTGCTGGTATATGCGTATATTTAGAAATTCTTTGTATTTGAGCAAACGCTGCAGACGGTGTAATGTCTGGGTCAAGCCCACTACCTGAGCCTAATACCAAACAGGACGGTATTTGACCTTCCAAATCATTTGCTCTTAAGTATTTTGTTCTTTCTTGAACACGTTTTATTAGTTCGGGATTTGTTGGGCCAAGATTTGATCCTCCACTGTATAAAGCATTATATGGAAAATCTGGCGTGGAAGATGGCCTTGACCAAAAAAGTTTTGGATTTTGAAATGGTTGTCCAATAAGTTTTGATGCAATTATTTCATGGTTATTATTATAAATCAAGCTGCCATTTACCTGTTTATTAAAAGCAATTTGGCCAATTAATGTCACTATCAAAGGATATACTGCACCTGTTATTAAAAATAAAAATACAAATACTATCAAACCTTGTTTAAAATTTTTCATAGTAAACCTCTCAAATGAATACACTTAGTAGTACATATATTAACTTGATTGCAATAAATGGTAAAATTAGACCGCCGCCGCCATAAATTAGCAAATTATATATAAGTAACTTTTCTGCAGGCATTGGTTTATACCACACACCTTTTAAAGCAAGTGGTGTAAGAATTGGTATAATTACAGCGTTGAATATTACCGCTGAGAGAATTGCCAAGTAGGGATTTGCAAGATGCAAGATATTGAGCACATTTAATTGGGGGTATATAGATACAACAGCTGCAGGTATAATAACAAAATATTTTGCGATATCATTGGATATACTGAATGTTGTAAGGGCTCCTCTTGTCATTAAAATGCGCTTACCAATATCTACAATATCTAAAAGTTTAGTTGGGTTTGAATCAAGGTCGATTACATTTGCAGCTTCTCTTGCCGCTTGAGTACCAGTATTCATAGCAACGGCCACATCTGCTTGGGCCAAAGCGGGGGCATCATTTGTGCCATCACCTGTCATAGCAACCATTAACCCTTGAGATTGGTACTCTCTTACAAGGCGCAGTTTGTCTTCTGGTTTAGCTTCAGCCAAAAAATCATCCACTCCAGCTTCTGCTGCAATAGTTGCTGCTGTCAAAGGATTATCTCCCGTTATCATGACTGTTTTGATGCCCATTTTTCTAAGTTGGCCAAAACGCTCTTTAATGCCCTTCTTTAAAATATCTTTTAAATTTACAACACCAAAAATATCATTATCAATTGCCACAACAAGCGGCGTTGCGCCTTGTTTTGAAACTTCTTCGACAATTTCTTCTAATCCTGTAGGAACATGACCGCCATTTTTTACAATATAATTCTTCATAGCTTCAAATGAGCCTTTTCTGTATTTATGGCCTTCTATATCGGCACCACTCATTTTTGTTTGGGCGCTAAAAGGTATAGTTTTTGTCCCAGTTGTGAGTGTTTGAGCTCTAAGATTATATTTTCTTTTTGACAGTACTACTATGCTTCTGCCTTCTGGTGTTTCATCCCCTATAGATGAATAAAGGGCTGCTTTTGCACACTCTTCTTCTGTATGGTTATTAACGGGTATGAATTCTGAGGCTTGTCTGTTACCTAATGTTATTGTACCAGTTTTGTCAAGCAGCAATACATTTACATCACCAGCTGCTTCTACTGCTTTACCAGAAAGTGCTACAACATTTCTTCTAAAAAGCCTATCCATGCCGGCTATGCCAATTGCAGGCAAAAGTGCAGCTATCGTGGTTGGAGCCAAACACACAAACAACGCAATTAGTATAACAAATGAAACGGGCTTACCATGACCTATTGAGTTTAAAGAATATATAGACAAAGCCCTTAAATTTATTACTACAAGCAAAAATACAATTGTCAAAGAAATAAGCAGTACCCCAAGTGCCACTTCGTTTGGTGTTTTTCTGCGTTTTGCACCTTCAACCATGGAGATCATTCTATCTAAAAATGTTTCTCCGGGGTTTGTGGTTATTTTTACAACGATTGAGTTTGCAACTACTTTAGTACCGCCAGTAACGGCACTTCTATCTCCTCCAGCTTCTCTTATAACAGGTGCAGATTCACCTGTTACGGCAGATTCATTTACAAGGGCTGCGCCTATCACAATTTCACCGTCACTTGGTATTAATTCATTTTCTTTTACAAGCACTAAATCATCTTTTTTAAGCTGCGTTGATGGTATATCCTCATATTGACCATCAAGTTTTTCTTCTTTTAATTTATGAGCTATAATTTCTGTTTTTGTCTTTTTTAGGGATTCTGCGCGTGCTTTTCCTTTACTTTCGGATAAGCTTTCTGCAAAATTTGAAAAAATAACTGTAAACCACAACCATATAGATACCCATCCAGTAAACCACGCAGGACCACCCTTTATTCCAATCAATTCCAATATAAATTCTACTGTAGTTAATATACCGCCAATCTCTACAGCCAACATTACAGGGTTAGATTTTAAATCTTTGGGGTTGAGTTTTTTAAATGCATTAATGGCAGCTGTTTTTAATAACTCAGGATTATATAATGAAGTTTTATTCACTTTCATACTATACCTCTAAGCATTAAAATATTTTCTAGAAATGGACCCAATGCTAGAGCAGAAAAAAATGTCAATGCACCCACTATAATTATCACAAGGATTAACCATAAAATGAACGGCAGCTTTTCTGTTGGCAGAGTGCCTATATTTGGGGGTGTGTATTTTTTTTGGGCTAAAAGGCCACTCATGTAAATAATAGCTACCGCTGGTACAAACCTTCCAATTAGCATAGCTAAAGCTGTGCTTAGGTTATAAAACACTGTGTTTGCATTTAATCCAGCAAAAGCGCTACCATTGTTATTTGCTGTTGATGCATAAGCATAAAGTATTTCTGAGAGGCCATGAGGTCCAGGATTTAGTATTGAACTTACACCGGATTTTGTTACTAAGGCAATAGAAGTTAAAATTAGCACTATTATTCCAGAGGTTAAGGCTACAATAACTGCCATCCACATTTCCTTTACTTCTATTTTTTTACCTAAAAACTCAGGGGTTCGCCCAATCATCAAACCAGCCACAAATACTGCTATGATGATAAAAGCTATCATTGTATAAAGGCCCGATCCTACGCCTCCAAAAACTACTTCGCTAAGCAGCATTAAAACTGTTGGAATCATTCCTCCAATGGGTAAGAGTGAATCGTGCATAGCATCAACTGCACCGCATGCAACTGCTGTAGTAGTGGTTGAAAACAACGTTGTGCCTCCTACCCCAAATCTTACTTCTTGACCTTCAATATATGGACCAGAAACACCTAAATGTGATATTAGAGGATCTTGCCCAATATTAGCTGTATACTGTATTCCCAAAAACACTACAAACATAAATAGCATTGCAAAATAGATAGCCCAACCTTGTTTTTGATTTTTTACCATTTTACCAAAGGTATATGTAAGAGCTGCTGGTATTAAAATAATTAAAAAAGCCTCAAAAAAATTTGTAAAAGGTGTAGGGTTTTCAAAAGGGTGCGCTGAGTTTGCACCAAAAAACCCACCTCCGTTTGTTCCAAGAAGTTTTATGGCTTCTTGTGACGCAACGGGGCCCATCGGTAAAATCTGCGTTTTGATAATGTTTTTTCCATTAATGTATGCTTCAATTAATTGGACTGTTTTGTAGTTGCTCAAATTTTGTATTACACCCTGACTCATCAAAATAACTGCAGCAACGATTGATAAAGGCAACAAAATGTAAAGTGTAGTTCTTACAGCATCTACCCAAAAATTACCCAAATTTGAAGTCTGCTTTCTTGCAAATCCCCTAATTATAGCTAATAAAATAACAATTCCTGTAACAGCGGACAAAAAATTTTGCACAGCAAGCCCTAGCATCTGAGAAAAGTAACTTGCAGTTGATTCACCAGAGTAAGCTTGCCAGTTTGTGTTTGTTATGAAACTTACAGCTGTGTTAAATGCTAAATCTAAATTAAAACCTTTAAAGTGCTGTGGGTTTAAAGGTAAAAATTGCTGACAAATTAAGATTAAAAACAAAACAAAAAGACCTATAGCATTAAAAATAAGCATTGAAATAGCAAATTCTTTCCAATTCATCTCATAATAAGGATCTATACTAGACAACTTGTAAATTAAATTTTCTATTGGCTGAAAAATTGAAGAAAAAAAAGTTTTTTCGCCTTCAAATACTTTAGCCATATAATTACCAAGAGGCTTTACTAAAGCTGTCACTAAAACTATAAAGATTATAAATTCAACAATATCATAAATTTGCATAAATCACCTCTAATCTATTTAATACGTTTCAAATCTAAATATCAAAACATAAAACCTGCGCCGTATTAGAGATGTTACTAGCTGAAAACCATAACCTAGAAAATTAGACATTAATTGAGGAAATTGCAGAGATAGGAACATAAACCCTCCTTTTTATTTTGAGGGTACATAAGAATGTGTAATCTTATACCCTCATAAAAGTCTACGGGGTTAGCTGACGGGCTCGAGCTTATGAGTACTCTATCCTGACAATAAGGAATTCGCCCCATATCAAATTGGGTCCCCCGCGCTTTAGTTTCCTAAAGCCTCGACTATCGGTTAAATATATTCTATTATTCTTTTTAACCAAAATCAAATACAAAAATTATAATAATTATAATGCACTCTAGATTGTAATTATTCCCGTTTTGAATGGAATGATAATTTATATCTATGCTATTTATAAAAATCTGATTTATTCGTCTTTTAATAATTTTGCGAAAATACCAAACAAATAACACAATAAAAATTTGGGTTTATGCAAAAAGCTTACAAACCTAAAACTTTTTCAAATTAATTACATAATTTAATAGATTTTATAATTTTCTTAACTTTTATTTTACAGTATCTTGATGAAATTTTAACAGATTAGCTTGTAATATCAACTTGTAAATTTATGGAGGTGTTTGTATGGAAAATAATCTTGGTGAAAACACAGTTGCAGAAGCTTTAAACAAATCTGAATTCAGTATTTTTCACATCAAAGCGATGTTTGCTTCTGCTATGGGGTTTTTTACTTCGGCTTACGATTTGTTTATTATTGGTACGGCTTTGACTTTAATCAAGTCTGAGTGGAACCTCTCTGGCACACAAATAGGTTTAATCGGCTCTATTTCTTTAATTGCTACCTTTGTTGGTGCATTTATTTTCGGTAAGCTAGCAGATATTTTAGGCAGAAAATCTATTTATGGTCTTGAAGCTAGTCTAATGGTTCTTGGGGCAATTTTATCTGCATTTTCACCAAATGTAACATGGCTTTTAGTTTCAAGAGTCATATTAGGCTTAGGTATAGGCGGTGACTATCCTTTATCTGCTGTTATAATGAGTGAGTATGCAAATGCAAAATCCAGAGGTAGAATGGTATCTTTGGTATTTAGCGCTCAAGCATTAGGTTTAATTGCTGGTCCTATGGTAGCGCTAACGCTGCTTGCTGCAGGCGTCAATCATGATTTAGCTTGGAGACTAATGCTAGGTCTTGGTGCTCTGCCGGCTGCAAGTGTAATATACCTAAGAAGGAAACTACCTGAATCTCCAAGGTGGTTATCACAGGTTAAGGGTTTAAAAGAAAAAGCCGCAAAAGATTTAACATCTTTTTCTTTAGGAACAATAACGCTAGAAAAAGCTAGTGATCCTATAGTCAAGCAACCTTTATGGAAATACATTGTAACACTTATTGGGACAGCAGGAAGCTGGTTTTTGTTTGATTATGCTTATTATGGCAATACAATTTCAACGCCTTTAATTATGAAAGACATAGCGCCGCATGCTGATATCATAACTAGTACTGCTTTAAGCTTACTGTTGTTTGCAGTAGCAGCTGTTCCTGGTTACTTTCTTGCAGCGGCAACCGTTGATAGAATTGGACATAAAAAACTTCAAATGATAGGTTTTTTTATGATGGGTTTGATGTTCCTTTTGATCGGCATGTTTCCTGAAGTTGTGCATATGTTTTCTGTATTTATTGTCTTATACGGTTTGTCTTACTTTTTTGCAGAATTTGGACCAAATACAACAACATTTATATTATCTGCTGAAGTTTTCCCTGTGAACCTGCGTACTACCGGTCATGGTTTTTCAGCAGGAGCCGCTAAAGTAGGGGCGTTTTTGGGCGCATTTTTGTTTCCTATTCTGTATCAAGCGCTTGGGTTATCAAATACTTTAAAGATTACATTCTTATTTTCTCTAGCAGGATTATTAATAACAGCTGTCTGTTTGAAAGAACCTGCGGGTCAAACACTTGAAAATATTTCTCATGGGAACTTGCCGGCAGAAGAGCCAGTTACACACTAAAAATTAACAGGAGGTTTGTATGTTATTTGCACGGAAGATTTTTATGCTGCTTTGGGTAGCAGGATTTTTACTTGGTAGCTTAGTATTGGGTGTAAAGCCATCATACGCTGGTTTTTCAATTAATGGAGCAGGTTCCACGTTTGCTTACCCAGTTTACACAAAATGGGCTTATGAGTACCAAAGGGAAACAGGCAACAAGGTTAATTACCAGGGTGTTGGATCTGGTGCTGGCATACAGGAAGTTAGCCAGGGCACAGTTGCATTTGGCGGGACAGATATGTGTTTATCCAAAGAAGAACTTGAAAAAAAAGATTTACTGCAATTTCCTTCCGTTGTAGGAGGCATATTAATTGTAGTAAATATACCAGGTATTAAAAATAACGAATTAAAGCTGAGTAACGCTGTAATACCTGAAATATTTATGGGGCAAATTAAGTACTGGAACGATCCACGCATAGAAAAAGACAACCCAGGACTCAAGCTTCCACATATACCTATTACCACAGTGCATAGAGCTGATGGTTCTGGTACAAACTGGAATGTTACATACTGGCTAAGCCAGATTAGCAAAGCTTGGGATGAAAAGGTTCACTACGGTCTTTCTGTAAACTGGCCAACTGGTGTTGGCGGTAAGGGCAATATGGGTGTAGCAAACTATGTAAAACAAATTAAAGGCTCAATAGGTTATGTTGAGTATGCATTTTGGCTCCAAAACCACCTAACAAGCGTAGAGCTGCAAAATAGAGAAGGCAAATGGATGGTACCTACAATTGCTTCATTTGAAGAAGCTGCTGCAAAAGCAGATTGGGCTCCTCAAAACGGCTTTTGTCAATCTCTTGCATATCAGCCAGGCGCAAAAACTTGGCCGATTGTATCTGGCACATTTGTGCTTATACCTAAAAAACCAACGCCTGAGCATAAAGAAGCTGCTGCATTTTTCCAGTGGGGCTTCGCGCATGGTAATGAACCAGCTCAGAGCTTGGGATACATACCACTACCACAGTCAACTAAAAACACTATCTTAAAGTACCTAAAAGATAATGGTTTATAAAAAAGGGAGGGGTCACCCCCACCCTCTCTTTAAAATCACACCCTAAAAAAATAAAAGATAATGGTTCAAATATATTGTTTTAGGCGAATTAATTGTATAATTCCAACTTGCTTTTCAGCAAATTTGTATTTTTCTTAAAATTATATTAGAAATTAAACATACAATCAAAAGTCTAGTTTGTATAAAAAGCTTACAAACCTAAAACTTTTTCAAATTAATTACATTATTTAATAGATTTTCTAATCTTCTTAACTTTTATTTTACAGTATCTTGATGAAATTTTAATAGATTAGCTTGTAATATAGATGCAGTTTTAGAGAAAGAGAGCTGAATATGTTTAAAAAAGTGTTATTTTTTGCTGGTTTAATTTTTAGTTTAGCTTTTAGTTTAGCTTATGGTAAAAATTATACTCGTAAAACGCCATGGGGTTGGGATATAGAACCTGTTGGCGAATATGTATTTACTTATAATTTTCCAACAAATTGCATGTAAACCAAAAGGACCAAAACAAGGAGGTCCAAGATGGAAGAAAAAAATTACAATAAAATGATTGAAAAACTAACGCACGCATATCAACCTATTGTAGACATGCAAACAGGCACGACTTTAG
>Ga0078972_1017664_pt1 | contig 10170 bp, 8 predicted proteins | sample YelNatPaOPGAMG01_FD_67568 | JGI IMG/M metagenome (GOLD analysis project Ga0078972, IMG submission 67568) | Hot spring thermophilic microbial communities from Obsidian Pool, Yellowstone National Park, USA - OP-RAMG-01 (SPADES assembly) (version 2) | ecosystem: Environmental > Aquatic > Thermal...
ATTATCTGTGCCCAAGGCTTTGAATGATTCTCTCGATAATCTGAGGGGTGCAGTAAGTGAGGTGCCAGAGTTGGCAAAATCATTCGCAGAACTGGTAGATATCATCAAACCACTCGTAGAATAATCTAAGTTATTCGCAGGGCACCCTAACAAAGGTGCCCTTTTTATTGCTTTACAACCATCAAATTAATGATATAAAGAAGACCAATCAGGAGGTGGAAAGATGTTAAAATCTGACATCGGATTTACAGCAGGTGATATCTATAACCTGCTAAAGAAGAATGGTGCCAAGACTATGAAGGAGATCGTAAGTGAGATCAAAGCCGACCAGACAGTTATTGTAATGGCAATCGGCTGGCTCGCGAGGGAGGACAAGATAGAGTTCGTTCAGGAAGGCAAGAAAAAGTCAATCAGACTAAAGGGATAGTTTATGAAGGATGAGGCAACAGACCTGAACAGAATCAACGATCTGAAGGCATTATTTACAAGAGTAAAGAAAGAGATACACAAAGTCATAATTGGGCAGGAGAAGATGATAGACCTCCTGCTCGTATCTCTATTTTCGGATGGGCACAGCATACTTATGGGGGTTCCAGGTCTTGCAAAGACTATGCTAATATCCACAGCTGCAAAGGCAGTCTCACTCAACTTCTCGAGAATACAGTTTACTCCGGACTTGATGCCATCAGACATCATCGGGATGGAGATGCTGCAGGAGGACAGAAACACCGGTAAAAGGGAAACGATATTTATGAAAGGCCCTGTATTTACCAATATCCTTCTTGCGGATGAGATTAACCGCTCTCCCCCAAAGACACAATCCGCCCTGCTTCAGAGTATGCAGGAATATTCCGTCACAATCGCTGGCAGGACATACTATCTGGAAAGACCATTCATTGTATTTGCCACCCAGAATCCAATAGAACAGGAGGGAACATACCCACTTCCAGAGGCTCAGCTCGATAGATTCCTTATGATGATCAAGGTAGACTACCCCGGATACGAAGAGGAACTCTCGATAGTAAAATCTGTCTCATCCATCGATAATCTATCTATCTCCCCTATCATAAGCCGAGAGGAACTCGCACTATTCAAGGGATTGATAAACAGGATTCTGATACCAGAACACCTCTATAAATATGTGGTTGAGATAGGCAGGCTTACCAGACCTTCGAGAGATAATCCAATCCCCGAAATCAACGAATATATAAGGTGGGGAGCGGGTCCAAGGGCGATTCAGCACCTACTTATCGCCTCCCGAACAAATGCGGCTCTGAAGGGTAAGACCACTCTCGAGATGGAAGAGATCGACGAGATGTTATCGAGTGTATTGAATCACAGAATCATACTGAATTTCAAAGCCATATCTCAGAAGATATATGTAGAGGATATTCTCGACCTCATATTGAAATCTGCAAAGAAGAAAGTCTGATACCAATCAGACTAATCTATACTGGACATTATTTTTTCTGCTGTCGCCTCTGCCCGTTTTTCTACCAATGTCTTCAAAAGATTCTTAACTTTTGGGTTCTTTTCGATCAAATTCTCTATGTCAGAGAAGTTGAAGACAAGTGCTACTACATTCGTAAGACACTGGACATCTGCGGTCCTGCGACACTTGGTGATGAGTGAACCCTCTCCTATACAGGCGCCTATAGAGAGAATCGCCAGAGATACCTTCTTCCCTTCTTTCTCTGTAAAGACCTCCAAATCCCCGGATTTTATTATAAAGAACTTGTCTCCTATCTCGTCCTCTCTGATGAGGAACTCCCCTGTCTCAAAACCTGCGATATAACCCTTCTCTACAAAGAGCGCCTTATCTGCATCTGCGAGGGCAGTATAGATCAGAGAAGAAGACACGAGATTCATACTAACGGGGTCATTTTCGATTATAGTAGAGATAATCTTCATATACACATCCTTGTCTAATCGAATAATAAATGATTCTTGACTCTATTTCTCGAATACATAACCATTATCAGTGAGCACGCTCCTCTTCCTCTTTACCGATAATACATTTATCGTTCTATCTTTGATTGATTCGATTGTCAATAGGACTGTTGAGTCCGGTTTCCCCCTTATCCTATCTACCGTCTCGGCCAGAGTCAGATTGGAGATATCCTCATTATCTATGGCTACGAGCAAATCGTTTGGTCTAACACCCGCCTCGTCGGCTGGCGAAGATGGAAGGACTCGCACAATCTTTGCATATTGCCCTTCTTTTTCGAGTTCGATCCCTATGCCCGCAAAACTATCTGGAAACGGCTTTATAGTCTTGGCTTTTTCAGAACAGTCTATTATCAGCACGAAACACAGCAAAATTAGAAAACCATACTTTGGAATACTATCAATCATTGAACATATAATGGGATATATTTATCCCCACCTCTGTCGGGTCTATACTCCTTACAATCCTCAGATTGCCTGCCTCTGCAAGATTCAGAACCTTCCCCTCGAGTGAACTATCGGAGGATCTGATTATCTTGATTATCGGCCTTTCGATATTCTCGAATTGAGGATTGGATTTCAATACAATCGAGAGTGAACCATCGGTCAATTCTACAACACTCCCCGGCGGGTACAAGCCGATAGACGAGACGAATGCCTTGACCAGAATCGGGTCATATCTCTTTGCAGAAAATGACATAATCTTTCTCAGAGCATCATCGGGCCTCAACGCCTTTTGATATACCCTCTCTGTCGTCATTGCATCGAATGTATCTACGATAGATACAATGCGGCTATATAGATGCAACTTCTTTTCGAGAATCAATCGGGGGTATCCGGAGAAATCATAATTCATATGGTGCTGAAGTGCTACGATTATCTTCTTCAATCCTGATTCGCTGTAGCCATGCATATTGAACAGGAGTTTTATGGCAAAGAGTGGATGCTGCTTCATTATATCCCACTCTTCATTCGTGAGCTGCCCCGGCTTATTCAGTATCTTCTTTGGTATCGTCAGTTTACCTATGTCGTGAAACAATGCTGCCAGACCCAACTCGGCGAGCCTCTTCTTGTTGAGTCCAAGGGAATTCCCAAATGCGATTGCAAGCACACAGACATTGACGCTGTGATTGAATGTATACTCGTCGAAATTCCGTATTGCAGAGAGTCCCCAAAAAGAGAAATTCTCGACATTATGACCTGATAGATCTACCATCTGATTTACCAGTCTCTTTGCATTTCGCATATCCATACCCGACAGATAATCCTTGGAGTTCAACGCCTCTTTGATAAATCGTATCGTGCTCTGGTAGATAATCAGAGTCCTCTTCTTATAGTCCCTCAGGACCTGAACCTCATCGGCTGTAACTTGCTCCATAGTCTGTACCGGGAGAACCTTTATATTCTTTATCCCATTCAGTTCGAGCAAATCGTCGAAGACGCTCACAGGGTCGTATTCACTGGAAGCAGAATACTTTATCAGATTATAGAAGAACAACAATAATTCTCTGGCATCAGGGAGTGTATATAGCTCGAAACCACCAATCTTCTTCGAATTGAACAGCTTGGTCAGGTAATCGCTTGCCGTAAAGTTGGTGATATTCTGCATTATCCTTGCCTTGTTGAGATATATATCATTCTTATAGAAGACAATGGAGAATATCCCCTCCTGCTCGAGTATCTTGGATATGGAATAGAGGAGATTATGAACGGTCTTGGAAAAGATCTCATTATCAGGTTCGTGTGTAGTCAACAGCTTGCAGATACGATATATATGGATTATCGACTGTCTGTCGAAGTTGAATCTGTTCTTCTGGATGTTAGTATTCGTTTCACTCATTTCGATATACTCTTTATTGCACTATCTATATATTCGGTTATTGGTTGTTTCAAGACACCCCTGGCCTTCTTCAAGACCATCAATGCATTGTGATCTCCTATCAATTCCAAAGCCGCAATGGCACTTATCTTCATCTCGTTTTCTATCTGAACAGAGGAGAACTTCTGATTTATGAGGATATCCTCCAAAAAACCAACCAGGGCGGGTCCCGCCAGTTTTGCCAGAGCCATAAAGAATCTCTTCTTCTCCTGTTGGGACTTGCTCATAAATGCATCTGTCCCTATGAAGTTTATAAGGGAATTTACGGTCTGATAAGAACCGTGGGCTACGATATTTCTGAGGGCAGCAGTCCTTACATCGAGGTCAGGGTCCAGTAATGCCTCCACCAGATATTTCTCGGAGTTCTCTTCCCTATACTTACCTATCGAGGATACTGCCTCGAGTCTCAACTCCTTGGAGGGAAATTTCATAGCCTTATAGAGATAATCGAGTGCCTTTGGATTCTTTATCTTCCCGAGGACATAGATTACATCCTTGATGAGCGCCTCACTCGAATCATTCAGTTTGCTGCCGACCAGATCCACATATTCATATCCACTCTGTGCGATCGCCTCACAGAATACCCTCCTGTAAGCAATGTGTTTGAGGTCTGCAAGCCTGTTCAAAAGCAGTGGTACGATATCCTTCTTCAGATTGCTCAGGAATAGTAGCACATCATTCAGACCCTGATGGTATGTAGAGTTCAGCATATTTATCAGCTCGGATATATTTTCGCCAGACGACAACGAAGAGATTATCTTTTCGTATAGAGCCTTGATAGTATCAGAAGAGCTGAATACTCCATTGATATGCTCATTATACCTCATCAAGAGGGCATTCAGTGTTCTCAGATTGCCTTCCAAAAAGGATGTCATCAGAAACTTTTCTATCATCGTAGAGAGCCTGTCCTTCTCCTCCTGATTCCTCTCCTGAAACAGGAGTTCGAGCAGGACATCGAGCATCCCTATCTGAAGGGCATTCTCATCCTCATATTCGATCTCTGCCCTGATTCTCTCGATCTCATCATCTGTGAGTGCAACCTCGTTATGAGGGATCACCGGAGGGGGCTCGAAATCCTCCGGGTCGAATTCGAGGTCAGATTTGTCGTTGCTACTGGAAGTACTCTCTTTCCTGTTGATGAATTCGAAGATATCATTACCCTGCTGACTCTGAACGAAATAGTCATCTCTTATGGTATATTCTATAAAATTGAATTCACGGCTCCACATCAGTGTAACGATATCATCCTCGAGCGAATCCTCGTCGAGCATATCTATATTCAAGATGGTAATCAAATCGAACAATTCCTTGTCTTCTACGCTCTTATAGAAGGTCAGACTATTTATACCATTGGAATATAGTTGAAATGCAAGGCTCTCTGCCCTGTCCGGATTGCTGTATACGAGTTGTTTTTCATAGAATATATCGGTTGGGGTAATCAAAAGCGTCAATTTCTCCTCTTCGAGGAAGAACCTCTTGAACTTGTGTACGAGTTCGATATGTAATTTCTGGAGTATCTCGTTGTTGGGCAGATATATCCTCTGTGCCCTCTTCATCTTGACAAAGGATACTATCAGGTCCTTGACCTCGTTGACTCTCTGTGCATTTAAAACAGAACTCCCGTCCATAATTATATTATAATAATCTCTTTTCGTATAAAATCAAAATTTTTACAGCGATTATCTGCTTTTTGTGTTATAGACAGTCGGGCAAATCATCAGGAGGGTTTTATTGTATGAAAACCACCATAGGTAAAAGAGTAACATATCTTCTAATACCCTTCCTTGCCATTTCTTTCAACCATTGCTCAGAGAGATATCAGGATATATCTCTGGAAGACAACTTTCAGGATGATATAATCAGCGGATACGACACAAACCTCTGGGGATATAGACAGATACCACAAATCAGATCTGAATTCATCAAACGATTCTTGGACAGGCTCGAGATAAGTATCTGGCACACGATCGCGGAGGGAGATAATAAGCCCAGTTATGGAGAACTCGGCTCTTTTGGAATTGGAAATGGCTCAGTTTTTGGATTTACAGGACTGGCATATCCATTGAACACATTACACAGTCTGTGTGGTCCGTATTATGAGAAACACGATAGATTCTTTGGAGATATATCCATCGAGATCTATTCCGGGGACGAAAAGATACCCTTCGAGAACGAATATGTTTTGCGTTCTATATCCGGACCGATCAATATCATCATAGAGGAATCCAAAATTGCCTATATCGAGATCCTCGACTTCACCCCCATCCTCCCCGACGAAGATAATATATTGAAGAGAAATTATATACGGGTCATTTCCATCAAGAATATCAGTGATGGCAATAGTCTATCCCTCAGATTACGCACAGCAAATCCACAAAAGTACAATAATCAAATCCTGTTGGAAGAGAAAGAAGATGCAACACTCTCGACACTTTTTCTGGACGACGATCAGAACGACAAGCCCTTCTATGAAAACAATATTTACGGTATCAGAATGGAGAATCTCAAAAGAGATGAGGAGCGGGTAATTCTCCTGATTCATCATATAACAGATGGGGCTGACAAAACAGATGATGAAGTGAATTATTTGAGAGAGCATCTCGATGTAGAATCCGCATTGGATGAGACTCTCAAAAATTATGCGATGTGGAATAAGCAAACAATGAAAATTACTACTCCCGATATTGCAGTAAATGACCTGATAGAGGGATTGAAACTCACGCTAAAGACACAGATAGGCGAGAATGGCGCAGCCGCCCCGATGTCAGAATATACAAGGGTCTGGACGAGGGACCTCTCTGGCTGGGTACTGGGGCTTCTTTCAATAGGTGATTTCGATGATGTCAGGCAGATCTTAAAATACCTATTCTATGCAATAAAACGGGGTGGTGATATTGCAAATTCATACCCCGCTGACCTCGACACAGACACGCAGGTAGATGAACCAGATTGGGAGAGTCTGCCCCCATTATCGGGTAAGGCAGCAGTAGAGGGACCAAGTTATATCCCGATATACCATCACCTGTATTATGAATATACCGGTGATAAATCTCTTTTCAACGAACAATATAGACTATTATCAAGGGCACTCATCAAACAAAACATATCCGAGAAAGGTCTATTATCTTTCAGCGGAGATGAGACATACAGGGCCGCTATGAATGCCGCCTTCGGTATGCCTCTCGAATACCCACATCATACCAATTCTTATTCGCCAAATTCAAGCATACTCTATATAAGAGCAGCAAAGGGTATCGAGAGCCTGTTTATAAATACACTCGATCCCGAAACAGTGAACCTCTTTGAAGAGAGACTCTCCCTTGTAGAGAATGCATTCTATGATAATTTTATTCTCGAGAATGGCTGCATATCCGCATTTATAGATATTAGTAACGGCAAGGCTTTCGAAAGACCATTCGAGGATGAGGCTCTGTCTCTATCCTTCTGGAACAATATATATTTCGATGCCAATGTTGCAAGAAATAATCTGAATTGTCTACTGGACAAGATCCACACAGGCCCGGGTGTCCTCCTCAGCAGCATAGACCCTAAATACAGAGATTTTTTGGGTATAAGGGTCAGAAAAGGGATTCTCACCGGGATGCTACCCGGATATACACTCGCTGCCCTGACAGAGAATAATCACCCCGAGGCAGAGGACGCATTCAATGAGATGGGCAAGTATGCGGATACATCGGGGAACTTTGGGGAGTATCTGATATATGATAATCGCCAGACCCTATCTCTAATTTACGACGCAAATGGCAAACAGGGGGATTATACCGCTCGATTTAGACCCTGGGAAGGAGGAATAAATCTATATTCCATAATCGACTACCTCATAGGACTCAGGATATCACCTACAGACAACAAACTGAGATTCAGACCACATCTCCCAAATAACTGGCAATATCTGGAGGCAACTAATATCAGATTTCTGACCCATCATCTGGACCTCAAACTGAGCAGAAATGGGGATCGATATACTATAGAGATTCTCTGTAACGATGAGAACCACCTCTCTATAGAGATAGTCATCGATTACCCCAGAGACAGGAAAATAGTGTTCGATAATCACTACCTGATTACCACAATCGAGGGGTCTTTCGAACAGGATACAGCAATCATCAGACTTGAGAGGCTGAACAAAGGCTCAAATATCATACAATATAGACTTGGGGAAAAGCAATGAACCGCAAATCAATTGTCAGCTGGATCCTATACGATTTCGGAATGGCACAATTTTCCATGGTCATTCTAACCGCATACTTCATAATATACTTCAAAGAGATAGTAGTTGGAAGTATTGGTGGCAGAGGGGATTTTCTGTGGGGTGTTGCTACATCGATTGCTATGGCATCAGCGGTACTTTCATCTCCGATACTCGGAAGTTTCTCTGACATATCGGGCAAAAGAAAGAATCTCTACATTGTATTTTCGCTCATCTCGATAGTCTCTACTCTTATGCTCTACTTCTCAAACAAAGGAACCATTCTCTATTCGATGACATTCTTTGTAATCGCCTATGCCTGTTATGCAATCAATATGACATTCTACAACTCGTTTCTGAAAGAGATAGTGCCAGAAAGGGATATCGAAAAATACTCGGGTATCGGTTGGGGTCTCGGATATTTCGGGGGTCTTACCTCTCTCGTAATTATGATATTTCTTCTCAAAGATCTCGAACACTCTAAAGTCATTATAATAATAACAGCCATTTCATACTTCTTATTTGCACTCCCCTCCTATATCCTGCTGCCAGGACAAAAAATCACCACCCAAAGAGGTGTTTCACTATTCAGCGGCTTCTATGAGATGGGACAGACCTTCAGAAATATCAGGGCATATAGAAACATAATGATATTTCTTCTGTCGTATTTCTTCATATCAGATGGGATCTCTACCGTAATCGTCTTCTTCTCTTCATATACGGTCCACACCTTGAAGTTCAGTTTGAAGGAAAACTTTTTGCTCCTCATAATAATTCAGGTATTTGCCGCAATCGGTGCTATATCCTCTGGGTACCTCGCAAGGATATTTGGCATTATCAAGACTATAAGACTTACGATAATCGTATGGATTGTAAGCATCGGGGTCATCTTCATTGCAGAAGACAAGACCCTTTTTATGTTCATCTCCGCTGTTTGTGGGATAGTACTGGGTGCCACACAGGCACTTGCAAGGAGTTATATCGCCATATCATCGCCAAAGGAAAAATCCGGGGAGTTTTTTGGATTTATGACCTTCTCGAGCAAGATAGCAGCCATATTTGGACCAATGATATTCGGTATTATTTCGAGATTGACAGACAGCCAGAGACTCTCTATCCTATCACTCGAAATACTATTTATTGCCGGGTTTATTATACTTGCAAGACTCAGAGATCAATCGGCAATACACTGATAATCTACATAAGCCCCTACTTCCATCGTATTGACCGATACATCCTTTACGAGAATATCCTTTGTCTCATTGATTACAAAACTGCCCACTTCGATAGTTGGATTTATATCCTTTTCAGTCATAGACAATTCGTTTATAAAGGATACCAGACAATCTCCACCTGTGGTTCCATCTCCATTCAACTTCAAGAACCATATCTCCGATGTCTCGTTGTGCATAGAAGCCGTCCCACCTACTATGTAGAGATTTTGATTGTCAGTAATGACCTTCGAGAACCAGTCGTCTCTAATACCTCTATAGTACTTCTTGACAACTGGCTTACCGCTCTTATCGACGACAATGAGAACCCCATCCTCATCTCCACCTATTGTGGGGACGGTATCTCCAACCAGAACATATTTATCGTTGAAGACCGATAGCTCACCAACAGACTCCTTCTTATCTATGGTATATACCTTTGCAAAGATGGACCCGCTCAAATCCGCTTTCAGACCTACGATGAAAATATCACCCTTGTCGTCTCCATAGGTCGTAGTCTGCCCGGCAAGTATTATATTTCCATCGGCATCTACTGCTATCGATGTAAACTGCTCATAATTCGCATCTCCTATCAACTTCTGCTCGAGTATCTTGAGGTCCTTGTCAAGGACTACAATAAAACCATCAAAGTTTGTATCTGACCTGGGGTTGGTGTATCCAACAGCATAAATCTTATCGTTCACCACCTTTATACGAGTGATATAATCATCCACATCAGAATGGAGCAATACGGAAGAAGAGAGATTACCATTGAAGTCGAACTTCATAAAGAATGAATCATATCTACCATCGCTCTGCTCGGTATATCCCGAGAGAATAATGCCATCAGAGATCATATCTATTTGTGCGTTGAGGTCGTTCTTTTCTGTATATATCTGCTTGGAAAAAAGGACATCACCATT
>Ga0078972_1017666_pt1 | contig 10169 bp, 7 predicted proteins | sample YelNatPaOPGAMG01_FD_67568 | JGI IMG/M metagenome (GOLD analysis project Ga0078972, IMG submission 67568) | Hot spring thermophilic microbial communities from Obsidian Pool, Yellowstone National Park, USA - OP-RAMG-01 (SPADES assembly) (version 2) | ecosystem: Environmental > Aquatic > Thermal...
AGCCGAACTCTCCCGTTGCCGTCGGCAGGGAAAGATCCTGTTGTGGGGGATGGGGGCCAACCTGATCAAGGTGGGCCTCAGTCCCCTTCTTATCCATCTGATGGACCGGGGGTGGATATCCGGATTGGCGACCCACGGTGCTGGCAGCATCCACGATCTGGAGATGGCCTTGGTGGGACATACTTCGGAGGAGGTGGAAGAGGCACTGGTGGATGGCAGCTTTGGCATGGCGAGGGAGACGGCTCAGATCATCCATATGGCCCTGGAGGAGGGATTGGCCAAAGGGTGGGGTTACGGGAAGGCCCTGGGGATGAAGCTGCTGGAACTCAATCCCCCCCATGTGGAGCAGAGCCTTTTTGCCGCTGCCGCCCGGCGGGGTATTCCGATCACGGTACATGTGGCTATGGGGACGGATATCGTCCACATGCATCCCGAATGCAAGGGAGAGGTGGTGGGGAAGGCCTCTTTTCTCGATTTTCGCCTCTTTGCGGCGCTGGTTTCGCGCCTGGAGGGGGGGGCCTATCTGAACCTGGGATCGGCGGTGATAATGCCCGAGGTCTTCCTCAAGGCCTTGGCCCTGGCCCGCAACTTGGGCCATCGCTTTTCCTCCTTCGTCACCCTCAACTTGGATTTCCTCCCTCATTACCGGCCAGAGCAGAATGTCCTACGCCGGCCTGCTTGCCTGGGGGCCAGGACCTTTTCCCTGGTCGGACATCACGAGATCATGGTTCCCCTGTTGGCGGCCGCCTTGATCGAGTCGGAGCGGGATTGATGGGAGAGGTGCTTTCCCAGGACATGGTGGTGGAACGGGTGAGATCGCTCCGGCAGGAGGGCAAGCGGGTGGTTTTCACCAACGGTTGCTTCGATCTCTTACATGTCGGCCACATTCGTTATCTGCGAGCCGCCAGGGGCCTGGGCGATTGTCTGGTGGTGGGCGTCAACAGCGATGCCTCGGTCAGGGCAATCAAGGGAGCCTCAAGGCCCATCCTTCCCCAGGAGGAGCGGGCGGAGATCGTGGCGGCCCTTTCCTTCGTAGATCTGGTGACCATCTTCGAGGAGTTGGACCCCGCTCGCCTGATCAGTCTCCTCGAGCCCGATGTCCTGGTGAAGGGAGGAGATTGGACACCGGACCGGGTGGTGGGCCGAGAAGAGGTGGAGCGTCGGGGGGGATCGGTGGTTACCATTCCGCTGGTAGAAGGGGTTTCTTCTTCTCGAATCGTGGCCCGGATACTGGAAAGGCACGCGAGGAGATCTGGGCATTAGTGGATGGCTTCAGGGAGCTATCAGGCCTGCTGAATGCCTTCGACTCCGGGGCCCGACACCTCATGGTTCAGGGGTTGAGGGGATCTTCCAAGGCCCTGGTAGCCGCTTTCGTTCATCGAAACAGAAAGGAACCTCTCCTCTTCCTCACTGTGGAGATAGAGGAGGCCCAATTCCTGGGGCGGGCCCTCCAGGCCTTGATGCCCCAGGGAAGTATCCTCTATCTCCCGCCTTCTCCCGGAGAAGGTGCACCTTTGCGGCATCGGCTGGAGAGGGTGCTCTGTTTATTCCAGCTTCTCCAGACCCCTTCTACGGTATTGATTTCCCCGCTGGCCTCCTTGCTATCCCCCCTTCCCTCCCCGGATGACCTCCGCTTCTCTTTCCTCACCCTCTATCCCCACCGCCTTATCGAGCCCTCGGAGCTGGTGGAGGCCCTTTTGGCTCGGGGATACCGGGAGGAGCGCCAGGTCAACGACTGGGGAGAGTTCAGTCGGCGAGGCGGGATGCTGGATTTCTTCCCCCCTGGAAACCATCCGGTGCGGGTAGAGTTTTTCGGCAACGAGATCGTCTCCCTCCGGCGCTTCGATCCTGGCACCCAGCGTTCGGTAGGCCCTCTTTCCCAGATAACCGTTCCTCCTCTGGTGCATGATTCCACTGACCACCAGGGGGGTGCTGGTCTCCTGGACTATTTTGCCACCCCCCCCTTGCTCCTCTTGGATGAGCCCGATTCCCTGGCCAGGGCCTGGAAGGAGAAGGAGGCAGAGGGAGCACCGGTCCCTTCCTGGGAGCGAATACTGCAAGCCCCCAGGATCTCCTTGACCGCTTTTCTCTCCCCCCAAGCCCCAGCGGGGGTGGAGTTGCTCTTCTCCCTTTCCACCAGCTCTCTTCCTCCCTTTGGGGGTCGGCTTTCCTGCTTCGCGGAGGCAGCGCGGGAATGGGCCCGAGAAGGGTACCGGGTGCGCCTTTTCTGCAAGAGTCCAGGCCAGGCGCGCCGCCTGGAGGAAGCCCTGCGGGAGCACGATCTGGGCTTCGCCCCGGAAGAGGATTTCTTCTCCCCCGCTCCCCTTTCCCTCATGGTGGGTGACCTTCCCTCGGGGTTCTGCTTGCCTGCACTCAAGCTGGCCGTGGTTTCGGAGGAGGAGATTTTCGGAGGAAGACTTCGCGAACCGGCTCCCCCCCGACCTGCTATCCGTCAAGCTCCCTTACCCCTGGAAGACCTGAAGTACGGCGACTTCCTGGTACATGTGGATCACGGGATCGGCCTCTACAAGGGCTTGAGAAAGATTCGGGTGGGTGGGGTGGAAGGCGAATATCTGCTGATACAGTATGCGGGAACGGACCGCCTCTATGTCCCTCTGGACAAACTCAACCTGGTCCACCGTTATGTGGGGGCCGATGCCGCCCCTCCTGCCGTCGATCGGTTGGGAAGCCCCGCCTGGATCCGATCCAAGGAGAGGGCCAAGGCGGCGACCCGGAAGATCGCCCAGGAGCTATTGGATCTCTACGCTTCTCGCAAGCTCGCCCCAGGCCATGCCTTCTCTCCCGACTCCCCCTGGCAGGCCGAGTTCGAGGCTGCCTTCCCCTACGAGGAGACCCCGGATCAGCTCCAGGCTATTCAGGAGGTGAAGAGGGATATGGAGAGTCCTCATCCCATGGATCGGCTGGTTTGCGGAGATGTGGGTTTCGGCAAAACCGAGGTGGCGATGCGGGCGGCCTTCAAGGCTTGCCTGGAAGGAAAGCAGGTGGCGGTCCTGGTTCCCACTACGGTGCTGGCCCTCCAACACCATCAGACCTTTAGCGAGCGCTTTTCTCCCTTCCCCGTTCGGGTGGAAATGCTCAGCCGGTTCCTCAGCCCCAAAGAACAGGCGGAGGTAGTGCGGGCGCTGGCTAGGGGAGAGGTGGATGTGGTGATCGGGACCCACCGCCTCCTGCAAAAGGATATCTGTTTCCGCGACCTGGGGCTTCTCATCATCGACGAGGAGCACCGGTTCGGGGTGGCGGACAAGGAAAGGATCAAACAGCTCAAAAAGGAGGTGGATTGTCTCACCCTTACCGCAACCCCCATCCCCCGTACCCTCTACATGTCGCTGGTGGGGTTGCGGGATATAAGCCTGATCAACACCCCCCCGGAGGAAAGGATGTCGGTACAGACCTTCGTGGTCCGTTTCGATGCCCAACTAATCAAGGAGGCGATCGAAAAGGAGATGGAGAGGGGTGGTCAGGTGTTCTTCGTCTACAACCGGGTGCAGAGCATCGATCGGATGGCCAGCTATCTCCGCCGGCTGGTCCCCGCGGCTCGGATCGCTGTGGCCCATGGACAGATGCCGGAAGAGGAACTGGAGAAGGTCATGGTCGACTTCTATGCGCGCCGATACGACCTCCTCCTCTCCACTACCATCGTGGAATCGGGCCTCGATCTGCCCCGTGCCAACACCATCATCATTCACCGGGCGGACCGGCTGGGATTGGCTCAGCTCTATCAGTTGCGGGGAAGGGTGGGGAGGGACCGCCACCAGGCCTATGCCTACCTCTTGGTCCCGGAGGCCTCCCTCCTCTCCCGCGAATCGAGGCAACGCCTGCAGGCCATCTCGGAGCTGAGCGAGTTGGGCGCAGGCTATAAGCTCGCCCTGCGAGATCTACAGATAAGAGGGGCAGGCAATCTTCTGGGGCCGGAGCAACACGGTCATGTGGCGGCCGTGGGGTTCGAGCTCTACTGTAGGCTGCTGGAGGAGACCATTCGGGAACTGAGGGGAGAGGAGGTGGAAGCCCCGCTGGAGCCGACCCTCCGTCTTCGGATCGAGGCCTTTTTCCCCGAATCCTATGTCCCGGATGCGGACCAGAGGTTCCTCCTGTACAAACGGTTGCTGGCCCTGGAAGGGGAAGAGGAGCTGGAAGATTTTCGTCAAGAGATGGAGGATCGCTTCGGTCCCCTCCCGCGGCCGGCCCGATCGCTGCTAGAGATGGCCGAGATTCGGCTGTTGGCACGCCATCTGCGAATAAAGGAGATCGAGGCAAGAAAGAGATATATCCGGCTCACCTTCGCGGAGAAACCTCGACTGGATCCGGACCGGGTCACGCAGTTGCTGCTGGAGGGGAAGGTCCGATACCGCCCGGAGAACATCCTGGAAATGGAGGTAGACCATGAAGGCCCAGAGCGACAGGTGGAGCTTCTCAAAAATCTATTGCAGCAGTTGGGCTGATGTGTTAGGTTACCGCGGGCTTGGGGGCCGGGGCTCAGAGGAGCAGGGAGAGCCGGGCCGAGCCCTATTGTTGGCAGTCTAGTTGGGGAAAAGGGAGCAAAGTTGCCAAGGGTATTTTCGCTTTCTCTGGTGGTCCTCTTGCTCTTGTTCCTTTCCCTCTCGGCCGGCTGCGGGAAGGGGAAGGAAGGAGAATTGGTCGCCCGGGTCAATGGAACCCGGATCACGAGTGCCGATCTTCAGCGGGAGATCGAGCAGCTACCCTTTCACTCCCGGAATTCCTTTTCCGGAGCGGGGGGACAGAAGAGGCTGGTGGAGGAAATGATAAAGAGGGAGCTCTTGCTGCAGGAAGCGGAGCGGAGAAAGCTCGATTCCCAGCCGGAGGTCAGGGCACAGCTGGCAGAGAGCAGGAGGGGGATCCTCCTGAATGCCCTCCTGACCCAGGAGATCATCCAGAAGGTGCAGGTTTCGGAGCCCGAGGTTCGTGCTTACTTTGACCGGCACCGGGAGGAGCTGGAGACGGGAGAGGTGCACCTCAAGCAGATCCTGTTGTCGGACGAGGCGCAGGCAGAGGAGATCCGATCTCGTTTGATGCGCAACGAGTCCTTCGAGGATCTGGCCCGTCAGTACTCGGTCGACCGGGCCAGCGGATCGCGGGGTGGTGACCTGGGGTTCGTCTCTCGGGGTCAGATGTCCCCCGAATTGGAACGGGTGGCCTTCTCTCTACGACCTCAGGAGATAAGCCCGGTCATTCGGAGCTCCAAGGGCTTCCACATCCTCAAGCTGATAGGCCGAAAGAAGACGATCAGCTTGCGTTATGAGGAGGTAAAAGATCGCCTGCGGCCCTTCGCCCAGGCGGAAAAGCAGAGAGAAGCCCTGGAGGGATGGATCGGGGAACTGCGGAAGCGGTCGCGCATCCAGGTATACGAAGCCCGCTTGCCGGTCCCCCTCCCCTCGCTACCTCCCGCTTCGCCTGGCGGATCCCTTTCGGAAGATAAGGATCGGGGCACTCCCCCCTTCCCCACCAAGAAATAGATGGGTTCTCCTGCCGGTAAGCTTTCTCTCTTCAAGCTCATTCTCTCCTTTCTCCTTGCGGGGACCGTTCTTTTCTTCCCCCTCCTCTGTCCCGCGGTTATCATCGAGAAGGTGATGGCAGTGGTGAACGGCGAGGTGATCGTACTGACCGAGGTTCAGGAGGAGAGCATACCCATCTTGCGGCGAATGAGCAGCGAGGCCCTGAGCAGGGGAGGTATGCCTCCCCTGCAGACGACGGAGAGGGAAGTTTTGGAGGGATTGATAGACCGCCGGCTGCAACTGCAAGAGGCGAAAAAGCAGGGGATCAGCGTTTCTCCGGCCGAGGTGGAGGCTTATCTGGAGGACCTGAGGGAGTCCAGTGGCGTGAAGAGCGAGGATCAGTTCAAGCAGGTTCTGTCCCGAGAAGGCCTCACCCTGGAGAAGCTGAGACGGGATGTGGAGGGCCACCTCGTCTTGCTGCGCCTAGTGAACAAGGAGGTTCGGTCCAAGGTAATAGTGTCCGAACAGGAGGTGCGCAAGGCCTACGAGGAACAGATCGATCGGTTCGTGGAGCCCACTCAGTTGAGGCTGCGCTATCTCTTGGTGGCCATTTCCCCCGAAGCCGGAGAGGGAGAGCGCCAGGAGGCAAGGGCAAGAGCCGAAGCAGCCTTGACCCGGCTGAGGCAGGGATCGGATTTTTCTCAGGTGGTCAAGGAATACTCCTCCGGACCCATGGCCGAGGCGGGGGGGGACATCGGATACGTGAAGAAGGGCGAGCTTCACCCGGAGGTGGAGAAGATAGCCTTTTCCCTCCAGGAAGGTTGCTACAGCGAGATCATCTCCCTTCCCAGCGGGTACGCCATCGTCAAGGTAGAGGAGAGGCGGACACCGATTCGCTCCTATTCCGAGGTGTGCGACGAGATCCGGGAGAAGATCTACCAGCAGAAAGTGGTTCAGCAATACCGGGAATGGATGAAGGGACTGCGGGCCAAGGCCTTTATCGAGATCAAGTGAGTGGAGATCGGCAAAGAGATTATGCAGCCGGAAGGTGGCGTATGTTTCCTATAGTCAAGACCCAGAGACTGGCCTCGTCGATTAAGCTCTTGGAAGTCGAAGCTCCGCTCATCGCCCGCAAGGTGAAGGCGGGCCAGTTCGTGGTCCTGCGCCGGAGCGAGCAGGGCGAGCGCATTCCCCTAACCGTGGCTGACTGGAACCGGGAAAGGGGGACTCTTACCCTCATCTTCCAGGAAGTGGGGAAGAGCACCTTGGAGCTGGGGAGAATGGGGGAGGGAGATGAGATACAGGATTTGATCGGCCCCCTGGGCAATCCCTCGGAGATAAAACATTACGGGACCGTCCTTTGCGTGGGAGGGGGGATCGGCATCGCCCCCATCTATCCCATCGCCCGTGCCTTCCGAGAAGCGGGGAACCGGGTCCTATCGATCCTGGGGGCCCGACAGCGGGAGCTGCTGATCCTGGAGGAGGAGATGCGAGCCCTCAGCCACGAGCTCTGGGTTACCACGGACGATGGTTCCTACGGCCGCCAGGGTCTGGTTACCGACGAGCTCAGACGTCTCCTGGAGGAGGGAGACCGGATCGACATGGTCCTCGCCATCGGACCTCCAGTGATGATGCAAGCAGTTTGCCGCCTGACCGCACTCCATGGGCTGAAGACCACGGTTAGCCTGGATTCGATCATGGTCGACGGTACCGGAATGTGCGGAGCCTGTCGGGTAACGGTGGGAGGCAAGACCAGATTCGTGTGCGTCCATGGGCCGGAGTTCGATGGCCATCAGGTGGACTTCGAGGAGTATATCCAGCGCAAGCGGATGTACCTCGCACAGGAGAGGCAAGCCCTGGAGCGATTTCGACAGGGAGGGACGGAGGGGAAAGATGGCCGAGGGTGAAGCCGCCAAGCGTCCCGTCTTGCAGAAATATCCCATGCCCCGCCAGGATCCGGGGAAGAGAATCCACAACTTCAACGAGGTGGCTTTAGGTTATCCGGAGGAGGTGGCTCGAGCCGAGGCGGAAAGGTGCCTCGGATGCAAGAAATCGCCGTGCGTGGCGGGCTGCCCGGTGGAGATCGACATCCCCTCCTTTATCGCTTCCATCAGAGAGGGAGAATATCTGGCGGCTATCCGCAAGATAAAGGAGAAGAACTGCCTTCCCGCCATCTGTGGCAGGGTGTGTCCCCAGGAGGATCAGTGCGAGAAGGTGTGCGTCCTGGGAAGGAAGGGGGAGCCGGTAGCGATCGGGCGGCTGGAGCGGTTTGCAGCCGATTATGAGATGGCCCAGGGCCTGATCGATGCGCCACCACGACCCGCTCCCACCGGCAAGAAGGTGGCAGTGGTAGGCTCGGGTCCGGCCGGCCTCACCGTGGCCGGAGATCTGGCCATGATGGGGCACGAGGTGACGGTTTTCGAGGCCCTCCACAAGGCAGGAGGGGTCTTGGTCTACGGTATACCGGAATTTCGTCTTCCCAAGGCCATCGTCCAGAAAGAAGTTGACTATGTGGCATCCTTGGGCGTAGAGTTCAGGCTGGATACGGTGATCGGGAAGCTGCTCACCGTAGACGAGCTGTTTGCTTCCGGATACCAGGCGGTCTTTCTGGGTAACGGGGCAGGCCTCCCCACCTTCATGAACATCCCCGGGGAGAACCTCAACGGCGTCTATTCCGCCAACGAATACTTGACCCGTTCTAACCTGATGAAGGCCTACCTGTTCCCCGATTACGACACCCCCATAATTCGGGGACGGAATGTGGCGGTGGTGGGTGGGGGGAATGTAGCCATGGATTCGGTTCGGACTGCCCGCCGCCTGGGGGCTGAAAATGCCTACATCATATACCGCCGCTCTCGGGCGGAGATGCCCGCTCGCCACGAGGAGATCGAGAATGCCGCGGAAGAAGGAGTCCAGTTCGTGATGCTCACCAACCCGGTTCGCATCCTGGGGGACGGGCGCGGTTGGGTGAAGGCCATCGAGTGCATCCGAATGGAGCTCGGCGAACCGGATGAATCGGGGCGGCGCCGACCCATTCCCATCCCTGGCTCCGAATATCAGATCCCGGTGGATGTGGTGGTGATTGCTATCGGCAACGGGGCCAATCCCCTGGTTGCTTCCACCACTCCCGGACTGGAAGTGAACCGCTGGGGCAACATAATAGCCGATCCGGAAACGGGTCAGACCAGCAAGGAAGGCGTTTTCGCCGGAGGCGACATCGTAACCGGTGCCGCCACCGTGATACTGGCCATGGGCGCGGGCAGGAAGGCTGCTCGAGCCATCGATCGCTATTTGAGGTCGAAATAGTTCCCCTTTAGCCCTGAGCTTTCTCACCGCGCGGAGCCCTAATGCCGCGCCATCCCCGTTCGGTTGCCGATAGCTTCGGAAGGGACCTCAGCCATGAAAATCCTGCTAGTTTCCCCTGATCTTCAAGATTCCATCTTTCGCTACACCCGCCGGGAGGTGCGATCCTTCTCCTTTCCTCGCCTCACCCTCCCCCTGCTGGCCGCTCTCACCCCGCCGGAGCATTCGGTCCGACTGGTGGACGAGAGCGTGGAGGATATCGACTTTCAGGCCGATGTGGATCTGGTGGGCATATCTCTGTTGACCTTTCTTGCCCCCCGTGGGTATGCCATCGCTGACCGGTTCCGGGAGCGAGGGGTAAAAGTGGTCCTGGGAGGGATGCATGCCTCGGCCCTGCCCGAGGAGGCGTTGCTCCACGCGGACGCGGTCGTCATCGGCGAGGCCGAGGAGGTATGGCCTGAGTTGCTGCAGGACCTGGAGAGGGGTAAGCTGCGACGGGTATACCGGGGGATCAGACGACCTCCCCTGGCCGGCCTGCCCCGTCCTCGGCTGGACCTGCTGCGGAGGGAGGGCTATCTCAATGCTAATTGCGTCCAAGCCACCCGGGGCTGTCCGTTCAGCTGCGATTTCTGCTCGGTCAGTGACTTCTTTGGCCGTTCTTACCGACTGCGGCCGGTGGAGGAAGTGATAGCGGAAGTGGCCTCGCTCCCGGGGGACTTCATCTTCGTGGACGACAACATAGCAGGGAATCGTGCTTACGCGCGGGATCTGTTCACTGCCCTCATCCCTTTGCGGAAGCGCTGGGGAAGCCAATCCACCCTTTCCCTGGCAGAGGACGAGGAACTGCTGAAGCTGGCCGCGCGGAGCGGATGTACCCACCTTTTCGTGGGGGTGGAGAGCATCTCCCAATCCAACCTTCAGCAGGTGGGCAAATCCTTCAACCGGGTGTCCCGGTACCAGGAACTGATCGCCCGCTTCCATGACCACGGCATCGTGCTGAATGCGGGAATCATCTTCGGCCTGGACGGGGACGACGAATCGGTTTTTCCCACCACGGTGGATTTTCTGGAGAGGAACAAGATCGAATTGACCCTTTTCAACATCCTGACCCCTATCCCGGGCACTCGGCTCTATGCGCGTCTGGAAGCAGAGGGCAGGATTATTGACCGCGACTGGTCCCACTACGATGGCCGCCATGTGGTTTTCCAACCCAAGCGGATGTCGCCGGAGACCTTGAGAGATGGTTTTCTGTGGGCCTTCCACCGATTGTATTCTTGGCCCTCCATGCTCACCCGACTCCCCGCCAGCAAGGCCCGCAAGATCCCTCTCTACTATATGAACCTGGCCTATCGTCGCGTTCTCAAAAGGATGGCGCGGGGAGGGATTACCACCCTT
>Ga0078972_1017667_pt1 | contig 10169 bp, 6 predicted proteins | sample YelNatPaOPGAMG01_FD_67568 | JGI IMG/M metagenome (GOLD analysis project Ga0078972, IMG submission 67568) | Hot spring thermophilic microbial communities from Obsidian Pool, Yellowstone National Park, USA - OP-RAMG-01 (SPADES assembly) (version 2) | ecosystem: Environmental > Aquatic > Thermal...
CAGCCAGCGGCAGGCTGGCAGGAGGAGTGCAGATGTCTACTGTGGCCATCAGCCGCGATGTGGAGTTCATCGGCCAGGCCATCTTCGACGCCCTGGGCGTCCTCGACCTGGGCGACCTCTTCACCGGCAAACTCGTCGCCATCAAGCCCAACGACACCGCCGCCACCCCCGACAACATCTCGGGCGTCACCCACGCCGACACCCTCCAGGCCGTCATCCGCTTTGTGAAGCAGTTCAACCCGCGCCACATCGTCGTCTCCGGCGGCTCGGGCGCTTCCATCACCGAAGACGTCTTCAACTACACCGGCATGATGGACGTCATCCGGCGCGAGGGGGTCGAGTTCTTTGACCACAACCACGCCCCCTTCCACGAGATCACCCTGGAATCGGGGCCGCAGCGCCAGATCATGGTCAACCCCCGCATCCTCGAGTACGAGGCGGTCGTCTCCCTGGCGCAGCTCAAGCTCCACGAGACGGCCACCGTCACCCTCAGCATGAAGAACATCGCCATGAGCTTCCCCGCCGCCGACTATTACGGCCACCCGCGCGCCTCCGGCGAGGTCCACCAGAACGACTTTTTCGGCGACATGCACGAGTTCATCGTGGCCATGATGAAGCGCTTTCCGCCCCAGCTGGCGGTCATCGTGGGGCACCCGGCCATGGTGGGCACCGGGCCACTGGGGGGCATCCCGGTGGAGACGGGGCTGGTCATCGCCAGCCGCGACTTTGTGGCCGCCGACGCGGCGGGCGCCGAGCTCTTTGGCTTCAACATGCAGGGGGTGCGCCACATCTTCGACGCCCACCGCGCCGGCCTGGGCGAGGGCCGCGTGAGCGGCATGACCTTCCCGCTCATGTCGCTCTCCGACGCCATCGAGGCGTTCACGCGGGCGGTCTATGCGCGCGAGGTGGTGTGGGCGTGAAGAACGGGGAGTGAGGGAACCGGGGGAACTCAGGGGCAAAAACGCCACTTGGGTTCGTAGTCGGCGCTTTAGCACCCTGACCCTGCGCCCAGGCGCCGCGCCCCCTCAAGGCGCCAAAGCGCCGACTACGAACCTGAGAGCACCGCTACTTCTCTTCGCGCATGTAGGCCTTGCCGAGCGCTGCCGGCGCGCCGACCCGCTTCGAGAGCGCCTCCCACCAGGTCATGACCACCAGCACGGCGATGGTGGCGATGTAGGGCAGCATGTTCAGAAAGGCCGCAGGGATGCGGGCGCCGGCCGCCTGCAGGCGAAACTGTACGGCATTGATGCCGCCGAACAGCAGCGCCCCCAGCACGGCCCGGGCGGGGTTCCACATGGCAAAGATCACCAGGGCGATCACGATCCAGCCGCGGCCGCCGGTGAGGTTCTCCGTCCAGCCCGGGGTGTAGGCCAGCGAGAGGTGGGCGCCGCCCAGCCCGGCCAGCGCGCCGCCCAGGATCGTGTAGGCATAGCGGGTGGCCGCCACGTTGACGCCCATGGCATCGGCCGTCTGCGGGTTCTCGCCCGTGGCGCGCAGGTCCAGGCCCAGGCGCGTCCGGTAGAGCACGAACCACGCCAGGGGCACCAGCAGGTAAACGGCATAGGTCAGGATGTCCTGCTGGAACAGCGCCTGCACCACCGGGATGCGGCTCAGCCCGGGAATGACGATAGGGTCGAACTTGGCGCCGACCAGGCCCACCAGCGGACCTCCGTCGGGCCCCAGCCGCTGGCCCAGGAAGCTCGACAGCCCCGTGCCCAGGATGGTTAGGCTGAGGCCGCTCACCACCTGGTTCGCGCGCATGGTCACGGTCAGGAAGGCATGCACCGCCGCCATGAGCGCGCCCACCGCCACCGCCACGGCCAGCGCCAACACCAGATTGTGGGTGTGGAACGACACGGCAAAAGCCGTTACGGCGCCCATCAGCATCATGCCTTCGACGCCCAGGTTGAGGATGCCCGAGCGCTCGGTGTACGTCTCGCCGATAGCCGCGTAGATGAGCGAGGTGCCTGCCCGCACGGTGATGGCCAGGATCGAGGTAATGAGCGCAATCACGGCCGCACCTCCTCCGCCCGCACCGGCGCCTGCGACGGCCGGCTGCGGATGATGCGCAGGCGGTACTCGGTAAAGAGCGCCCCCGCCAACATGGGCACCAGGATCAGCCCCTGCAGCACCTGGCCCACGGCCGAGGGCAGGTGCATCATGATCTGCACCTGGTCGCCGCCCACCAGGAGCGACGCCATCAAGAGGGCCACCAAGAGCACCGCGATGGGGTTCAACTGCGCCATCCAGGCGACGATGATGGCCGTAAAGCCGTAACCGATCGAGAGCCCCTGCTGCAGGCGGTGCGAGATGCCCGTCACCTCACAGGCCCCGGCCAGCCCGGCCAGGGCGCCCGAGAGGAGCAGCGCCAACACGATGTTGCGGGCGATGTTGATGCCCAGGTAGCGCGCCGCCGTCGGGTTCTCGCCGATGATGCGCAGCTCAAAGCCCCAACGCGTGCGCTTCAGGATGAACCACAGGAGCACCGCGGCAATCACCGCAAAGACCAGCCCCAGATGGGCCCGCCCGGCCAGGCGGGGCAGCCACGCCGCCTCGGGGAAGGGCGCTGTGCCCGGAAAGCCGTAGCCCTTGGGGTCGCGCCAGCTCCCGTAGTACAGGTACTGGGAATAGAGGATGGCCACATAGTTGAGCATCAGGGTGGTCAGCGTCTCATCCACCCGCAAATAGGCCTTGAGCAGGGCCGGGATGCCCGCCCAGAGGGCGCCCGCTGCCATGCCCATGATAATCGCCACGGGCAAGAGGATCTGGGCGGGCACAAAGTTCGACCAGAAAAGGGCCACCCAGGCCGCCGCCACGCCCCCCAACACGAGCTGGCCTTCGGCGCCGATGTTCCAGAACTGCATGCGGAAGGCGATCGACACCGCCAGGCCGGCCAGCATGAGTGGGATGGCCTTGACCAGCGTCTCGGTGAAGGCGGGCCACGAGCCAAAGGCGCCCCTGGCCATGGCCACATAGGTCGCCGCGGGGCTCACGCCGCTCGCCCAGAGCAGGATAGCCCCCAGCACGAGCGAAATCACAAAGGAGACCACCGGCACCAGAACGCTGGCCGAGCGCGAGACCGCCTCCCGTTTCTCGAATACGATGCGCATGCTAGCCTCCTCAGGATGCGGCCCCGCCCTGGGTTGCCCGGCCCGCGCCAGCTCCCTGCCTGGCCCCCGCCATCATCAGGCCCAGCGCCTCTACATCGGCGCCGTCGGCGGGCACGGTGCCCATGATCTCCCCCTCAAACATGACCGCAATGCGGTCCGACACGGCCAGGAGCTCCTCCAGGTCCTCAGAGATGAGGAGCACCGCCATGCCCTTGGCGCGCTGCTCCAGGAGCATCCTCCGCACCGCCTCCGTCGCCCCCACATCGAGGCCGCGCGTGGGGTGCACCGCCACCAAGAGCCCGCCGCAGGCCGTAATCTCGCGCGCCAGGATCGTCTTCTGCAGGTTGCCGCCAGAGAGGAACTTGACCCGGGTCTGAGGGCCGGGGGTCGAGATGCGAAAGGCGTCGATCATGCGCCGCGCAAAGTCGAGGATCTGCTGCGGCTGCAACACGCCCCGCCGCGCGAGCGGCGCCTGCCGGTACCCCTTCATGGCCAGGTTCTCGGCCACGGCCATATTGCCCACCAGGCCCATCTCCACCCGATCCTCGGGGATGTGGCTGACCCCGGCCTGGATGATCTCGAGGGGCGACCGGTTGGCCATATCACGGCCGCGCACCAGCACCTGCCCCGACGAAGCCCTGCGCAGGCCGGTGATCACCTCGGCCAGCTCGCGCTGCCCATTGCCGGCGACCCCGGCGATGCCCAGGATTTCGCCCCCACAGATATCCAACGTCACGCCGCGCAGCGCGGGCAGGCCCTTGTCGTTCTCGGCGTACAGGCCTCGCACGCTGAGCACCGGCTCGCCGGGCCGACAGGGCTCTTTGTCGAGGCGGAAGAGCACCTCGCGCCCCACCATCAGGCGCGCCAGCTCCTGGGGCGTCGTCTCGGCCGTGCGCCGGGTGGCCACCACGCGTCCCTGGCGCAGCACCATCACCCGGTGCGAAAAGGCCATCACCTCGTCCATCTTGTGGGTGATGAAAATGGCCGACTTGCCCTCGCCGGTCATGCGCTGCAGCACACCGGCCAGCTCCTGTGCCTCCTGAGGGGTCAGCACCGCCGTGGGCTCATCGAGGATCAGGATCTCGGCGCCGCGGTAAATCAGCTTGAGGATCTCGACCCGCTGCTGTTCGCCCACACTGAGCTGCCAGATATAGGCCTTTGGATCCACCTGCAGGTTGTAGCGCGCGGAAAGCTCGCGGATGCGCTCCGAAACTTGCTCCATATCGGGCACAAAGGGCAGGCCAGGCAGGCCCAGCACGATGTTCTCGGCTACCGTCATCGTCTCCACCAGCATAAAGTTCTGGTGGACCATGCCGATGCCCAGGTCGGCGGCAGCGCGCGGCGAATCGATCTCGGCCCGCCGCCCGTGTACGCGCACCTCGCCCGCATCGGGGCGGTAGAGCCCCACCAGGATGTTCATCAGCGTGCTCTTGCCGGCGCCGTTCTCGCCCAGGAGCGCCAGGACTTCGCTGGGATAGAGGTCCAGGTCCACCCTATCGTTGGCAACGACGCCCGGGAAGCGCTTGCTGATGCCGCGCATCTCGAGGATCGGCGCCTGGCCCGTGCCGGCTTGTTCGCTCATGGCCCTCCTTTGCCAGTAGGGGTGAAGCCTTTGGCGACGCAACCCGCTCTGGGCGAGGAGGCTCTCCAAATGCTTCACCCCTACGGTTCGAACGCGTATGGCTACTTGGTCGAGCCCTTCACACCCTCGACGAACCAATCCATGTTCAGGATTTCGTCTTGGGTCATCTTCTTGCCGGCGGGGACCTTCTCGACGCCCGTGTTGTCCTTGAGCGGGCCGGCAAAGATGTCGAACTCGGTCTTTTCGCCGCTCTTGAACTTGGCCTCTTCGGCCTCAACCTTGGCCTTGACGTCGGCCGGCACCTTGGCGCTCAGCGGGGCCAGCATGACCACGTTCTCCTTCAGCCCGCCCCAGAACTGGTGCGACTTCCACTTGCCTTCCATCGCGTCCTTCACGGTCTGGACGTAGTAGGCGCCCCAGTTCCACACGGGGCTGGTCAGGACGGTGTCGCCGACGAACTGGCTCATGTCCGAGTCATAGCCGATGGAGAGCTTGCCCTGCTCCTTGGCGGCCTTTTGGGGCTCGGTGGTATCCTGGTGCTGCGCGATGATGTCGGCGCCCCCGGCCAAGAGGCCCAGCGCTGCCTCGCGCTCCTTCACCGGGTCGTACCAGGTGTTCGTCCAGACCATGCGCACCTCGGCCTTGGGGTTGACCGCCTTGACGCCCAGGGTGAAGGCGTTGCAGCCGCGGATCACTTCGGGGATCTGCATGGCGCCCACGTAGCCGATGATGTTGGTCTTGGTCATCAGGCCGGCCACCATGCCCGAGAGGTAGCGCGGCACCTCGATCTGGCCAAAGTAGGTCGACACGTTGTCGGCCGTCTTGTAGCCCGAGCAGTGCTCAAAGTAGACCTTGGGGAACTCTTTGGCCACCTCGATGGTCGGGTCCATGTAGCCGAAGGAGGTGGTAAAGATCATGTTGTAGCCCTTCTGGGCCAGGTCGCGGATGACGCGGGTAGCGTCGGGGCCCTCGGGCACGTTCTCCACCGTCGTGGTCTCGATCTTGTCGCCGAACTCCTTTTCGAGCATCTTGCGGCCGCGGTCGTGCTCGTAGGTCCAGCCCATGTCGCCCGGCGGGCCGATGTAGACGAAGGCGACTTTGAACTTGCCGGCCGCCGGGGCCTTGGTGGCTTCGGCGGGTTTGGCGGTAGGCGCCGACGTGGCCTGAGCCGGGGCCTTGGTTGGCTCGGCCGGCTTGGCCGTCGGGGCCGCAGCGGGCGCGCAGGCGCTCAAGACCATGGCCAGCACCAGCACGCAGGCCACAGCAGCCCATGTGGTGCGCTTCATCGTGTACCCTCCTGTCTTGTACAACCCAAGAAACGCCACTCGCGAGGGCCTGGCTGCCGGCGGAGTGTCCGCCAGGGCAGCGGCCCACACCCTATTGCTCCCCACCGGCCGGGATGACCAGGCCGGTGTAGAGGCCGCGGGCCACGCTCCGGCCGCCGAAGCGGCCGGCGAATTGTCTGATGTCCTACAAATCGCATGCACAACTGCGCCCTTGGCGCAAGCTGGCACATGGGCACCCGGTCAGCGACGAGCCAGAGGCCGCCGCCCGGAACGGAACCCGGCCATGCCCCAGCGCCCCAGGCCCACTCGCCTGAGCCCACCAGACACGGCCGGTAACGGCCCCCCTTTTGCCCGGACGAGCAGCGAATCGCGGGGGAGATCGAAAAGTGAAGCCGAGAAGGGGTGAAGCGAACCAGACCGAGATCGCGCAGGAAGACAGGTTTGAAACGCGGCTTGCCAAGCGTATGCACGCGCACTCTCACCTTGCGGAACCCATCCAAGGGCAAAGCATCCGACAGCCCTTCCAGTTGGGCAATACCGAGAAGTTGTGCCTTGCATCCCGCGAGGCACCCGGATGCGCCAACCCGCGCTGGTCACCGTGGCTTCCTCCGATGGAAGACCCTGCAGCCGAGGACTAGAGTGCAAGACGGAAAGAAGGATAACACAAATCCCGGCGCTTGTCAACGGCTGCACGGGGCTCGGCAGGGCCTTTTCGAAGTCAGCGTTATGTGTAGCCCGGACCCTTCGCAGACCAGCGTTCGCCGTGTTGGAAGGCCGGCCGAACCTGCTCAGGGTGACATAAGCGGGACCTTGAAAAAGCCCTGAAGCGAGGGCTGGTTAGTGTCTTGTCAAGTGGTGTAAAAGGGCATGTGCATCCTCATCCGCAAGCGCCTTGATGACTTGTTGTTACCGTACTGGCGGCAGTCGCATCGGGTGCGGCTCGCTATCCAGCAGCGACTCCGGTGCCGTGAGCTTGCGCATCGACTCCTGGCTAAAGTAGCGCCGCTCGACCTGCCACTCGTCGTCAGTCTCCATGAGCACTGCTCCGGCCAGCCTCAACACCGCATCGTCACTTGGGAAGACGCCAACCACATCGGTGCGCCGGCGGATCTCTTTGTTGAGGCGCTCCAGAGGGTTGGTCGAGTAGGTGCGCGTCCAGTGATCCTGCGGGAACGCCATGTAGGCCAGGATGTCTTCCTCTGCGGCAGTCAGCAGCTGCGCCGCCTTGGGCCAGCGCTTCTCCAGCGCCTCGACCACCGCCATCAGTTGCTCGCTCGCCGCCTTCCGATTGGGCTGCGCAAAGATCGTGCGCACGGCCGCCGCGACCATGGACTTGTCGCCCTGCGGGATGTGAGCCAGCAGGTTGCGCATGAAGTGCACTCGGCAGCGCTGCCAACTCGTCCCATTCAGTACCTCCGTGATCGCCGCCTTGAGGCCCTCATGCGCATCGCTGATGACCAGTTGCACACCCTCCAGACCACGCTGCTTGAGCCCACGCAAAAAGGCCTGCCAGAACGCCGCATCCTCACTGCCACCCACATCAAAGCCCAGAACCTCGCGCTCGCCGGTCTCGCGAACGCCGATCGCAATCACCAGGGCCCTGCCCACGATGCGGTGGTTCTGCCGCGCTTTCAGGTATACGGCGTCAAGCCACAGGTAAGGATATCTCCCCTTCAGAGCCCGGCCCCGGAACTCCGCTACCTGCTCATCCAGCTCTTTGCAGATGCGGCTGACCCGGCTCTTGTCGATCCCGGTGAGCCCCAGCGACTGCACCAGGTCGTCCACTTCGCGTACTCACACCCTGAACGTAGGCCTCCTGGACCACATTCAGCAGCGCCTGCTCCGCCTTGCGCCTCGGCTCCAACAGGCTTGGGAAGTAGCTCCCCGAACGCAACTTGGGGATGCGCAGGGGCACCTCTCCCACGCGCGTCTCCCACATCCGCTCCCGGTAGCCGTTGCGCTGCGTCGTGCGCCGTGGCGAACGCTCATGCTCGGCGGCACCTACGCGTTCCCCGACTTCCGCTTCCATGAGCAACTGGCTCATCACCCGCACACTCTCACGCAGAAAGTCACAGTCGCTGTCCAAACCCAACTTGCGCAGATACTCGACCAGTGCCACACTTTGCTCGGCCATCGTGTTGCATCTCCTTTCAGCGTTGTTCGCGCGGCGCCTCAAAGGAATGCACTCGATGGCCTCTTTTGTCAAGGACCACTCAGTTTTACACCACTATATGGGATATTATCTGAGGGCTTATTTGCTGCAAGGTTGCCGCTCCTGCGAACGGCGGGGCACCCGAGCCCGTTTTGACAACTACTGCGCTCAGGTATAATAGGCCCAGTCGACTGCACTTGTCGCCCAGGAGGAATGACATGCTACAAGATCGCCGGCACTCTGCGGCAGCCGCGCTGGGCATCTTCTTGGTGTTATTCCTGGGTCTGGCAACCTATGGCTTTTCTATGCGGCTGCCATTCTTCGCCGATGATCTCGCTCACTTCCGTTGGCTGCAGGTGCGGAGCCTGGCCTCCATTTGGAGTTCGGCGCGAGGTCTCAGTTACTACAGACCTCTCACGTTCAGCCTCTGGTGGGTGCTCACCCGTGTTCAGGGCCGGCCTGATGCGGCAACACTGCATGGCCTGAGCCTCGGCTTGCACTTGCTGAATGCGGTGCTGGTGGCTGGCCTTGCTGCGTCTCGAGGACGCCATCCCGTCGCACTTGGCCTCTCCTCTGCTCTTCTCTTCATCCTCTTCCCGTTCAGCTACCAGGCGGTGCCCTGGATATGTTCTCTCTTCCACCCCTTGGTCACGGCCCTGGTCCTCGGCTCGTTGCTCCTGCACGTCGGAGCATCGCGGCGGCATTCGGCGTTTCTGCGGCTTGCGGCCCTCGGATTGGCGCTGGCTGCGCCTTTCGCCCACGAGACCGGGGTGCTGGTGGCACCCCTCCTCCTGCTCTACCTGCTGACGGATGGCCAGCCGCTGCGAAAGGCGATCCGCCAGACGCTGCCCTACTGGCTATGTTCCGGGCTTGGCTTGGCGATTTGGCTTCTCATACCGAAGGGAGCGCCCGAGGGCAGTCTGCTGGACCTGCAAAGCCGCTGGCGGAACGCGGCCTACTTCGCTCAGGCGCTGGCCTATCCCGTGACGACACTGACGGTCAAGCTGCCGGCCTTTGCCGGCAGCACCAATCGCTGGCTAGCTACTGCGCTGCTCGCGGCGGTGGCGGTAGGCGCCTGGTGCCTGTTGCTTTGGAGAGCGGGCCGGGCCAACCTCCTTGTGCTGGCCGTCGGATGGTTTGTGCTGTCGGTGGCACCCTCTTGGGCGCTCCTACCAGCCGATTATGTTGAAGCGGGACCACGTCTGCTCTATCTGGCGTCCGTGGGCGCCAGTGTTTTCTGGGCAAGCGCCGCGGACTTGCGCACCAAGAAAGGGTGGATCATTTGGCTGGCGCTCGCCGGCCTCGTGGTGATCGGCTCGGCCGCGGAAGGCTATCGCTTCATCCGCGACCGGGTTCCATTGTATGACCAGGTACGATCGGCCACCGACCAGCTCGTCGAAGCCATCTCCAGTGCGCCGGCTGGCCCCACGCTTTGTGTCAACTACCCGATGTGGTTTGCCCTTCGCTCGCCTACCTATGCCATCGGCTCCGACGGTGTACTTTTCGTTCCCTACTATACTCACATGGCAGATCTCGTCTGGCTTGAGACTGGGCAGGAGCGGCCTGTCAGCAGCGTGGTCTTTCCCGACGTGTTGCCCCACCAGGGGTGGGAATACATCTTTCCCTGCGTCGGCCCGACCTTGACAAGCGATCAACTGCAGAGCCAACTGAGGGGCGCCAGGACGGTGTTGGTCACCACCTATGGATCGGATAACCTTGTGGTCAGTGACGCTGGTAATCTCGAGGCTGAAGGCTCATCGCCAGCTCCGGCATTCCTGGCGGAGTTTGACCGAAAAGTGGCCCTGATCTCGGCCACTTGCCAGCGCCGGAACTCCTCCTTGCGAGTGGAGTTGAGGTGGCAGTGCTGGGGCAGTGTGGGGGAAGAAGCGAGTGTGTTCGTCCATCTCTACGATGAGCAGGGGAAACTCGTCTCGCAAGCCGATGGTTACCCGCTGATGGGCACCTCACGCATACTTTCCTGGAGACCGGGCGATGAATGGCGCGATGTGCGCCTGGTGCAACTGCCGTCGGGCACGGGG
>Ga0078972_1017669_pt1 | contig 10168 bp, 10 predicted proteins | sample YelNatPaOPGAMG01_FD_67568 | JGI IMG/M metagenome (GOLD analysis project Ga0078972, IMG submission 67568) | Hot spring thermophilic microbial communities from Obsidian Pool, Yellowstone National Park, USA - OP-RAMG-01 (SPADES assembly) (version 2) | ecosystem: Environmental > Aquatic > Thermal...
CTCAACCTCCAGTCCATCCTGACAGCGGTCGAATACGATCTCCCGATCCTTTGGATCGTCATCAACAACCAGGGTTATAATGCCCTCGATGTCCTGCAGAAGGCCTACTTCGGAAAGTCGGTGGGAAGCCGCTTCGAAAGGGTATCCACCGGAGAAGCGGTCCCTCCCGATTTTGTCGGGATCGCCAAGGCCCTCCACGCTCGAGGAGAGCGTGTGGAGGAGCCTGAGCAGATCGAGGCCGCTCTCAGGCGGGGTCTTTCGGCACGAGGGCCCTATGTGATCGACTTTGTTTCGAGCCCCTCGGGATCAAGGCTCGTCAGGACGGCACCTGTAACCTGGTCGTACTTTTGGGCCGCCCGTCGGCCCAAAGGCTTCAAGGTGGATTCGAAGGCATGAGCGATCCTCTCCTTCAGGTCGACAGGTTAGACGCCTTCTATGGCGATCTCCAGGTCCTCTGGACGATCCAGCTCGGAATCGGCACGGGTGAGATCGCAGCCCTGATTGGAGGAAACGGGGCTGGCAAGACAACGCTGCTTCGTTCCATTGTGGGGCTTCATCGGAACCGCACAGGGTCGATCCGGTTCCAAGGGGAGGAGATCTCGTCGCTTCCACCTCATAGCCTCATCTACCGGGGCCTTGCCGAAGTTCCTGATGAACGGGGCATCTTTCCGGATTTGACGGTGGAGAAAAACCTCCTTGTCGGAGCCTTTTCATTGAAAGACTCTCGGGCCCGACGGGAAGCTCTGCATTGGATTTACCAGGTCTTTCCGATCCTGGAAGAGAGACGCTCTTTCTTAGCCCGAAGCCTTTCCGGCGGAGAACAGCAGATGCTCGCCCTTGGAAAGGGCATGATCACACGGCCGACGCTTCTCTTGCTCGACGAGCCCTCCTCGGGCCTTTCCCCCTTGATGGTCAGCCGACTGATGGACCATATCCGAAGGATCCATCAAGAGGGAACAACCATCTTTCTTGTGGAACAGAACGTTCGTCATGCTCTGCGGATAGCCCATCAGGCCTTCGTGATGGAGAATGGAAGGATTGTTCTTCAGGGGCCGGCCGATCGGCTCTCAGAGGACCCCCGGGTCAAGAAGGCATATCTGGGAAGGTAGGAAAGGTTTCTCCATGTTGCTCCAACAGATCATCAACGGTTTCGTCATCGGAGCGATTTACAGCGTCGTCGGAGTGGGTTTCACTCTGATCTTCGGCATCATGCGTATCCTCAATTTCGCTTACGGCGAGTTCTACATGCTCGCCTCGTACGCGGCTTTCGTGGCCTACTCAGAGTTCCATCTCCCTCTTTGGCTCATCCTGCTTCTCACCATGACCGTCCTTTTCGCCATCGGGGCCCTTACCGAAAGAGGGCTCGTCAAGCCGGTTCGTGAGCGCACCGCAGACTGGTCCGTGCCGGTGATCATGGTCACTCTCGGCCTTCAGATCGTCCTGCAGAACGTGGTGCTCCTCGTCGCGGGAGGAACGTACCGAGGCGTTTCCGCGTACCTCATGGGAACTCTCGATCTCGAGTGGTTTGTCATCAGTTACGAGCGACTGATGATCCTTGGGGTCAGCGCTGGACTCCTTTTGGGAACCTGGCTCCTCATTCAAAAGACCAAGCTCGGTCTGGCCATGCTCGCCGTCTCTCAAAACCGTGAAGGGGCTGTTCTCTCCGGGATCCCCCTCCAGAGGGTCTATACCCTGAGCTTTGGCCTGAGCGCCGCTTTGGTAGCCATCCCCGGGGTCTTGCTCATGCCTTTGCTCTATGTCTACCCGACGGTGGGCCAGGTTCCCATCATGAAAGCTTTTGCTGTAACGCTCCTGGGCGGAATGGGAAACATCGAAGGCGCCATCCTGGGAGGGATCATCCTGGGCGTTTCGGAGACCATGGCTTCGGCTTATCTCTCCTCGTTGATCAAGGACGGCGTGGCCTTCGCCTTCATGATCCTCATCTTGCTTTTCTATCCCGCCGGTATCGGTCCCTATTTTCAACAGATCCGTCAGAAGGTGATCCGGCCATGACTCGCCTCGATCTTCGACTCTGTGCCGTCTCGCTCCTCCTCATCCTGATCTTTCCCCTCGTCGTCAAAGACGATTATTTAATTCATCTCCTCATCCTCACCGCCCTCTTTGCCCAGTCGGCGGCCTACTGGAACCTCCTGGACGGTTATTTGGGTCTCATCCATTTTGGCTACGCAGCCTATATTGGTATCGGTGCCTATACCTCTGCTCTTTCGGCGATGCATCTGGGCTTACCCCTCCCCCTCTGTATGCTCTTGGGAGGGCTCCTTTCAGGGATCCTCGGCGTTTTGCTCATCATCCCCTGTCTCCGGATGGTGACCTTCTCTACGGCCATCGTCACCTTAGCCTTTGGAGAGATCGCTCGCATTGCGGCAAGCTCCTGGACGACCTTGACCAAGGGCGAAATGGGCCTGTGGGGGATCCCTCCCCTCTTCGCAAGCCAGAGCAAACTGCTTTTCTTTTATGTCGGGTTCGGTCTTCTCCTGGTAGGATCCGTTTTGCTGAAGATCCTTCTCCGTTCGCGCCTCGGCCTGGCCGTGGTAGCCATTCGGGAGGACGAGATTGCTGCCTTCACGAGCGGGATCGAAATCAATCGCATTAAGCTCTTGATTTCAGGGATCAGTTGCTTCGTCGCCGGGGTCATGGGTGCATTCTATGCCCACTACATTCTCACCATCACCCCAGGGCTCTTCAGCCTGGGCTATACCATTCAGATCATGGCCATGTCGATGTTTGGCGGGAAGGGAACCTTTCTGGGACCGATCCTGGGAGCGTTTGCGTTGATCTTTTTGGGCGAAGGGTTTCGCTTCATGGAGGACTACCGCATGCTCATCTACGGTCTTCTGATCATCGGTGTGGTCATGGCCTTTCCTACGGGACTCGTGGGAGGGATCAACCGACTGAAAAAACGGATTCCCTCAAAAAGGTAGGACGGTGGCCTCTACACTCCTCTCCCTCAAGAACGTGACGAAAACCTTTGGCGGCCTGAGGGCCCTCGACGAGGTTTCCCTGGAAATCCGCCCTGGAGAGATCGCAAGCCTGGTCGGTCCCAATGGATCGGGCAAGACCACCCTCTTCAACTGCGTCTCCGGGATCTTCAATCCCACCCAGGGCGAGATCCGTTTCCGCGACAGGGATCTTCTTCCCCTCTCTCCTGCAGAGCGATGCAAACTTGGCATTGGCCGCACCTTTCAGGTGGTTCGTCCCTTCATGAAGCTGAGCTGTCTCGAAAACGTGTTGGTGGGAGCCTATTTTGGCCAGAAAAACCATCCATCCGAGGCAGTTTCGGAAGGTCGTCGCCTCCTCGAATTCGTAGGGCTTGGGGAAAGGATCGATCAACCGGCTTCAGGGCTTCGTCTGGCTGAGCGAAAAAGGCTTGAGATTGCCCGGGCCTTGGCCACCCGGCCGGAGCTTCTTCTTCTCGATGAGGTGGCGGCCGGCCTCAATCCGGCCGAGATCGAGGCCATGATCGCTCTGTTGCGGGAGATCCATGGCCAGGGCATTACGCTTCTCGTCGTGGAACACGTCATGTCCCTGGTCATGGACATTTCGGAACGTGTGATCGTTCTCAACGAGGGCCGTAAGATCGCCGACGGGTCCCCTCGTGACGTCGTTAACGACCCCAAGGTGATCCAGGTCTATCTCGGAGAAGAGGTCGCCCTCTCCGAAAAGGTTAGAGGTTGAAGGCAAGAGGCTAAAGGATAAAAGACGAACCCCTTGCCGCTACCGGCCGTCCACGCAAGGCCAAGAAAAATTCATCCTTGCACCGGGCCAGCCCCGGGCAGCCACACAGGGTTGCCCCTACAAGAAACCAGCCCTGCCGGAGTTCGTGGAGGTGCCTCGATGGGACCGTAAGGATTTTCAGGGTTCGTGGGGCCACTGGACGTGTTCCGTTATCGGGGCGCGGTCAAAGCCTTTCCTGATTTGAAAGCCATCGGCCATAGCTTGCGAGCTTCGCCATGACGTGTATGGCCCTTTCGGGCGTAGTATAGACCGGAACCTTATTCTGGGTCAGTTGACGCATCGTCTCCGGGATCTCCCATGGGGAGAGCCAGGAGACAAAGAGGGGTTGCGCGATGTGCCGAGAAGCGTCGATTAAGGTTTCAGCCAACTCGTTACGAACCGTGAAGTGGCTCGGAATGATGACCAAGAAACCGTGCCAAGGCTCCTTCGAAAGGAGCCCGAGGGCTCGGGCATACCACGAGACATCGCGCGTGAAGGTCATATCGATGGGATTCGCCACCGACGAAAAGGGTGGAAGAAATCGCCTTAGCTCCTCCTGATTTTCCTGTGAAGGAGGAAGGATTCGAAACCCATAGCCCACCGCCGCATCCGTGGCGATTACCCCTGGCCCTCCCGCATCGGAAAGAATGCCGATATGGTTTCCGAAGAGAGGTTTTGAAAGGGAGAGGCCATAGGAGAGGTCATAGAACTCATCCAGTGTTTCAGCTCGAAAGATACCGACCTGGCGAAGGGCGCCATCGATCACCCGATCCTCTCCTGCCAGCGCCCCTGTGTGGGAAAAGGTGGCCTTCTTCCCCTCCGGGGTTCGGCCAGCTTTCAAAACGACGATAGGCTTTTTTTTCGAAACCTCTCGAGCGATGGAAAGAAATCGCTTTCCCTCCCGAAGGTCTTCAAGATAGCAGGCGATGAGATGGGTCTCCTCGTCCTCACCCAAATACTCGAGAAGATCGGCCTCGGTCACATCGACCTTGTTTCCCATGGAGACGCTCTTGGCAACGCCAAGGCCTCGGGCACCCATGTTCGAGGCAAAGGCGCTCATCAACGACCCACTCTGGGAGATCAGGGAGAGGTTGCCTTTGGGAGGTCGAATCTCTATGGAGGCATAGACATCCTGGAGGTTGTTCAGAAAACCCGCGCAATTGGGGCCAAGGAGTCGAAACGGGGTCCTTTTCAAAAGAGCTTCCATCTCTTCTTGGACCCGATCGCCCTCCTCCCCGACCTCCCTGAACCCGGAGGTCAGGGCCACAGCGCTTCGAACGTCTGCGTCGATGCATTCCCGGAGGGCTGAAAGCATTCCGCTTCTCGGGATGACCAGGATGGCCAGATCAACGCCTTTCGGAAGCCTGCGAACGGAAGGAACGCAGACCCGACCCAACACCTCTCCACCTTTGGGATTGACAGGATAGAGGGGCCCTCGAAATCCGCCCTCCACGAGGTTTCGCATCACCCGGAAGCCCATCTTTTCGGGGTCCGCCGAGGCGCCGACCACAGCTATGGATTGGGGACAAAAGAGGGAATCGAGGCCATGAGACGATGATTTCATCTTCTTCACTCTGAAAAAGAGAGCAACATCCGTGCATCGACCGCACAGAGTCCCTTCTCATAGAGAAGGATAGGGTTGAGATCGCATTCTTTGATGGCGGGGTTCTCCTCGACAAGCCGACTGAAGGCGAGCAAGGTCCGTACCAGGGCCTCAAGATCGAGGGGGCCGCTACCCCGCACGCCTTTGAAGACATCATGAAACTTGAGATCCGCAATCATTTCCTTTGCATCAAAGGCGCTCAGGGGCGTCTTTCGAAAAACGACATCCCTGAGGAGCTCCGCGAAGATTCCTCCCAAACCGAGCATCACCACCGACCCAATTTGAGGATCTTCAACCTTACCAAGGATCAACTCCCGACCCGGTTGCATCTGGGGACAAAGAAGCGCTCCTCTCAGATCGGCTTCGGGCAGGGTTCTTCGGATCTCTTGCTCCATGGCCTCAAAGGCGGCCTCCACTTCGTTTTCATCCCTCAAACCCAGCACCACGCCACCGACTTCGGTCTTATGGATGATGTCCGGAGAAACCACCTTGAGAACCTGGGGAAAAGGAAAGTGAGAGGCCAATTGTTTGGCTTCTCGAGGGGATCGAGCCCACCGGAATGGAGGGGTCTCGATCCCGTAGGCGTTCAGAACCTCCCAAACCTCGGGTTCCAAAAGATTTCTGTGGTGGGTGGTTGCTTGTTGAATGAGAGGGTGCATGGACAGAAAGGCATCCTTTCGTTCTTTTCTTTCACGGGGCTCCTGTAGCAAAGCCGAAAAGCTTTGGGAGCCACAAGCTGAAAAACGGGACATAGGTGATGAGAAAGATAATGATCACCTTGATCAAAAGAAAAGGAAACAGCTCCTTCACCAAGGGACCCATTTTCACCTTTCCGACGGCCTGGGTCGCAAAGAGCAAGACCCCGACAGGAGGGGTAATATTGCCCAGGTTCACATTCATGATGAAGATCATGGAGAAATGAATGGGATCGATTCCGATCGAGGCCGCCAAAGGAGCGAGAATGGGGCCGAAGAGGAGGATGTTGGCGGTCACATCGAGCCACATGCCCATCCAGAGAAGAAAGAGATTGATGATGAGAAGGACTAACCAGGGGTAGGCTCTCAGGGTCGAGAAAAGATCGAGGACCTGTTGCGGCACCCGCATCATGGCAAAGGCCCAACCCAAGATGCTGGCCGCGCCGATCACAAAAAAGAGCGTTCCTGAGCCGTAGGCCGCATTGAAAAGGACTTTTGGAATTTCCCTCCCCTTCAGCTCCCGATGAACGAAGACCCCCACGAAAAGGGCGTAGGCCACAGCCACTGCAGCGGCTTCCGTCGGGGTGAAGATCCCCAGGAAGATGCCACCCAGGATGATCAAGGGCAACACAAGGGCAAGAGCGGCATCACGGGTGCCGATCGCCAACTCTTTCGCCGTGACCGGTTCCTCTCGCTTCGGGAAATTTCTTCTCTTGGCCAAGGTGTGAACAATCACCATGTCGCCCAAGATGAGCATCAGGCCGGGCAGGATGGCCGCCGCATACATGGCTCCAATGGAGGTGTTCATCGTGGCCGCATAGATGACGATCACGATGCTCGGCGGGATGATCGGATCGGCCACGGCCGAGGCTGCGGTCAGGGCGCTCGCGAAAGATTTTCCGTATCCTTCTTTCTCAAGGTTGGGAATGAAGATCGTTCCAAGGGCGGCAATATCGCCCAGGGCGCTTCCGCTGATCCCACCAAAGATGGCTGTGGCGACGAGTTGCGACTGAGCCAACCCTCCGGGAAGCTTTCCAACAACCGCTTTCGCCCATTTGACGAGCCGATCGGTGAGGCCCGTGCTGTTCATGAGATCGCCGGCCAGAATATAGAGAGGAACACAGATGAAGACAAAGGAATCGATCCCCTTGAAGATCCGGACCACCAACATAGGGAAGAAATCGAAACCCGAATTGATGAGAAAATAGACCATAGCCGTGATCCCCATGGAGACCGCGACCGACTGACCTATCAGCAGGAGAAAAACGAAGACTAGGGAGATCAGAAGGAGGGTCATCTTTCCTTTGGCTCCTCTTTTCGGCTCATTTGTTTGTAAAGGGTATAGGAGTGAAACCAGAGATTAAGCACCATGATCGCCCCTCCCACTGGAAGGGCGAGATAAGGAAGGAACATGGTGATCTGAAGCCCAGGAGAGAGGGTGAAGAATCCCAACTTGGCTTGGGGAATGCCCCAGATGACGGGACAAAGGAGGAAGAGAAAGGCAAGGAAGTTTGTAAAAAGGCCAAGGATGCTCTGAGCCCGGGGTTTGAGACGGGACGCAACGATGTCAAAGTTAAAGTGCTCGCCTTTTTGAAAGGCAAGGCCGGCAGCGAGAAGGGCCATCCAGATCATCAGATACCGCGCCGCCTCTTCGGTCCAGGGCGCGGAGATCTTCAGAAGGTAGCGGAAAACGATCTGGGCCATGGCCAGAAGAAAAACCCCGCCACTGGCCCCGATGCAAATCCACCTCACCAACCCGTTCAGTTTTTCCATAGCCCAGACAAAGCGCCTCATCGCTTCCTCCAAGGGGCCGCCTGCAATGGCACCAAAATGGGAAGGGCCTCTTGTTTCGGAAGCCCTCCCCAAAGAAGATTCGACCTATTTTCGATAACCGAGCTCCCTTTCCGCCGCCTCCGTGGCCTTGAAGATCTTGTCGATCCAGGACTTGTCGATCTTGGTCTTCAGGTATTCGATCACGGGCTTCTGGGAGGCCTCTTTGAAGGTTTCTTTCTCTTTGAGCGTCGGCGCGTAGACCTTCATGCCTTTCTCTTGGATGAACTTGATCCCTTTCTGCTCCAGGGCCGTGCAGACGCCTCGGTTAACCACGGTGGAGACGAAGGCGGCCTGCTCGATGGCGGTCTGAAGTTCGGGAGGTAACGACTTGAACCACTTGTCCTGGATGATCACGCTGTTGATGCTGTAGAAGTGACCGTCGAGGGTCATGTACTTTTGCACTTCGTAGAGTTTCGGAACCAAAAAGGTGGGGATGGCGTTCTCCTGACCATCGGCCACCTTCGTCTGGAGGGCCGTGTAAAGCTCGCCCCAGTCGATGGTGACGGGTAAGGCCCCAAGGGCCTTCACGGTCTCTTGATGAGCGGGGTTGGGCATGACGCGGATCTTGAGCCCCTTCATGTCGGCAGCCGTCCGGATCTCTCGAACGTTATTGCTGAAGTTTCGGAATCCCCCGTTTTCCGTGAGATGGAGCAGCCTCAGGCCCGTCTTCTTCGTGTAAGCCTCCATGATCTCCTTGCCGAAAGGCCCGTCCAGAACCTTCCACGCCACGTCCCGATCCTGGAAAATGTAGGGGATCGAAATGACCTGAATTTCGGGAAAGTGGTTGGCAATCCATCCATCACCGACCTGAACGCCTTGGATGATCCCTTTCTTCACCTGTTCGACGCCCGAGGTCATATCGCCCAGAACCCCGGCCGGGTAGAGCTGAACCTCGATCCGACCGGCAGAACGCTTTTCGATCTCAGCCTTCAGAACCGCATAGGGTTCGTTGAATTGAGTCCACTCAACCATCGGAGAGGGAAGGGAAATCTTCATCACGAATTCCGCTGCTCGTGCAGAACCCGACCCCATCAGACCCCCAAGGACGAACAACCCTAAACCCAACCAGATCAAACCCTTTCTCATAGAACACCTCCTTGTTAGAAATGAGCTTGGAAGACGGTTAAACCGTCTCGCGATACGCTTCCATACCCAGTTCGAAGGCCCGCAGGTTCAAGGCCTCCGTGCCCTGCGGGACTTCCTCTTCAAGAGCACGTCTGACGTTTTGTGCTGAGACAGGGACTTTTCCCGATGCAACCAAAGCCCCCATCATCACCATGTTGAGGGATTGCGGGCTCCCGGCCTTTTGGGCCAACTCCGTTCCGGGGATGACCCGGATGTTCGGCGTGACCTTTTCCATAGCCTCCCGAATGGCTTCCAGAGTGGGATAGATTCCCTTTCCTGAGTTCACGTTCGTCGGCATGACCGGCCTCGGGTTCATGATGACCTCTCCCCCCTTTCTCAGATATTGGCTGACGACCCTCAACGTTTCAACCGGTTCCAACCCGAGGACGAGATCTCCTTGGTATCGTGGCACCTGCGGAGCCGCTTGCTCCCTTCCCACCCGAATGTGACTCACCACGGGACCGCCTCTCTGTCCCATGCCAAAGGTTTCACCTACCCACACCGCATGGCCCTCTTCAAGAAGGGCCCGGCCGATGATTCTCGAAATGAGCACGTTGCCCTGTCCTCCAACTCCTGCGACCAACAAGTTGATTCGGTCTTTCATCGTTTATCCTCTCACTTTTTCATCCTTCGAAGAAAGGTTGACACCGTCCGGGTTTTCTTCGCGTCCCGGTCAGTGGTTCTGAGCTTGACCCTCAGGAAATCCGAAAGGCTTCCTTGGGGCAAACCTGAGCACAAACCCCGCAGCCATCGCAAAGAATGGGATCCACGGCGCAATGTTTTTCATCTTCGTGCCAGACAAAAGCCGCGCATCCGAATCGATCGATACAGAGTCGACACCCTGTACACTTCTCGGGATCAACGGAATAGGAAGCTCTGGCGATCTTCTGCTTCCTCCTCGCTTTTCGGCTCTCCAGGGCGCACGGTCCTTGGGAGATGACAGCGGCCGGGCCCTTGCATCGAAGCCCCTCCTCGATGGCCTTCTGGGTCCCTTGGGTATCAAAAGCGGAGGTCGCCACGACATACGGCGCACCCGTGGCCTTCAGCAAGGGAAGGATTGGGATGGAGGGGCAGGCCTTTCCACTCGGCATCATCGATGCATTGGGTGGCGGTTGGTGCCCGGTCATGGCGGTGGTCCCGTTATCGAAGACGAGCATCACAAAGCGCGCGCCGTTAT
>Ga0078972_1011382_pt1 | contig 10165 bp, 10 predicted proteins | sample YelNatPaOPGAMG01_FD_67568 | JGI IMG/M metagenome (GOLD analysis project Ga0078972, IMG submission 67568) | Hot spring thermophilic microbial communities from Obsidian Pool, Yellowstone National Park, USA - OP-RAMG-01 (SPADES assembly) (version 2) | ecosystem: Environmental > Aquatic > Thermal...
ATTTGTATAATGCAACCCTATTTTGGACTCCATGGGTAATTTAATTGGTAGCGACCTTGGTTGTATTGTCATCATAAATTGTATTGGAGAAAGTTTGTTTTGGAAAGCGCAGTGGACTCTTTCAGTATTGTAAAAAATTAGATAATCAATAAGCCGGCTGTTGAAATCATCAGGATTCAAAAGAAGAAAAGAATGGTAATCAATAAATTCTTCTTGAATAGTGCGATTGAATCTTTCAACGTGAGCATTCATTTTGGGAGTTCTAGGATAGGTATGATAATGAGTGAGATGCAATCTTTTGAGTTCTTCGGTAAAATGTTTTTTGAATTCAGAGCCATTATCCGTGAGAACATAAAGAAAATTGAAAGAATAAGGAAAAGCTTTCTGACATAGCTCAAAGAATTCTTTGGCGGCTAAAGAAGCATGAGACTTAGTTGCCCAGGCAAAAGAAAATCTGGTATAGATATCTTCAAAGGTAATCACATATCTTCTTGTTCCATTTATAAACTTTTCTATAGTGTCTAAAGCTACAAGATGTCCGGGATAGAGTGCCTTGAAATCTTTAGGTTTTCTCAATACTTTTTGACGATTAACCTTCTTTATTTTTCCAAAATGAGACACTTTTTGAGGATAAATTCTTAGTCCTCCCAGATCTCTGATAAGATTAGCAATAGTTCTTGACTTGGGACATTTGAGATTTCTAGAAATGCAAAATTGATAAAGCAGAGGATATATTTTCTCCGCGCCAAGATTAGGATGTTCTTGTCTTAATCGTTTAATTTCTTGAATAATTTCAATTGGCCAAATTCTTTTTCTTTTATTTTGAGGCGTTCTTTTCTTTTCATTCAATACCTCTATCTTTTTACTGCCTCGTTCCCATTGCTGTTTCCAAAGATAAAGAGTCGACCTTTTCTGTGGAAAAGCATCTAATGTCGCCTCAAGACCATGCTTTTCCCAAAACACTAACACCTTGGCTTTGTATTGGGCTTTTTCTGTAATCATATACTGGTATTTAATGGCGTCGTTATAGACCTTTATAAATCCTTTAATACCAGTATATTGGCAATGTTGATGATTAAAAAACTCCATGAAATTATGGTCTCATGGAGTCCAAGATGTATCTTGCATTATGCAATTTTTTTACGATAGCATTAAAAGCCCTCCGAAAAATTCGGAGGCTTTCTATATGATGTTTTATTTTTATCGGCTGGCAGGAGGTATCGGCAAGGCCGGTCTTATCTGAATAGATTGAGCGGTAATGCTGCCGTCGGAATTCTGGCTGCCGATAACAGTAATATCTTCACCGTTGGAAAAATCCTGAGCCGAGCTCGAAGCCATTTTGCTTATCGGCGTGCTTGAAGAATAAAATATGACCTTGGAGTTGCCGCTCCTATCCTGGACGATTATGCTTTTGTCGTCAAAAGAAACGATTTGCCCCATTATCGCCGCCGCGCCTGTTCCTGTGCGATTAGAAAACTTTTGTCCGCCTTGATAAGCTTGATTGCCGGAAAGAGATTTGCTGCCGTAGCTTATGCCGAACCAAAATCCGGCAGCTCCGAAAATAACAGCGGCGGCCACAGCAATAATTATAACGTTAATTTTCTTCATTTTTATATTTTAAAAAATAACTAGCCGACCTTTTTACTCCCGCGCCTATACATCCTCACTTTGAATTTCAAACGAAATTCAAAAATATATAGGCGCGAAAGCTGAAATCTGAACTGATTAAATTGGCATAATTTTTAAATATTTTATTCATATCGCAATGCTTCAATCGGATTAAGGCTGGCCGCCTGTCGGGCCGGATAATATCCGAAAACAATCCCTATCGCGGCAGATACCCCGAAAGCCAAAATAATAGACATCCAGGAAACTTGGGTCGCTATTCCGACGAATCGGGAAACCAAAAAAGTCGTTAGCCAACCCAAAACTACACCTATAAAACCGCCTATAAAAGTCAGCGCTACCGATTCGGTGAGAAATTGCGCGCTAATATCTTTCTTTTTCGCCCCGATAGATTTACGAAGTCCGATTTCCCGGGTTCTTTCCGTCACGGTAGTAAGCATCATATTCATAATGCCGATACCGCCGACAATCAGCGATATTCCAGCGATCGCCGCTAAAAATATAGTAAAAGTATTAGTCACCGAAGAAGCGGCCGCCACGATATCGTTTTGATTCAGAACACTGAAGTCCGCCAATTGCGGATTGGAAATATGATGCCTGGAAAGCAAAATACTGGTAATCTGTTGCTGAACCGAAGCCATGGAATTTTGATCCTGCGCCTGAATGCTTATTTCCGAAACATAATTATCGCCTTCCAGATACCTCTGAGCGGTCGAAATTGGGACGAAAATCATATCGTCCTGACTACCAAAACCTCCACCTCCCTTTGCCTGGGTTACGCCGACAACTTTAAAATTGATGTTGTTGATGCGTATACTTTGGCCAATCACATCGGTGCTGCTGGAATTAAAAAGATCGCTGGCCGCCTGCGGACCAAGAACGGCTATCTTGTCAAAATTATTAACGTTTTGATCGGTCACGAAAGAACCTCCGGCTACCTGAATATTTCGGACGGAAGGATAAGAAGAAACCGTTCCGACAACCTGGACGCGGGTATTATTCCCCCCGGCTGTAATTTGATACTGATGATCTATTTCTGGCGCCACCGCCGAAATAAATGAAACTTGCGAAGCGATGGCATTCGCATCGGCCTGAGTCAGAGTTTGAGCCGAGCCGCGCCCCTGGCTAACTTGCATCCCAACACCTCTAGCCGCGCCAGGCGTCACGATAATAAGATTGGAACCTATTGACTGAATACTTGCCTCTATTGAGCCTTGGGCGCCCTGGCCGATAGAAACCATCGCGATGACCGAACCGATGCCGATAATAATTCCGAGCATCGTTAAGCCGGTTCTAGCTTTATTAACCGTCAGCGAAAAATATGTTTCTTCCAATAAATCAGATAGTTTCATGGTGATGATTATGAATTATCCTTTTCTTGCTGTTTTTTTTATCGCTGAGAATCACGCCATCCTGAAGATGAATAATTCTATCGGCGTGTTCAGCCACGTAAAGCTCGTGAGTTATCAAAACTATCGTATAGTGTTTTTTTTCGTTTAGTTCTTGAAAAGTCCCCAAAACCACTTCGCCGGTCTTGGAATCTAAATTCCCCGTCGGCTCATCGGCAAGAATAATGCTGGGATTATTAACAAGCGCCCTGGCAATCGCGACTCTCTGCATCTGCCCTCCTGAAAGTTGGTTAGAAAGATGATCCCAACGGTCTTCCGAAAGACCCGAGGCAACCAGAGCTTCTCGCGCCATTCGACTACGTTCAGGATCTGATATTCCTGCGTAGATTAAAGGCAATTTAACATTTCTTAAAACCGTAGCTCGAGGTAATAGATTAAAAGACTGAAAAACAAAACCTATTTTATTTTTGCGGATATCCGCTAGCTCATCATCGGAAAGTTTTGAAACGTCTTTCCCGTCAAGTTTGTAAGTTCCCGACGTCGGATTATCAAGCGCGCCGATGATATGCATTAGCGTCGATTTACCGGAACCGGACGCGCCCATAATAGCGACAAATTCCCCTTCGTTAACTTTAAAAGAAACATCTTTGAGAGCCAGCGTTTCCACGTCTCCATTTTTATAAATTTTTGTTATATTTTCGCATTCAATCATGGCGTTAATTAGTTGGTGCTTAAATTTAAAGCGTAAATTTTACAGTCCGAAAGCTCTAAATCCGCCTCCCGCGCCGCCTCTTGCCGCGCCGGAACTCAATAATTGACTTGAGGCGGCCGTAGATTGAACAATCACAAAATCACCTTCATTTAATCCACTTGTTATTTCGGTATCCGAATCATTGGCGTTACCTATTTGAACCATCTGTCTTCTTGGCGAGACGGACGAAACAACAGTATACTGACCATTTGAACCGGCCGCTAAAGAACTGGTCGCCACATCTAAAACTTCCACATAATTAGCTGTTCCCAAGGATCTAACCGCCGAGTTAGGAACGGTTAAAACATTTTGGTCAACATTAGTAATAATATTAGCGGTAATACTCATACCAGGCTTGATTTGACTATTTTGAGTATCTAAAGACACTTGCGCGCCATAATTAACAACTCCCTGACTCACCGTACCTATAGTATCTATCTCGGAAACAGTACCTGCTATCGTCAAATCGGGCAATGCATTAAATGTAATTATCGCCTTGTCTCCAAGTTTAATTTTGGCTGCGTCAACCTCATTTAAAGAAACGTCAGCGATACTTTTACTAGTAATAATTGTCGCGACAGCGGAGCCGGAAGAAACCGGATCGCCGACAATAACATTAATCTGGGCTATCTTGCCATCGAAAGGAGCGGTTATTGAATATTCAGCCAGTGTCTGTTCGGCGTCAAGAAGCGAATTTTGCGCCTGTTGAACGGCAAGCTGCGCCGACTGGATAGATAAAGGATCCGCGCCAGCCTGCAACTGCGCCAGAGATTGCGTATTTTCAATAATACTGCTCCTAGCGTTCACTATCGCGTCTTTATCGTTTTGAATATTATTTTCAGCCGTAAGTAAATCGCTTAAATGATTATTAACGGTGCTTATATAGCTTTGAATGCTGCCCTCCTGAGTTGTCAGGGCTGCCGGCATTATGGCTCCAGTGGTATTGGATATCGCATTATCAGCCATATCGAGCAAATTTTTCGTATCTCTCGCGGCCGTCGATATTAATACCGTTGTGTTATAGGTTTCGCTTATCAAAGAATCGATAACTGTGGTGCTTGAGTTAATATTGGTGTTGGTGTAGTCGCTTAAATTTTGTTTGTACGCGGTCAGGGCAGCTTGGTAACTATTTATGGCGTCGCTTAAAATCTGATCGGCGCTGGAATTATAGTTTTTCGACATATCGTAATAAGCATAAGCGTTAGCCTGGTTGGTATTGATATTGGTGCCGTATAAAATATTATTTATGCCGGTCATCACGCCGGGCAAATCTATAAATGCGTTTGAAACCGAAGTAAATCCTTCGCTATAATCTTTCACTAAAGAAGACTGAGCATTTTGCAATGATTGCTGTGATTGAGCCAGAGAATTCTGAGCTTGAGTTATAGAAAGCTGGGTGGGAGGCTCTTCTAATTTCGCTAAAGACAGTTTAGCGCTTTCAAGGTTAAGCTGAGCGTCACGCACGGCTTTTTGCGCGTTAGTGGGATCGAGTTTCATAATAAGCTGGCCGGCTTTAACTTGCTGACCCTGCTGAACCGCGATAGAAATAACATTGCCCGAAACCTGTGGCTTGATATCCAGTTGAGTCGACATCGAAATCTGACCGCTTGCAGAAACAGACGAGATTAAAGTTCCTCTTTGAGCTACCGCCAAAACGTATTGAACGCTGCTGTTCCCAGAGGACAAGCTATTAAAACCGTAGTATCCTCCGCCTATAATTAAAGCCGCTAAAACTACCGCTATTAATTTATGCGCCATTGCCAATTTCCAAATATAGGCGGCTGCGTTTTTTGTATTAGAAAAAATTTTTTTCATTTTTATTTAATTGTGCTAGTTTGATTGTTCGATGAATTTTGCGACGGAAAAACTCTGATAAATTTTGCTTGAATTTGGCCGCTATTATTAGGATCGCCGATAATGACTATCGCATCACCTGGTTTAATTGCGTTAAGCGCTATATCGCCGTTCAATTCCCTGATAACGGTCGAGCTGGTCACGGCTATGATTTTTTCGTAGCCGTCGTCTCCTTTTATCGCCAGCATATTTCCATTAATCTTTAAAACAATGCCGCCGTCTCCAAAAGCGTTCATTCCGCCTATCGGGCCAATCGGAATTCCTCCTGACTTCCCCGGGAAAAATCCTTGCCTCGGTTCACCGAAAAACCTTCCGTAGTTTTCTCCCCACTTATATTCGAAAGCTTCTTTTTTTTCTCCAACATACATTCCAAAACTAAAAGAAGAAAGGAGGAGAATTATTCCCCCGCCAACTATTAAAGCTAAGCGAGCTGTTTTTGATTTAAGCATGTTTCAAATAATTATTTATTTGTCTGACTTTTTTAATATTTGTTATCGCCGACGCCGAAAGCGCGACCAACGCCAATACGCTGACGACAACATAAATCATAGGCAAAAGCGGCAGAGATTCCGCCACCGATAAACCAAAATCTTTCCAATTAATAATCACCGATTGGAAATCGGAAAAGACAAGCGATAAGAGTTGCGATGTTCCGCTTCGAGATAGTTCTGATCCCGCCAAAGAAACAGTAAAATATAAAACTACGGCAAAAATTCCGGAAAAGGCGGAATAAATAAAGGAGCGTAATCTAGCCGATTTACGTTCCCTTAATTCGATAGCGGCAAAAATTCGCTCCGAAAGCCCTTCCGAGACTTCGATTCTTATTCCTGAAATAATTTCACCCAATCTAGGTTTATCCATTATCTTGTATACGTTTAATATCGCTGTTTAGGTGAGACGACTCAAGAAGCTGTTTTTGAAGTAAGACTAAAGCTCGCCGATAGCGACTCTTGATGGTGTCTACCGGCTCGCCTCTTATTTCGGCTATCTCCCTTAAATTAAACTGATTTTGATAATAAAAAATAAGAGTAGAGCGATATATCAGAGGTAGGACCTCCAGCGCTTTTTTTACCTCCGCTTGTATTTCTTTCTTTTCAAAAATTTCCGACGGAATCGGACCGGTATCCGGAATATCAAATTCCTCGCCTTCTCTCTCTAACTCCGAAAAATTTATTTCTTTTTTCTTTCTAAAGAAATCTATCGTCGTATTTCTCGCTATCTGGAAAAGCCAGACCTTGAATTTCTTTTTCGGGTCAAATTTTTTAAAGTTTTTCCAAACTTTTATAAAAACTTCCTGCGTTAAATCTTCGGCTAGTTCTCGATTTTTGACATATTGGTAAATAAAATTATAAATATAATCGCTATATCTTTTTATTAAAATATTCAAAGAATCGCCGTCTCCTTTAAGATAAGACGCGATCAGCTGTTCGTCTGAATCCATGTTTTCAATAATAATTTAAATTATTGAAAAACGAAAATCTGCATTGAGATTGCTGAAAAATAAAACCGGCATATCAAAATTACTAATGACATTAGCCATTGTAAATGTTTTACCACTTCCCGTTACGCCTAAAAGAGTTTGAAAACGATATCCTTTTTTTATGCCTTCAACTAATTTAGTAATAGCTTGCGGTTGATCACCCTGCGGCCTATATGAAGATTTTAATTTGAATATTGACATAATATAGATTAAAAAACGCCAAAAAACCCTTTTAATTAACCTCCTATAGGTTAACAGGGTGTTTTTAACTTATATTTAATTAGAAAAATTTTAATTAAAATAATTAATTATGTCAAATTGATGTATAATGCAACCCTATTTTGGACTCCATGGGTAATTTAATTGGTAGCGACCTTGGTTGTATTGTCATCATAAATTGTATTGGAGAAAGTTTGTTTTGGAAAGCGCAGTGGACTCTTTCAGTATTGTAAAAAATTAGATAATCAATAAGCCGGCTGTTGAAATCATCAGGATTCAAAAGAAGAAAAGAATGGTAATCAATAAATTCTTCTTGAATAGTGCGATTGAATCTTTCAACGTGAGCATTCATTTTGGGAGTTCTAGGATAGGTATGATAATGAGTGAGATGCAATCTTTTGAGTTCTTCGGTAAAATGTTTTTTGAATTCAGAGCCATTATCCGTGAGAACATAAAGAAAATTGAAAGAATAAGGAAAAGCTTTCTGACATAGCTCAAAGAATTCTTTGGCGGCTAAAGAAGCATGAGACTTAGTTGCCCAGGCAAAAGAAAATCTGGTATAGATATCTTCAAAGGTAATCACATATCTTCTTGTTCCATTTATAAACTTTTCTATAGTGTCTAAAGCTACAAGATGTCCGGGATAGAGTGCCTTGAAATCTTTAGGTTTTCTCAATACTTTTTGACGATTAACCTTCTTTATTTTTCCAAAATGAGACACTTTTTGAGGATAAATTCTTAGTCCTCCCAGATCTCTGATAAGATTAGCAATAGTTCTTGACTTGGGACATTTGAGATTTCTAGAAATGCAAAATTGATAAAGCAGAGGATATATTTTCTCCGCGCCAAGATTAGGATGTTCTTGTCTTAATCGTTTAATTTCTTGAATAATTTCAATTGGCCAAATTCTTTTTCTTTTATTTTGAGGCGTTCTTTTCTTTTCATTCAATACCTCTATCTTTTTACTGCCTCGTTCCCATTGCTGTTTCCAAAGATAAAGAGTCGACCTTTTCTGTGGAAAAGCATCTAATGTCGCCTCAAGACCATGCTTTTCCCAAAACACTAACACCTTGGCTTTGTATTGGGCTTTTTCTGTAATCATATACTGGTATTTAATGGCGTCGTTATAGACCTTTATAAATCCTTTAATACCAGTATATTGGCAATGTTGATGATTAAAAAACTCCATGAAATTATGGTCTCATGGAGTCCAAGATGTATCTTGCATTATGCAGTATTCCAAGCTGATTTATTTTTGGCATATTGTTTTTAGTGTTGATATTATTTATTAATGAACCTAGTTATTATAATTTATTCTTTAATAGCTGGTCTTATTTTTTCTTTTGGTTTACCCCCAAAATTATTTCCTGGATTAGAATGGGTAGCCTTTATTCCCATATTAGGAATATTACTGTTTGATTTAAAGAAAAAAAGATATTATTTTTATGCTGGATTTTTAAGCGGTTTTGCCACTATAGGAAAATATTTATTTTGGTTCTTTAAGTCAGCGCCCCTTACCTGGATTGGAATTTCTAGTTTATTCTGGAGTGAGTTATTGGTTGGTTTAATATGGTTTTTAGCGATTATTTATTTCGCCCTCTGGTTTGGATTATTTATTTTATTTATAAAATATTTCGAAACTGGCAAGGTTTGGGATATATTTTTAATTGCTCTTTCTTGGCCTATTTTTGAATTCTGGCGAACATTTTTTTATGCTTTTTATCCTCCAATATACGGAGACGGGAATATCGTCGGTAACCATATGGCGCTGGGCATTTTTGGATATTCTTTAGCAAATTATTATTTTTTAAGACAGTGGTCAGTTATCGGCGGAGATTATTTTTTAAGTTTTATTTTAGTTTTAGCTAATGCTCTTGGTTTTTATATTTTAAAAATATTGATTAATAATAAGAATTTATTTTTCAGCAACTACAAATTATTTTTTAAAAAATTTGACTTAAATTTAGTATTTCCCTTGATTATTTTTATAATTCTAATTTTGGGCGGAAATTATCTAATAGGAGAATATTTGCCAAGTAAAACGGCGGTAAGCGTTGCCGATATTCAACTAAATTTCCCTGTAGGAGTTTGGTCTTCTTTTAACTATCCCTTAACTGTCTTTAATAAAATTAAAGCAGAGATAAATCAAGCAATAATAGACAAACCGTCAACTAATTTAATTGTTATTCCCGAAGGAGCTGATTTTACCCAATTTTCCGGCAATCAATTAAATGGTATTCAAAGCTTACTGGGAGTTTACCCTTATAGAGTTATCATCGATGGTTCTTATAATGAATTTTCTTCTCGAGAAAATAACCTAGCTGTTTTTGATAACCAAAAAGGTTTTTTGGGAAAATACGCAAAACGTTTTTTGATGCCCTTTGGCGAATATTTGCCAGCTATCATAAACTTTCCAGTTTCGTTGATATATCCTAATTGGCTTTATAATTTTAGCTACCGTTGGTATCAGCCCGGAAATAAAGCAGGAATTTTCTCAACTCATTTTGGTTTAATTGGCACATTGGCTTGCTCGGAAATAATTTCTCCTCAATTAAGCTGTCAAGAAGCAAGGCAAGGAGCTCAGATTATTACCTATGCAGCCTCGGATTCGATTTTTAGAGGTTCAAGCGAACTTCATACTCAAAATTTAGCAATGGCTCAAATTAGAGCGACTGAAACAAGAAGAGGAATCGTTTATGCTTCTAATGGCGAAAAATCATTTATAATTGATTCTTTTGGAAATATTCTCTGGGAAGCTAATAGTCTTAATTTTCAAAATGGTTATGCTGATGTTCCCTTGAATTCAAGCTTAACTTTTTACGATCGGTTTGGCGATTGGTTTATATTTTTTAGCGCTTTTGTGATATTTTTAGGAATTATATTATA